>Ga0126377_10001995_pt1 | contig 13786 bp, 11 predicted proteins | sample PanSoiMetPlot_22_FD_92647 | JGI IMG/M metagenome (GOLD analysis project Ga0126377, IMG submission 92647) | Tropical forest soil microbial communities from Panama - MetaG Plot_22 | ecosystem: Environmental > Terrestrial > Soil > Tropical forest > Bulk soil | place: Panama | collected 2016-02-17
ACGCTCCAATTCCTGGGTGTCCTATTGACAATGTGCTTGTCGCTCGCGCCCGCGCGTGCCGACACGATCCGCGTGATCATTCCCTTTGCGCCTGGCGGTGCGCTCGATCCGATCGCGCGCATCATGGTCAACGGTTGGAGCAGGCTGCGGCCTTCCGACAGCATCATTGTGGAGAACATCGGCGGCGCCGGTGGCATCGTGGGCATGAACACAGTGGCGAAGGCCGCGCCCGACGGACGCACGCTGCTGTTCAGTCCCTCGGGCAATATCGTGATCAGCCCTTCGCTGCAGCCGAGCCTGCCGTACGATACGGCAACCGCATTCGACCCGCTCGTGCTCGTCGGCTCGGTCAAATCAGCGCTGATCGTGCGCGCAAGCCTCGACGCGCGTTCGCTGGCCGAGCTGGTCGCGCTTGGCAAGCGTGGCGAGAAGCTCACCTTCGGCTCGCCCGGCCCCGGCACCAGCCCGCATATTTCCGGTGAGCTGCTCAATCATGCGGCCGGCATCGCCATGACACATGTGCCGTTCCGCGGGCTCGGGCCGGCGCTCAACAATCTCATCGGCGGCCATATCGACGCCATCACCACGTCGGTGATCGGTGTGCTGCCTTATGTCGAGGCCAAGACAGCGCGCGCACTGGCGGTCTTCGACAACGAGCGCTCCGACCGTTTCCCCGACGTGCCGACGACCGTCGAGCTCGGCTATCCGGATCTGGTGATGCCGCAGTGGTACGGGCTCCTCGGGCCGGCCGGCATGCCGGTTGAGATCAAGCGCACGATTGAGGGCGAGGTCCTGAACGTGCTGCGCACGCCCGAGGTGATGACGCAGCTCGCGGCGTCTGGTGTTGCGGGCCCGCAGGGAGCGACCGCGTTCAAGTTTCTGCTCGACGCTGAGCTCAAGAAGTGGCCGCCGCTGATCGCCAGGCTCGGGATCAAGGCGGAGTGAATTGGCAGTACAGCGAGCTCACTCCGCCCTCAAGCCGAGCTTGCGCACCAGCGCGCCCCATTTGGTTTCTTCCGCGTCGATGTCGGCGGCCTGCTGCTCCGGTGTGCCGGCGAGCGGCTCGCCGCCTTCATCGGCAATGCGGGCGCGGACGTCGTCGCTTTTGAGCGCGGCGTTGAGCTCGGCGTTGAGCCGCTCGACGATCGGGCGCGGCGTGCCGGCCGGCGCCACCATGCCGTAATGGATCACGGCGACATAGCCGGGCACGCCCGATTCGGCGACCGTCGGCACGTCTGGCAGAATGGAGAGACGGGTGTCGCCGGTGACCGCAACGGCGCGCAACAGGCCGCTGCGGATCTGCGCGATCGCGGGTGGCACGGTCGTGATCGCCATCGGGACATGGCCGGCGATGAGATCGCTCTGCGCCGGTCCGCTGCCACGATAGGGGACGTGCGTGAGCTTGATGTCCGCCATCGCGTTGAACAGCTCGGTCGAGACATGCGAGCCCGAGCCGATGCCGGCGGTCGCATAGGTGATCTTGCCCGGCTCCTTGCGGGCGAGCGCCAACAGGTCCATGACGCTCCGCACGGGCAACGACGGATGCACCACGAGGATCTGCTGGAACGAGGCGATGAGACCGATCGGAGCAAAATCCTTGCGCGGGTCGTAGCCCGTGTTGTTGCCATAGAGGCTCGGCGCGACGCCGAACACGCCGGAATGGCCGACCATGAGCGTATAGCCGTCGGGCGTGGCCTTCGCGACGGCGCGTGCGCCAAGCGTTCCGGCTGCGCCGCCGCGGTTGTCGATCACGAACTGCTGGCCGAGCGCGCGGCCCATGTGCTGAGCCAGCAAGCGCGCCATGATGTCGTTGCCGCCGCCGGCTGCGAACGGAACGATGATGGTGATTGGCTTGGTCGGATAGGTCTGCGCAGCGGCGATCCCAGCCGCGCCTGCAAGGCCCGCTACGAGCAGCATCGCAGTCGTGCAAGCGCTTCGCCTGTGCATTGGTTCCTCCCCGAATGATTTGAACGCGATGGTTCGTACCGTCCAACGGAATGTCAAGCAGCGCTACTGTCGCGCCTTGAGGGCGGGAACCGTTCACCTTACCGAAGTTTAACCGCTTTCGTTCCCGATTGGTTGCTGCTGCGCCGTGAACCTCCCGGCCGCTCCGTGCGACAACGACGCGGGAAGAAGGAATCGGCCCCGCGCCCTTGGTCCGGGGCATCGATTCGCGCCGGAGGATTTCAATGCAATTTTCGGAACACGACTTGCGCGCGGCCGCGACGGCTGGCGTGCTCGATGCCAATAACCTGAGCCGCCTCCTTGATTTCCTTACCACACGTCGGTCGTCGGTGCCGTCGGTTACCGCGTCGCCGGCACCGCAGTTCGATCTTGCGCATCTGCTCTGGTACGCGGGCGCGCTCATCGTCATGGGCGCGATGGGGCTGTTCTCGACGCTCGCGTTCTCCTCGATGGGCGGCTTCGCGCTGGCTGCGACTGCCGTGGTCTATGCCCTCCTGTTCACGATCGCGGGTCACCATCTCTGGTACGGGCGTGACCTCCGCATCCCGGGCGGGCTTCTGATCGCGATCGCGGTCTCGATGGCGCCGCTCGCGGTGTACGGCATCCAGGATGCATACAATGTGTGGGGGCAGTTCGGCCGGCCCGGCACCGTGCATGACTTCTACGTCTGGATCAAAGGCAGCTGGGTGTTCATGGAAGTCGCCGCCATCGTGGCGGGGGTGATCGCGCTGCGGTATTACCGATTTCCATTCATTGTGATGATCATCGCGGTTGCGCTCTGGTTCATGTCGATGGACCTGACGCCCTGGATCTTCGGCCACGCCGACTTCACCTGGGACGAGCGGCGCGAGGTGTCGGTATGGTTCGGGCTTGGCGTGCTGCTCGTCGCCTGGGTCGTCGATCGCCGGCCGCGCGGTGGCGACTTTGCCTTCTGGCTGCATCTGTTCGGCATGATGGCATTCTGGGGCGGCTTGAGCCTCAAGAGCAGCGACAGCGAGATCGCCAAGGCGCTCTATTGTCTGCTCAACGTTGGCCTGGTGCTGCTCTCGGTCGTATTGCGGCGGCGAGTCTATGCAGTGTTCGGCACGTTCGGTGTCGCCGGCTACCTCGGCTATCTCTCTCACTCAGTGTTCAAGGACTCGCTGCTGTTCCCCTTCGCGCTCTCGGGGATCGGCGTCCTCGTCATCGCGGCCGGACTGTTCTATCACAAGCATCAGGACGCGATCGCGGCCTGGCTGGAGCGATATCTGCCCGAGGTGGTGTCGTTCCTGCGGCCGCCGGACGAGCGGTGATCATGCCAAATGGCGTGAATGGCCGTCGCGCCGAGAGCGCGGCGGTTACACTATTTGACGCGCTTCGCCAGCGGCTCGGCGATTTCGCGTGCGGTCTCGATGAAGAGCTGGGCGGCGGCGCTCAGGGCCCTGTTCTTCAGCGTCACGACGCCGATCGGTCCGCTCATCGGCAACTCGACCGGCAATTTCCTGATGGAAGGATGCCGCTCGGGCAACCGCAGCCAGAAGTCGGGGAAAATCGCGAGATAGCGGCCCGTCTTCAGGAGATTGGCGCGCAACTCGAGCGCAGACGCGACCACGGCGGCAGGCGGGAAATCGATGCCGGCGGCGCGAAAGACCTGCACAACGTACGATCCAAACCTGCTGTCCGGCGGCGGCAGCGCCCACGGCTCATCCTTCAAGTCGGCAAGCGTGATGCGGCGCCGCTTGAGCCAGGGATTGTTCACACCCGTGGCCACTACATAGGGGCTTTCGAACAGGAATTCGAAGCTCACCCGCTCGTCCGCAAAGGGCGTGAACTGCCGGTAGATCAGGAGATCGACGCTGCGCGCGTGCAGGTCGCGCATCTCGGTCCCTTCGGCCACGACGCGAAACGCGATGCGCGGATAGCGCCGTGAAAGCCGATCAATGACCGCGGAAATGAAGCTCGCCGCAAGTGTGACTGTGCTGCCAATCCGGACCTCGCCGACCGTTGGATCAGCGAGGAATTCGATGTCCTTGATGCCCTGCCGCAGCTCTTCGAACGCGATGGCGCTGCGATGCAGGAGCGCGCGCCCGTAGGCGGTAGGCTCGACGCCTTGTGGCTCGCGGTCGAGGAGTTGGACGCCGACCGTATGCTCGAGGTCGGCAATCGCTTTCGAGACCACAGGCACTGAAATGGCAAGCCGATGGGCCGCCTTGGTCATGCTGCCCGCCTGCACGACGGCTTGGAAGACGTGCAGATCTCGCAACTTGATACGGCGGCCGATCCGATCTGACCATTGCATGACAGTCCCTTAGTCATATGGGTAAAGGGAATTCGGAAAATAGAGATTCCATGAAACACGAAAGCCGGGCACCGTGACAATGTCGATTTTGCCGATGTGCCTTGAAGCGAGGTGAGCCATGATGTCACGGCGCGTGTTCTTGTCGGGAGCTGGTGCGAGCCTTGGATTTGCCACCACGGCCGTGGCACAGACCTTTCCCGAACGGCCGATCAAGATCATCACTGCGGGCATTCCTGGAACGACATTTGATCTTGTCGCCCGCGCCATTGCCGACAAGCTGTCGCCAGTCCTGCGGCAGCCCATTCTCGTCGAATCGCGTCCCGGTGCCGCTGGGAATCTTGCTGCCGAATTCGTCGCCAAGGTGCCGGCCGATGGCTACACGCTGCTGATGGCGCTTGGCACGGTTTTCACGATCAACCCGAGCCTCTACAAGAAGCCGCCGTTCGATCCGCTCTCGGACTTCAGGTATGTCGCGATCACATCGATGACCAGCACGACGCTGGTGGTGCATCCGTCTGTTCGAGTCAGCTCGGTGGCAGAATTTGTTGCCCATGCGAAGAAGGCGCCGATCTCATACGCGCATGGCGGCAACGGTACGCCGGGGCATTTGTGCATGGAGTATTTCGGTTTGCTGGCGGGCTTCAAGGCGACTCCCGTGCCGTACCGTGGCAACCCGCAGCTGGTGACCGATCTCGTCGCTGGCCAGATCAAATTCGGTTTTGTGGCGACGTCAGGCGTGGCGCAGCATGTCCGGGAAGGGCGCCTGAAAGGGCTCGCGGTATCGACCCGCAAGCGTTCGCCGCTTGCGCCCAACTTGCCGACGCTGGCAGAGGCGGGCTATCCGGAATTTGAGTTCGACACCTATCACGTCCTCGCGGCACCGGCTGCCGTTCCGGAGGCGATTGCGGCCCCGCTCGAACGCGAAGTGTTGCGGGCGCTGGCGCTGTCCGACGTGCAGGAGAAGCTGCGCGTGCAGGACATTCTGATTGTGCCGACGCCCGGCGCCGAGGCCAAGGCGCGCATCGCATCGGATTTCCGGAAATGGGCAAAAGTGGTCGACGCCGCCGGCATGCGGGTCGAATGAGAGGGTGTGATGCACACGAATGGTTCAACCCGCGTGGTCATGCTCGGCACCGGCACGCCGCGGCCCGACCCGAATCGCTCGGGACCTGCCACCGCCATTATCGTCAACGACACGCCCTACCTGATCGACTTCGGTCCAGGCGTGATTCGGCGCGCAATGGCGGCCTACGAGAACGGCGCAACTGCGATTGGATTCGGCGGCACAAACATCAGAACGGTGTTTCTTACGCACATGCATTCGGATCACACGGTCGGCTATCCCGATCTTATCTTCACACCCTGGGTGATGGGCCGACAGGACCCGCTCACGGTGTATGGCCCAAAGGGCATCAAGGCCATGACTGAGCACGTGCTCAAGGCCTGGCAGATCGACATCGACGGACGTACCGGCGGCATCAACCAGCGCGATGTGACGGGCTACAAGGTGAACGCGCATGAGATTGCACCCGGCGTCGTCTACCGCGATCGCAACGTGACGGTGACGGCGTTTTCGGTGCGTCACGAGGAGATGGTTGATTCGTTCGGCTTCCGCTTTGATACGCCGGATCGCTGCATTGTCATCTCGGGCGACACCGCGCCCACGCAGGCGCTCATCGATCATGCCCGCGGCTGCGACGTGCTTATCCATGAGGCCTATTCAGAGGCGAGCCACCAGCAGGTCTCACCCCGCTCGCAGGCCTTCCGCCGCTGCCACCACACGTCGGCGCCCGAGCTCGCCGCGATCGCAAGCGAGGTAAAACCTGGCCTCCTCGTCATCTATCACCGCTCGAATGCGGGCGGCCGCTCGCTCGAGCCCGAGGACGTGCTGCTCAATGAGGTCCGGCAGACCTACAAAGGCACCGTCGTGATGGGCCACGACCTCGATGTCCTTTGATACCCAGTCGTGGCACAGCGCATCCGACGATCACCCGACAAGCGGTTCGCGCCGTCTGCCGATCCGCAGCAGCGTGGTGGCGAACATGAAGATGATGCCGGCGAGCGCCGGGATGATGGTCAGCCCGGTGATGCGCATGCGATGAATGTCGTGCGGCGTGAGGCTGACGTGGCCGAGGCTGATCCAGGCCACCAGATCCGCCGCCATGGTGGCCTGCGGATCGCCGGTGGTGATCGCGGGCAACGGTGCGAGCTTCGCCTCCGCGCTGCGCAGCTCGGCGTCGAGCGCGTCGCGCCGCTGCGCCACACCGAGCGCCTGCCGCAGCTTGAGCACCTCGGCGCAGGCTGAGCCGGAGGCCGCAATCGTGACATTGCTGCAGCCCGCGGTCTGCTTCCACACCGCGGCAGCTGCTGGCTGTGCCCGCTGGATCTCCGCTTCAATGGTCGCGGTCGCCCGCGTCTCCGTGATCGCGGCGCGTTCGCTGCGCAATCGGTCGATATCGGCGGCCAATGCACTCGCCTCAGCCGCGACCTTGCTGCGCCCGGCGACGCCGTCGCCGATATTGGTGGCCGCAAAGCCGATCGCGGCCAGAAGCGTCATGCCGAGCGCAATCAGCCAGATCGCCCAGGCGGCGGCGGCCGACATCGCGTGGCGATCGCGCCAGAGCTGGGCGGCCGCGCTGGGCAGCACGATCGCGAGGCAATCAATGGTGAGCCCGACGGCTGCAAGCAGTGCGGCAGCTTCCGCGGTCTGTCCGAACGAGGCTGCAAAGCGCGTGTTGACGGTGAGCCCTACGACGGTGAGCCCGATTGCCACCAGCCCCAGGACAAGGCCGAGAAAGATCTGGCCGCTGCTGCGCCGGACCGGGACGCTGTCGAACACCGCGCCAGGATGATAGCGCGGAGGCGGAGGCCTGCGGAAAGGCGCCGATCGGATGACTGTTGCCAGTGGTTTCGCGATCGAACTTGCCGGAGCCGCCACCGCCAACGCTGCTCCTCCGGACACGGCATTTGCGGACACAGTTTTTGTGGACACGTCACTTGCGGACATGCCCCTTGGGGACACGACACTTCCGGACACGGCATTTGGCGCCGTGCTCAGCTTGGCATCCAGGACAGGCGCGGGCCCATCCTCATCAGGATGCCACCAACAGTCGATCTCTTCGCAGGCTTCAAGGGGGACGATTTTGCTCACGACACCTGGTCCGTTACGCCGCTGGCGGTCCAGAATCATCGGAAATAAAGAGAACAAATCAAGTACAATTGCAAGCGAAAATTGCGGTTAACGAATGGTTACGGCTCACCGCGCGATGAGCAGAAGGCCGAGCATGATTGCGATGGCCCAAAGCGCCGCTGCCGTCCAGCGATTGCGGCGCGCCTCGGCGCGCCCGATTGCTGCGACTGTCTCGGGGGCGAGCACGAGCCCGTCGCGGGTGATGGCATCGAGCTGCTCGATCAGCTCGGCGCCGCGCGACAGTAGCCCGGGCACGTCGCCCAGGAAGCGACCCACTTGCAGCGCGCCCTCGGTGGCGCCTTCCAGCCGGCCGATCGGGCCGAGATTGCGCTCGATCCATTCGCGCACCACCGGTTCGGCCGTGGTCCACATGTCGAGCTTCGGGTCGAGGGAGCGTGCCACGCCCTCGACCACCACCATGGTCTTCTGCAGCAGCAGCAGTTCCGGCCGCGTGCGCATGTCGAATATCCCGGTGACCTCGAACAGCAGCATCAGCAGCCTCGCCATCGAGATGTCTTCGGCGGTGCGATTGTGGATCGGTTCGCCGATAGCGCGGATCGCCTGCGCGAAGCTCTCGACCGAATGGTGGCGCGGCACATAGCCGGCCTCGAAATGCACTTCGGCGACGCGCTGATAGTTGCGGGTGATGAAGCCGAGAAGAATCTCTGCCAGGAAGCGCCGCTCCTTCGGCCCGAGCCGTCCCATGATCCCGAAGTCGACTGCGACCAGGTTGCCGTCGTCGTCGACGAACAGGTTGCCGGGGTGCATATCGGCATGAAAGAAACCGTCGCGCAGCGCGTGGCGCAGGAAAGTCTGGATCACCGCGCTCGCAAGCTTCGGCAGGTCGAAGCCTTTGGCGGCGAGCATCGCGCGGTCGGTGAGCGGCGTTCCCTCGATCCAGTCAAGCGTGAGGACGTCGCGCGCGGTGCGCTCCCAGTCGACCGCTGGAACGCGGAAGTCTGGATCCTTCGTGGTGTTCTCCGCCATCTCGGAGAGGGCAGCAGCCTCGAGCCGCAGGTCCATTTCGAGCGCGACCGAACGGCGCAACGTTTCCACCACCTCGACCAGGCGCAGTCGCCGCGCTTCTGCGGAAAGTGCCTCGGCATTGCGTGCCGCAAATGCCAGCGCATCGATGTCGACCTTGAAGCGCCGCTCGACCTGCGGCCGCAGCACCTTGACGGCGACCGCGCGCTCACCGTCCATCGTATCAATCGAGGCGCGATGCACCTGTGCGATCGAAGCGGCCGCAACCGGTGCGCCGAATGATTTGAAGACCTCGTCGAGCGGCTTGTCGAGCGCGGCCGCGACCACTCGCTCGGCCTGGGCGAGCGGGAATGGCGCCATGCGGTCCTGCAGCGTCTCGAGGTCACGCGCCAGCACCACACCCACGACATCCGGCCGGGTTGCCAGGAACTGGCCGAGCTTCACATAGGTGGGCCCCAGCATGGTGAGCGCGGTCGCAAGCCGCGCGCGCGCGCCGCCGGTTGAGGACTTCTCGAGCAGCCGCGCACACCACAGCGCAGTGCGGGCTGGCATCGGCAGTAGTCTTGAATCGATCAGGCCGAGCACGCCCTCGCGCGCGAACACGTATCCGGCGCGGGTCAGACGCGAGAGATGAGTGAAGGCGGCGATCACACGGCGCTCGTTATTGCGCCCTCTCCCCGCAAGCGGGGAGAGGACATGAAGGCATTTCAACAAACTCTGTCGGGTGAGGGGGAAGCTGCAGCCCCTCTGCCGACTGTGATTGCAGAACGTCTGTTGCTGCCCTCTCCCCGCAAGCGGGGAGAGGGCGCAGTAACAGGCGCCCAATCGCGTTCACCATCATCACAGCCGCCAGCCCGAATGCAGCGCCACGATGCCGCCGGCCATGCGATCGAAGCTCACGCGGGCGAAGCCCGCATCGCGCATCATCTGCGCGAACGCATCCGGAGGGGGGAAGCGGCGGATCGATTCGACGAGATAGCGATAGGCCTCGCCGTCACCCGTCACCATGCGCCCGAGCGTCGGGATCACATTGAAGGAATAGAGATCATAGAGCGCGTCGAGCCCGGGCACGTCGACGGAGGAGAATTCGAGGCAGAGAAAGCGCCCGCCGGTGCGGCAGACGCGAAACGCCTCCTGCAGCGCCGCGTCGACGCGCGGCACGTTGCGGATGCCGAACGCAATCGTCACCGCGTCGAACGAGCGCTCGGGAAACGGCAGCACCTCGGCGTTGCCGTCGACGAACGTTACCACATCGTCATAGCCGCGATCGAGCGCGCGCGTGCGCCCAACCGCGAGCATGTCGGCATTGATGTCGAGCACGGTCGCGCGTGTGCCGGCGCCGCCCGCCTGCGCCACCCGAAACGCGATGTCGCCAGTGCCGCCCGCCACATCGAGCAGCTTGAACGGCCGGTTGCCCTTCGGCGGGTTGACGGTGTTGGCCAGCACGTCCTTCCAGGCGCGATGCAGGCCGCCCGACATCAGGTCGTTCATCAGGTCGTAACGCGAGGCGACGCTGTGAAATACGTCGTCGACCAGCGCCTGCTTGTCCGCAAGCGGCACCTGCCGATAGCCGAAATGGGTCTCGTCGCGGGTCGATTGGCGGGTCTCTTGGCGGGTCATTTTGCAGGTCCCTGGTTGCAAGTCCCTGGCCGAAGTCCTGTGGGTGGCCGGACCATAGCGCGCGACGGGAAGAGGCGCTATGTCTCGCGCGGAGAGCGGTTAATCATGCCGGAATTGCCCGAGGTCGAAACGGTGCGGCGGGGGCTCGCGCCTGTCATGGAGGGTGCGCGCTTTGCGCATGTCGAGGCGCGGCGCGGTGATCTGCGCTGGCCGCTGCCGAAGGATTTCGCCAAGCGGCTCGAGGGCCAGACCGTGACGGGGCTTGGCCGACGCGCGAAATACCTCCTGGCCGATCTCTCGTCGGGTGACGTGCTTGTCATGCATCTCGGCATGTCGGGCTCGTTCCGCGTCACGCATCCGCGCGGGGAAACAACGCCCGGCGCCTATTACCACGAGCGCTCGCAGGCGACGACGCACGATCATGTGGTGTTCGAGATGTCGAACGGCGCGCAGATTGCATTCAATGATCCGCGTCGGTTCGGCTCGATGAAGCTGGTGCGACGGAGCGAGCTCGACGAGGAGCCGCTGTTGCGCGCGCTCGGGCCTGAGCCGCTCGGCAATGCGTTCGATGCCGCCATGCTGGCGCGTGCCTGTATGGGCAAGAAGACCTCGCTCAAGGCCGCGCTCTCCGATCAGCGCGTGGTCGCCGGGCTCGGCAACATCTATGTGTGCGAGGCGCTGCATCGCGCGCTGCTTTCGCCCAAGCGGACTGCTTCCACCATCGCGACGCGCACGGGCGCGCCCAACGAGCGAGCGGAGCGGCTGGTCGAGGCCATCAGGGCGGTGCTTGCCGACGCCATCAAGGCGGGCGGCTCCTCGCTGCGCGATCATAAGCAGACGAACGGCGAGCTCGGCCTGTTCCAGCATAACTTTCGGGTCTACGACCGTGAAGGCGAGCACTGCCCGACGCCGCGTTGCAGCGGGACCATCAAGCGCATCGTACAGACCGGGCGCTCGACGTTCTTCTGTCCGGTGTGCCAGCGCTAGGGGAAATGGGGTCAGAGTCGATTTTCGACCAGCGCGCAAAATTGGGGTCAGGGTCGATTTCATGCCGGCGAAATCGACTCTGACCCCAATTTGATCGGCCGGCGCCCGAAGGGGTGGACTCCGGACGCCAGCCGACATCGGGCAGGCAAAGCTTGCTGCTGCCCGATACTACTTGACGGCTGTGCGGTGCTTGGCCCGCATCACGTCGGCCGCCATGCCGATCGCCATTGCGGCAACAACAAAACCGCCCGCCATGACGGCGGTCAGTCCGTAGAACTTCATGCCGGCATAGGCGAGGGCGGCCGACATGATCGCGAAGAGAGCGGTGTACATTGTAAGTCTCCTGCAGCTTTTTTGGCGTGACGGAGCACGATTGCTCCGATCTGGCAGGCACCCTAGACACCGGCTCGCGCGGGCTCTGTGATGGCGGTCACGAAACGGCGGAAGAATTGGACCGAAGAGAAAGTGGGAGTCGTTTTCAGGAACAAAACAGCAAGCGGCCGGCGCCGGAACGGGGAGGATTCCGGGCGCCGGCCGAAGCCAGGCAAGCGCGATCGCTCTTCAATCGCTCGTCGATCGCTCTTGACCTGCAAAAACGCTACTTGACCGCGGCGCGCTGCCCGGCGCTCATGACGTCGACCCCCGCGCCGATCGTCATTGCGATTGCGCCAATGAAGAAACCACTCGCCATGGGGGCTGAGGTTCCGTAGACGACCGTGCCGGCGCAGGCCAGGAGGGCGGCTCCGAGCGAGAAGATTGCGGCGTACATGTTGAGTTCTCCCAAGTGGTCGTGGAGCGGGACGCCCCAGTTTGGTGACACCTTAGGAGAGCGCCGGGGCGGGGTCTGTGTTGGCAATCACACTTGGTGCGAATCGATCAGCACGGCATCGCGGAGAATCGGCGGAGGGGCGGAGAACTGGGGCGGACAATTAGGTCAGAGTCGAATTCCGCTGGCTGGCTATTCGACTCTGACTTCAAATTGCTCACTGACGTAGTGCGGCTTCGGGATTCGACCTGATCGGATCACGTTCTAGGCCAGGCGGGATGCGCTCTGCGCGACGGACTTGGCGCGTAGCTCGCAAATGGCTTTGAACAGATTCTGCAGATCGTATGGCTTGCGAAGAATGGAGAACCCCTCGCGAACCGCTTCCTGTGCCTTCTGGCTGTATCCAGTGGTGAGAAGGATCGGAATATGCGGATGGTCGCCCCGCACGATCCGGGCAAGGTCGAGACCGGCCACGCTGCCCGGCATGAGAAGGTCGGAGAAGACCAGATCGTAGGAGGGGCGGCTCCGCAGTTTCTGCAGAGCGTCTGATCCGTTCGTTGCGACTTCGACGATGTATCCAAGCTGCTCGAGGTAGCTGGCCGATACATTGGCAACGTCCTCGTTGTCCTCCACGAGCAGAACCGTTCCCTTCTGGCTTTGGATCTGGTCCGGGAGAATAGGATGCTTCCGCTCCGCCGGTACAGGTTCATCGGTCGCTGGCAGATAGATGCTGACCGTGGTCCCGCGCCCGAGCTTGCTCTGGATGATCGCGGTTCCACCCGATTGCTTGGCGAAACCGTAGACTTGGCTGAGACCCAGTCCGGTCCCCTTTCCTGCATCCTTGGTCGTGAAGTACGGATCGAAGACGTGGGGAAGAACCTCCGGCGCAATGCCGGTCCCGCAATCCATCAATTCGACGGCGATGAATTCGCCGTGCAACCCATCGACTTCCGTCTCGCCGGACAGGCGCACGTGACGAACCGCGAGCGACAGGACGCCACCGTTCGGCATGGCGTCCCGCGCGTTGACACCGAGATTCAACAGTGCGAGCTCGAGCTCCCCCGGGTCAACGCGGGCGCGACAAGGACGATCCGGAGCGAACGCCTTTATCTCGATATCTCCGCGCAGGGACCGTTTGAGCATTTCACTGATATGAGGCAGGGTTTCCGCCAGGTCGATGACTTCCGCTTCCAGCGTTTGGCGGCGCGCGAAGGACAATAGTTGACTGGTGAGCTTCTGGCCGCGTTTGACCGCCGTGGCGATCATCTCCAGCGGCAGGCTGGCCTGCTTTTCCGGGACCGATCGCTTCACTTTCTCGGCTGCGCCGTTGATGACCATCAATAGATTGTTGAAGTCGTGGGCGACGCCGCCCGTGAGCTGTCCGATTGCCTCCATTCGCTGGGACTGTCGCAACGCCTCCTCGGCCCGATTCCGCGACGTGATGTCGATCAAGCCGCCGAGCGTGCGCACAGGTTCGCCACCCGACAGTTCCTCGCGAGCCGACAGCAGCGCGTCGAGCGTTTCCCCGGATTTCCTCAAAAACTGATACTCGGCTTCCGGACGCTCGCCGCCGCACTGCGAGCTGGCTCTGACAGCCTGCTGGTAGCGTTGCGCCGACTCCTCCGTCATGAAGTCGGTCAATCTCCGGCCGAGAGCTTCTCTGCGCGTATAGCCCAACAGATCGAGCCAGGCATCGCTCGTCTCCTCGATTCGGCCGTCCGGGCCGATGGCGTGCAGTGGGAGAGGTGTCTCGCGATAAAGCTTCCGAAGCCGCTCCTCGCTTTCCCGCAGGAGGACGGTCTCGCGTTCGGCGTGAAGCGCAGATTGCCGGTCAAAAGCAGAGGCAAGCAGCGCAAGGAACAGAATCAGAAATGTGATTCCGGCAATCGCGATCGCGAGGTTCGTCTGGGCGAGACCGGCAACAGTGGGGGCTGCGTGCAGGTCGGCGTGCGCGAACTCTGCTGCGGCCATCCCGGTGTAGTGCATGCCGGAGACG
>Ga0126377_10001996_pt1 | contig 13785 bp, 6 predicted proteins | sample PanSoiMetPlot_22_FD_92647 | JGI IMG/M metagenome (GOLD analysis project Ga0126377, IMG submission 92647) | Tropical forest soil microbial communities from Panama - MetaG Plot_22 | ecosystem: Environmental > Terrestrial > Soil > Tropical forest > Bulk soil | place: Panama | collected 2016-02-17
ACGTCGACCAACTCAGTCCTGACTGTGAGGCTATCGCCATGCTGGATCACTCTGCCTACGAGCACCGCCTGAACACCGAGGTCGCGCCCGACCTGCTGTGGATCGACATCTTTGCCTTTGTAACGGAAGACGGTGCTGCGGGCCATGACTCGCACCTGGGAGAGCTGCGACAGACTACTGATGACGCTCTCTGCTATACCGTCGGAGAGGTACTCCGCTTCAGGGTCACCACTCATGTTCTGAAAAGGCAAGACGGCGACGGAGCGCAGGCCCGCCGCGCTGCGGCTGGGTGAGTGACGTGAGTACAAGAAGTAGGCGGCGACCGCTACGACTAGCACCGCCAGGGCGACGAGCACACCGCGCCCGTGACGTCTTATGCTCGCGACGACGTTTGCGGTGCCCTTCGCAGTGCTTGGCTGTGCCCCTTTCCGAGTCACACCGCGCTCCAGTTCGGCCTCCACCTCAAGGCGCTGCCTGAGCCGTCGCAGATCGATGAGCAGGTCTTTGACGTGCTGGTATCGCTCTTCCCGATCCTTTGCCAGCGCCTTCGTCACGATCTCGTCGAACCGCTCGCCTACCTTGTCGTGAGTGATGGCGAGCGAGGGCGGCTCTTTCGTCAGCAGGTGGGCGATCACATCGCTAGCGGTCTCACCGCTGAACGGCACATGCCCCGCGACCATCTCATAAATGACTACACCCAAACTCCAGATATCTGTACGCTCGTCGAGCGCTAACCCTCTAGCTTGCTCAGGCGACATGTAACTAACCGTGCCCATGATCACACCCGGGGCGGTGTGGCCCAGCGCGCGGGTCGCCACCTGGGAGTCCGCAGGCTGGTCCACCAACCTGCCCGTGGACTTCGCCAGTCCGAAGTCGAGCACCTTCAGGATCCCGTCCGTCCTGAGCATCACATTCTGCGGTTTGATGTCGCGGTGGACCACGCCCGCCTTATGAGCAGCCACTAAAGCCGAGGCGATCTGAATCGAGATGTCGAGCGACTCGCGCAAAGTCAATTTCGAGCGGGCCAGGCGTTCATGGAGCGTTTCGCCCTCCACGAACTCCATGACGATGAAACGTGAAGCAGCGGTCTCTCCGATCTCGTGGATGGTGAGGATGTTCGGGTGGTTGAGAGATGAAGCGGTCCGCGCCTCCTGAACGAAGCGGCGCATTCGCTCTGGGTCTGAAGCTACATCCGCAGGCAGCACTTTGAGGGCGACCAGGCGCTCGAGCTCTGTGGTGTCGCGGGCGAGATAGACTTGGCCCATTCCACCCTCGCCCAGCAAACCTTTGATCTCGTAGCGGCCGATTCTGCTTCCGATGTCTAACCTGGATTGGCGACTTGCGAGCAGATCCGCCGCGACGTCTGCCGCTGGCTGCTCGATGAAGCTCAGCCCCTGGTCGTGAGATTTGAGCAGCGACTCGACCTCGCGGCGCAGGCTTTCGTCGTCGCACGCAGTGGCGAGAAAGTCGGCACGTTCGTCCCGTCCGCGCGCCAGTGCAGAGTGAAAGAGTTCCTTGACTTGTTGCCAGCGTTCGGGAGTCATAAGTACGGCCTGGGGCAAGATCAGGTGCGCATTATGCGTCGCCCGAAATCTCACGCCGCAGCCAGGCCTTAGCTAGCGTCCATTCGCGCATAACGGTGCCCGGCGAAACTCCCAGGACCTCAGCCGTCTCGTCGATGCTCAGCCCACCGAAGAAACGCAGCTCCACGATCCGGCTCTGGCGAGGGTCCAACTTGGATAGCTGTACGAGTGCCTCGTCGAGTGCGACCACATCGGCGGCCCGTTTCTCAGAGACGATCAAACCGTCGTCCAGAGTCACCTGCAGCACGCCGCCGCCTCGCTTCTGCGATCGTCGCTGGCGTGCGTGATCAACCAGGATTTGGCGCATCAACAGGGCGCAGATTGCAAAGAAGTGCGCGCGGTTCTGCCAATTTGGGTTAGCTCGGTCGGCCAGCCGAAGGTAGGCCTCATTCACCAGCGCTGAAGTTTGCAGCGTGTGCCCGGGGCTTTCGCGACCGGTGTAGAGATGGGCCAGCCGGCGCAACTCGTCGTAGACCAGCGGGATCAATTCGTCCAGTGCCGCCCGGTCGCCGCCGCCCCAGGCCGCGAGTAATCGGGACACTTCTTGTGTGGAGGACGTCATCGCCAGGCTCAGCCTCGTCCGTGAGAAGAATTATCGCCGGGGCACGGATTATACGCCCCCGAAGTACGGAAGCCACCACTTCGTAATATCGCGCGGCCGCTGAAAGCTTTCGGCGCCTTTAGAGGTTTCAGACATCGTTTGCGCTTTACCTCGTGAGGAAGAGCGACTGGCGAGTCGTAACAAGGTCAGTGAAGTAGCGCACGCCCTTCTTCAATTTCGTCTAAAGAAAGGTGAAGATCATGAGTGACAGAAAACTCAAAATGAAGTTCGCACTCTGCCTTGTGGCCGCGCTCCTGGCCGTCGCGCAGACACCAATTGGAATTGGCGCGTGCGCTGGTCCAACACCTTCGCGCAGTCTAGTCAACAAAACTGAGAAGAACTTGACCGACGAATCTGTGTTGGGGGCTGCGGTACTCAATGATTGGGGTACACGCATCACTTCTCTCGGTGTAGGCGAGCTCAAGAATGCGCTGAGCACGCAGGTGCGGACGACCATCGCCCAGCTGGCGATGTTCGACGCTGCTAACGCAGTACTCGATGGAAACTTCGAACCATTTGCGTCGAAGCCGTTTGCGGCGCCCGGCGCCTCTCCCGAAGCTGCCGCGATCAGCGCGGCGTACATTGTGGCGCTTCACGAGTTCCCCTCGCAGACAGCGAATATTGACGCGGCGTATGCGAACTCGATCGCTGAACTCTCAGCGGGCGCTGAGGCAATACAGGCTGGCGTTGTCGTCGGGCAAGCGGTTGCGAACTGTGTGCTCGCGAAGCGCGAAGGAGATAACCGCAACCTTCCGGATCTAACGGGCTACACACCCGGTAGTGGCCCCGGCGTATGGATCCCGACACCGCCCGCGTTCGCTGCTCCCCAGACTCCGTTCCTCCAATTCGTGACGCCTTTCGGGTACGAGGATCCCACGAGGTTTCGCCCAGGCGCGCCACCTCGCCTCAACAGCCGCAGATACACGGCGGATTACCTTGAGATCAAGGACTACGGCGCGTCCAACAGTCCCAGCCGCACGGCGGAGCAGTCGGCAACCGCGTTGTTCTGGTCTGGATCGGCGTCCGCGCTTTGGACGGCGAACGTGCGAAGTGCGGCCGCGTCAATGGACCTGCTCACCGCTGCGCGTTTCGAAGCGCTTGGCCTTGCCGCCGTAACGAACGCGCTGATCACAGCGTGGGACTCGAAGTTCCACTATATGTTCTGGCGGCCGGTCACGGCGATCCGAGCCGGAGACATGGATGGCAATCCCAACACAGAAGCGGATCCGCAGTGGACCCCGTTCATCGTCACGCCTTCTCACCCCGAATACATTGCGGCTCACGCCACTGTCGGAGCTGCGGCGACGGGTTTCTACACGGTGTGGTTTGGTACCGACGAGTTTCCGCTCGACTTCAAAGGCACCGGTGGTGCTGTGCGACACTACGAGAGCGTAGCCGATATCCATGCTGAGGAGAGCAACGCGCGCGTGTGGGGTGGCATGCACTGGCGGCACAGTACTGAAGTCGGCACCCGGGTGGGCACGCGAGTGGGCCACTACACGGCAACGCATCTGCTCAAGGAGCTCTGCGACACATCTCGCAGACGATGCCATCATCGCGACGACTGCCTATAGTGTTAGCTCCGCCGAGAATACAGTTGTTCGCTGCTACTCCCTGCGGAACCTCAGCGTCTCCGCGACTTCTTAGAAACACCCTTCGCCGGGTAAGACGGGCACGCAGTACAGGCAGCGGAGCGACCTGGTACTCAGCGAACACACACTTGAGTCAGGTACGAAGACCAGGTCGCTCCGTTCCCTGTACTGCGTGGCGTCTGACCGGCAGAGTGTTACTGAGCCCTCATTACGTATTTGTTCAAAAACTCAAATACGTCAGGCTCCCAGCTCGAAATCATCAGATCAATGAAGTCATGCCCCTCATCCGCCGTGTGGCCCACCGCTGGATAGATCATAAGGCGGTGAGGCTTGTTGAGCCGCTGCATCTCGGCCGCCATGTCCTTCCCGGAGTTAGTCGTATAGTCGTTTGCCGCATGAATGAATAACGCCGGCGCCGTCATCCGGCTCACTGCGGTGAGCAGACGGGATCGCAATGCTGGTGATCGATCCCAACTGTAACCCGCGGTGGCGAAGGCAACAATCGCTCGCAGCGATGGTTCGTGTTCTCCCAGCAGCACCGTTAGCGAACCGCCAAACGATACGCCCACAACGGCGACGCGATGCGAATCGACTTCCGGTAGCGCACGCAGAAACGCAAGCCCGGCGAGCGCGTCATTCAGCTCATCGGTTTCCAGTAACTTCAGTTGTATCTGATTACGCGCCTCCTGTCCGTGAGCGGCGAATTCACGATCCATTACGTCGCCGTCGGGAACACCCTGTCCGGCGGAAAGCCCATCGCCGCGCCGATAAAGATAAAGGAAAACGTAGCCGTGCTTAGCAAACAATGGACCGAGCAGCTCGGGATGACGGGAATCGGGACCGGATGGCGTCGCGCCGCCCGCGTGGCCACTGCCGTGATTGAAGAGCACAGCAGGGAATGGCCCACGGCCCGGTGGTCGATACACGAGCGCGTGTAGCTTGAGTTGCCCGCTCTGCACTACCACATTGTCAGGTGTGCCTGGCGCCTGGCCCATCGCCACTGATCCGAGCACGAAGGCGAGTGCAATCGTCTGTAAGAAAACCCGAGTCTTGATCATCGCAGCTCCCTCTTTAGATAATTTGAGTTGTTGATCCATAACTCGTTCAGGACATTTAAATAACTAATCGGTCGGATTGATGTTATCCTAATCTTCTTGTTGGTTCCGTAGTCTCCAATCCAGTACTTCGCCAGTATTTCAAGCGGAGAGTCTTACTCCGTACTCGGAAAACTATAGCCAAGGAGCTTTTAATGTCTCTACGTTCCCCAGTCTCTACCCGGAAAACAATACCCCTCTTTTTTGTGATCGCGATTGCCCTCTTGTTGGCAGCTTCGCTTTCGCCAACAGTTGAAAGCGCCGGCAACAAAACAAAATCTTCTACTCAGACGAAAGGCAGAGGCGTAATAAAGCTCCCGGATGAGCAAGCGAGCAAAGATCGTCCCTTCCCAAACCTGGACATCAGAGTCACAGAACCTAAGACCATGGCGGACATCGCTGCCGCGAACGCCGGCAATATTACGCAACTTTTGCAGGCTCGCCAGACTTCAGTTGAGCAAGCGTTGGCCCGCCTGCGAAGATTTTCCCGCGGCGCTCAGGCCCAGTCGTCGCCGGTGACCGGAGCGGTGGAAGTTGTAAGAAGCACCACCGGCGCGCTCAGTGGTCCAGCTCCAGGTCGCAACGGCGAAGACATTGTGCGTAGCTTTATCAGCGCCAATAGCGACCTCTACGGTCTTTCAGCCAAAGATATCGCTACTCTCAAATTCAGCGGCGAAAGCGTTAGCGGCGGCAGTGGCCTGCGAATGGTGCGGGTAGAACAAACAGTTAACGGACTGCCGATCTTTCAGAGTGAAACACGCTTCATTCTCGATGCCCAGGGACGAGTCTTTCGCTCGACCGGTTTGATCATTCCGAATGTCAAAGTCGGAGCGCTGGAATTCGAGGGTCTGATTTCAGCGCAGGCAGCCCTAGGCCTCGCGATGAACTCCGTAGACATACAAGTCGACACCGGCAACGCTACCCTGGCAAACGCAAACGTCGACGGAACTGAAGTGGAGGTAGTTGCCAACAATTCCAACATTAGCGGAAACGTTACCAGCAAACTTGTTTACTTCCCACTTGCTCCAGGCATCCTGGTTCCAGCCTGGTCGCAAGTAACTTTTACTAACGGTTCCTCAGATTGGTACACGCTGGTTGACGCTAAATCCGGAAAGCTGCTGTGGAGAAAAGACATCCGGGCCCACGCTTCAACCCAAGACGCTCGTTTTCGCGTTTACGTCCAGGCCGACGGCACCACACCCGCCGATAGTCCTGCGCCCCTCTCGCCGTCCAATGCTACTGTCGGCTCGAACACCCAACCTCCCGGTATCTCGCCGACCGTCGTCAGCATGTTTACGGCAATGAGTGCCTTGGCAAGCCCGAATGGGTGGATTGACGATTGTCCGGGTGGGGGTTGTACGGCCGCGCAAACACAAACGATCGGCAACAACGTTCATGCCTATATGGATCGCGTCGGTGGCGCCGACAACAACATCCCCGACACGGCTGCAAGCTCTGTGCTGGATGGCGCCGGCAAGCCTATGGGTAACCCCGATGCCAATAGCCGAAATCGTGATTTTCTCGGTACGACCCCGCGTGACTTTCAGACCAATTTTCTCCCACCACCGCAGGGCGGAAACCCTGAGTCAGGTCAAACCCCAACGGGAAACGGCAATAACGGCACGCTCCCAGTGGACCAGTTCCGCCGCGGTGTGATCACGCAACTCTTCTACGTTTCAAACTGGTATCACGATAAGTTGTTCCTGCTCGGTTTCGACGAAGCCGCTGGTAACTTTCAGCAAACAAACTTTTCCGGCATGGGTCTGGGTAACGATCGCGTGCTGGCGGAAGGGCAGGACAACCAAAGCACAAACAATTCTAATTTTTCCACGCCGCCCGACGGACAATCAGGCAGGGCCCAGATGTTTCGCTTCATCGGTCCCACGATCGATCGTGATGGCGCACTCGACTCAGAAGTTTTGATTCACGAGCTAACGCACGGACTTAGCAACAGGCTCATCGGCAATGCTGCCGGTTTGATCTGGGATCCGGGCAGAGGCATGGGCGAAGGATGGAGCGATTTTTATGCCCTCTCTCTGCTCAACAACACCAACGCCGATGATCCGAACGGTAACTATGCCGCAGCTGCCTATGCCAGCTACAAGGTTTTTGGCATAACTTCGTTTACGGACAATTATGTTTATGGTCTTCGTCGATTCCCATATTCAACCAACAATACGATAAATCCACTTACCTGGGCGGACGCCGACGATTACACCAATAACTTGTCAGGTGGTATCGCTGCTGATCCACTTGGAGTCAATGCTGGTGGCGCCGGTGAAGTACACAACGTCGGTGAAATTTGGACCTTAACCTTGTGGGAAGTTCGTAGTCGAATCATTGCCGCTAATGGCGGCAGCGTACCGACCGGCAATCAGATCATGCTCCAACTCGTTACCGACGCCCTCAAGATGACACCGATCAGTCCCAGCTACCTCGATGCGCGTGACGCGCTCATTGACGCTGATTGCGCGGCCAATGCTTGCGCCAATGAACAGTCGATCTGGGACGGTTTTGCGGATCGCGGCCTGGGGTACGGCGCCCGTGTCTCCACTGCCCGTGGCTTTGCGCCCGTTGCCTCACACCAGGGCATCGTCGAGTCGTTCACCGCACCGGGACTTGATGTACAGAGCGTGGCTGTTGACGACAGTCTCGGTAACCACAACGGGGCGATCGATCCGGGGGAGCCAATCAAAATTACAGTGAGCCTTACAAATCCGTGGCGTAGCGCGTCAAAGAACGTAGCTTCCGCGACCGCTACGCTGACTACGTCAACCGCAGGCATCAATATCGTTGACGGTTCATCCACTTATGGCGCGATTCCTGCTCAAGGTAGTACCGCTGGTGATACCTTCCAATTCAACGTTCCGTTGTCGGCAAGCTGCGGACAATCACTCAAGTTCACTATTACCTCCACCAGTTCATTAGGCGTTAAGGCAGTGGACTTTCAATTTCGCGTCGGTACTCCGAGTGGTACCGGGGCGCCGGTAACCTACACGCGTACTCTGGGAGCGCCATTGGCGATTCCTGATAACCGCGCCCGCGGCGTCATTGACTCGCAAAGCGTCACGGACGACTTTGAGATCGCCGATCTCAACTTCCGCGTTGACAGCCTGCCCCACACGTTTCCAGGCGACGTTACCGTAGGCTTCAAGGCACCGAATGGTTACGGCGTGGATCTGATCTCATTCATTGGCGGCGCTGTTGCCGGCGGCGGCGACGGGGACAATCTCACTAACATGGTGATCGACAATCAGGCTACCGGCGATATGCTGCTGGCGACCAACGCACAGGCGCCATACACCGGCAGTTGGCTGCCAATCGCTAATTCACCTTCCTGGCCCGTCCTCGGATTTGGTCCGCAGGAACCAGTGGGTGAACTTAATAAGCTGAATGGAGCAAGCACCCAGGGTACGTGGCAGGTGCTCGCTTCGGATCAAGCTGCGATAGATACAGGAACGCTCAACAGTTGGTCGCTCATTGTCACGCCGAGAACTTTCGCTTGTACGCCGTTCTTTGGTCCCACAGCGAGCGCCGGGCAATTGCTCATCAGTGAATTCCGCTTGCGTGGGCCAGGTGCTGCTAACGACGAGTTCATCGAGATCTATAACAACAGTGGCGCCGATCACACCGTCGCTGACTCTGGCGCGGGCACGGGTTACGCGGTCGCTGCTTCGGATGGTGTGGCTCGCTGCGTCATTCCCAACGGCACGGTGATTCCGAATCGTGGCCATTACCTCTGCACCAACTCCGTCGGTTACTCGTTGTCCGGTAACGCTACGGGTAACGCGACTTACACCACCGACATTCCTGATAATGCCGGTATCGCACTCTTCAACACTTCAGTGGCGGCAAACTTCACCTTGGCCAACCGGCTTGATGCTGTCGGATCGACCAACGAAGCCAACACGCTGTACAAAGAGGGCACCGGTTACCCGGCGCTCACTCCTTTCTCGATCGACTCTGCGTGGGTTCGTGACAACTGTGGCAAACAGGGTTCGATTCCAACTCTCGGCGCCTGTCCCACAGGTGGGGCACTAGTCGATACCAACAACAATGCCACGAACTTCTACTTCGTGGATACTAACGGCACAAATGCAAGCGGTGGTCAGCGGCTCGGTGCTCCAGGTCCAGAAAACCTGGCTTCGCCAATTCAACGCAACGGACTATTCTCGGTCAACTTGCTGAATTCGACGGTAGCGGGCCCGCTTCCGCCAAATCGCGTCCGCGATTTCACGAGCGACCCGGCGAATAACTCGACCTTCGGCACCGTGGAATTTCGCCGCCGTGTAGTCAACAACACGGGTGCTGCCGTTACCAGGTTGCGCTACAGGATTATCGACATTACAACCTTCCCGGCTCCTAGCGGGGTTGCCGACGTGCGCGCCCGCACGTCTTCACTGGTAGTGGTTTCGGGGATTACTGATCCGGCAACCTGCCTCGCCAGCAACGGAGTAGCAACCACGCCTTGTACAGTCAACGTACAGGGAACGACGCTGGAGCAACCACCATCACAGGCCAACGGTGGTGGGTTCAACTCCACCTTGTCGTCCGGCACGGTGACGCTGGGCACGCCGCTGGCAAATGGAGCGTCCATCAACATCAGGCTGCTCTTAGGGGTTCAACAAGGTGGCAGCTTCAAGCTCTTTCTGAATATCGAAGCGCTGCCGTAGGGGATTGAGGGTTAGGGAAGCAGAAGCCGTCGGAGTTCTCCGGCGGCTTCTTCATTGTGCACCGGGCCCTGTAAGCTTCATTAACGTCTCTTCGTGATAATGTGGGTACTGAATTCAATAACATCTTGTGAGCATCGATGAAGAGTGGGAGGGAAACTAGAAGCTGCCCCTTTGAATGAAACCACCGGTGATCATAGAGTCGAGATCGAAAGGAGACACCAGTGCCAATTTCTCCGCTGGCGGGTAAACCTGCTGACGAATCGTTGCTGATCAACGTGCCGCGACTAATAACTGCCTATTACACAAGGCGACCCGATCCGGCAGTAGCCGCTCAACGCGTCTCATTTGGCACTTCCGGACATCGCGGTTGCTCGCTCGATTGCGCTTTCAACGAGACTCACATCCTCGCAATCACGCAGGCGATTTGCCTCTATCGCAAGCAACAGAACATCGACGGACCACTCTACCTCGGCATCGATACGCACGCACTTTCGGAGCCCGCTTTTGCGAGCGCCCTGGAGGTGCTGGCGGCGAATGGGGTTGAAGTGATGGTCGACGCTGACGACGGTTACACTCCTACTCCAGTAATCTCGCACGCGATTCTTACTTATAACCGTGGTCGAAAGAGCGGTCTCGCGGATGGCATAGTCGTCACCCCATCACATAATCCGCCACGATTCGGCGGCTTCAAATACAATCAACCCCATGGTGGACCAGCGGACAGTAATGCCACTCAGTGGATAGAACAACAAGCGAATGCGTTAATTACTGAAGACCTGCGCGGCGTGGAGAGAGTGCCGTTTGAACGCGCTCGTAAAGCGTCGAATGTACATCCCTTTCAGTACCTTGATACGTATGTCAACGATCTGCCTTCGGTGATCGATCTTGAAGCAATCCGCGAGAGCAAACTTCGCCTCGGTGTCGATCCGTTGGGTGGGGCCAGCGTGACTTACTGGAAGGCTATCGGCGAACACTACCGACTCAATCTGGAGGTAGTGAACGACGTCGTCGATCCGACCTTCCGCTTCATGACAGTCGATTGGGACGGTCAAATCAGAATGGATCCTTCGTCGCTGTACGCCATGGCGCGGATGGTCGACCTGAAGGACCGATTCGACGTCGCTTTCGCCAGTGACCCGGATGCCGATAGGCACGGCATTGTAAGCCGTAGCCATGGGCTACTCGTTCCGAACCACTATCTTTCAGTTGCTATCTCCTATCTGTTTGCTAACCGCCCGCAATGGTCGCCGTCGGTTGCCGTGGGTAAGACCGCAGTCAGCAGCAGCATGATCGATCGAGTTGTGAAAAAGTTGGGCCGACGACTGATTGAAGTTCCGGTCGGTTTTAAGTGGTTCGTGGAAGGACTCATTGACGGTTCCCTGGGATTCGGGGGTGAGGAAAGCTCGGGCGCAACATTCCTGCGCCGCGATGGCACGGTCTGGACCACGGATAAAGACGGGATCGTTCCTAACCTGTTGGCGGCGGAGATCACTGCCCGGACGAACAAGGATCCGGGCGAGCACTATCAAGAACTAACAGCCGAGTTTGGCAGTGCCTACTACACACGCATTGATGCGCCGGCAACACCAGACCAGAAGGCGAGGCTGGCTAAACTCTCGCCCGAAGCAGTTGTGACTGCCAAGCTTGCTGGCGAACCGATCACAGCGAAATTAACCACGGCCCCGGGCGATGGTGCGCCGCTCGGCGGTCTCAAGGTAATCGCTGCCAACGGCTGGTTTGCTGCCCGACCTTCCGGCACAGAGAACATCTATAAGATCTATGCGGAAAGTTTTAAGGATCAAAGCCACCTGGACGCCATCGTTGACGAGGCTCAAGAGATCGTGAATGACGCGCTAAATTCATTTGGTGATTCCGCGGGCGCAACTACCAATTAATATCAGTCTCTATCCGGATGGTAGCGATTCTCGCCTGAAGCGGACTAGTATTGGTTGGAGGCTATTCCACGATTGAAGCAATTGCGCCATGATGACTTCGGCGTCTGCCATCGATTGAGTTTCGCCCATCGATTCCAGGCGCGCGCAAAAGTCGGTCATTTCTCTTGCGCCAATATTCGCCGCACCGCTCTTCAACCCGTGAGCAGCTTCTTCGAGTTGCCTGTAATCCTGTTGCTGGATAGCTTTTCTGATTCTGGCAATTCGCGCTTCGGCATCAGGAAGGAACATATCAATAATCTTTTGCATCATCTCGTGACCATAGTCTTCCTCAAGCTGCTGTAGTGCACCCTCCACATCCTTGGACCCGACTAACGGTCCAACTTCTAAGACGCTAGCACCGTGCTCGGACGAGGGGGTCCGATGGGAAACCCACTGCTCGATTTTTGCGGAGAGTTCTTCCCGGCGGAACGGTTTCAGCAAGAAATCGTCCATGCCAGCCTGTGCCGCCCTCTCTCGATCGCGCGGCGAAATACTGGCGGTAACCGCCATAATCGGCACCGATCTCTTCGCGTCCACGCGGTGCCGCACCCGCGCGGTGGTTTCGAAGCCGTCCACGTCAGGGAGGTGGCAGTCCATCAGAATGAGCGCGTAATTGTGGGTGTCAACGAACGCCAACGCCTCGGCGCTGTTGTTGGCAACATCCACCGAGTACCCAATCTTCTCTAGTTCATAGCGAGCGACTTCCTGGTTGATGGGGTTGTCCTCGACAACAAGTAGTCGCGAATTGCTGACGAAAGGATGACTCGGCTCGTCACTCCCATTCACGGCCTCATCAACCGGTGGAGCTGGTTGGGTTGGAATACGCAGAACCGATTCTTCAGCCGTCGCGCCGATTGCTTTCTGAACACTTAGACTGAACCAAAACGTTGAGCCTTCGCCTAATCGGCTATCGACCCCGATCTGCCCTCCCATCGCTTCCACCAATTCCTTTGCTATAGCCAAACCGAGTCCCGTCCCACCGTATCTCCTCGCGCTTGAGCCGTCTGCCTGCACGAACGCGCTGAAGAGCTGTTCCTGCATCGCGGCGGAGATTCCGATGCCCGTGTCTGTAACTTCAAAGCGCAAGTCGGCGCTCGTGTTGGTTTGCGCCGTGCATTCAACGCTTAATACGACTTTGCCTTCGTGTGTGAACTTGAGTCCGTTGCCAATAAGATTGACGAGCACCTGCCGTAAGCGCAGTGAATCTGCGTGAATGGTGGTGGGAACATCGGCGCCGATGGTCGAAATTAGTTCAACCGTTGTCGATTCGGCGGCTTCGCGAAAGAGGTTAATGATTGTGTTGATTGCGCGAGGGAGATTGAAATCGACCGGCTCGATATGAAGCCTTCCGGCTTCGATTTTCGAGAAATCGAGAACGTGATTGATGAGGCCCAACAACCCATCCGCGCTCTGACGAATATAGTTAACGAAGGTACGCTGCTCATCATCCAATTCTGTGTCCGCCAGCAACTGCGTCATTCCGATAATGCTGTGCATCGGCGTGCGGATTTCGTGGCTCGTATTGGCAACGAACTCAGACCGCAGGCGCGCCGCTTCGAGCGCTGCATCGCGTGCCCGCGCCAATTCCTCGAGCAATTGAACCCGTTCCGTCGCGTCGCGCGCAACACCTTGCGCCCCTACAACTTTATGGCCCTCAAAGAGCAATTGGACGTTCTGCGCGATCCATACCTCTGAGCCGTCCTTCCGCCGGGCCGGAAAGTAGTGAAAAGTATTTGCTGTCTTTTCAGCGAACTGTTGTCGATAAAATTCCGCGACTTCAGAACGCGCAGATGCAGTCACTGGCTCGAGGAAGTGGCGCCCCAACAAGTCCTCGGGCTGGTAGCCCATCAACCGCTCAACCGTCTGGTTGATGAAAGTGAATCGGCCGTCGCGATCGGTTCGATAAATGATGTCGCCCGCATGATTGACCAGTTGTCGAAACCGCTTTTCAGATTCACGCAGCGTCTTCTCAGCGCGATCGCGTTGGGCCATCCGTTGCCGAATTAAGACGAACAGAAACCCGCAGAACAGTAGATTGAAGATGATGCCGAAGGCAGGCAGTCCGGTAACGTGACGAAACCCAATGACAAATGCTGAGACGACTGTCGGTACAGCCAGCAGCAACCCAAACAATACTTTTCGCGCGACAGTCGCCTTCATTTCGCCGACTCTCTTTCATTAGGCGTCTCAGCTTGCCACGTCGCAACCCTCGTCATCTCTCCCCACTTCGCTTTACGACCAAGCATCCATTCGGTCAGACCCTTGAGTCGCCACCACGCGTTGAGCTGACGGTAACCGAAATTTTCAA
>Ga0126377_10001997_pt1 | contig 13782 bp, 12 predicted proteins | sample PanSoiMetPlot_22_FD_92647 | JGI IMG/M metagenome (GOLD analysis project Ga0126377, IMG submission 92647) | Tropical forest soil microbial communities from Panama - MetaG Plot_22 | ecosystem: Environmental > Terrestrial > Soil > Tropical forest > Bulk soil | place: Panama | collected 2016-02-17
AGGCCCTGCATGATCTCGAACAGTTGCGCGAAATCGCCGCGCTGCATCGGCAACAGCTTGGCGAGCGCCGCGCGGCGGCCCTTCTCGTCGTCGGAGAGGATCATCTCGCGCACCGCACGGATGCGCTCGGCGTCGAAGAACATGTGCTCAGTGCGGCAGAGTCCGATGCCTTCGGTGCCGAACTTCAGCGCCACGCGCGCGTCGTTCGGCGTGTCGGCATTGGCGCGCACCCGAAGCCTGCGCGCGCGGTCGGCCCAGCTCATCAGGGTCGCAAAGTCGCCGGACAATTCCGGCTCCAGCATCGCGATCCGGCCGGACAGCACCTGGCCGGTCGAGCCGTCGATGGTTATGACGTCGCCCTTCTTGAGCGTCGCGCCGCCCGCCTGCATCGTGTTCGTCGCGTAGTCGACCCGGATCGCGCCCGCGCCCGAGACGCACGGCTTGCCCATGCCGCGCGCGACCACCGCCGCGTGCGACGTCATGCCCCCGCGCGTCGTGAGGATGCCTTCCGCGGCATGCATGCCGTGGATGTCCTCGGGGCTCGTCTCGACGCGCACCAGGATCACCTTGCGCCCCTGGGTCTTGAGCAACTCGGCCTCGTCGGAGGAAAAGACGAGCTCGCCCGAAGCGGCGCCCGGTGAGGCCGGCAGGCCGGTCGCGATCACCTGCCGTTCGGCCTTGGGATCGATGGTCGGGTGCAGCAGCTGGTCGAGCGAGGCCGGATCGACCCGCGTCACCGCTTCGTCCTTGCTGATCACCTGCTCGTTCGCAAGCTCGACCGCGATGCGCAGCGCCGCCTTGGCGGTGCGCTTGCCCGAGCGCGTCTGCAGCATCCACAGCTTGCCCTGCTCGACCGTGAACTCGAGGTCCTGCATGTCGCGGTAGTGCTTTTCCAGGAGCCCATAGATGCGGGTGAGCTCCGCGAAGGACTCGGGCAGCGACTCCTCCATCGACGGCTTGTCCGAGCCGGCGGCCTTGCGCGCTGCTTCCGTGATCTCCTGCGGGGTGCGGATGCCGGCGACCACGTCCTCGCCCTGGGCGTTGATCAGGAACTCGCCGTACAGCCGCTTCTCGCCGGTCGACGGATTGCGCGTGAAGGCGACGCCGGTCGCCGACGTCGCGCCGAGATTGCCGAACACCATGGCCTGGACATTGACGGCGGTGCCCCAGCTCTCCGGAATGTTGTGCAGGCGGCGATACGTGATGGCGCGCTGGTTCATCCAGCTGCCGAAAACCGCGCCGATCGCGCCCCACAATTGGGCGTGCGGGTCCTGCGGAAACGGCCGGCCCAGCTCCTCCTCGACCCGCTTCTTGTAGCGGCCGACCAGCTGGGCCCAGTCGTCGGCCTCGAGGTCGGTGTCGAGCATGTAGCCGTTCTTGTCCTTGTGCTCGTCGAGGATCTCCTCGAACACGTGGTGGCCGAGGCCGAGCACCACGTCGGAATACATCGTGATGAACCGGCGGTAGCTGTCATAGGCGAAGCGGCGGTCGCCCGATTTCTTGGCCAGCGCCTCGACAGTCGCGTCGTTGAGGCCGAGATTGAGCACCGTGTCCATCATGCCCGGCATCGAGGCGCGCGCGCCCGAGCGCACCGAGACGAGCAGTGGATTCTGCGCGTCGCCGAACGGCCTTCCTGCGATCTTGCCGACGTGCGCGAGCGCGGCCTCGACCTGGCCTTCGAGCTCCTTGGGATAGGATTTGTGGTTGGCGTAGAAATAGGTGCAGACCTCGGTCGTGATCGTGAAGCCAGGCGGCACCGGCAGGCCGAGATTGGCCATCTCGGCGAGGTTCGCCCCCTTGCCGCCGAGCAGGTCCTTCATCTTCGCCTTGCCTTCGGCCTTGCCGTCGCCGAACACGTAGACCCATTTTCCCTTGCCCGGCACGGGCTCGGACGACGGCTTCGATGCGGGCTTGGTCAACAATTTGGACGTCCTCTTGGCGTGCTTGCGGTCTGCAGTGGAGGAGGTGCGCCGCGCGACCTTCGACGGCCGCGAGCGCCGAGCGTGAGTCCTTTTGGCCATGGCGGTACCGGTATGAAGCCAATGTTCCGCACAAAGCACGCCACGCATGTAACGCGCAACCCTGCAGTTTCGACCGCCACGCGTGTGGCGCCAGGGTCCCGCCAAAGGGCGGAACTTCTTGGCAAGTAACGACTTATCCTAATTCTGCGGGCTGCACTTTACTCCTGTACAGTCCCTGAAAACAGCTGCAACAAGCGGTACCGGCCGCACCTCGACGATCATCCCTCGATTTTGGAGAAATCCGCGACCGACTGGGTCGCGGCGCGGATCTCGTTGAGCAGCCGCAGCCGGTTCGCCCGCGCCGGCTTGTCGTCGGTGTTCACCGTGACCTTGTCGAAGAACGCATCCACGTGCGGGCGCAGCTTCGCCATCGCCCGCATGGCGGCGGCGAAATCCTCCTTGCCGACCGCGGCCGACGCCTCGCGCCTGGCGACGCCGATCGCCTTCGCGAGCGCGCGCTCCTCGGCCTGGGCATACAGCTTGGAATCGGGAGGGCCGTCGAAGGTCGCCCCGTCGCGCTTCTCCTCGATGCGCAGGATGTTGGCGGCGCGCTTTGAACCCGCGAGCAGATTCCGGCCATCGTCGCTGTCGAGGAATTTTGCCAGCGCCTCGACCCGGCGGACGATCAGGACGAGGTCGTCCTGGTTCTCCAGCGCAAACACCGCGTCGACGAGATCGTGACGCGCGCCCTGCTCGCGGAGCTGTACCTTGAGGCGATCGGCGAAGAAGACGAGGAGATCGGCCGAGAGGCGGGACGCGTGGGCCATATGGGTCGTGGTATGGGCCGACTCCGGCAGCAATGGAAGCGCGTGGCGAAACGCCACGAACAGCGGAAGTCGAATCGAATTGTCGAGCAGGATCCTGATCACGCCCAAGGCCGCCCGGCGCAGCGCATAAGGGTCCTTGCTGCCGGTCGGCTTCTCGTCGATCGCCCAGAAGCCGACCAGGATGTCGAACTTGTCGGCGAGCGCGACCGCGATCGACACCGGGTCGGCCGGCACCAGGTCGTCCGGGCCCTTCGGCTTGTAGTGATCCTCGCACGCGTGCGCGACTGCCTCGTCCTCGTCCTGCGCCTCGGCGTAGTACCTCCCCATCAGGCCCTGCAGCTCGGGAAACTCGCCCACCACCTCGGTCAGGAGATCGGCCTTGGCGAGCCGCGCCGCGCGCCGGACCTTGTTGACCTCCGCACCGACGAGGGGCGCGAGTTCGACCGCGAGCCTCTCGATGCGCGCAATGCGCGCGGCCTGGGTGCCGAGCTTCTCGTGAAACACGATGTGCTCGAATTTCGGCAGACGATCTTCCAGCCTCGTCTTGAGGTCGGTCTCGTAAAAGAACTTGGCATCCGACAGCCGCGCGCGGATGACGCGCTCGTTGCCGGCGACGATCGCCTTGCCGCCGTCCGGCGCCTCGATGTTGGCGACGAGGATGAACTTGTCGACCAGCTGCGCGGTCTGCGGATCGCGCAGCACGAAGCACTTCTGGTTGTTGCGGATGGTGGTGCGGACGACCTCGGGCGGAATCGCCAGGAAGGCGCGATCGAACGAACCCATCAGCACGACCGGCCACTCGACGAGGCCCGCCACCTCGTCGAGCAGCGCCTGATCCTCGACCAGCTCGTAGCCTTGCGCGAACGCCAGGTTCTTGGCGTCGGCCAGGATCTGCGACTTGCGCCGCTCGGGGTCGAGCACGACCTTGGCCCTGGCGAGCTTGGCGACATAGTCGTCGAAGTGCCGCACCTCGATCGCGTCGGGGGCGAGGAAACGATGGCCGCGCGTGAGACAACCGGCCGCGATGCCCTCGACCTGAAACGGCACCACGGTCGGCTCCTCGGTCTCGGGACCGAAGGTCGCGACGATCGAATGCAGCGGCCGCACCCAGGTGAGCTTTCCGGCGCCCCAGCGCATCGATTTCGGCCACGGGAACGTGCGGATCACCACCGGCAGCAATTCGGCGAGCACCTCGAGCGCGGGGCGGCCCGGTTTCTCGATCAGCGCGAGATAGAAGTCGCCCTTCTTGGGGTCCTTCTGGATGGTCGCATCCTTGATCGAGGCGAGCCCGGCGCTCTTGAGGAAGCCTTCGATCGCCTTCGCGGGCGAGCCGACGCGCGGGCCCTTCTTCTCTTCCTTGAGGTCGGGCTGGCGGGCCGGCAGGCCCTGTACGGTGAGCGCGAGCCGGCGCGGCGTCGCGAACGCCTTGGCGCCCTCGTAGACGAGGCCGGCATCGACCAGCCTGCCGGTAACGATGGTCTTCAGATCCTCCGCCGCCCGCGCCTGCATGCGCGCCGGGATTTCTTCGGAGAACAGTTCGAGCAGAAGGTCAGGCATGTGGTTGTCTTCTAGGCGCTGCGCCCGCGCTCCCCTCCCCCTTGTGGGGAGGGGTCGGGGGTGGGGGTCGTCGTAAGTGCGTTCTGAATCACTTCGAGCACACCGTCGATATTTGTCAGCACTTCGTTATTCCAGAAGCGCACCACGCGGTAGCCGTGGGATTCGAAAAATTTCGTCCGCTCTGCGTCGGGCCCCAGCTGCTCCGCGTGTTGGCTGCCGTCGATCTCGATCACGAGCTTTGCTCCGTGGCTCGCGAAATCAGCGATGTAGCGGCCGAGCCGAACCTGCCGTCTGAAGTGAGTTCCCGGCAGGTCCAGTCGATGCCGCAGGTGCCACCACAATTTTCGCTCCGCTTCGGTCGGTGCCTTGCGCATGGTGCGCGCAAAGCCCTCATTCGGCGACGTGATTGTTCGATCCCTTCGCGCCCAGATGCGCGGCTCATGATCACGTCCGAGATCGCGGGCCATCACTGCGCTCCTGCACGACCCCCACCCCTAACCCCTCCCCGCAAGGGGGAGGGGAACAGGCTGCAATTGCGGCGAGGCAGCAATCCGCGTCACACCCTTTTTTCGGCCTTGTCGCTCATGCGCCGCCCGCTGCCGTCCGGAGCCATGCCTCGCCGCATGCCTTGGCGAGTTCGCGCACGCGCAGAATGTAGCTCTGCCGCTCGGTCACCGAGATCACGCCGCGGGCGTCGAGCAGATTGAACACGTGACTCGCCTTGATGCACTGGTCGTAGGCCGGCAGCGCCATCAGATGCACCTTGCCGCCGGGCTCTCCTGTCTTCGCCCAGCCGTCGGCGATGTATCTGCGGCACGCCGCCTCCGCCATCCTGAACTGCTCGAACAGCATGTCGGTGTCGGCGAACTCGAAATTGTGGCGCGAATATTCCTGCTCGGCCTGCAGGAAGACGTCGCCATACGTGACCTTCTTCTCGTCGTCGCGGCCGTTGAAGTTGAGATCGAACACCCGCTCGACGCCCTGCACATACATCGCGAGCCGCTCGAGCCCGTAGGTGAGCTCGCCCGCGACCGGCGCGCATTCGAAGCCCGCGACCTGCTGGAAGTAGGTGAACTGCGACACCTCCATGCCGTCGCACCAGCATTCCCAGCCCAGTCCCCAGGCGCCGAGCGTCGGGCTTTCCCAGTCGTCCTCGACGAAGCGGATGTCGTGCAGGCGGCGATCAATGCCGATCGCCGCGAGCGAGGCGAGGTAGAGGTCCTGGATGTCGGGCGGCGAGGGTTTGAGGATCACCTGGAACTGATAGTAGTGCTGCAGGCGGTTCGGGTTCTCGCCGTAACGCCCGTCCTTGGGCCGCCGCGACGGCTGCACATAGGCGGCATTCCACGGCTTCGGTCCGAGCGCGCGCAGCGTGGTCGCCGGGTGAAACGTGCCGGCGCCGACCTCCATGTCGTAGGGCTGCAGGATCACGCAGCCATGGTCCGCCCAGAAGCGCTGCAGGGCGAGGATCAGGCCCTGGAACGAGCGCTCAGGACGCATGTGGACGGGAAGATCGGACATGAGCCGTGCATCGGGCCGGTTTTCGGGAACGGGCGCGGAACGTAACGGCCACCCCCATGGGGGTCAAGGCGCGGACCTTGGTGCCGGCTTAGCACCCGGCTCGGCGCCCGGCTTGGCGCAACCCGGCGCGGACGCAGTGACGCGGGCGCCGCGCGCCCCCTTGCCGGCATCGTCGCCGACGCCGTAGGACAGGGCCCCAGGGATCATCCGGGGGATCGTGCGTGCGCTGCGTTTTCTTGCGACTTTTGTTCGTTGCGATGGCATGCGCGCTCGCGGCCGGCGGCGCCGCGGCGCAGGACTACCCGTCCCGCCCCATCCGCCTCGTGGTCGCGTTCTCGGCCGGCGGCACCACCGACTACGTGGCCCGGCTGCTCGCCGACAAGGTCAAGTCCGAGCTCGGCCAGAGCGTCGTGGTCGAGAACAAGCCCGGCGCGAACGGCGCGATCGGGGCGGATTTCGTCTCCAAGGCGGCGCCGGACGGCTATACGCTGTTCTTCAGCACCGCGGGCGCGCTCGCGATCAATCCGAGCATGCGCTCCGACCTGCCCTACGATCCGGTCAAGGGTTTTACGCCGATCGTGCCGACCGCCCGCAACACCGTGCTGTTCGCGGTCAATTCCGGGCTCGGCCTCGCGAGCGCGCAGGACATGATCGCCTACGCCAAGCAGAAGCCCGGCGCGCTCACCGTGGCGATCACCGGAGTCGGCGCGATCTCGCATCTCGCGGTCGAGATGCTGCAGAGCGCGGCCGGCATCAAGCTGCAGACCGTGCCCTATCGCGGTGCCGGACCGGCGATCGCGGACCTGATCGGCGGCCAGGTCAACGCCATGAGCGCCGAGGTGCCGGTGCTGATGCCGCAGATCAAGGCCGGCAAGGCGAAGGTGCTGGCGATCAGCGCGCAAAACCGCTCCGACGTGATGCCGGAGGTGCCGACCTTCGCGGAGCTCGGCTACCCGGACGTGGTCGCCGACAACTGGTCGGGGGTGCTCGCGCCGCCCGGCACCTCGCCCGCGATCGTCGCCAGGCTCAACGCCGCCTTCAATGCGGTCGTGCGCGATCCCGAGGTGCGCCGCAAGCTCGCCGACAACAGCGTGTCGACCATCGGCGGCACGCCCGCCGATCTCACCGCGCTCATCGAGGGCGAGACCGCGCGCTGGCGCAAGGTCGTCGCCGAAACCGGCATCAAGGCCGAACGCTGACGGACCGGCCTTGCCCGCAATCCTGGAGGGACCTTCATGACAATCCGCTGCCTCGGCCGGCGCCTCGCCGCCGTCGCGATCGCCGCGTGCGCGTTTGTTGCGCCCGTTCGCGCGCAGGACTATCCGTCGCGCACGATCAAGATGGTCATCGCGTTCCCGCCCGGCGGGCCGACCGATTTCGTCGGCCGGCTGCTCGCCGACAAGCTCAAGGAGCTGCTCGGCCAGACCGTGATCATCGAGAACAAGGCCGGCGCCAATGGCGCGATCGGGGCCGACCTGGTCGCCAAATCCGCGCCGGACGGATACACCCTCTTTCTCACCACCGCGGGCGCCGTCACGATCACGCCCAACCTGCGCACCGACACGCCCTACGACACGAGGCGGGATGTCGCGCCGATCTCGCTCATCGTGAGCAACACCACCGTGCTGGGGGGACGGCCCGACCTCGCCGCCAGCTCGGCGAAGGATCTCGCCGCGATGGCCAAGGCGAAGCCCGGAGAACTCGCGGTCGCTTCGACCGGCGTCGGCAGCATGCCGCATCTCGCGCTCGAGCTGTTTCAGACCGCGGCCGGCGTGAAATTCGTGCACGTCCCCTATCGCGGCGCCGCGCCCGCGCTCACCGACGTGCTCGGCGGACAGGTGACCGGGATGTTCGCGGACGCGCCGGTGCTGATGCCGCACATCCAGAGCGGCAAGCTCAAGGCGCTGGGCGCAGCGTCCGATCGCCGCAACCCGATGCTGCCCGACGTGCCGACGCTCAAGGAGCAGGGTTACGACGACACGGTGGCGGACAACTGGTACGGCCTGCTGGCGCCGGCAAAGACGCCGCCCGCGGTGATCGCCAAGCTCAACCAGGCGGTCCATGCCGCGATGGCGGACGCGGCCGTGCACGACAAGCTCATCAAGTCGGGCGCCATTCCGGCGCCGTCCTCGCCCGAGGACTTCGGCAAGCTGCTCAAGAGCGAGCTCGCCCGCTGGGGCAAGGTCATCCGCGAGAAGGGCATCAAGGAGAACTGAGATGAGCGCCGCGCTCCGCGAGAAGCTCGTCGATGCGGGGCGCGTGCTCGCGCTGGAAGGCCAGGGCGACTACGTGGCGGGCCATGTCTCGGTCCGCCTGGCCGACGATCCCGGCCGCTTCCTGATGAAGCCGGCCGGCATCGGCCTCGAGGAGATGCGGCACGACAGTATCATCACGGTCGACCTCGAGGGCCGCAAGGTCGACGGCGCGATGCCGCGGCACAACGAGGTGTTCATTCACTCCGAGGTGCTGCGGGCGCGGCCCGACGTCAACGCCGTGGTGCACACCCATCCGATCCACGCGGTGGCGTTCTCCTCGCTCGGCAAGCCGCTGCTCGCGGTCGGCAACGACGCCTCGTGGTTCGTCGGCAACCTGCCGATCTTCGACGAGACCACCGATCTCATCGTCGACCAGCCGCGCGGCAGGGCGGTCGCGCGCTGCCTCGGGCATCACGCGGCGCTGATCCTGCGCAACCACGGCATCGTCACGGCCGCCGCCAGCGTCGAGGAGGCCGTGTGGGTCGCGTTGAAGCTCGAGAAGGCGTGCCGCATGCAGCTCCTGGCCGAGGCGGCCGGCGGTCCCAAGCTGGTGGTCGAGGGCGACGATCTCAAGAGGAAGGCTGGCCGCTCGAACCGCGGCGACCTGCACGTCAACGTATTCAACTATCTGGTCCGGCGCTGGCGCTGCGCGGTCTGCGGCGAGCAGGTGGACGCGCCGCACGTGACGACATTCGAGAATCCGTAGGTCAGTGGCCCGTAGGGGGGGCAAAGCGACCGCCTTCGCTCGCTGCGCGAGCTACGGACGGGCTTGAGTCCGCCGAAGCGCGGAGCGCGTAGGCGGAAGCCTGCCCACCGTCGCGACGCATAAGGGATGAAGATTGTGGGCACGGCGCGCGTTGCGCGCCTTTGCCCACCCTACGAATACTTATCCACCCTGCGAGCGAAACGTCACTCCGGCCGATACACGCCGCTCTGCGGGTCGCGCCGCAGCTTCCCGATCTTCTCCGGCGCGGCCCGCTCGCCCACCGGCGCGTGCGGATGCAGCTCGTCGTTGACGCGCCGCCACTCCTTGGCGACCATCTTGGCGACCACGGCGGCGCCGAGCGCTCCGAGCACCCAGCCGATCAGCGGCGGAATGAACACCGGCATGGCAATGCCTCGCTGTCGCCCTCACAAGCCGTAGCGCGCCCACATGGCGCGCGCCTCGATCGCCGAGACGATATCCTCAGCGAGGCCGAGACCTGCCGATCCTTGCGCAAGCCCTTGCCAGTGGGCGAGCTCGGCGGCGCCGACGCCGGGCACGCGGCGGCCGAACAGGCCGCGCTCGACGCTCACCAGCGGGGTCAGGACCTCCGCCCCGAAACGCTCGCGCAGGACCGTGCGCAGATCGCCAAGCCGGTCGATCAGTCCGTAGCCGAGCGCCCCCTTGGCTCCCCAATACTCGCCCGAGAAGACGGTATTTTCGGGGCCCGTCAGACGCGCGCCGCGGCTCGCCTTGACGAGGCCGATGAAGGTTTCGTGAATCTCGCGCTGGATCGATTTGAGATGCTCGACCTCCTCCGGCTTCTCGGGCAGGAACGGATCGAGCATCACCTTCTTGTCGCCCGCCGTGTAGACGCGGCGCTCGATGCCGAGCTTCTTGATCGCCTCATAGGCGCCGAAGCTCGCGCCCACCACCCCGATCGAGCCGACGATCGAGGATGGATCGCACACGATCTCGTCGGCCGCGCAGGCGATCATGTACCCGCCGGAGGCCGCCACGTCCTCGACGAAGGCAATCACCGGGACGCTCTTTTCCTGCGAGAGATCGCGAATGCGCCGGTAGATCAGGTGCGACTGGACCGCAGAACCGCCCGGCGAGTTGATCGCGAGTGCGACCGCCTTGGGCTTGCCCATGTTGAAGGCGCGGTCAAGCGTGCGGGCGAGGCCCGCAAGGGTGAGGCCGGGCCGCAGCGGCGTCGAGAAGCCGATCACCCCGGAGAGGCGCACCACCGGAACCTTCGGCACGCCGCGCCAGCGCTTCGGCAGCACGGGGCGCACGACCTCGCGGCCGCGCAGGAACAGTTGCCGGAGATGCTCGGCCCCGGGTCCGGCGCGCTCGGTCGTGGGCCCGGCGGGTTCGGTGACGGTCTTGGTCAGGTCGCTCATGACCCGGTGATAGGCCGGCTGGCCGGATACCTCAAGTTAACCGGTTGTCACTATCTCGTGGGTGGCGTCGCGCGGCTGGAACGACTTTTGCTCATGGGGATGAGCGCCGGCGCGAAATGGGGATTGGAAATGACGATCAAGATCCTTCTGCTTATGGCGTTGGTCAGCGCGATCGCCGCAGGGTCATACTACCGCGACACAAGCGACCTGTCGGAGCAGGAGAACCCGTAAAGGCGAGGCGCGGCGTCTGCGGCGGCTGCCGAAAAATCCGGCAATTGCATCGCCTTGTGCACAAGTTCTCGGCCGCCCGGCGAGGTCACGCGCCTGGGCCGGCAAGCGCAAGTGCCGCGCCCCCGCGCAGCACCGCCTCCGCTTCCGCGGTCGGGCGCCCGTCGTCGCGGTTGAGCACCAGACCTGCGAGCCGTGCGGGCGGCGCGCCGCCGCCCTTGGTCGCGCGCACCAGCACGCGGATCGGCGCCGCCGCCGGCTTGGGTTGGACCGGCAGGACGACCAGGCTGCCGAAGGCGGGCGCAAGCGCCGCGGCCAGTTGCGGCATTTCGTCAGCGCGATAGATCACCACCACCGTTCCTTCGGGACGCAGCAGGCGAGCCGCGGTCGCGACCCATGTCGCGATCGCGCCGGGCGCAGCCACGTGGGCGGCGCGGCGGCGCGCGTCAGGCGAGGCCTGCGCGCGGCCGGCCGCATGGAACGGCGGATTCATCAGCACGCGATCCGCGGTGGCGGGCCCGAGACCGGCGGCCGCGAATGCCGCCGGCGGCGCCGCGACATCGAGGGCATGCGCGCTGACGCGCTCGCCCAGTCCGTTGCGCTCGGCATTCTCGCCGGCGAGCGCCGCAAGCGCCGGGTCGATCTCGACCAGCCGGACCGCGAGGCCCGCGACGCGTTGCGCAAGCGCAAGTCCGGCGGCGCCGACGCCGGCGCCGAGATCGACCGCGACCTCGCCGGCGGCCGCCGGGGTGGCGGCGGCAAGCAGGATGGCATCGTGGCCGAAGCGGTGGCCGCGCGCAGGCTGGCGCAGCCGAAGGCGGCCGCCGAGCGCCGCGTCGTCGGTGAGGGTGTCGCGCGGTCGTTCACCGTCGCGGGTCGCGCCTTGGCGCATCTCTTGGTCGGCGAGCCGATCCCCGCTTCGCCGGGACATGCGCTAGGGCCGCAGCTCGTGCCCGAGTCCGGCGTCCTGCAGCAGCAGGCGCGCGGCGCGCTGATATTCCTCGGCAACGAGAACGCGGCGCGGCAGAATGCCGAGCGACCCTTCGAGCACGCTCATGTTGTTGTCGGCGATCATGTGCGGGATGCCGGCGCTCTTGAGCAGCGCCTCGATCGCGGTGACGAGGATGCTGTCGTTGGTGCGAACGATTTCCCTCATGACCCTTGCTCCGCTTCCGGCGCCTTCAGGGCGAGATATGCCAGCATCTTCATCTCGCGCCGTCCACGCGTGACCGTATCGAGCACCAGCCCGCATGCGACCGACAGGAAGGCGAGGATCATCAGGCCTGTCGACAGCACTGCGGTCGGTATGCGGGGGACGAGCCCCTCCTCGAGATAGGTGATCACGATCGGAATCGCGAGCGCGACCGCCAGGACCGCGAGCGACAGCCCGATCCCGCAGAAGAACGGGAGCGGCCGCTCAGCGCGGTAGAGCCGCACGATCGTGCGCAGGATGCGCAACCCGTCGCGCCAGGTGCTGAGCTTGGAGACGGACCCTGCCGGGCGCGCGAAATAGGGCGTCTCGACCTCGGCGACCGGCAGCTCGAGATTGAGCGCGTGGATCGTGAGCTCGGTCTCGATCTCGAAGCCGCCCGACAGCGCCGGGAAGGATTTAACGAAGCGGCGCGAGAACACCCGGTAGCCCGACAGCATGTCGTCCAAGGCGGCGCCGAAGACACTGGCGACGAACATGGTGAACGCCCGGTTGCCGAACCGATGGCCGGGTCGGTAGGCCGACTGCTCCTGGTCGCGCCGCATGCCCACCACCATGTCGAGCCCGCCGTCGACCAGACGCGCGATCATGGCATTGACGCTCGGAGCGTCATAGGTCGCGTCGCCGTCAACCAGGACGTAGATATCGGCATCGACGTCGGCGAACATGCGCCGGACCACATGGCCCTTGCCCTGGCGGCTCTCGCCGCGCACCGTCGCGCCCGCCTGGCGGGCGACCTCGATGGTGCGGTCGGTGGAATTGTTGTCATAGACGTAGATCGCGGCGTCCGGTAGCCGGGCGCGGAAATCGGCGACAACCTGCCCGATCGCGGCCTGCTCGTTGTAACACGGCACCAGAACCGCGACTCGGCGTCGCGCACCGACCGCCGGCTCGACCCGTCCGAGAATGAATTCCGTGCCTTGCCGCATCCGCGCTCCCGGCCGCGTATTCCCCTCGGAAAGCGGCACTTGCTCTGGTTGAGATTCGAACACACTTGCTCCCCTATCATAGCGTTTCTATGCTTGGCTTGTCCCTCACGTCCTGGAGTCGAAATTTTGGCTGTCGTCGTCCCATTCGAAACCCATGGCAAGACCTCGATCGACCCGCTGGTTGATCTCGTCGCAGCAGACATGGATCGCGTCAACGCCACGATCCTGTCGCGCACCGGGTCCGAGGTGACGATGATCCCCGAGGTCGCCAATCACCTCATCAATTCGGGCGGCAAGCGCCTGCGGCCGATCCTGACGATCGCAATGGCAAACCTCGTGGGCTATGCGGGCGACGGACACGTCAAGCTCGCGGCGGCCGTCGAGTTCATGCATACCGCGACCCTCCTGCATGACGACGTGGTCGACCAGAGCGACATGCGGCGCGGCAAGCTCGCGGCGCGCATGCTGTGGGGCAACGAGGCGAGCGTGCTGGTCGGCGATTTCCTGCTCGGCCAGGCGTTCAAGATGATGGTCGAGGTCGGCTCGCTGCGGGCGCTGGAGATCCTCTCCTCGGCCGCCGCCGTGATCGCCGAAGGCGAGGTGATGCAGCTCGGCGCCGCCAAGAACACGGCGACCACCGAGGACGAGTACCTGGCGGTGATCCGCGCCAAGACGGCCGAGCTGTTCGCGGCGGCCTGCGAGGTCGGACCGGTGATCGGCCGACGGCCGAAGGCCGAGCAGGCGGCGTGCCGCAGCTACGGCATGAATCTCGGCATCGCGTTCCAACTCGTCGACGACGCGCTCGACTACGGCGGCAAGGCCGCCAAGCTCGGCAAGAACATCGGGGACGATTTCCGCGAGGGCAAGATCACGCTGCCGGTGGTGCTGGCCTATCGGCGCGGCTCGGATGATGAGCGCGAGTTCTGGCGGCGGGCGCTCGAGCGCAGCGAGACCACCGAAGCCGATCTCGAGCACGCGATCGGGCTGATGACGAAGCACCGCGCGCTCGAGGACACGATCACGCGCGCGCGCCACTACGGCGCGATCGCGACCGACGCGCTGGCGCTGTTTCCCGCCTCGCCGATGAAGCAGGCGCTGGCCGACGCGGTCGAGTTCACGATCGCGCGGACGCACTGACGACAGCTGTCAGCCGAACGGGGTCGGCGCGACCCACCAGCCCGGGTA
>Ga0126377_10001998_pt1 | contig 13776 bp, 10 predicted proteins | sample PanSoiMetPlot_22_FD_92647 | JGI IMG/M metagenome (GOLD analysis project Ga0126377, IMG submission 92647) | Tropical forest soil microbial communities from Panama - MetaG Plot_22 | ecosystem: Environmental > Terrestrial > Soil > Tropical forest > Bulk soil | place: Panama | collected 2016-02-17
CAGAATGGCGCCGACGACGTTATAGGTCGCAAACTCCCTGTAGCCCATTTCGGCCACGCCGGCGACGACGGGGGCAAACGTGCGGAGGATCGGAATGAACTGCGCGAGCACGATCGTCTTGCCGCCGTGGCGCACGTAGTAATCGTGCGTCATCGTCAGATGCTCGCGGCGGAAGAGCAGCGAGTCTGGCCGCTGGTAGAGCGCCATCCCCGTGCGGTGTCCGATGAAGTAGCCGGTCGCGTTGCCGATGATCGCAGCAGGAATCAACGCCAGGATGAGCGTGACGATGTTGAAGTCGCCACGCGCCGCGAAGAGGCCCGCTGTGATGAGCAGCGAGTCGCCGGGTAGAAAGAATCCGATCAGCAACCCGGTCTCGGCAAAGATGACCGCAATGACCCCGTAGAAGCCGACGATGCGAATGAGCTCGGGGACGTTGTAGACGGTGGAAAAGAAGCCGTGTATGAGATCCATCAGATGCGATCGAGCGCCTGTGCGAGGTCGTCCTTCAAGTCGTCCACGTCTTCGATCCCCACGGAAATCCGGACCATGTCGTCCGTGAGGCCGATCTGCTGCCGCCGTTCGGCAGGTACCGAAGCGTGCGTCATCGATGCCGGATGGCTGATGAGCGTTTCGACGCCGCCAAGGCTTTCAGCGAGCGCCATCAGGCGCACGCTGTTCAGAAGCGTGCGCGCGCGCTCGAGCGATCCGAGCTCGAACGAGATGAGCCCGCCGAACCCGCGCATCTGCCGCCGCGCGAGCGCGTGCTGGGGGTGAGTGGGAAGTCCTGGATAATGCACGCGCGTCACCTTCGGATGCGCCGCCAGGAACTCCGCCAGTATCTGCGCGCTGGCGTTGTGCCGATCCATGCGGAGCGGCAGCGTCTTGGTGCCGCGCAGCACCAGCCACGCATCCATCGGGCCGAGAATCGCGCCCTCGGCGTTCTGTACGAACCGCAGCCAGTCGATGTGATCGTCACGCACGGCGACCGCGACGCCGCCGACGCTGTCGCTGTGGCCGTTGAGGAATTTGGTCGTGCTGTGCACTACGATGTCGGCGCCGAAACCGATCGGGCGCTGCACGCAGGGACTGGCGAACGTGTTGTCGACCACGACGACGACGTGATGTTGGTGCGCGATCTCGCAGGCTCCAGCGATATCGGTGATGCGCAGTACGGGGTTGGTCGGCGTCTCCAGAAACAGCATCCTGGTCGACGGCCGGATCGCGCGGCGGATCTCGTCGAGGTTCGAGGTGTCGACGTAGCTGAAATCGAGCTGGTATTTCCGGAGCACACGCTCGAAGAGCCGATAGGTACCGCCGTAGGTGTTGTCGGTGACGATCACGTGGTCGCCGGCCTGAAGCAGCGTCATGACCGCTCCTTCTGCGGCCATGCCCGACGCAAAGGCGAACGCAGCCTTGCCGCCCTCGATCGCGGCAAGGTTGGCTTCGAGCGCGGCCCGGGTCGGGTTCTGGGTGCGCGCGTACTCATATCCCTTGTGTCTGCCGAGCGCCTCCTGGACGTAGGTCGACGTCTGATAGATCGGGGTGATGATGGCGCCAGTCGACGGGTCGGGCTCCTGGCCGGCGTGCACGCAGATGGTGGCGAATCGAGCGGTGTCGCGGAGCTTCACGGTCTGAAGAGTACTCTAGACTAACTCACGTCTACCAACCCTTGGCGTTCGCATTGACAACCACCGACCCGTGAGCGAGCCGCTGCAGTTGCCACCCGGAGAACCCCCGTCCCGTCTCCACGCGATCCGCGCGTGGTTGACGCGTACGTTCGTGGGGCGAGCGGTGCTGCTCGGCGCCTCGATCAAGCTCGTCGCGTTTCTCATCGCCGCGGTCGCCGGACATTCCAGGGGAATCGATGCCTTTGACAGCCTGGGCGACATCTCGCTGGTCGTCGCGGCCGTCGTCCTCGGGTATCGCGTCTACATCGACGCGAAGCGCCGGCTGCTGTGGCGCGTCCGCCGAAAACTGATCCTGTCGTACATCTTCATCGGCGTCGTTCCCGCGCTGCTGATCATCTCGTTCTTCCTGGTCGCCGGCATTCTGTCTCTCTTCAACGTCAGCTCGTTGATGCTGCAGAACCGGTTCGACGCGCTGGTCGCCGAAACCCGCTTCCTCGCCGACAAGGCGGCGCTCGAACTCGGGCACGCTCGGACCGCCGATGCGGTTCGCGTCGCGCTCAATCGAAGCCAGGCGGAAGCGACCGCACGCTATCCGCTCGCCTCGTACGCGCTCGTGCCGGCGCCCAAGCGATGCGGGTCGGAAGGCGCACTCGTGGCCGGCAGCGAAGTGACCGCCGGCGGCTGGTCGCATCTGAGCGCGCCGCACTCGATCCCTGCATGGGTGTCGTGCATGGGCGTGGCAAGCCTCATGACCGCGAATGCGAAGGATGGTGAGCACGTCTTCGCGCGCGCCGTCGCCTGGCCGGCGGGGCTCGGCGCAGCGCTGGTGGTCGACGTGCCGTTCGACGAGTCGCTGGCGAAGAGGCTGCACGACGACATCGGCATCACGATCGGCGTCCTGTCGACGAGAGATCTCTTCGACGACCAGGCCGCGACCGAGCACAAGGCCGCGGGGCAGAAGCCTCCGCGGCGGTTGATCATCGAACCGGTCAACATCGGGACGGATACGCGAAGCGAGCTCCTTCAATCCGTGTCGCCCATCAGCTACACCGATTGGAATACGGGGGCGAAGAGTGAGCTGCTCGCTCAGTTCGGGATGGGACCGTCGGCCGTGTTCAGATACGTGTCCGGACCGGCATCGCAGCGTGTCGGTAACCTGACGATCGGAGAGCTGCTCCTCGCCCTGCTCGGCGTGATCGGCGCGATGTTCCTCATCATTCAGGCAGTCGCGTTCCTGATGGGGCTGACGCTCGCGCGATCGATCACCGGCTCGGTGCACGAGCTGTTCGTGGGCACCGAGCGTCTGCGACGCGGCGACTTCTCGCACCGGATTGCGATCCGCTCGCGCGATCAATTGGGAGAGCTCGCCGGCTCGTTCAATTCGATGTCTGCCAGCATCCAGGATCTGCTCGAGCAGAAGGCCGAGAAGGAGCGCCTCGAACAGGAGCTGCGGATCGCCCGCAGCATCCAGATGTCTCTGCTGCCGTCGGGTTCGCACTCGATGCGCGGCATCTCACTGGAGGGCCATTGCGAGCCCGCACGCGAGGTCGGCGGCGACTACTACGACTTCCTGCCGCTCGATCACGAGCGCATGGGGATCCTGATCGCCGACGTCGCAGGCAAGGGGACGTCAGCGGCGCTGTACATGGCGGAGCTCAAGGGCTTGATCCTCTCCTTGAGCCAGCTGCACGAATCGCCCCGTCAGCTGCTGATCGACGCCAACCGGATCATCTCGAAGCACCTCGATGCCCGGAGCTTCATCACCATGACCTACGCCGTGGTCGACGTCGAACGTCGCACGTTGACCGTCGCGCGTGCAGGTCACTGTCCACTGGTGTTCGTACTGGGACCGCACGCCTCGTCGCGCGCCCCACAGTCGGTGCAGCCGGATGGCATGGTGCTCGGCCTGGCGTTCGACACCGGCGACATGTTCAGCCGTGTCCTCGAAGAGGTGACGCTCCCGCTCGGCCGTGGCGATCTGTTCCTGCTCTATACCGACGGCATCAGCGAAGCGATGAACGTCGAAGGCGACTGCTTCGGCGATGCACGGCTGGCCGACCTGGCCAGGGAGCACGCCGACCTCACGTCGGGCGAGCTGCGGGAACGGGTTCTCGGCGAGGTCCACCGCTTCGTGGGCGCGGCGGCTCAGCATGACGACATGACGATGGTGCTAGTAAAGATTGGCGATCTGTAATCCTATTCACTTAGTGATGACCCCGGTCGTCGTGTTCACTACTGCGTCGGACATCGAAGCGAGCGTCGTCATGGCGCTGCTGGACAGCCACGGCATCGACAGCTTCAGAATCTCCGGCAACACGCAAGGCATCTGGCCGATGGCGGTCAGCGCGCTCGGACAGATCCGCGTCGCCGTGGCCGAAGCCGAGGCGGAGCAGGCACGACGCGTGATCGAGAGCCATCGCCAGGATGTCGGCGCGCGCGTCGTCAGACTTCGCGATGAGTTCGACGACCTTCAGACCCGCATCGCTTATCGCTTCCGCGACCGCGGGCTGCTCGAGCACGCGCTCACGCACAAGTCGCGCGCAGCCGAGGACGCGTCGGGCGGCGTCGCCGATAACGAGTCGCTCGAGTTCCTGGGGGATGCGGTCCTCGGGCTCGTCGTCGCCGATGCGCTCTTCCACCAGTATCCGACCTACGACGAAGGGCAGAAGTCGAAGATCAAAGCCGCGATCGTGTCGACGCAATCGCTGGCGCGCCACGCCGAGCAGCTCCGTCTCGGCGAGCATCTGATTCTCGGTCGCGGTGAAGAGAAGACCGGCGGCCGGTTCAAGCAGGCGCTGCTGGCCGACGCGTACGAGGCGCTCATCGCCGCGATCTATCTCGATGGCGGACTCGAGGCGGCCGAGACGTTCCTTCGGCGCGAGCTGGGCGACGCGCTGGACGAGGGGAGCGCACAGACCTTCGCGCGTGATTACAAGTCGGCGCTGCAGGAACGTCTGCAGGCACTCGGACGACCGCTGCCTGAGTACCGCGTGTCGGGCGAGTCCGGCCCCGATCATCGCAAGACGTTCAGTGTGGAGGTCGTGGTGAACGGTGAAGTGCTCGGCGCCGCCAGCGGGCGCGCCAAGAAGGAAGCGGAGCAGGAGGCGGCGCGAGAGGCGCTGCTCAAGCTCGGATGACCGAAGAGCAGATCTACGACGCGATCGGTGAGGATGGGTTCGCGCGGCTCGTCCGCGCATTCTACGTGCAGGTGCCGGGGGACGAGATCCTCGGCCGCTTGTATCCGCCCCACGATCTCGCGGGTGCCGAGCAGCGCCTGCGCGACTTTCTCGTGGGCCGCTTCGGCGGCCCGCCCAGATACGTGGAGGCCCGCGGCCATCCGCGCCTGCGGATGAGGCACATGCCGTTCGTTGTCGATGAGGCTGCGCGCAATCGATGGGTGGCGCTGATGGATCGCGCGCTCGACGAGGCGCAGCTGCCGCAAGAAGTGACGACGCAGCTACGGGAGTTCTTTCACAGCGTCGCGACGTTTTTGCGAAATGCGTAATGGGGTCGGGAGTCATTTTCCACTGGAACACTCTCGAAAATGACTCCCGACCCCATTACGCATTTCGCACTCAATCGATCTCGATAATCCCCCAGCTCTTTCTCTCTTCGGCCGTCGGTTCACCCGCACCGGCGTAGGCGAGCACAGGCGCCACTTCGCGAGCCGGCACGCGCGCGACGGCGTAGAGCTGCACCTCGCGCACGACCTCTTCGTCCGAAGGCGCCGTTGAACGGCAGTTCAGGCGCACCCACAGACGCAGCAGTGGATCAGTGAAGCTGTAGCGCTTCTGCCTCGAGACGACGAGGTCGACGTCCTCGAGCCAGGAGAGATAGTCCTTGGTCGAGCCCGGCGTGCGGTGCAGCCGGTGGGAAATCTCTGTCAGCGTGAGCCCTTCTTCCTCAGCCAGGATGTCCAGGATCGCCTTGAGCGCGCCGTATCCGCGCGCGCGGTGCAGACGCAGCTCGTAGCAGAAGCGGCACCAGTTCGAGAGCACGCCTTCGTCCGAAAGCAGCGCCGTCAGCGCACTGATCGGATCGGCGACGCCGCCGAGCTGCGCCATCGCATCGCCGATCGCTTTCACGTACGACGGCCGGCCGTCGGTGAGCGCCTGCACGACCCGTCCGAGGTGATCGCGATCGTCGCTCGGCATCTGCTCGTAGCCGTTGAACGCGGGCGCGAGGACATCGGTCACGTCTGCGGGTGTGAGCGCCGCCTGGTGCATCACTTCGAAGCGGGCGGCCGCATCACGGAGCAACCGGTGCGCGCGCGCGACGTAGCGCGTCGTCAACACGAAACGGTTCGGACTCTCGGCCAGCGCCTCGAGCAGCTCGCGCAGCACACGTCGCAATCCGGGGAAGCTTTCGAACGTGCGCAGCTCGAGGAACTCGTCGAGCAGGAACGTACATGGCTCGCCTCCGGGTGCGCGCGCCGTGTCGAAGAACGCGAGCAGCGCATCGAACGCTTCGCGCGCGGTTGTCGGCGAGTGGTCCGCGCCGTGCCACCGGAACGGCGACGAGGACGTCACCGTCTCCAGGAAGCGCTCGGGCGTGGTGGCACATCGCTCGATGTCGATGTACTGCGCCGCGCCGCGACCTGTCCGTTCGCGGCATCGCTGGAGCAGCCATGTACGGCCGGTACCGCATCCTCCCAGAATGACCGGGATGCGTGAAGGAGAGGCTTCGAGTGCGCTTTGTACTCGACGTTCGAACCCAGCCACTGGACCCGTCATGCCACTACTCCGTCTGTCGCGTGTTCATCGTGTCTATGTTCACGAACGCCCGTGCGTCCGCTCCCGCATCGGAATTCGTATGCCGCGCGTGGCGGCAGTGTTGAGCGCCTCAGCGTAGCCCGCGTCGGCGTGGCGCGCCACACCGAGACCGGGATCGCACGTGAGCACCCGTTCGAGCCGTTCATCCGCCTCGCGCGTCCCGTCGGCGACGATCACCATGCCCGCATGCAGCGAGTAGCCGATGCCGACGCCGCCGCCGTGGTGCACGGAGACCCAGGTCGCGCCCGCAGATGCGTTGAGCAGCGCGTTGAGAATCGGCCAGTCGGCGATCGCATCGCTGCCGTCGGCCATCCCTTCGGTCTCGCGATTGGGAGACGCCACGGAACCGGTGTCGAGATGATCGCGCCCGATCACGATCGGCGCACGCACCTGGCCGCGCCGTACGAGATCGTTGATCTTCAATCCGAACCGCGCGCGATCACCGTAGCCGAGCCAGCAGATGCGCGCGGGCAGTCCCTGAAACACGACACGCTCGCGTGCCATGCTGATCCAGCGACAGAGTGCGGGATTGTCCGCAAACATTTCAAGCGCGGCGTCGTCGGTGACGCGGATGTCGTCGGGATCGCCGGAGAGCGCTGCCCACCTGAACGGTCCCTGACCTTCACAGAACAACGGCCGCACATATTCAGGCACGAAGCCTCGAATGTCAAACGCCCGTTCCACGCCCGCGCGTTTGGCCTGCGCGCGGATGTTGTTGCCGTAGTCGAACGTGACCGCGCCGCGTGATTGTAGCGTGAGCATCGCCTCGACGTGACGTGCCATCGACTCCATTGATCGCTCGATGTACGTGTCGGGCTGACGTTCACGCAGCGTGGACGCGTGAGCAAACGACATGCCGGACGGGACGTAGCCGTTGAGCGCATCGTGGGCAGAGGTCTGATCAGTCAGCACGTCAGGCGTAACGCCGCGTCGCACGAGCTCAGGCAGCACATCGGCAGCATTGCCTTCGAGTCCGATCGATCGCGCGGTGCCGCGCTGCCGACAGGACTCGAGCACTTGCAATGCGTCGTCCAGATTCGAGGTCGCTTCGTCGAGATACCGCGTCGCCAGCCGCCGCGCGATTCGCGCCGGGTCCACTTCAACGATGAGCGCGGCCGCGCCGTTCATCGTGGCCGCCAGCGGCTGCGCGCCGCCCATGCCACCAAGGCCGGCCGTGACGAGCGTTCGGCCGCGGAGGCTGCCGTCGAAATGCCGACGCGCAGCGGCGGCGAAAGTCTCGTAGGTGCCCTGCAGGATGCCCTGGGTCCCAATGTAGATCCAACTGCCCGCTGTCATCTGACCGTACATCGTCAGGCCGCGGTGCTCGAGATCGCGGAAGGTGTCCCACGTGGCCCAGGCTGGCACGAGCAGCGCGTTCGCGATCAGCACGCGTGGTGCGCCGGGGTGCGTGCGAAACACACCGACTGGTTTTCCCGACTGCACCATCAGCGTCTCGTCGTGATCGAGGCGCCGCAATTCCGACACGATCGCGTCGTAGGACTCCCAGTTGCGCGCGGCTTTACCGGAACCACCGTAGACCACGAGATCGTCTGGACGCTCGGCGACATCGGGATCGAGGTTGTTCATCAGCATGCGAAGCGCTGCTTCCTGCGGCCACCCTTTGCACGAGATGGCCGATCCGCGTGGTGCGCGAATGGTGCGAGTACCGATCGTCATGACACGAAAAAAGTGCGGTTCGGTAATTACGGCGCGTCGCGGGAAGATCAGACCTTAAGAATCGCGCGCGAGCCTGTCAATGGATTTTTGAAAAAAAGAATTAATTGACTTTCATCTCACATGCGCGATCCAGATCGCCTGCCTCGATCATTGCCGCAATCTCGACGATGTCGTGTGACGGAGGACGATCGCGATCAAGCGTCGGTATACGCGCGCGAATACTTTCATGCACGCGCGCCAGCGGTCTCGACGTCGCGAGCGGTGCGAGCAGATCGATCGCCTGCGCGGCGCACAGGAGTTCCGCTGCGAGCACGTCGCGCGCAAGCTCGACGGCACGCGCCGCTTTCAGCGCCGCCGTCATGCTCATGCTCACATGATCTTCCTTGTTGCCCGACGTCGGGATCGAGTCGACGCTCGCCGGGTGCGCGAGCGTCTTGAGCTCGGAGGCCAGCGCCGCCGCGGTCACCTGCGCCATCATGAGCCCCGACTGCAGTCCGCCGTGTCTGGTCAGAAAGGCCGGCAGCCCGCTGCTCGCGGGATTCACGAGTCGGTCGGCGCGCCGCTCGCTGATCGTCGCCAGCTGCGCGAGCCCGAGGCAGAGCACATCGGCCGCAAGTCCGATCGGTGCGCCATGGAAGTTGCCGCCCGAGACGATGTCGCGGGTGTCGGTGAAGACCATGGGGTTGTCGGTGGCGGCGTTGGCTTCGGTGTGAAACGCGCGCAGCGCGAACGCGATCGCCTCACGCACCGCACCGTGTACTTGCGCGGTGCACCGCATCGAATACGCATCCTGCACGCGTCCGCAGTTGGCGTGCGACGCGTTGATCGGACTGCCCTCGAGCAGCCGCCGCACGTTGTCAGCCGAGACCGACTGACCCTCGATGCCGCGCGCGTCGTGGATGCGTGGATCGAACGGTTTGGTCGATCCCTGCAGACCGTCGATGCTGAGCGCGGCGGCGATGTCGGCGGCGCGGGCGAGCCGCCGGGCCCCGTCGAGGGCAAGACCCAGCAGCGCCGTCGACGGCTGCGTGCCGTTGATGAGAGCGAGTCCTTCCTTCGGTGCCAGCGTGACCGGACGCAGACCGGCACGAGCGAGGGCGGCCGCGCCCGACTCGCGCGCATCGGTGCCCCACACGTCGCCTTCACCGATCAACACCAGCGCCAGATGCGCGAGCGGTGCGAGATCGCCGCTGGCGCCGACAGACCCGCGCGACGGAACGACGGGATGCACACCGTGATTGAGGAGCGCGATCAGCAGTTCGAGCGTCTCGACCCGGATGCCCGAGAACCCCTTGGCCAGCACGTTCGCGCGGAGTGCCATCGTCGCGCGCACCACCGGCACGTGGAGTGGCTCGCCGACGCCGGCCGCATGACTGCGAAGCAGGTTGACCTGCAGTTCCGCGAGCGACTCATGTGCGATGCGGACTTCCGCAAAGCTGCCGAAGCCGGTGTTGATGCCGTAGGTCGGGGTGTCGTGCTGCACGAACTCATCGACGACCTCACGTGCCGCGCGAACGCGATCGCGCGCCTCGTTGCTCAATGACACCGGTGCGCTCGCGTGCGCGATCGCCACCAGTTCGTCGAGTGTCAACGAGTTGCCGTCAAGAACGATCATCTGCCACGAAGGCCAGGGAGATAGTGCGCCACAACCGACACGAAGATCATACCCGCTTGATCCGTTTACGGCGCTCGGCCGTCAACACGACGGTTCTCCGTTTCTCGACTTTGTGATCTTCGTGATCGTCGTGGCCCAGAGATCCTCCGTGCCTTGGTGTCCAAAGGTCTTCGTGTCTTCGTGGCGGTGCAGTACGATAGTGGCCGAATGTCGAAGACGAACATCGCAGTGCTCGGCGCGCAGTGGGGAGATGAAGGCAAGGGCAAGATCGTCGACATGCTCACGCCGAATTTCTCCGCCGTCGCGCGCTACCAGGGCGGCCACAACGCCGGTCACACGGTGTATGTGCAAGGCAAGAAGTTCGTGCTCCACCTGATCCCCTCCGGGATTCTGCATCCAGGCGTCACCTGCCTCATCGGCAACGGCGTAGTCGTCGATCCGCATGCGCTCTTCGCGGAGGTCGATGAGCTCAGGCGAGCCGGGATCGACGTGGACGGCCGGTTGTTCGTCAGCGAGAAGGCTCACGTGATTCTGCCGTATCACCGCGAGCTCGATGTGCTCTCGGAAGCGCGTCGCGGCGAGCGGAAGATCGGCACCACCTCGCGCGGGATCGGCCCGGCCTACGAGGACAAGATCGGCCGGCGCGGCATTCGCGTATGCGATCTGCTCGGGGACCGCGCGGCGCTGGCCGACGAAGTGCGGGAGAACGTCAGCGCCCGCAACCAGATGATCAAGGACTCGACGCTCGACTGGAAGCCGGTCTTCGATCAAATCGTCGCCTCCGGCGAGCGGATGCGGCCGTGGGTGGCCGACGTGTCACTGTGCCTGCACAAGATGATGGCCGCCGGCAGGAGCGTCATGTTCGAGGGCGCACAGGCGACGCTGCTCGACATCGATCACGGCACCTATCCGTATGTGACCTCGTCGAACGCGTCGATCGGTGGCGTCTGCACCGGTCTCGGCGTGCCGCCACGCGCGATCGGAGGCGTGCTCGGCGTCGCCAAGGCCTACACCACTCGCGTCGGCGAGGGGCCGCTGCCGACGGAACTGTCTGGCGCGCTCGCCGATCGCCTGCGTGAAAGCGGTCAGGAGTACGGCGCGTCGACCGGCCGTCCGCGTCGCTGCGGATGGTTCGATGCGGTCGTCGTCCGCTACTCGGCGCGCGTCAACGGCCTCGATGCAGTCGCGCTCACCAAGCTCGATGTCCTCGACGGCTTGCCGGAGGTGTTGATCTGCACCGGCTACAGGACGAGCAACGGCACGCTCACAGAGTTCCCAGCCGATCTGCGCCTGCTGAACGGAGCCGAGCCGGTCTACGAGCGGATGCCCGGCTGGTCGCAGCCGACCAAAGGCGCGACGCGCATGGACCAACTCCCGAAGCAAGCGCAGCGCTACGTGGGGATGCTCGAGGAGGTGACGGGAGTCGATTGCGCGATCATCTCCACGGGTTCCGATCGAGTGGAGACGATCGTGAAGCAGGGATCGGTCGTCGAGGCGTGGTTGGCGAACTGAGAACGGTTCAAGGTTCAGCGTGACTGTGGCGACGCTTCATCAGCCTCGATGAACCTGTCGAGCGGTCCGGCTTCGGTATCGAAGAAGCCTTCGTTTATGGATCTCGCCGTCAGCTGCCATCAACTGAAGAAGTCCTATGGCGACGTCATCGCTGTCGATGGCCTGTCACTCGACGTGCGACGCGGCGAGTGTTTCGGTCTCCTCGGTCCCAACGGCGCCGGCAAGACGACGACGATCGAGATCCTCGAGGGGCTGCTCGCACCGGATGCGGGAGATGTCGAGGTGCTCGGCCTGCGCTGGCAGACCGACGAGCGCCAGTTGCGCCAGCGGCTCGGCATTCAGCTGCAGGAAACGCAGTTCACCGACAAGCTCACGGTCGAGGAGACACTTCGGCTGTTCCGATCGTTCTACGATCGAGGACGTTCCATCGACGATCTGCTGGCACTCGTCGAGCTCGAGAGCAAGCGCTCGAGCTGGGTGGTCAAGCTCTCGGGCGGGCAGAAGCAGCGCCTCTCGATCGCGGTCGCGCTCGTCGGCGATCCCGATCTGCTGTTTCTCGACGAGCCGAGCACCGGCCTCGACCCGCAGTCGCGTCGCCAGCTGTGGGGTGTGCTGCAGCGCTTTCGCGCCGGAGGCGGGACGATCCTGCTGACGACGCATTACATGGATGAAGCCGAGGTGCTGTGTGATCGTGTGGCGGTTGTCGATCACGGCAAGATCATCGCGCTCGACACGCCCAAGGCGCTCATCGCCGAGCTCGGCGTGCCACGAACGGTCGTGCATGAAGGCACACTCGAGGACGTGTTCATGTCGCTGACAGGACGGCATCTGCGTGACGAGTGATTCATCAGAGGCGGTCGCGAAGAGATTGCCACGCGGCGGCGCGCATCCCGCGCTCGTCGAGCTGACGCTCGCGCGGCTGCGCGAGTTCGTGCGCGAGCCCGAAGCGCTCTTCTGGTCGTTCCTGTTCCCGATCATCATGTCGGTGGCGATGGCGCTGGCGTTCCCCTCGCGCGGCACGCAGCCGGTCCGTGTCGGTGTGCCTGCCGGCGCCGCGTCCGATGCCCTTCGCGCGGCGCTCGGCGCCGACACGGGGATCGTGGTTCGAGATGTGATGCCCGGCGAAGAGCTTCGGCTGCTGCGCGAAGGCGACGTCAACGTGATCGTCACGCCCGGAGTGCCGCCGACCTACCGGTTCGATCCGGGACGCGAGGAGAGCCGCACGGCGAGGCTGATGGTCGACAATGCGCTGAAACGCGCGTCGGGCCGCAGCGATCCCTGGACGGCGCGCGAGGACGCCGTCGCGATCGCGGGCTCGCGCTACGTCGACTGGCTCATCCCCGGCATCCTCTGCCTCGGCATCATGAGCAACGGGATGTGGAGCATCGGCTTCATGACCGTGCAGGCGCGAATGCGCAAGCTGCTCAAGCGGCTGGTCGCGAGTCCGATGCGCAAGCGCGAGTTCCTCCTGGCGCAGGTGCTGGCGCGCATGCTGTTTCTGGGGCCCGAAGTGGCGGTGCCGCTCGTCTTCGGTGTGCTCGCCTTCGGGATGCCGATCAACGGATCGGTGCTCAACATCGCGATCGTCGCGCTCATCGGCGCTCTCTCGTTCGGCTTCCTTGGTCTCCTCCTGGGCAGTCGCGTGCGCACGATCGAAGCGATCTCGGGTTTGATGAACCTGACGAGCGTGCCGATGTGGGTGCTGAGCGGCGTCTTCTTCTCCTCGTCGAACTTCCCAGCGGCCGTTCAGCCGGCAATTCGCGCGCTTCCACTCACCGCGCTCGTCGACGCGATGCGAGCGGTCGTGCTCGAAGGCGCCTCGCTCGGTGCCATTCGCGCGGAGCTGCTGATTCTCATCTCGTGGGGAGTCGCGTCGTTCGCGATCGCGCTTCGCATCTTCAAGTGGAGATAGCCGCTGCACTCCTATCAGCAGCAGAGCGGATCTCAGTTGTGTGTGGGACGCCGGCACGCCCGATCGGCGGCGCGGAAAAAACGCGCCTCCGGCTCCATCCCGTTAGCTCACGTTTATCTTTCCAGCTAGTTGAGAGTCCATTGCCGTGTGGGCTCCCTTCGGCACGTTTTGGTTCCTTCGATGATCGCGCCGCCTTTAGGGCGTGCCGCCGTCCCACACACAACTGAGCTCCGGCGCGATTGTTTGTGTCGCCAGTCACGCGTCATGCCACCCTCACTTGGGTTACGAGGCTCGCTGCAGCGTCGAACGGGTGGCGGCGGGAGGGGCATCCCGCTCGCCGCGCAGCCGCCTTCTCCGTGATCAGATTCGCAGCCGTGACAGTGTTCTTGGCGGCGAGGACGAGCGGGGAGACCCGCCGACAGGACCCGTGAGCCCCAACGCTCATGTCGAACCCAAGTGAGCGTCATCAGCGATAACGTCGGAGCTCGGTCGTGTGTGAAACTCCGATCGGGATGACCGGCGTTCCACACATGACTGAGCTCCGGTTGGAATCTCCCCAAGAGGATTCGTAGCCTAGGTTTTCAATTTGACGAACTTCGGATGGCGTAGCCGACCTTCTCTCGTTCGCTCGCCATACGCGACCTCACATCGCAGCGTCGG
>Ga0126377_10001999_pt1 | contig 13776 bp, 13 predicted proteins | sample PanSoiMetPlot_22_FD_92647 | JGI IMG/M metagenome (GOLD analysis project Ga0126377, IMG submission 92647) | Tropical forest soil microbial communities from Panama - MetaG Plot_22 | ecosystem: Environmental > Terrestrial > Soil > Tropical forest > Bulk soil | place: Panama | collected 2016-02-17
GCGTCGATGATCGCGAACCTCGTCTCGGGAAACCTGAGCGCGACGGCGTCGATAGCGGTGGCCAGATAGAACGTTCCAATGACAAGGTCGTACTTCTGCCGCGCGAGGAGGGAGAGGCTCGGAGCGTAGCCCTCCCTCGGGGCCGGCGTCAGCACTCGTCCCTTCACACCCAGCTCCTCGACGGCCCGCTCGATCCCGAGATACGCGCCGCGGTTGTACGGACCGTCGATACCGGTGGGTTCGAGAACGAGCCCCACCTTGAAGCGCTTGTCGCTCATGAACCCGTTCGCCATGGCCTAGGGTACTCAGCTCTCGCCAGAGAGCGTCCCGTCGCCTTTTGAGCGTCCCGTCGCCTCTTGAATGCCGATCGCAATCCGGTCGATTTAGTGCCTACGAGGCGAAGATCCGGCGATAGCGGCTGAAGAACGTGCTCTCGGGGAGTGTCGCGAGCAGGCTCGACTGGTCGGAGAGCCGCGCGACGACCTCCTCCCCGGGCTCGAGCTGGCTGACCGGATGGCCGTCGGCGATCACCGTCGCGGCGACGTCGGTCGTGCGGTTCGCGACGGTGAGGTCGAGACCGCGCGGGACGACCAGCGGCCGCGCGTGGAGTGAGTGCGGCGCGACGAACGTGACCGCCATCGCATCGAGCCCCCACACGAGCACGGGCCCGCCGTTCGACAGGTTGTAGGCGGTCGAGCCCGACGGCGACGAGCAGATCAGGCCGTCGCACGGAAGCGTGCCCAGATCCTCGCCGCCGACCGCCCAGCCGAGCTCGATCATGCGGCCGAGGGTCGAGCTCGTCACGACGAGGTCGTTCACCGCGGCCCAGCGCTCGCCGCCCATCTCCCCCTGCAGCGCCGGCAGCTGGACGACGCGGTAGTGGCCGTCGAGTGCGCGCTCGAGGCCTTCGTCGAGCGCACCGGAGTCGATCGACGCCAGGAAGCCGACCCGCCCGAAGTTGACGCCGATCACCGGCACCGCCGTGCCGAGGAAGCGCTTGAGTGCACGCAGCATCGTGCCGTCGCCTCCCAGCACGACCGCGAGGTCGGCGTCGGTCGTGTCGCCGTGATCGCGCCCGAGGCCGTGCTTCTCGAGCTCGTCGTCCGGGTAGAGCAGCTCGACGCCGCGCTTCTCCGCGAGCTCCTGGAGCCGCGGGAGCGCCCCGCCGATCCGCTCGGCCCTGCCGTGCGTGATCACGGCGACGCGGCGCACCGCCTGGGCGTCAGCGGGTGGCGGCATCGATCCAGCTCTCGAGCTCATCGGGGGACTCCGGCCGCTCGCGGTGTACGAGATGCATGAAGAACTCGCGGTTCCCCTTCGGGCCGGGCAAGCCGGAGTCTACGACGCCCGTCACCTCAGCCGACCAGGCCGGAGCCTGTCCGGCGACCTCGCGCAGGATGCGGCGATGGACGTCGCGGTCGCGCACCACGCCGCGGCGAGCCTCGCTCGGCCCCGCCTCGAACTGGGGCTTGACGAGCACGACCGCCTCCCAGCCGGGTGCTGCGAGGCGAAGCGCCGGCGGGAGCGCCTTCGCAACGCCGACGAAGGAGACGTCGCAGACGACGAGCTCCGGCGCGAACGGCAGCTCGCGGAGCTCGCGCACGTTTGCGCGTTCGAGCACGGTCACGCGCGGATCCTTGCGGATGCGTGGGTGCAGCTGCCCGTATCCGACGTCGAGCGCGACCACGCGAGCGGCTCCCCGCTGGAGCAGCACGTCCGTGAAGCCGCCCGTCGAGGCGCCGACGTCGAGGCAGTCGCGGCCAGTCGGATCGACCTCGAACGCGTCGAGGGCGTGGGCGAGCTTCTCGCCGCCGCGGGAGACGTAGCGCGGCGGCGCGTCCACCGAGAGCTCGGCCGACTCGTCGACCTGTTGCCCCGCCTTGTCGTAGCCGGGCACCTGGCCGGCGAGCACGAGCGCCTGCGCCTGGGCCCTGCTCTCCGCGAGCCCGCGCTCGACGAGCAGGACGTCGAGCCGCTTCTTCACGCGCCCTACGAGGTGCGGGCCGCGAGGCCCGTCACGATCCCGGCCAGCACCGAGGTGTCGGCCGGCACCTCGGCGAGCCGCGCCTGTGCGCGCTCGGCGGCCTCGTCCGCGAGCACACGCGCACCCTCCCGCCCGTGCTCGAGGAGGTAGCCGTCCTCGTCGAGGATGTCGTCGACGATCTGGAACAGCAGGCCGACCTCGTCGACGAATGCGCGCCACGGAGCCTGCTCCCGCTCGGGCACCTCGGCGACCCAGAGCGCGCACGCGATGGACGCCGAGAACAGGCAGCCGGTCTTGAGGCGGTGCAGGACGGCGAGATCGGTCTCGGCACCGGTGATGTCGAGGTACTGGCCGCCGATCATCCCGAGCGTCGCCTGGACGAGCTCGCGGGCGACCGCCGGGGTCGGGTACGAGAGCGCGAGCCGCACAGCCTCGGCCAGCAGCGCGTCGCCGGCCAGGATCGCGACCGCCTCCCCGTACTCGGCCCACGTGCTCGCGCGGCCGCGACGGACGGCATCGTCGTCGAGCGCGGGCAGGTCGTCGTGGACGAGCGAGAAGTTGTGGACGAGCTCGAGCGCAGCCGCCGCGGGCAGCGCGGCCTCGGGCTCGGCGCCAGCGGCCTCGGCGGTCGCGAGGCAGAGCACCGGCCGCACCCGCTTCCCACCGCCGGCGAGCGCGTGCCGCATCGACCCCTCGAGCCCGCCGAGCTCCGGGGTCAGCGCCAGCTCGCCGAGGTACGCCTCGACGAGGCCGCGCAGCTCCTCGGGAGCCGTCACTCCTCGGCCTCCCGCCTAGCTTCCTGGAGCTGCGACTCGACCTGCTTGGCGATCTCCGAGAGCTCCGACAGGATCTCGATCGCCTCGTCGGGGTCCTTGGTCTCCTCGAGCCGGGCCCGCGTCCGCTCGAGCCGGTCGAGGAGCTCCTCGGCGTTCTTCAGGCGATCCTCGGCGGTCATGCCGCTGCCTCCTTCACGATGCGCCCGAGTATGCCGTTCACGAGGCGGCCTGCGTCCTCGGAGGAGTACCGCTTGGCGAGCGCGACCGCCTCGTTGATGGCGACCTCGACCGGAACCTCGCCGCGGTCGAGCTCGAGGATCGCCATCCGGAGGATGTTGCGCTCGAGGGCGCCGAGCCGGTCGGCGGTCCACTCGTCCGAGGCGGCCGTGATCCGCCGGTCGAGCTCCTCGTGCTGCTGCACGACTGCCTCGGCAGTCTCGCGCGCGTAGGGGTCGATCTCGCCGTCGAAGAGCGAGGCCAGCTCCTGGCCGGTCACGTCCCACTGGTAGAGAAGCACGAGCGCCGTCCGCCGTGCCGCGCGCCTGCCCGCCAGCTAGGCCACCTCCTCGACCGACACGTCGACCTGCCGGACCTCGAGCCCTGCGGTCGCCGAGACGGCCTTCGCCACGCGTTCCTGGACCGCCCGGGCGACGTCGGGCACGATCGCACCGTGACGAATCACCACCTCGAGGGAGACGGAGGCACGCTCGTCGGAGTGGTCGATCTCGACGGAGCGGCGCGGCCGCCGCACCCGGGCGCCGTCCACCGCCTCGGCGGCGCGGACGACCAGGCGCGTGAGCACAGCAGGCCCGAGCGTGATCGAGCCTTCGGGGCCGGTCACGACGAGCGGCTCGGTCACGAGCTGAGCGCGGCGAGCCGCGGGCCCGCCTCCGCCAGATAGTCGGTCGAGTAGCGGCCGCTCGCGAAGCCTTCGCTGCGAAGGACGTCGATCGCCAGCTCGCGGGTGGTCGGGACGCCCTCGATCTGGAGCTCGCCGAGCGCGCGCAGGGCGCGGTCGATCGCGGTCGGCCGGGTTTCGTCCCAGACGACGAGCTTGCCCAGCAGCGAGTCGTAGTGCGGCGGGATCTCGGCGCCCGCCTCCACGTGCGTGTCGAAGCGCACCCCGGGGCCGAGCGGCGGGCGGAAGCCCGTCAGCCGCCCGGGCGCGGGTGCGAAGTCGCGGGCCGGGTCCTCGGCGTTGATCCGGATCTCGATCGCGTGCCCGCGGCGCTCGGCGCGCCCGGTGCGCGCGAGCGGCTCGCCGGCGGCGATCCTGAGCTGCTCGCGCACGACGTCGATGCCGGTCACGAGCTCGCTGACAGGGTGCTCCACCTGGAGCCGCGCGTTCAGCTCGATGAAGTAGAACGAGCGGTCCGGCCCGAGCAGGAACTCGAAGGTGCCCGCGTTCCGGTACCCGATCGCATGGCAGGCGCGCTCGGCAGCCGCCTCCATCTCCTCCCGCGTCTCCGTGGTCAGCGCAGACGACGGGGACTCCTCGATCAGCTTCTGGTGGCGCCGCTGGATGGAGCACTCGCGCTCGCCGAGCGTGAGGACGCCGCCCTGGCCGTCGGCGAGCACCTGGATCTCGACGTGCCGCGCCGGCGCGATCGCCTTCTCGAGGTAGAGGCTGCCGTCGCCGAACGCCGCCTCCGCCTCCAAGGACGCGGTGCTGTAAGCCGCCTCGAGCTCCTCCGGCGACCCGACGAGCCGCATGCCCTTGCCGCCACCGCCGGACGAGGCCTTCAGCAGGACCGGGTAACCGACCTCCGCCGCGGCAGCCCTCGCCTCGTCGACCGTCGTCGCGCCCTCGGTGCCCGGGACGAGCGGGACGTCTGCGGCGGCCATCTCGGCCTTCGCCTGCACCTTGTCGCCCATGCGGGCCATCGTCTCGGCGGTCGGCCCGATGAAGACGAGGTCGTTGTCGGCACAGGCCTCGACGAAGGCCGGGTTCTCGGCGAGGAACCCCCAGCCCGGGTGCACGGCCTCGCAGCCGGTAGTCGTCGCCGCGGCGATCAGCGACGGGATCCGCAGGTAGCTCTCCGTCGCCTGGGGCGGGCCGATACGGACGGCGCGATCGGCCATCCGGACGTGGAGCGCGTCCGCGTCCACCGTCGAGTAGACGGCGACCGCCTCGATGTCGTTCTCGTGCAAGGCGCGGATGACCCGGACGGCCACCTCACCCCGGTTTGCGACGAGGACGCGGTTGAACATCACACTCAGACGGCGTCGAGCGGCGGCCCCGCCACGGGCTCGAGCTCGAACAGCAACTGGCCGAACTCGACCGGCTCGGCGTTGCCGACGTGGATCGACCGGACGACCCCGGAAACGTCGGCCTTGATCTCGTTCATGAGCTTCATCGCCTCGAGGATGCAGAGCGTCTGCCCCGCCGCGACGGTCTCGCCCTCCTCGACGAAGGCCGGCGCTCCTGGCTGCGGCGCGCGGTAGAAGACTCCGACCATCGGGGCCTCGACGCGGAGAAGGCCGTCGGTTTCCGGCCGTGCCTCGGGGACGGCGGGGTCGCCGTTCTCGGCCTCGGTCGGTACGGCCGCCGCAAGCTGGGGCTCGAGGGCCTCGGGCGTGCGGCGCACGGAGACGCGCATGCCGGCCTCCTCGATGGTGACCTCGCCGACTCCGGACTCCTGGACGATGCGGACGATCTCGCGGATCCGCTCGGCGCGGGCCTGGTCGACTCCTCCGCCGGTGAGGCTGTCGTCGCCGCTCGCCCGGCCGCGGATCGTGCGCAGCAGCGGCTCTGCCTCATCGCCGAAGAGCGCGAGCAGCAGGAGCTCCTCCTCGCTCGAGGCGAGCCCTTCCGCCTCGGCCCGGATCTCGTCCAGCTCGGTTGCCGGCTCCTCGTCCGGCACGCCGTCGGAGGCCAGGGAGACCGCCCGCTGCACCGCATCGTCGATCGGCCGGGGCGGGTTGCCGTACTGCCCTTCGAGGAGTGCGCGCAGCTCGTCGACGACGGTCTGGTAGCGCGTCGCGGAGAGCACGTGCAGGAGCGCCTGCGACCCGAGGATCTGGCCGATCGGGGCGGCCAGCGGCGGCCAGCCGACCTCCCCGCGGATGCGGACGAGCTCCTCGAGCACGTCGTCGAGCCGGTCGCCCGACCCCAGCGCTCGCAGATGCGAGTCGAGCGCGGCCACGAGGCCGGGTGGGACGCGGTGCTCCGCTGCACGCACCGCGATCCGCGGGGCGAGCGGCGTCACCGGCTCGTCGCCGATGTGCTCGTCGACGAGCTCCGACGCGCGCCAGAGGATGTCGACGTCGACTCCGGAGTCGAGCCCGAGGCCCGCGAGCGAGCCGGCGAGCGCCTCGCCCGAGACGCGGTGCACCGTCAGCGCGACCGGGTAGACGGCGCACGCAATCAGGTCGGCGCCGGCCCGCGCCGCCTCGAGGCCGGCGGCCATCGCGTTGCCGCCGGCGCCCTGGCAGTAGAGGCCCACCGGCAGGCCGCTTGTCTCCGCGAGCGCCGCGACGAGATCGTGCGCGAGCTGCGGCTGGAGGGCGCCCGAAGGATCGTGGAGGAGCACCCGCGCGGCGCCGAGCTCGGGGAGCTTGCGCGCCTGCTCGACGAGCGCGTCCTTCTCGCCGGTGAAGCCGGAGCCGTAGACGAGACCCGCGTCGAACTCGCATCCGGCCGCGGTGATCGCCTCGCCCGCCTCACGCAGGTTCTCGACGTCGTTCAGCGGGTCGTGCAGCCGGAAGACCTCGATCCCGCTCTCGGCGGCCGAGGCGACGAACCGGCGCGCGAAGTCGCCGCCGACCGGATGCGAGCCGACGAGGAAGCGGCCGCGGAGCGCCATCGCGAGCGGCGTCTTCGTGCGCTCGTTGAGCGCGCGGATCCGTTCCCAGGGGCTCTCGACACCGCGCCGAACTGCGGTGTCGAACACACCGCCGCCTGAGACCTCCAGGTACGCGAACCCGGCCTCGTCGAGGATCTCGGCGAGCCGCAGGAGCTCCGCCGTCGGCATGCGGCCGGCCAGCGGTTCCTGGCCGAAGAGGCGGATCGTCGTGTCGACGAGGGCGGGCATCGCGGGGAGCCTAGCGCCGCCGTGGAGCAGGCGCAGTGGCCGCTTCGGCCATGTCCCTTCGGTGGTGCCGGGCCGGTAGACCCAACCTCCTCCCCGAGGCGATCGTATCGGCGAAATGCGCACGCATGGGTGACTCGGGCGTGCCGGATGTGTGCCGACTGCAGGACGGCGAGGCCACAGCCGCAGCGCGGCCCGAGCCCGGGCTCAGGCGCGCGAGATGTAGCGGCCCTCGCGCGGGTCGACCTTGATCCGGTCGCCCACGTTCACGAACAGCGGCACCTGCACGACCGCACCGGTCTCCAGCGTCGCAGGCTTCGTCACGTTCGACACCGTGTCGCCGCGCACGCCCGGCTCGGTCTGGGCCACGGCGAGCTCGACCGACGACGGGAGCTGCACCCCCGCGGGCTGCTCGTTGACGGCGAGGATCTGCACCGTCGACGACGGCTCGAGGTACGGCAGCGCGTCCTGCACGGCCGAGTGGGGCAGCGAGAACTGCTCGTACGTCTCGGTGTCCATGAACACGACCTCGTCGCCCGCGTCGTAGAGATACTGCACCTCCTTGACCTCGGTGCGGATGCGCGTGAACTTCTCGCCCGCGCGGAACGTCTTGTCGACCACCGCCCCGGAGTCGAGGTTCCGTAGACGCGAGCGCACGAAGGCGCCGCCCTTGCCGGGCTTGACGTGCTGGAACTCGAGGATGCGCCAGACCGAGCCGTCGAGCTCGATGTGCATGCCGTTCCGGAACTGGTTGGTGGAGACCGTCTCCGCCACGCGGCGGCCAAGTCTAGTCGACGGTCAGCAGGTCCTTCGTGAACGTCGTCAGCACCTCCGGATCGCCCTCCGTGACGACGACGAGATCCTCGATCCTGATCCCGCCGAGGCCCTCGAGGTAGATCCCCGGCTCGACGGTGGCGACGTTGCCGGCAGCGAGCGTGTCCGTCGACTCGCGCGCGAGGCGCGGCGCCTCGTGGATGTCGATGCCGACGCCGTGGCCGAGGCCGTGGCCGAACGCCTCGCCGAAGCCGGCCTCCTCGATGACGGCGCGGGCGGCCCCGTCGGCCTCCGTACCGCCGACCCCGGCCCGCACCGCCTCCAGGCCCGCGAGCTGCGCCTCGAGGCACACGCCGTATGCCTCCCGCAGCTGTTCCGGCAGCGGGCCGGTCGCGAACGTGCGCGTGCAGTCCGAGCAGTAGCCGTCGAGCAGGGCGCCGGCGTCGACCACCACGGTCTCCCCAGCCTCGAGCACGCGGTCGGTCGGCCGCGCGTGCGGGCGCGCCGAGTTCGGGCCCGACGCGACGATCGTCTCGAATGCCGGCCCCTCGGCTCCGAGCTCGCGGAACAGGTCGTCCAGCCGCCACGCGAGTTCCCGCTCGGTGCGGCCGACGAAGCGCTCCTCGGCGAACCGCGTGTACGCCTCGCTCGTGAGTGCCCCGGCCCGGCGGATCGCCTCGAGCTCCGGCTCCTCCTTGACGACCCGAAGAGCCTCGACGAGCCCGCGCCTGGGAACGAGCTCGAGGCCGTCGCCGCCGAGCGTCTCCCAGAGGGCGTACGTGAGGTGGTCGGCCTCGAACCCGACCCGCCCGGTCAGCCGCTCGGCGAGGTCGGCGTAGAGCGAGCGCTTGGTCTCGACGAACTCGACCCCCGTGATCGACCGACCCAGCTCTGCGTAGCGGAAGTCGCTGAAGAGCTGGACCCGGTCGGGCTCGACCAGCAACGCGGCATTCGAGCTCGCGAAGCCGACGAGGTAGCGGACGTTGACGCCGTTCGAGACGAGCAGCGGCTCCTCGAGCGATGGGCGCAGCCGATCGACCCGGGTCACTGCCGCCGCTCCGCCAGGAACTCGAGCGCCTCGCGGTAGCCGTCCGGCCCCTTGCCGATCACGCGCGCGCTGGCGACGTCGGCGATCACCGAGTGCCGCCGCCACTCCTCGCGCTCCTCGATGTTCGAGAGGTGGACCTCCACGACGGGCACGCCGAAGAGCTCGACGGCGTCGCGGATCGCGTAGCTGTAGTGCGACCAGGCGCCCGGGTTGACGATCACACCGTCGGCCCAGTCGAGCGCGTCGTGGCACCAAGCGACGTACTCGCCCTCGCTGTTCGTCTGGCGGCAGTCGGCGAGCAGCTCGAGGTCGCGCGCCCATTCGTAGATCCGGCTTTCGAGCTGGTTGAGGCTGAGGCCGCCGTACAGCCCGGGGTCGCGGCGATGGAGGACGTCGAGGTTGACGCCGTTCAGCACGACCACACGCACGGGCTGACTCTACTCGGCGATCAGCGCGTCGAGCGCTGCGCGGACCTCTTCCTCCGGCAGCTCGGCGCCGGTCACCGGCTTCCCCGGCGCCTCGAGCAGCACGAGCCGCGGACGGCCGCCGCGGGCCTTCTTGTCGCGGGCCATCGCGGCCCAGGCGGCCTCGCGGCTCACCGGTGCAGGCCGCGGCTGCAGCACCTCCTCGACGGCGGTCGTCTCGAGCCCCGACAGCCGCAGCGCGGCGAGCAGGCCGAGCGCGACCGCCTCGCCGTGCGTCAGGCGGCGGAACTCGCCGGCCGCCTCGAGCGCGTGCGCGAAGGTGTGCCCGAGGTTGAGGACGGCGCGCTCGCCGCGCTCGTGCGGGTCGCGGATGCAGACCGCGGTCTTGTACGCGGCGCATCGTCGGACGAGCTCGTCGTCGGGCAGCTCCCAGAGCGGCTCCCCGGCGAGCAGGCCGGTCTTCACGACCTCCGCCATCCCGGACTGGCGCTCGCGCTCGGGGAGCGTCTCGAGGAGAGTCGGGTCGATCACCGTCCGCACCGGCCAGTGGAACGCACCGATGAGGTTCTTCCCCTCGGCGAGGTTGACCGCGGTCTTGCCACCGATCGCCGCGTCGACCTGGCCGACCAGCGTCGTCGGCACGGGCACCCAGCGCACGCCCCGCAGGTACGTCGCCGCCGCGAAGCCGGCCGAGTCGGTGGTACAGCCGCCGCCGAGCGCGACGATCGTCCCGTAGCGGTCGAGCCGGAAATCCCGCCAGAGCCTCTCGACCGCGCCGAGGCTCTTCGCGTCCTCCCCACCGCGCAACGCGTGCACCGGAACGTCGAGCGGCGGGCGGTGCAGCCCGTGCACGATCGCATCGGCCACGATCTCGACCTCGCCGCCCTCGGGGAGGAGGTCTCCGAGCCGGGCGAGCGAGCCGTCCTCCACATGGACTCCGCCGGCGGCGAGCACGATCGCTTCCGCGTCGGTGGCGGTCGCCTGTGCGCATTCTGCGTAGAGCGGGCGCCGGGCCTCGTAGCGCGTGCGGAAGCTCCACTCGTCGCGGGCCAGGGGCCGGTCGCTCCCCTGCGAACGCTCCCAGGCGGTGTCCGGATCGACCTCGATGTGCACCGTGAGCGCGCGCTCGCGGAGCGCGGCCCGGATCTCGGGGGTCTCCACCGCGCCTCCGCCGAGCGCGATCACCGCGGGCCCGTCGCTCTTCAGCGCGTCGAGCGTCACCGCCGCCTCGAGCACGCGGAACTCGGCCTCACCGCGCTCCTCGAACAGCTCCTGGATCGACCGCTCGACCGTTCGCTCGAGCTCGCGGTCGAGGTCGACGAACCGCCGGCCGAGACGCGCGGCGGCCTCGGCGCCCAGGGTCGACTTGCCGGCGCCCATGAAGCCGACCAGCGCGACGTGGCGGTCTAGCGCGTGCGCCACGGTATGCGCTCCACGTAGGCGCGGTGGGTGGCGACGAAGTCCTCGAGTGCGTCGCCGCCGAACTTCTCGCGGGCCGCACGCGCGAGCTCGAACGCGACCGCCGCCTCCGCGACCACCGCAAGGGCCTCGACCGCGGCGACGTCACTCCGCTCGACCAGCGCCTCGCCGGGCTCGCCCGACTCGAGGTCGACGGAGCGGAGCGGCCGCATGAGCGTCGGCAGCGGCTTCATCGCGGCGCGCACGACCACCTCCTCGCCGTTCGAGACCCCGGCCTCGATCCCGCCGGCGAAGTTCGTCTCGCGGTAGAGCGCCCCGTCGGCGTCGGCCACGATCTCGTCGTGGGCCTCCGAGCCGCGCCGGCCGGCGAGCTCGAAGCCCGCGCCGATCTCGACGCCCTTCACGGCCTGGATCCCCATGAGCTCCGCGGCGAGCCGAGCGTCGAGCCGGTCCTCCTTCGAGGCGTACGAGCCCAGGCCGGGCGGCACGCCGCGGGCGACAACCTCCACGACGCCGCCGACGGTGTCGCGCTCCGCGCGGGCCTCGTCGATCCGGCGCTCGAGCTCCTCCGTGGCGACGCGTCCCCCGACCTCGACTCCGATCTCCGCGAGCAGCGCCTTCGCCACGGCTCCCGCCGCGACCGCGATTGCCGTCTGCCGCGCGCTCGCCCGTTCGAGCGCGTTGCGCGCGTCGGCGTGGCCGTACTTCATCGTCCCGGCGAGGTCGGCGTGGCCGGGCCGGGGCAGCGTCACGGGCTTGGTGCCCTTGCCCTCGGGCTCGCCCTCTGGCGGCCAGGGGCTCATCCCCCACGTCCAATTCTTGTGGTCACGGTTGCGAACGACGAGCGCGAGCGGCGTGCCGAGGGTGCGCCCGTGACGGAGCCCGGCGAGCACCTCGACCGCGTCCTGCTCGAGCTTCTGGCGCGGGCTGCGTCCGTAGCCCTCCTGCCGCCGCGCGAGATCGGCGTCGACCGCCGCCCGGTCGACGACGAGCCCGGCCGGGAGGCCGCTGACGATTCCGACGAGCGCCGGGCCGTGCGACTCGCCGGCGGTCACGAGCGAAAGTGTCACCGGGCAAGCGTAATGCGCGCAAACCGCCTGCTTGACACGATCAGCCCCAAATCGGAGGATGGATATCTAGCAAAGGGTCTGGGGAGAAGACCCGGAGCTCAGCGAGGGCCCCGGGAAGACTGGCCGTCAGAGAGGGGAGAGCGACAATGCAGGAGAACGGTCGACGCTTCGGCGCGAAGCTGGGGCTATCGACGCTTGCGTGCATCGCAGCCGTGGCGATGCTCGTTGCAGCGGGTGCGTCATCGGGCGCGGCGCAGAAACGCGCAACATCGAGCTTCTGGCACCACGCGAGCCTGAAGGCCGCGGCGGCGAAGATGCGCCACGCGAAGCCGCAGATCAGCGCGAAGAGCATGCGTTCGTTCACGCTGAACCGCGCAGGGCTCACGATCACACTTCGGAGCGCGCCGCGCGAGCGAACCGCGGCCGCGCGCAAGCATCCGGTCCGGCTCACGCTTCCGGCTCCGAACGGCACCTTCCAGCGGTTCGCGCTGGCGCAGTCGGCGATCATGTCGCCCGGCCTCGCGAAGCTGCACCCGAACATCAGGACGTACAGCGGGCGCGGCATCGACGACCCCGCTGCCACGATCCACGCCGACCTGAGCCCGCTCGGGTTCCACGCGTCCGTGCGGTCCCCGAAGGGCGCCTGGTACATCGACCCCTACTACCGGCAGGCGCAGCAGGGGCTGTACGTCAGCTACTACGCGCGCGCCGCCCGGAACACCGACGGCCCGTTCGTCGAGCGCGACGCCGGCTCGGCCGAGCTCTCCGTCGACCGCGGCTTCTACCACGCGGCCGACACGGTCGAGGTGAGCGGCAGCGGGTTCGCGGACAACGCCGCGATCACCGTCACCATCTCGGACCCCGAGGAGCACTTCGCCTCGCGGACCGTGAACGCGCAGAGCAACGGGCTCGGCTCGTTCACCGCGAGCTTCGTCGCAGACCCCGACGGCAACCTCGACACACACGCCGTCGAGGCGAGTGACAGCAGCGCCTCGGCGCTAGGCAGCTACCAGGTCGTGCGCGACGACGACCCGACCGTCGATCCCCCGACCGGCGACTTCCTGCGCACCTACCGCCTGGCGCTGATCACCGACCCGGGCTACGCGACGTTCTTCGGCGGCTCCGCGAACGTGACCGCCGCGAAGGTGGCACTCATGAACCGGGTCGACCAGATCTACGAGGACGACCTCGCGATCCGCATGCAGCTGATCCCGAACAACGACCTCCTGAACCTCGACACCTGGTCCCAGGCGACCGCGCCGAACGGGCCGTGCGGCGCCGCTGCGTGCTTCACGCAGGCCCAGGTCACCGGGTGCTCCAGCACGACCCGCGCCCGCTTCGTGATCGGCCAGATCATCGGCGCGTCGAACTACGACATCGGCCACCTCGCGCTCGGCGAGCCTGGCGGCGGGGTCGCGAACCTCGGCGTCGTCGGCCGGTCGAACAAGGCCGGCGGCTGCACCGGCATCCCGACGCCGGTCGGCGACTTCTACGCCGTCGACTATGTGGCACACGAGATGGGCCACCAATTCAGCGGCAACCACCCGTTCAACGGCAACCAGCTGAACTGCTCCGCCGGCAACCGCAACGCGGCCACGTCCGTCGAGCCCGGCAGCGGCCAGTCGGTCATGGCCTACGCGGGCATCTGCCTCACCGACGACCTCCAGCCGCACAGCGACCCCTACTTCTCACAGCGGAGCCAGCAGGAGATCACCACCTACGTCTCGTCGAACCAGAACGCGATCAACGAGGTCCAGACCGCGTCGCTCCGCCACTTCGGCGGCGGCAACGAGGTCCAGGTCGTGACCTTCGGCCCCGGCTACGCGCCGGCCTCGACGGTCCAGCCGCTGAGCCTCACGATCAATGCGGCCCCGAACGCCACCTCGCGCGGAGGCGCCCAGGAGACCGGCAACACGGTCACGATCGCGACGGGCAACCCGCACACGCTCCAGGTCGGCGACGTCGTGACGATCGCCGGAGTGACCGAGGCGGGCTACAACGGCACCTTCACGGTCACGGCCGTGCCCTCGAGCCGGTCCTTCCAGTACACGAACCCGACCGCCGGGCTCCCCCTCTCCGGCGGCGGCACGGTCACCCTGGCCGTGCCCGGCGCGACCGAGTCGGGAACGACGGTCACGATCAACACCGCGGCCCCGCACGGCCGGTCGGTCGGCGACAACATCACGATCGCCGGTGTCGGCGTGGCGGGCTACAACGGCACGTTTGCCATCACCGCGGTTCCCACCCCA
>Ga0126377_10002000_pt1 | contig 13767 bp, 12 predicted proteins | sample PanSoiMetPlot_22_FD_92647 | JGI IMG/M metagenome (GOLD analysis project Ga0126377, IMG submission 92647) | Tropical forest soil microbial communities from Panama - MetaG Plot_22 | ecosystem: Environmental > Terrestrial > Soil > Tropical forest > Bulk soil | place: Panama | collected 2016-02-17
CGAGCCCTGGAACGACGCGAGCCCGACCTGGAGCCACTCGTCGGTCCCGTTCGGGCCGAGCCCGGGGCCGCCGACACCGACCCAGGCCGCGACGTGCCCCGCCGGCACGCTCGGCTCCCGGAGCATGCTGAGCGTCGCCGCGACACCAGGTGCCGTGCCGGAGCTGTAGTAGCCGGCATACGAGTAGCCGTGCGAGCAGGACATCGCCGCCGGCGCCAGGACGGCGGCGACGAGCGCCGCGGTCCCCGCGAGCAGGATCGATCGAATCCACGCCATCCAGCCCTCGATCGGGCTGTCTTGCGCACGCGCGCATCCCTCGTCTCAGGGATGCCCGTCAGGCCACGTTTGCGGCCCAGTCGCCGTACAGCGACGTGTAGAGGCCGCGGCGCCGAAGAAGCTCGTCGTGCGTGCCCTGCTCGACGACCTTGCCGTGCTCGAGCACGACGATCAGGTCGGCGTCCCGGATCGTCGAGAGACGGTGTGCGATCACGAACGCGGTCCGCCCGGCAAGGAGCCTGCGCAGCGCGTCCTCGATCCTGCGCTCGGTGCCGATGTCGACGGACGAGGTGGGCTCGTCGAGGATCAGGATCCGGGGGTCGGCGAGGAGTGCGCGGGCCAGGGCGACGAGCTGCCGCTGGCCGAGCGAGAGCCGGGTGCCCCGCTCCTGCAGCTGCGTCTCGTACCCGTCCTCGAGCCGCAGGATGAAATCGTGGGCGCCGAGGGCGCTCGCGGCCGCGACCACGTACTGGGCCGTCGCGCCCGGGGTCCCGAACGCGATGTTGTTCTCGACGGTGCCGGCGAAGAGGAAGCCCTCCTGGGGGACGATCCCGAGCTGGCGGCGGAGCGAGTCCTGGGTCAGGTCGCGAAGGTCATGCCCGTCGATCGTGATCCGTCCCTCGCGCGGGTCGTAGAAGCGGGCGAGCAGCTTCGCGATCGTCGACTTGCCGGCCCCCGTGTGGCCCACGAGGGCGACGGTCGTGCCGGCCGGAACGTCGAGGTCGATGCCGTGCAGCACCTCCGGGCCAGACCCGTAGCCGAAGACGACGTTCTCGAAGCGAACGTCGCCGTCGATCCGCGGCAGGTCCAGGGCGCCCTCGCGATCCTGGATGTCGGGCTCCTCGTCGAGGACGTCCATGATCTTGTCCAGCGCGGCCGTGGCCGACAGGAACGTGTTGTAGAGCTGCGAGAGCTGCTGGATCGGGTCGAAGAAGTTCGCCAGGTAGCCGATGAACGCGAACAGGGTTCCGGCGGTGATCGAGTGGCCGAAGACGAGGTAGCCGCCGTAGCCGAGCACGGTCGCGGTCGCGATCGCCGAGAGGAAGTCGACGAACGGGAAGTAGAGGCCGTTCAGGACGACGGTGCGCTGGTTGGCGTCGCGGTAGCTCTCGCTCACCTCGCGGAAGTTCCGCTCGGCCGCGGGCTCGCGCGTGAACGCCTGCAGGACGCGCATGCCGGAGATGTCCTCGGCGAGCGTCGCGGTGACGAGCCCGAGCCGCTCCCGGACATCCCGGTAGGCGCGGGACGAGTACTTGCGGAAGACCGCCGTCCCGGCGGCCATCACGGGCATGACGACCAGGGTCGCCAGGGCCAGCCGCCAGTCGAGGAAGAAGAGGATGATCGCCGACCCGATCAGCGTGAGCGTGTTCTGCACGAGGCTCGTCACGCCGTCGGTGACGAGCTGGTCGAGCGCCTCGACGTCGTTCGTGAGCCTGCTGATGATCACGCCTGCGCGGTTTCGCTCGTAGAAGCCGAGCGAAAGCCGCTGAAGATGGCGGAAGAGCAGGTTGCGGAGGTCGGCCAGGATCCGCTCGCCCGTCCAGCCCGTGAAGTACGTCTGGGCCGACGAGGCGACGATCGTGGCGAGGCCGGCGGCCACGAACAGCCCGACGATCCACGAGAGCGCCGCCGTGTCCTTGTCGAGGACGCCGTGGTCGAGCGCGAGCTTGGCGAGGTACGGCGGCGCGAGGCTCGCCGCCGTGGCCGCGAGGAGGGTGCCGATCGCAAGCGCCGTGCGCGCCTTGTAGGGCGCGGTCAGACGGGCGAGCGTCGAGACCCGGCGTACGGTCGCGCGCCACGACCAGTCGTCGACCTCGGCCCCGCGCTGCTGGGTCAGGTGCGAGCCGGACTGCCAGACCTTCACGACCCGCTCCCGCCGACCGTTAGAGGTTCACGCGCGTGTGCACTGGGAGACCCCACCTCCCCGACCCACGGCGCGAGCCTAGCTCCGAAAAACGCACGCATCGGTGACGGGACCGCCTCGAACGTGTGACATCTCGTCCACAGCGCCGCGCTCATGCCGTGGCCGCCCGTTCCTCGACCCGCTCGGCGAACTCGCGCTCCAGCAGCCCGTGCTCGTAGATCTCGCCGTAGACGGGGCTCGTCGCCAGGAGCTCCTCGTGCGTCCCGCGCGCCGCGAGGCGCCCGCCGTCCAGGACGATGATCTCGTCCGCCAGCGAGATCGTCGAGAGGCGGTGGGCGATGATGATCGTCGTCCGTCCCTGCATCGCCTCACGCAGGCCGAGCTTGATCTTGGCCTCCGTCGTGGCATCCACTGCCGCCGTGGCGTCGTCGAGGATCAGGACACGTGGGTCGACGACGAGAGCGCGTGCGATCGCGACCCGCTGGCGCTGCCCGCCCGAGAGCGTGATGCCGCGCTCGCCGATCACCGTCTCGTAGCCGTCCGGCAGGGCCTCGATGAACTCGTGCGCCTGCGCGAGGCGCGCGGCGTTCTCGATCTCTTCGTCCGTCGCGTCCTGCCGGCCGAAGGCGATGTTCTCCCGGATCGTCGCCGAGAACAGGAACGGGTCCTGGGAGACGACGCCGATCTGGGAGCGCAGGGAGCGCAGCCGAACGTCGCGGACATCGGTTCCGTCGAGCTCGACCGACCCGTCGGTCACGTCGTAGAAGCGCGGGACGAGGGCGGCCAGTGTCGTCTTGCCGGCACCGGTGTGCCCGATCACCGCGACGGTCGTGCCGGGCTCGATCTCGAGGTCGATCCCGTCGAGGACCGGGCGGCCAGGCGCGTACTCGAAGCGCACGCCGCGGTAGGCGATGTGTCCCGGGCCCGGCGGCAGGTCGGTCGCGTCCGGCCGCTCGGCAACCTCCTCGTCCGCGTCCATGACCTCGAAGATCCGCTCCCCGGACGCATTCGCACGCTGGGCCTGCCCGATCCACATGCCGAGCGCGCGGAGCGGCGTCACGAGCATCAGCACGAGGACGTTGAACGAGACGAAGTCGCTGAGCGAGAGGCCGCCGTTGATCACCATCCGGCCGCCCACCAGGAGCACGGTCGCCTGCGCCATGAGCGGGAGGAACGAGAGGAGCGGAACGTAGAGCGCCCGCTGGCGGTTCGCCGCCACGCTCTGCCGGAAGACCGCCTCCGACCGCCCCTCGAACTTCTGCTGCTCGGCCTGCTCTTGCGCGAAGGACTTGACGACGTGGACGCCCACGATGTTCTCCTCGGCGACCGTGGCGACGTCCGCCATCTTCTGCTGCACCTCGCGAAGCACGGGATGGGCGACGTGCGAGTACCGGTAGGCGACCGCGATCAGCAACGGCGCGATCCACAGGCTGACGAGCGCGAGCTCCCAGTCCACGAAGAACATGACCACGGCCGCCCCGACCAGCGTGATGACGTACTGGAAGAAGAACACGAGGCCGTAGCCCAGGAAGAAGCGAACCGTCTGGAGGTCGACCGTGGCCCGCGACATGAGCTGGCCGGTCTGGTGGCGGTCGTAGTAGCCGAAGGAGAGCCGGAGGAGGTGCGCATACAGCGCGCTGCGCATGTCCAGCTCGACGCCAAGGGCCTGCTTACCCGCGATCAGACGGCGCCCGAGCATCGCGAGGGCTCGAGCCAGGCCGACCACGACGACCGCGGCGACGATCAGGTCGAGCGTGTGCCGGTCGGTCCCGTTGACGGCGCTCGCGACGGCGGATCCGGTCAGGAACGCCGTCGCGAACTGGCCGGCCTGCGTGAGGACCGCGAGCACCACCGATATCCACAGCGACCACTTGTAGGGACGCAGGAACGCGAGCAGGCGGATGAATGTCCGTCGGTAGGAAGGCTGCTCGGGCACCATCGAAATCTAGCCTTCGAGATCCTCGTCGGAGCTCTGCGGGTTGCCACGCCCGAGCTCGTCGCGGATGAGCACGACCGCGGCAGCGACCCGTTCGCGGTTGGCCGGGTCGTTGAGCCAGCCGCTCGCGCCGGAGGGGTGCGGGAGCGGGATCGCCGTCGCCCCGCGGGCCTCGAAGCGGCCGCCCACGCACTCGCTCACGCTGAGCCCGCCGAGGAGATGGCGGATGGCGAGCCCGCCGACCGGCACGATCAGCCGCGGGCTCAGAAGCTCGAGCTCCCACTCGCGCCAGAAGGCGCACAGCTCCTGCTCCGCGGGCGTCGGCGTGCGGTCGCCGCGCCCGCCGGCCGGCTTCCCCGGGTAGCACCGCGTCACCGAGGCGCAGTAGAACGTCTCGTAGAACGACTCCTCGTCGAGGTCGAACCAGCGCCGCAGGGTGCGGCCTGCCCGGCCGCGCCACGGGAGCCGCTCCTGACCCTCGACCACGCCTGGCGCCTGCCCGAACATGAACGCTCGCTGACCCGTGTAGGGCTGGATGACCGGAAGGGACTCGATGGGGTAGCCGGCCTCGGCGCAGGCGCGGCAGGCCCGGTTGTCCCGCTGGAGCGACGCGATCGAGCGGTACCGCGTCCGGCGGCGCGTCAAGAGCGGGCCGCGACGAACCAGCGGCCGGCGAACAGCACGTCCCCGCCGAGCTCCTCGACGAGGCCCTCGGGAGTGAAGTAGCGCTTGTAGACCTCCCACGAGGTGCCGTCGTTGAGGATGCGCTCCTGCCGCTCCTCCGGCTCGACGTCGGGCCTGAGCGCGGAGTCGACGACGACGAGCTCGCTCGCCACGCGCCGTGCCTCGCGGAGGAAGGTCTCGCGGTCGTCGGTCTCGAGGTGGCCGTAGAAGTGCCCGGTGAAGACGCGGTCGAATGACCCGTCGTCGAAGGGCAGGTCGAGCGCATCCCCGACGACGTAGGACGCCCGCGGGGCCTGGCGTCCGGCCTCCTCGATCATCGACCCGCTCTGGTCGAGCCCGACCACCTCGCCCGGGAGGTGCCTCGTGAGGAAGCCCGTGCCGCACGCCACGTCGAGGGTCCGCGCAGGCGGCAGTCCCTCGAGCGCGGCGCGAAGGGCCTCGACCTCCGTCTCCCAGCCAGGACGATCTCGATCGGCGAACCGCCCCGATCCGAGATACCACTCGTCGTATTCGGGAGCGCGCCGATCGTAGTAGGCCTTCACCGCTCCTAGACTACGCCCGTGGCGCGGCCGCTCGAGTCGGTCCCGAACTTCTCCGAGGGGCGGGAGCGGGCGACCATCGACGCGCTGGCCCAGGCGCTCGGTTCGCGCGCGCGGCTTCTGGACGTTCACGCGGACGACGACCACAACCGATCGGTGTTCACGCTCGTCGGCGACGAGGCCGAGCTGGTCGGCGCGCTGCTCGAGGGGATCTCCTGTTCGCGTGAGCGGATCGACCTGCGGCGTCACGAGGGCGCCCACCCGCGGATCGGCGCGGCCGATGTCGTGCCGCTAGTGCCGGTGGACGCGGACGACCTGGAGCGCGCCCGGTCGGCGGCCCTCGAGCTAGGCGAGCGCATCGGCGTGGAGCTCGGGCTGCCGGTCTTCCTCTACGGCGAGCTCGGGGAGGGGAGAGGGCCGGCGTTCTTCAGGCAGGGCGGGCCCGACGAGCTCCAGCGCAGGATCGACGCTGGCGAGATCGCGCCGTCGTTCGGGCCGACGAGGCTCGACGAGCGTGCAGGAGGCGTCCTTGTCGGGGCGCGGCGGGCGCTGATCGCGTTCAACGTGAACCTGCGCGGCTCCCTCGAGGCCGCCCGGGAGATCGCGGGGGTCGTGCGCGAGCGAGACGGCGGCTTCCCGGGTGTCCGGGCGCTCGGCCTGGAGCTGCCGCGAGCCGGGCTCGTCCAGGTGAGCATGAACGTCGAGGACTTCGAGGCGGCGCCGCTGCAGGCGATCGTCGCGCGCGTCGAGCAGGAGGCGGCGCAGCTCGGCGCGGAGATCGTCGGCTCGGAGCTGGTCGGCCTGATGCCGGCGGGCGCGGCCGTCGCTGCGGCTGGCTCCGCGCTCCGGCTCGACGGGCTCGACGCTTCACGGGTCCTCGAGCTCCGGCTCCTCGACGACCGGCGATAGCGCTCGAGCGCGCATTCGCGTCGACACACTTTCGGCACGGTCCCGTCACCCACCCGCGCGAAGTTCAGCGATACGCTCGCCTCGGGGAGGAGGCCGGGCGAACCGAACTACAGGACCAGGGGCCTGAGGCGCCGGACGGAGCGCGGGATACACTCGCGCGGGTGATCGAGAGCAAGGCGCTCACCGGCGACGATCTCGCTCTCGCCGACGTCTGGGCGGTCGCCGTCGAGCACGAGCCCGTCGCCCTCGCCGACTCGGCGCGCACGCACATGCAGGCCGCGCGGGACATCGTCGAGCGGGTGGCAAACGGACGCCAGGAGCACACCTACGGCGTCAACACGGGCTTCGGCCGCTTCGTCTCGAAGTCGATCCCCGAAGAGCTGACGGAGGAGCTTCAGCTCCGCCTCCTCCGCAGCCACGCGTGCGGCGTGGGGGACCCCTACCCGACCGAGATCGTGCGCGCCGCGATGCTCCTCCGGGCGAACACGCTCGCCAAGGGGTTCTCGGGAGCACGCGTCGAGACGGTCGAGCTCCTGGTCGAATGCCTCAACCGCGGCGTGGTTCCGCACGTCCCGAGCCGCGGGTCTGTCGGAGCGAGCGGCGATCTTGCCCCGCTCGCGCACCTCGCGCTGCCGCTGATTGGGGAAGGCGAGGCAGAGGTCGAAGGGCGCATGCTGCCGGGTGCCGAGGCCCTGGCTGCGGTCGGCCTCGAGCCGGTCCGACTGCAGGCGAAGGAAGGGCTCTCGCTCGTCAACGGTACGCAGTTCATGGCCGCGTTCGGGGCGCTCGGGCTCGCGAGGGCGCAACGCCTCGCGAAGGTCGCCGACCTCGCGTGCGCGCTCTCGCTCGAGGCGCTGCAGGGATCGCGGACGAGCTTCCTACCCCAGATTCACGCGCTTCGCCCGCTGCGCGGCCAGACGGATTCCGCCGCCAACGTGCTGCACCTGCTCGAGGACTCGGCGATCATCGAGTCGCATCGCTGGTGCGACAAGGTGCAGGACGCCTACTCGCTCCGCTGCGCACCACAGGTGCACGGCGCGAGCCGCGATCTCCTCGACTACGCCGCCTACACCGTCGGCACCGAGCTCAACTCCGCCACCGATAACCCGCTCGTCCTCGTCGAGGACGAGATGCTCGTCTCGAACGGCAACTTCCACGGGCAGCCGCTCGCGTTCGCGCTCGATGTGCTCGCGATGGCGGTCGCCGAGCTGGCGAACATCGCGGAGCGCCGCGTCGAGCGGCTCGTCAACCCGAGCCTCTCCGGCGGCCTGCCGGCGTTCCTGACCGGCGACGGCGGGTTGAACTCTGGGTTCATGATCCCGCAGTACGTGGCTGCCTCCCTCGTCAGCGAGAACAAGGTGCTCGCGCATCCGGCGGGCGTCGACTCGATCCCGACGAGCGCCGGCCAGGAGGATCACGTGTCGATGGGCAACGCATCCGGCCTGAAGGCGTGGCAGGCGCTCGGAAACGCCGAGCGCGTCTTGGCAATCGAGCTGCTCGCCGGCGCGCAGGGCGTCGAGTTCCTTGCGCCGCTCCAGCCCGGCCTCGGCGTTCGCGCGACACGGGAGTTCGTGCGCTCGTTGTCGCCCCGGCTGCGCGACGATCGCCCGCTGGCTCCCGACATCGAGTCCGTCGCTGCGGCCATCGCGGACGGGTCGCTGCTCGAGGCCGTGGAGGGCGAGGTTGGAGAGCTCAGATGACGGGTGAGAACGGGCCGATCCCTTCCCGCCGCAGGTCGCAGCATCCGTACCGGGACAGCGCGATCGTCTACGCGGTGCTCGGCACCGTGGTGATCATCGTCGCAGTGGTGACCGGAAGCCACATCGTGCCGGCGATCGTCGCAGGCATCGCCGCGTTCGTCCTCGCGACGGCCTGGACCTGGTGGCGCCTCCGGTCCCGCGAGCAGCAACAGCAGCGTCGGCGATGAGCGCAACGGGAACACTCGAAGCGACCGTCGAGGCCCTCTGCGGGGACCTCTCATCGATCAGGGCGCCACGTGGCAGCGAGTTGAACGCACGCTCGTGGTCGACCGAGGCGCCGCTCCGGATGCTGCTCAACAACCTCGATCCCGAGGTCGCCGAGCGGCCGGAGGAGCTCGTCGTGTACGGCGGCTCGGGGAAGGCGGCACGGAGTCACGAGGCTCTGAGGGCACTCGTTCGCTCACTCCTCGTGCTCGGTGACGACGAGACGCTTCTCGTCCAGAGCGGCAAGCCTGTCGGCGTGTTCCGGACGACACCCGGGGCGCCGCGGGTGCTGATCGCGAACTCGCTGCTCGTGCCGAAGTGGGCGACGTGGGACGAGTTCCGCCGACTGGAGGCGCTCGGGCTGACGATGTTCGGCCAGATGACGGCCGGGAGCTGGATCTACATCGGCACCCAGGGGATCCTCCAGGGCACCTACCAGACGTTCGCCGCCGCGGGCGAACGGCACTTCGGATCCCCCGACCTCGCCGGCCGGACGATCCTGACCGCCGGGCTGGGCGGCATGGGCGGTGCGCAACCGCTGGCCGGGACCCTCGCCGGCGCAGCGATCCTCTGCGTCGAGGTCGATCCTTCCCGGATCCAGCGCCGTCTCGAGACTCGCTACCTCGACGAGGCCACCGAGTCGGTGGACGACGCTCTCGCGAGGCTCCGGTCCGCGGCCGACGAGGGCCGGGCGCTCTCCGTCGGCCTCCTCGGCAATGCGTCCGAAATCGTGCCCGAGCTTGCACGCCGTGGTGAGGCATTCGACCTGGTCACCGACCAGACGGCCGCGCACGACCCGCTCACTGGTTACGTGCCGGCCGGGCTCGGGGTCGAGGAGGCGGCCGCGCTGCGGTCTTCGGACCCGGAGGAGTACCTACGCAGGGCTCGCGCCTCGATCGCGCGCCACGTCGAGGGGCTGCTCCAGTTCGTCCGGGCGGGCAGGTATGTTTTCGATTATGGCAACAACCTTCGAGGGGAGGCGCTAGAGGCAGGGGTCGAGGACGCGTTCTCATACCCGGGCTTCGTCCCGGCCTATATCCGGCCGCTCTTCTGCCGCGGGGTCGGCCCGTTCCGGTGGGCCGCGCTCTCGGGGGACCCGGACGACATCGCCGCGATCGACCAGGTGCTCCTGGAGCTCTTCCCGGACGACCCGGCGCTCCAACGATGGCTGACCCTCGCGCCCGAGCGGATCGCGTTCCAGGGCCTTCCCTCGCGCATCTGCTGGCTCGGGTACGGCGATCGTGCGCGAGCGGGCCTCGCCATCAACGAGCTGGTCCGCGACGGCCGCGTGAAGGCGCCGGTCGTGATCGGGCGCGATCACCTCGACTCGGGCTCCGTCGCCTCGCCGTACCGCGAGACCGAGGCGATGCGTGACGGCTCGGACGCCATCGCCGACTGGCCGATCCTCAACGCGCTCGTCAATGTCGCGGCGGGGGCGACGTGGGTGAGCGTGCATCACGGAGGCGGCGTGGGGATCGGCAACTCGATCCATGCGGGCATGGTCGTGGTCGCCGACGGAACCGACGAGATGGCGGAGCGGCTCGAACGTGTGCTCACGAGCGATCCCGGCACCGGTGTGATGCGGCACGCCGACGCCGGCTACGACGAGGCGCTCGACGCCGCGGCGCAGCACGGCGTCTCGTTGCCGTCGCGCCCTCCGGCCGAGGGGTGAGCTCGGCGGAGCCCGGCGCTGCGGGGCGGCTTCTCATCCGCGATCTCGCACAGGTCGCGACGCTGGCCCCTGGACCGTCGCCGCTCAGGGGAAGGGCTCTCGGCGCCGTCGACGTCCTCGAGGACGCGTTCGTGCTCTGCGAAGACGGCCGCATCACCGCGGTCGGGCCGATGCGGGAGCTGGACGCCTCCGCCGCCGGTGAGGCCGAGGAGCTCGACGGCCGCAGCTTCTGCGCGATTCCGGGCCTCGTCGACTGCCACACGCACGCGTGCTTCCTCGGCGACCGAGTCGGCGAGTTCGCCCTGCGCGCAGGTGGGGCCAGCTACGAGGAGCTCCACGCGGCCGGCGGGGGGATCCTCTCGACCGTGCGCGCCACGCGTTCGGGTGACGAGGCGGCGCTGCGCGAGGCGGTCAGGCGGCACGCCGGCTGGATGCTCCGCGCGGGGACGACGACGTTCGAGTCCAAGTCGGGCTACGGGCTGGACGCGGACACCGAGCTCGCCTCCCTGCGTGCGATACGGGCCGAGGGGGGCGTTCCGACCTGGCTCGGCGCCCATGCCGTCGCGCCCGAGTTCCCGGACGCGGACGCCTACCTGGACTTCGCGATCGAGGAGGTCCTTCCGCAGGCGGCGAAGGTGGCCGAGGCGGCCGACGTCTTCCTCGAGGACGGCGCCTTCGACGCCCGGCAGGCGCGACGGTTTCTCGAGGCCTGCCGTGATGCCGGGCTCGAGCTCCGTGTGCACGGCGACCAGTTCACCGAGCAGGGAGCGGTCGCGCTCGCGATCGAGCTCGGCGCGCGCTCGGTCGACCACCTCGAGGCGACCGGCCCGGACGGCGTGCGCGAGCTCGGCTCGAGCGACGTTGTCGGCGTGCTCCTTCCGGCGAGCGCGCTGTTTCTCGACCGTCCCATGCCGCCCGCGCGAGCGCTCGTCGACGCGGGAGCTGCCGTCGCGCTTGCGACCGACTTCAACCCCGGCAGCTCGTTCTGCGAGAGCCTCCCGATCGTGTGCACGCTCGCCTGTACCCAGCTCCGCCTCTCACCCGAGGAAGCGCTCGGAGCCTGCACGGTCAACGCGGCTCACGTCCTGGGTCGCGCGGACCGGATCGGGCGCATCGCCCCCGGGCTCGACGCGGATCTCGTGCTCCTCGATGCACCGGACTGGCGTCACCTCGCCTACCACTTCGGCGGCGATCTGATCTCCACCGTCGTGCGCCGCGGCGCCGTGGCCTGGCGCCGTTGAGCCCGCGCTAGGCTTGACGCCAATGCCCTCTCGCAAGCAGCGGCGCAGGCGCGCGAAGGAACGGCGGCACGAATACGAGTTCGTGTACGTCGACGCGGAAGGAGAGGAGGTCGAGGTCGACGCGAGCGAGGCCGAAGAGGCGCCGTCGCGGACGAACGGAAAGCGCGACGCGAAGCCGAAGCGTCAGCCGGCGAAGGGGAAGCAGCAGCGGCCGGCCCGGGTGGTCGAGCCTCCCTCGTGGAGAAAGACCGGCCGGCGTGCGCTGATCTTCTTTCCGCTGATCTTCGTCGCGTTCTCGTTCATCAACAGCAAGCAGCCGATCGCCACCCGGCTGCTCGTGACGCTTCTCTACACCGGCTTCTTCATCCCGTTCATGTACCTCATGGATCGGGCCATGTACCGCGCGTACCTGAGGCGGACGGGGCAGACGCCGCAGCCCAGGTCCTCGCGCCGAAGCTAGCCGGCCGCGGGCGCGGCGAGCTCGTCGCCGCGGTAGTGACCCGGCCCGGGCCAGGGTGCGAGGAACAGCAGGATGCGGGCGCCCTCGTTCGTCGAGACGGATCGGCGCTCGTCGGGCTCGAACGTGAAGAGCGTTCCCGGCGTCGCGTCGAACGTCTCGCCGCCCGTCTCGACCCTGACGGCGCCGTGGACGACGAGGATGAACGCGTGCTCCTTGACCTGGTGCTCGCCGAGCTCCTGGCCGGGATCTAGCCCGATCAACACCGCCCGCGCCGCATCGTCCGAGTCGAGCACGACGGGTGAACGGCTGCCGCCGGGGAGGTCGATCTCGTTCAGGTTCCAGCTGCGCACGGCAGCGATCCTACCCCTGCACCGGCGTCAGGGCACGTCGCGGTTTCGGCACAGATCCGTGTCACACGCGCGCGCCCGACCCCGATACGCTCGCAGCGGGGAGGAGGCCGGGCGTGCCTCTAACAGGGGAAATGCGCGACCGCTCGCCGGCGGAAGCTGCACGGGTCGGCGCGGTTAGACTCCGGCTCCCGTGAGCGCCCCAGCGAACCTCATCGTCGACCGCTTCGAGCTCGGCCCGATCGGGACAAACGGCTACGCCGTTCGCGCCTCGCGGACCGCCGACGAAGCGGTTGTCGTCGACCCGGGCGGCGACGCCGCCGACCTGAGGCTCGAGCTCGCCCGCACCGGAGCACGCTGCGTGGCGATCCTCATCACGCACGGGCACTGGGACCACCTCGGCGGAGTGGCCGACCTCGCCGAGGGCACCGGCGCTCCCGTCTACATGGCGGCCGACGAGCGCGCGCTGCTCGAGAACCTGCCGGACCTCGTTCCTCCCGGCGTGCCGGCCCGCTCGTACACGGCTGACACGCTGCTCGAGGGCGACGAGACGCTCGAGCTCGCGGGCATCACCTTCGAGACGCTTCGCGTTCCGGGCCACTCGCCCGGCCACCTCGCCTTCTACGCGGAGGGTGCGCTCTTCTCCGGCGACGTGCTGTTCGCGGGCTCCGTCGGCCGGACCGATTTGCCGGGCGCGGACTGGGAGACGCTCGTCGAGTCGCTGCGCATGCTGACCGAGCGCTTTCCGCCCGAGACCGTGGTCTACTCGGGACACGGTCCGCCGACCACGCTCGGCGCCGAGCTCGCCCGCAATCCGTTCCTGGCTCCACTCCGCGCCTCGTGACGACCTTCGAGGCGCCTCGCGGCACCCACGACATCCTCCCCGCCGAGCAACCGCTCTGGCGGCTCGTCACCGGGGAGGCCGAGCGGCTCTGCTCGCTGTACGGCTACCGGCCGATCCAGACACCGGTCTTCGAGGACACCGCGCTCTTCCAGCGGACCTCCGGCGCGGGCTCCGACGTCGTCCAGAAGGAGATGTACACGTTCCAGGACCGCGGCGACCGGTCGCTGACCCTGCGGCCCGAGGGCACTGCACCGATCGTGCGCGCCTACCTCGAGCACGGGCTCCACCGGGAGGCGTCGCCGGCCAAGCTCTACACGATCGCGACGATGTACCGGTACTCGGCGCCGCAGCGCGGCCGCTTCCGCGAGCACTGGCAGCTCTCCGTCGAGGCGATCGGGTCGGACGACCCCGCGATCGACGCCGAGCTGATCCAGCTCTACGACGAGCTGCTCGCGCGGCTCGGCGTGACCGACTATCGGCTGCTGATCAACTCGATCGGCGACGAGAACTGCCGGCCCGCGTACGTCGAGCGGCTGACGGCGTGGCTCGACGAGCACGCGGACGTCCTCGACGAGGACGCGCGTCAGAAGCGGGCGACGAACCCGCTGCGGGTGTTCGACGTCAAGAATCCGAGCGTGCTCGAGGCGCTGGAGGAGGCGCCCAAGATCGGAGAGGCTCTCTGCGACGAATGCCGCGAGCACTTCGAGGCGGTCCGGCGCTACCTCGACGACTACGCGATCCGGTACACGGTCACGCCAACGCTCGTGCGCGGGCTCGACTACTACACGCGCACTGCCTTCGAGTTCGTCGACGATGCGATCGGCGCGCAGAGCTCCATCTGCGGCGGCGGCCGCTACGACGGCCTCGTGGAGGAGCTGGGCGGCCCACCGACGCCCGGGATCGGCTTCGGCGCCGGGATCGAGCGGCTGCTGCTTTCGCTGGAGGCGGCCGGGGTCGTCGCCGACGCCCACGAGATCGACGTGTTCGTCGCGCTGCAGGAGAGCGATGACAAGCCACGCGTGCTTCCGCTC
>Ga0126377_10002001_pt1 | contig 13762 bp, 15 predicted proteins | sample PanSoiMetPlot_22_FD_92647 | JGI IMG/M metagenome (GOLD analysis project Ga0126377, IMG submission 92647) | Tropical forest soil microbial communities from Panama - MetaG Plot_22 | ecosystem: Environmental > Terrestrial > Soil > Tropical forest > Bulk soil | place: Panama | collected 2016-02-17
CGCGAGCGGCCACAGGGTCACCACCGAATGGGCCGGGACGGTCGACGTGATGAAGCGCATCGGCGGCGGCGAGATCGTCGACCTCGTGATCGCGGCGAGCGACTCGATCGAGCAGCTGATCAAGCTCGGCAAGGTCGCCGGGCGCACCGACCTCGCCAGGTCGGGCATCGGCTTGGCGGTGCGCGCGGACGCGTCGCGACCCGACATCTCGTCGGGCGAGGCGGTCAAGCAGGCCTTGCGGGGGGCGAAATCGATCGCCTATTCGTCCGGCCCGAGCGGCATCTATTTTGCGGCGCTGACGCAGCGTATGGGCATCGCGGACGAGATCAAATCCAAGATGGTGCAGATCCCGCCCGGCGAATCGGTCGGAGCGCTGGTTGCGCGCGGCGAAGCGGAGATCGGCATCCATCAGATGAGCGAGCTCTTGCCCGTCAAGGGCATCGACATCGTCGGCCCGCTGCCGCCCGACATCCAGAAGACGACCACGTTCTCGGCCGGCCCGCACGTCGGCACCCGCGAGAGCGACGCCGTCAGGGCGCTGGTCGACTTCCTCGCCGCCCCTGGCGCGATCCCGGTGATCAGGAAGCACGGCATGGACCCCGGATGACGGTCGCCGACCGTCGGTCGAGGCGCTCAATCGTCGTCGCGCAGCAGTGCCGCCGCGATCGCATCCCATTCCCGGTCGAGCGTCCCCGAAGCGACCGGCCGGCTCGCCTGCCGATACCAATAGGCCGCATTGCCAGCGTCACCCTCGACGCGATGCAGATAGGCATGCACCCACGCGGCATCGCGGCCATCCGCGTCCATGACGATCTTGTGTGCCTTGTCCCAGTCGCCCTTCTTCGCCCACCACAGCGCAGCGAGCGCCGGCGCGACGTCGCGCGGCGCGGTCCTGGCCGTCAAGCTGCGTTGGAATTCCGCAAGGGTCATGAGCCTCAGCTTATACTCGGATGCACGGGCTGCTGCATCCGTCGCCGGCGCACGGGAAGCTCTCGCTCGTGCCCGCGACCCGGTAGAGCTCAGGCCGCCCACCAGCACGGCGGCGCGAAGCGGCCGGCCGCCTGCTCGATCACCTCGCCGAGCGAGAACAGCGTCTCCTCGTCGAATGGCCGGCCGATGAGCTGAAGCCCGAGCGGCAGGCCCTGCGCGTCGACGCCAGCCGGCACCGCGATGCCCGGCAGCCCGGCCATGTTCACCGTCACGGTGAACACGTCGTTGTGATACATCTCGATCGGGTCGGCCTGCCCCTTCTCGCCGATCGCGAACGCCGCCGACGGCGTCGCGGGCGCCAGGATTGCGTCGACCCCGCCCGCAAAGCACGCCTCGAAGTCCCTCTTGATGAGCGTGCGGACCTTCTGGGCGCGCACGTAGTAGGCGTCGTAATAGCCGGCGGACAGCACGTAGGTGCCGACCATCACGCGGCGGCGCACTTCCTTGCCGAAGCCCGTCGCGCGCGTGCGCTCGTACATCTCGATCACGTCGCGGCCGGGGGCACGCAGCCCGTAGCGCACGCCGTCGTAGCGGGCGAGATTGGAGGACGCTTCCGCCGGCGCCACGATGTAGTAGGCGGGCAGCGCATACTTGGTGTGCGGCAGCGACACCTCGATGATCTCGGCGCCGGCGGCCTTGAGCCATTCGGCGCCGCGCCGCCACAGGGCCTCGATCTCGGCCGCCAAGCCGGGCATGCGGTATTCCTTCGGGATGCCGATCTTCCTGCCCTTGATCGACTTGCCGATCGCCGCCTCGTAGTCCGGCACCGGCCGATCGACCGACGTCGTGTCCTTCGGGTCGTGGCCGGCCATCGCGCGCAGCAGGATCGCGCAGTCGCGCACCGTGCGGCCGAACGGCCCGGCCTGATCGAGCGATGACGCGTACGCGATGATGCCCCAGCGCGAGCAGCGGCCATAGGTCGGCTTGATGCCGACGATGCCGGTGAACGCTGCCGGCTGGCGGATCGAGCCGCCGGTGTCGGTGCCGGTCGCGCCGAGGCACAGATTGGCCGCGACCGCGGCCGCCGAGCCGCCCGAGGATCCGCCCGGAACGAGCTTGGCATCAGAGCCCCTGCCCCGCCATGGCGAGACCACCGGCCCGTAATGCGAGGCCTCGTTCGACGAGCCCATGGCGAACTCGTCATTGTTGAGCTTGCCGAGCATCACGGCGCCGTCGCGCCAGAGATTTGCCGTGACGGTCGATTCGTAGGTCGGCACGAAGTTGTCGAGAATATGCGAGCACGCGGTGGTGCGGACGCCCGCGGTCGCGAACAGGTCCTTGACGCCGATCGCGATCCCGGCGAGCGGACCGCCCTGCCCGCGCGCGAGCGCGGCGTCGGCGCGCTCCGCCATGGCGCGCGCCACCTCGGGCGTCTCCAGCACGAAAGCGTTGAGCGCGCGCGCCTTAGCGATCGCGGCCAAATGTGCGTCCGCGAGTTCGACGGCCGAGATCTTCCGCTGGCGCAGCAGGTCGCGCGCCTGCGCGAGCGTCAGCGATGTCGGCTCGGTCATTCGGACGGCTGCTCTTCGCAAGTGAACGGCGCGGCGGTCGACGGCCCCGCGGGCTTCGCCCGCTCAGGCGCCGCAGCCGGGTCGGCCGCAGCCTTTTTCTCCTGCTGGGCCACCTGTTCGAGGTAGGCGAACCACAGCTCGTCCTCCATTTGACAGGCGAGACACATCAGTCCACCTCAAGCGGGCTTTCGGGCGCGCACACAAAGCGCGGCGCCGGAATCGCATACGGCCGCCCCGACAGCAACCGGTCGTCGTGCACCGGCGCCGTCTTGGCGGCAGCCGGCGGCCGCCAGCCCTTGCGGTCAGGCTTGCCATAATAGGCGACGGTCAGCGGCTCGATCTCCTCGCATTCGTCGCACATCGGATGGCCCTGTGTCCTCGGCAATTCCCTGGCGCGAGATCCCCACCTCACGCTGCGCGCGCCCAGGATGATTGAACGGCCGCGCTCTCCGCATCATTCAACCACTTTGGGCACGGCGAAGAAATGGTCCTCGCGCGCCGGCGCATTCTTGACGATATCGTCCGCAATCCCGCCGTCGGTGACCTCGTCGGTACGCTTTTTCATCGTCATCGGCGTCACCGATGTCATCGGCTCGACGTCCGTGACATCGACTTCCGCGAGTTGGTCGACAAAGGCCAGGATGGCGTTGAGCTCGCCGCGAAGGTGCTCGACCTCGTCGTCCGCGACCGCGATGCGCGCTAGATGCGCGATGCGACGGACCGTGGTGGCGTCGACGGACATGGGGCCTCGGGGCGCGGGGGCAAAAAAACCTTGGGCCGCCCTATAGCAGACAGCGGTTTCGCCGGGCAACCGGCCTAAGCCGCCGGGCGCGATCCTGCGGAATCGTGCCGTTTTGGGGGGATAGTCCCCCATTTTTCCGGCATTTCCTTGGCCCAGGCCGCCCGGACCGCGCATACCGCGGGACCGAGCAATTCCGGAACATTTCCGGCAGAGCCGGCTTTGGTGCCCTGTGTTGGACTGTGTGTGAGATGGGAACCGTGGAAAATCTTGCCTTCGTGTGCCCGAATACCCGCGAGCGCGTGGAAATCGGCGTCGCTACCGAGATCGGTACGCTGCTGCGTATCCGCTCACGTGTCGTGCGGGCGACGTGCCCGGCCTGCGGCGAGACGCACGAGTGGCCGGTCCGTGATGCCTGGCTCGTCCAGGCGGCCTAGTGTCCTTTTGATTCCGAAGTCGCTCAGGAGCGAACCTCGAATCAGGACACGAGCATCCCTGCCGCGTCGCGCCTGAAAATCCCCCGGTTCCCCTCGTGGAACCGGTTCCATGCTTGCGCGTTGCTGATCCGGCCCCGCAATGGTGGGCACGCGAGGTTGGCAGCATGTCGCTACTCATCAATGTTCTCATCACCTTTCTCGTCATTATTCTGGTGCTTTATCTCGTCAACATGCTGCCGCTGGACGGTCGGGCAAGACAGATCGTCCGTGTGATCGTCATCATCATCGGCGTGCTCTATCTGCTCCGCTATCTCGTCCCGATGTAAAAGGCGCGGCGGCAGCGGATCGAAGGCCGCGGCGACGCCTCTCGCGACGTCTGCACCCGCTCGCCGACCTGTTGCGAGCGCCGGCGCGGCCGCGTAAGCAGGCGGCGGAGGTGCGATCATGGTCTTGCGCGCCAACCGCCATTCGACCGACCTTTGGGGCAGCAGTCCGGCAGGCGTGCTGGAGTACGAACTCGCCCAGGAGACCGCCTCGGCGCTCGGCCGGCAGGGTCGCGCCCTGGAAACGGCGTTGACGGCGCTGGCCGCGTTCGACGCCGCCCCGCGAGATCCGGCCAGCCCGGACGCACGCGGCGCGCGCGGAGCGCTCGTTGTGGTGGCGGCCCAGGCACTCTGGCGCTTCATCGTGCAACGGGAGTCCTGCGGCCTGCGCGACGGGGGCGCGGTTGTACGCATGTATAGAGTGCCGGCCGAGGTTCAGTGGCAGATGGGGGCTTTCCCGCCGCCGCAGCCCTGACGGCGGGACGGGCCCGGCGGCGCCAAGACCGGGAAAATCCCCGGAAGGTTCAGCGGGCTACATTAACCCAACGATCGCAATCGTTTATTCATGGTTGCTGCCCCATAGTTTGCCGCAACGGGACTCCGAATGCGCGCCCGCTAGCGGTTGTGCGCCCCCAAACGGCTGCTGATGGCAAACCGAGCCTCCTTGATCGACGAGCTGGAGCGGGCGCTCGCCTCCGGCACGAGCGACCAGCGCATCCACACGCTGGCGCGCATCACCGACCTCTTCGTCGTCGGCGCCGAGACCTACAGCGACGAGCAGATCGACGTCTTCGACGACGTGATGCTCAAGATCGCGGCGCGGATCGAGGCGAAATCGCTGGCTCGCCTGTCCACCCGCCTCGCCCCCCTTCCCAACGCGCCCAAGCGGACCGTCAAGCAGCTCGCGTTCCACGACGACATCACGGTTGCGCGGCCGGTGCTGGTCGCGTCGGAACGGCTCGACGAATCGGATCTGGTCGACAATGCGCGCAGCAAGAGCCAACAGCACCTGCTCGCCATCTCGGTGCGTAAGTCGCTGAGCGAGGCGACCACCGACGTCCTCGTCGAGCGCGGCGACCGCGAGGTGGTCCGTTCGGTCGCAAGCAATTCCGGCGCGCGGTTCTCGAATGCCGGGTTCCTCCGCCTGGTCACCCGCTCGACCGGCGACGACGTGCTCGCCACCAGGGTCGGAACGCGCAGTGACATCCCGCGCGCCCACTATCTCAAGCTGCTCGAGCGGGCGTCCGCCAGCGTCCGCGAGAAGCTCACCGCGCTCAATCCGCAGGCCGCGCTCGCGGTCAAGACCGCGGTCGCCGAGGTGACCGGCCGCATGCGCAGCGAAACCCGGGAAGCGCCCGCCGCCTACGCCGAGGCCAGGTCGCAGATCGAGGCTCTGTTCCGCGGCAAGCAGCTCAACGAACAGGCGATCTGCCAGTTCGCACGCGAGCGCAAGTTCGAGCACCTCGTGATCGCCCTGTCGATGCTGTGCGACGTCGAGGTCGACGTGGTGGAGCGTGCCATGCTTAATCCGGGCGCCGAGGTCGTGCTCATCCTTGCCAAGTTCGCCAATCTGTCCTGGACCACCGCCAAGGCGATCCTGCTGTTGCAGTCGGCGGAACGCGGCATCTCGGTGCACGACCTCGACCAGGCGATGTCGAATTTCTCGCGGCTGCAGCCGGAGACCGCCCGGCGCGTGCTCGGTTTTTACCGCACGCGGCGCACGCAGCCCACCGAAGCGGCAGAGTAACCTGCCATCCGCGTTAAGGGACGGCTCCAACCCTGTTCAGGCCGCGCGCGCATGGTGGGCGTGAGATCCACGCCGGACCGACGATCCGTTCGATCGGCCGGGCGCCTTGCATGGTGCCAATGCCGAAGATCCAGCCGGTTCGTTAGCGCGGGCGATCGACCAGCACCGCGATGTAGCGCGGAAGCGCGAAGGCTGCCACGTGCACGGCGGGCGTCCAGTAGCGGAGCGCGAAGCGGCCCGCCCTCCGATAGCGCTCGCCGATCGTTCGCGCGGACAGGCGGCGCAGCCGAATGTTGTCGCTCGCCCAGCCCATGGCGAGATGGCCCCCCACATAGGTCGGGACGGCGGCCACATAGCAGCCCGCGTCCGCGAAGAGGCCGCGCAGGTGCCCAACCGAGGCGGCGAGCTCGTCCGGCTGCAGAAACGGCACGCCGCTCTGGGTGACCAGCACTCCGCCGGGCGCAAGGCAGCGCTTGACGGCCGCATAGAACGCTTTCCCGAACAGGGCAGCGCCCGGCCCATGCGGATCGGTCGAGTCGACGATGACGACATCGAAACGGCGCGGCGACGCCGCGACGAAGTCGCGCCCGTCGGCGATGACGAGATCGAAGCGCTTGTCGGCCAGCGCCGGACGTGCGAGCTCGGGGAAATGCGCCCGGGCGAGCTCGACCACGGCTGGATCGATCTCGACCTGCGTGACCCGCGCGACCGATTTGTGCTTGAGCGCCTCCTTCGCGATGCCGCAATCGCCGCCGCCGATGATGAGCACCTCGCGCGCGCGTCCATGCGCCAGGATCGGCACATGCGCCATCATCTCGTGATAGATGAACTCGTCACCGCCGGTGAGCTGGAGCGCCCCGTCGAGCATCAGCACCTTGCCGAGGTGGCGATGCTCGAACAGCAGCAGCTCCTGATACGCGGTCCGCCTCTCGTCGAGCACGCGGCCGGCCGCAAACGTCATGCGCAGGCCGATCCGGTCGAACAGCCTCTCGGCGACCCAGCGCCCGCCCGCCCGCTCGTCCGACATGGGCGTGCGCCGCCGCGGCACAGTCGCACCGCCGGCGCCGCGGTCCGCGTCCTTGCCGGCGAACCGGCGGCCGCCGTGCCGGGACATGCGCTAGGTCACCTGTCCGCGCAGCAACTCGTTCACGTCGACCTGCCTCGCCGAGAACGCCGCGCGCAGGATCGGCACGCATTGGCTCGGGTCGGTCCTGCCACACATGAAGACGTCGAGCGCCGCGTAGCCCGCCTCCGGCCACGTGTGGATCGAGATGTGGCTCTCGGCCAGGACCGCCACGCCCGAGACCCCGTCAGGCTGGAATCGATGGAGATGGATGTGCAGCAGCGTCGCGCCGGCCGCCTCGGCGCATCGGCGCAGGACACCCTCGATGTAGTCGAGGTCATTGAGGCGCCGCGCGCCGTGCAGGTCGATGATGAGGTGGACGCCGGCATAGCGAGCGCCATCGCGCGTCACGAACGCATCGCGCCGATCGGAACCGTCGGTCGAGGGGGCCGCGACCGCCACGGGCTTCTTGCGGGCACGGGCCGCCGCGCGCTTCCCGGGTCGCAAGAGGGCATCCTGGCGCATTGCGTCCTCCTCGACGCTGTCACGGGGGGTCGCTCGGCTGCGGTCACATAGGCCCGGCCGACCGCGGCCGCAAGGCGATCGCGCCGCGCTCACCGTTCCGCCGCCTGTGCCTCGGCCACCGCGACCGCCGTCATGTTGACGACGCCGCGCGCAGTCACCGACGGCGTCAGGACGTGCGCCGGCCGCGCGGCGCCGATCAGGATCGGCCCGACCGGCAGCCCGTCCGCCAGCACCATGGTCATCTGGTAGGCGATATTGGCCGCGTCGAGGTTGGGCATGATCAGCACGTTCGCCTCGCCCTTGATGCGGGACTGCGGCAGCACGCGGTCGCGGAAGATCGTGCTCAGCGCCGCATCGCCCTGCATCTCGCCGTCGACCTCGAGGTCCGGATGACGGGCGCTCAGGATCTCGGTCGCATGCCGCATCTTACGCGCCGATTCGGTGTCGTGGCTGCCGAAATTGGAATGCGAGAGCAGCGCAATCTTGGGCTCGATGCCGAAGCGCCGGACATGCGCCGCGGCGAGCACCGCCATCTCGACGATCTCCTCGACGTTGGGCTCCGGGCAGACATGGGTGTCGGCAAGGAAGAAGTGCCCCTTGGCGGTGATTACCAGGGTGAGCGCCGCAAAGTTCCTCACGCCAGGGGCGTAGCCGATGATGTCACGGACATGGTGCAGGTGACTCAGGAAACGGCCCTCGACGCCGCAGATCATGGCGTCCGCATCGCCGCGGTGGAGCGCGAGCGCCGCGATCACGGTCGCGTTGGTGCGCACCAGGGTGCGCGCCACCTCGGGCGTGATGCCGGCGCGGCCGGCCGCCTCGACATAGGCCTGCACGAACTCGCGATAGCGCGGATCGTCGTCCGGGTTGATCAGCTCAAAATCGCTCCCTGGTCGGACCGACAGCCCGTAGCGTTCGAGCCGTTTCTCGATCACGCCCGGTCGGCCTACCAGGATCGGCCGCGCCAGCCCCTCCTCGACCACGACCTGGGTCGCGCGCAGGATCCGCTCGTCCTCGCCCTCCGCATAGACCACACGCATGGGCGCCGATTTCGCCGTGGCGAAAACCGGCTTCATCACGAAGCCCGAGCGGAAGACGAAGCGGCCCAACCGTTCCTCGTAGGTCGCGAAATCGACGATCGGACGGGTCGCGACGCCGGATGCGATCGCGGCCTTGGCGACCGCGGGTGCGATGCGCAGGATGAGCCGCGGATCGAACGGATTGGGGATGAGCGAGCCGGGCCCGAAGGTGCGCGCCTCGCCCCCATAGGCGCGCGCCGCCACCTCCGAGGGAGCCTCGCGGGCGAGCGCCGCGATCGCCTCGACGGCGGCGAGCTTCATCGCCTCGTTGATGGTCGTCGCGCCGACGTCGAGCGCGCCGCGGAAGATGTAGGGAAAGCACAGGACGTTGTTGACCTGGTTGGGATAGTCGGACCTGCCGCTGCAGATCAGCGCGTCGGGCCGCGCCGCCAGGGCCTCCTCGGGCATGATCTCGGGCGTCGGATTGGCGAGCGCCATGATCAGCGGGCGCTTCCCCATGCGCTTGGCCATCTCGGGCTTGAGCACGCCCGGCGCCGACAGGCCGAGGAAGATATCCGCCCCATCGATCACCTCGTCCAGCGTGCGCTTGTCGGTCTTCTGCGCATAGGCCTCCTTCCAGCGGTCCATCAGCCTGGCACGGCCCTGATAAACCACGCCCTCGAGATCGGTGACCCAGATGTTCTCGCGCCTCGCACCGAGATGGACCAGGAGATTGAGGCAGGCGAGCGCGGCGGCACCCGCCCCCGAGGTGACGATCTTGACCTCGCCGATGCGCTTTGTGCTCAGGTGCAGCGCATTCTGCACCGCCGCCGCCACGATGATGGCAGTGCCATGCTGATCATCGTGAAAGACCGGGATCTTCATGCGCTGCTTGAGGCGCTCCTCGACCTCGAAGCATTCCGGCCCCTTGATGTCCTCCAGATTGATGCCCCCGAAAGTCGGCTCGAGCGCCGCCACCACGTCGACCAGCCGGTCGACATCCTGGGCGTCGACCTCGATGTCGAACACGTCGATGCCGGCGAATTTCTTGAACAGCACCGCCTTGCCTTCCATCACGGGCTTGCCGGCGAGCGGGCCGATATTGCCGAGGCCGAGGACGGCGGTGCCGTTGGTCACCACCGCCACCAGGTTGGCGCGCGCGGTCAGGTGGGCGGCTTCGTGCGGATCGGCGGCGATCGCCTCGCACGCGACCGCGACGCCCGGCGTGTAGGCGAGCGCGAGGTCGTGCTGGGTGCCGAGCGGCTTGGTGGCGTTGACCTCGAGTTTTCCTGGGCGCGGCAGGCGATGATAGGCGAGCGCGCTCAGGCGAAAATCGTCGGATTGGTTGGATGACACGGAGTTCCCCTGAATCGTCAGCGCCTACCTTAGCGGCGTTTAGCGAAAAAACCGGACCGAAGCGATGGCCGCGCCATGGTCCCGCTGGGCGCTTGACCGGCGGGGTCGAAGATTGCCACGCTCGGCCGTGCATGGCCGCCGAACGCGCCGCTTCGAACGATCAAGAGGAAACGTCATGGTCGCATCAACCCGCCGGCTCGCCGGCTGCTTCTGCTGCAATGGTATCTCCGCCACGCCTGCGGCGGTCAATCGGCGAAACTTCATAGCCGGCGGAGCCGCGGCCCTCGGCCTCGCCGCCGGCGCCAGCAAGCCGGCGCGGGCGCAGGCGCCGGCGCGGCCGCGCATCGACGTGCACCATCACTACCTGCCGCCGTTCCACCGGCCGGTCCTCCTGGCCAACCGTTCCGGCGGCGGCCTGCCCGACTGGTCGGCCGAGAAGTCGCTCGACGACATGGACAAGTCCGGCATCGCGACGGCGGTCCTCTCCTCGGTCCAGCCTGGCGTCTGGTTCGGCGACAACGAGGCGGCGCGCAAGCTCGCGCGCGAGGTCAATGAATACGGCGCCAAGCTCGTTGCCGATCACCCGGGGCGCTTCGGCCTGTTCGCCGCGATCCCGCTGCCCGATCCCGAAGGCAGCCTGAAGGAGATCGAATACGCGCTCGGCACGCTCAAGGCCGACGGCATCGGCCTGTTCACCAGCTATCGCGACAAGTATCTCGGCGACCCGGCCTTCACGCCGGTGCTGGAGGAGCTCAACCGGCGCAAGACCGTCGTCTACGTCCATCCCGTGACGCCGCAGTGCTGCGGCGCGCTGGTCAAGGGCATTCCGCCTGGAACCATCGAATATGCGACCGACACCACGCGCACGATCTCGAGCCTGATCTTCGGTGAGGCCGGCAGCGCTTTCCGCTTTCCGGACATCCGCTGGATCTGGTCGCACAGCGGCGGCACCCTGCCGTTCCTCACCGGCCGCCTCATCCGCCTCGCCGGTGAGCGCAAGGATCCGCGCATGCCGGACGGCCCGCTGCCGATCCTGCGCAAGTATCACTACGAGGTCGCGCAGGGAAACACGCCGGGACAGCTTGCCGCACTGATGAAGCTGGTGACGGTCTCGCAGGTGCTGTTCGGCACCGACTATCCATATCGGTCGGGCCTCGAGGCGGTCGAAGGCCTGCGCGACTACCAGTTCAGCGTGGCGGACGCGTCCGCCATCGACCGCGGCAACGCCATGGCGCTCTTGCCCAACATCAAGGCGAGCTGAAGCGGTCAACGCAGGTGTGGCCCGGATGGAGCGTCAGCGAGATCCGGACCACCCTTTCCCGGATTTCGCCGCTTCGCGCCTCAATCCGGGGCTATGGCTCGAGCCGTGAGCGAGGTCCTCACCCCGCGACCGCCGACCAGTTTTTCGCCAGATGCTCCGCGCCGCGCAGCGACAGCGCGAAGATGGTGTAAGTCGGGTTGGACGCGCCCTCGGTCGGGAAGATGCCGGGGCCGGCGACGTAGAGATTGGCGATCTCGTGCGTCTGGCCGTGGCTGTCGACCACCGAGTTGTCCGCCCCCGTGCCCATGATGGTGCCGCCGAACAGGTGGATGGTCGGCTGATTGCCGCGCGCCGACCACACCTCCTTGGCGCCGGTTCCCTTGGCGATCTGGAGACCCTCCTCGAAATTGGCGTTCCACAGCGCGACCGCGTCCTGATCGAAGCTGTGGATGATCTTCGCGAGCGGCATGCCGAACTCGTCCTTGTCGCCCGCGAGCTCGATGCGGTTCTCGATGTTCGGCATCTCCTCGCCGAACGCACCGATGCGCGTGAGCCCGCGTTTCGCCCGCTTCATGAACTCGGCGAGCGGCGAGCCGAACAGGTCGGGGCGCGCGTTGGCGAAGCCGCCGAGGTCGCTCGTCTTCTGCCCCGTCCCGGCGACGATGAAGGTGCTGCCGAACGCGCCCTTGTGGTCGGTCTTACCGTAGCGCTCGTACGACATGTACTGCGCGCCGGTGGTGCCCATGTGGTTCTCGACATCGTCATCGAACATCGCCCAGGTGCCCGACGCGAAGTGCGCCATCATGTACTTGCCGAGCAGCCCGCTGCCGTTGGCCAGACCTTTTGGATGCTTGTCGGTCGCCGAGTTGAGCATGATGCGCGGGTTCTGCCCCGACCAGGCGGCGAGCACCACGACGCTCGCCTCCTGCACCTGCTTCTCCTTCCTGTCATCGTAATATTCGACGCCCGTGACCTTGTTGCCCTGCGGGTTGGTGAGCACGCGCGTCACCGTCGAGCGCGCGCGGACCTCGGCGCCTGCCTTCTTGGCCTCGGCCAGATACGTCACCAGCGGATTGGCGAGCGCGCCGATCGGGCAGCCGACATGGCACCAGCCGTCGTAGAGGCAGGCCGGCCGGCCCTTGTACTCGGTCGAGTTCATGCCGACGGCGGCCGGCACCATGCGGATGCCGGCGGCCTCGAAGCCCTTGAGCCAGACCTGGCCGTTCTTGAAGGTCTTCATCGGCGGCATCGGATAGGGTTTGCCGGGCGGCCGCCAGATCTCCTCCGCCTTGGCGTCGCCCGAGACGCCGACGTCGTCAGCGACCTTGTCGTAATACGGCGACACGTCCTCATACGAGATCGGCCAGTCGAGCGCGCGGCCGTGCTCACTCTTGATCTTGAAGTCGTTCGGCAGCAGGCGCGGGAAGTTTGCGAAATAGTGCAGCGCCGCGCCGCCGACGCCCCAGCCCGCCTGGTAGGCGTAACCATAGGGGTTCTTGCCTTCGAGCTGGAACGGTGCGCCCGCGGGCTTGAGCCGCCGACCCCAGAAATCCGAGCTGATCAGGTCGGAGAGCTGCCAGTCCGGCCCGCTTTCGAGCAGGACGACCTTCTTGCCCGCCTTGGCGAGCACCGCCGCATAGGTCGAACCCGACGCGCCGGCGCCGACGATGACGACATCGACTTTCTCGTGCGTAGCCATGGTCACCACCTCTGGGTCGGCGCGATGTGGGGCATGTAGGGGATGCCGAGCTGCTCATAGCCCGCCATCGTTCCGTAGACGACGTCGACGGCGTCGCTGCGCATGACGAAATAGACAAAGCCGCCGGGCGGACCTTGCCAGCCGTCGATCTTGTTCTGCCGCATCTGGTCGATGAACTCATGCTGGTGCTCGGCGTCGAGTTCGGCGAAGCGCTTGTTGGCGCGCGCCTCGCTCGCGCGATTGATGGCGCCGATGGCGGCGCGATAGAAATTGGCGTAGGGCGGCTTCACGTTGAGGATGCGCGCCTCGAGCAGCGCCTGCTCGGCCGGGATCGAGATCTGCTGGTCGATGAAATTGGCGATGCCGGCCTTGCGCGCATCAGGCACCAGCGCTTCGCCGATCGCCTCGATGGCCTCGGCCTCGTCGGGCTTGAGCGTGCGCAGCGGCACGCCTTCGGCGCGCGCCTGCGCGGGGGTGAGCAGAACTTGCGCACCGCCGACCGTGAAGGCGAGCGCGCCGAGACCCGCGCCTTTCACGAAGGCGCGCCGTTGGATGGGATTCATGGCTATCCTCCCTCGCCCGCCGCCCTATCGGCAGCGGTTACCGTTGTGGTCACGGATTGCGGAAAGTGAACGCCAAGGCGGGGGGTGAATCAAGGGAGATTGCGGGCCGGTGTCCCGGTGGGCAAAGCAGCATGACGCGGGGCGCTGCAGTTTGCGGATCGTCAACCATGAGCAAGTGCCGCAGCGAATTTTCATCCATCGCCGACACATCCACTGCGGTAGACTCGCTTCGGACGGCAGACGGGAGCTGCCGTTCCTCATCTCTGAAGGCCGCCCCGTGTGGCGCCGATTCCGCCCGCGTCACGCGCGACGATCAGGCCTTGTTCGGCAGATTGAGCCGGATATGCAGCTCGCGCAGCTGCTTGGGCGTGACCTCGGACGGCGCGCCCATCAGCAGGTCCTCGGCGCGCTGGTTCATCGGGAAGAGCACGACCTCACGGAGGTTCTCCTCGCCGGCGAGCAGCATCACGATGCGGTCGATGCCGGGCGCGATGCCGCCGTGCGGCGGCGCGCCGTAGGACAGCGCGCG
>Ga0126377_10002002_pt1 | contig 13761 bp, 13 predicted proteins | sample PanSoiMetPlot_22_FD_92647 | JGI IMG/M metagenome (GOLD analysis project Ga0126377, IMG submission 92647) | Tropical forest soil microbial communities from Panama - MetaG Plot_22 | ecosystem: Environmental > Terrestrial > Soil > Tropical forest > Bulk soil | place: Panama | collected 2016-02-17
CCCGACGCGATTGCACAAAACGGCGAGTATGTGCAGCCGCCGCTGCCCGGCTTCGAGGCGCTGGTCGAGCAGACTGGCGACGAGCCGACCGAGAGTGAGTGGTACCTGCTGCGCAAGTCCATCGACTCGCTCACGCTGGCCGTCGTCAACCTGATCCGCGAGCTTCACGTGGGCAGCGAGGACGAGGTCGCGCAGACTGTTGACGCGCCCGCGCCTCGACGCCGGGGTCGCCCGCGCGTAAGCTGAGCGCGTGGGCTGGTCGCCGCTCACCGTCTTACTCCTGATCCTGGGCGGGTGGGTGGCGGCCAGCCTGCTGATTGCCTGGGCTCTTGGCCGGCTCTTCCGCTGGCTGCGTGAGCCCGAAAGGGGTGAGGCCCGCCCCGTCCCCCCGGTCAGCGCCTATATACGACCTTCATCGGAGCAACCGAATACTGTCTCAGCGCAAAAGGCGAGTACCAATGTCCGGCGAAGGCGTGTGGTAGATCGGTCAAAGCTGAACGGCGGGGCGGGGCACCGCTAAGGCTCGTCCTGCTGCAGGTACGTCTCGCGTCCTGACGGCAGGCGATGCTGCTGCTGGTACCAGTCCTCGTAGTCGGGCATGTTGTGCTCCTTGGCCACGATGCCGCGCCAGTAGTCGCGCTCGTCGAGTAGCTCGTTGATGCGCTTGTTCTTGGTGATGATCAACTGGCGGAACAGGAAGCTGACCGCGCCGGCCAGCGCACCGATCAGGCTGGTGACGATGACCAGCGTGTCGACGTTCACGGGACGGCAGTCGGCGTCTTCTTCTCCTGGCCCGGGGGCACCTTGTGCGTCGGCGTGGGGCGCGGCGTGAGCGTGGGACGCGGCGTGAAGGTCGGACGCGGTGTGATCGTCGGCCGCTGCGTCGGTCGGAGCACGGGCGGCACGGCACTTGCGGTAGGTGGCGCTGTCGGCGCAGGCGTACCTGTCGGCGCAGGCACTGGTGTGGGCGTCGGCACGGAGGGCATTGTCGGCGCTGGCCCCTGCGTGACCGTCGGTTGTGCGGTTGCGGTCGACGTGGCGGGGGCTGCATCCCCCCCACTCCCGCCGCTGCTCGACGGGCGCGGTGTGGCGGTCGGGGTCGCAGACTCCCCGGCCGCTACCTGCACGGGCGCGGACGTGGCTTCCACAGTCGGTGGCAGCGGGCTAGACTCCGCGACTGGAGGGGGTGCGGGCGATTCAGGGGGTTTCTCCTCCCCCCCGCTCACAGGCGCGTCCACACCCTCCTCCGGTGCATCCTGTACCGGAGCGGCCAGTTCCTCCGGGACGGACATGTCCTCCGGGATCTCCTCCGGGACGGGTGTCGGCGTGGGCAGCGGGACGCGTGTCGGCGTGCGCGTCGGCACGGGCGTGGGCGGCGGCAGCGGAGTCGCCGTGGGGTCGACGGGAAGTATGGGTGGCGGCTCCGCTGCCTCCTCCAGTGTAGGCTCAGGCGTCGGGCTGGGAGCCACGGTGACTGTTAGCGTCTGCACCGCTGTGGGGGTGGATGCAGGCACGGCGGTGGCTGGTGCGGGCGTGACCACAATGACCACCACCGGGGGAAGCGTGGGCTCAGGCGTCGCCTCCACGGGCGGTGGGACAGGCGGCTGGAGGCCCAGCCAGATCAGTCCGACGGCGGCCCCCGCCAGGCCCCCCAGGCCGGTGAACGCGGCGGCCGGCAGCGCGGACTCTAGCGGGCGGTCACGTTGCAGCGACCCCATCGGGGGCTTCGACGCGCGGCGCGTCGGTCGCGCTGCTGACCTCGTCGTAGAACTGCACGAAGCGCCGGTCCACGACCGCCCACGGCAGCACGTCCACCTTCTGCTTGAGGAACTCCCAGTCGGCGTCCTCTAGCTCCAGCACGTCGCCGCGCGCGTGCTCCAGCGCGTCGAGCACACGGATGCCCTTGCGCATCTCGTCGATGGTCGCGCCCGACTGGCGGTTGAGCGGGCTGCGCACGGCCTGCTCGATGATCGTCCGATAGTCGACGCGGTTAACGTCGTACTCGGGCGTGCCGAGCGGAAAGCGCGGGTCAGGCAGCGAGCGGAGCAGGATGCGCTTCATGGGGCCTCACTTGGGGTAGGTCTGCGTCGGGACGAACCCGAACGATAGCATCGTCTGACCTTCGGCGTTGTTGGCAGGCAAGCTCTGGCTCTGCGCGGTCAGCGTGAACGACTGGCCGCTGCTCATCAGTACCGGGGCCGAGCACACCAGCAGCGGCGAGCCGTACCACTGCACGTTCCAGATCGTACCGGCTGACTGCTGCACGCCGTTCGCGCGCAGGCGCACCGTCAACTGGTCGCTGCTGCCCGAGAAGACGGTCAACTGCGCCGCCGCCCACCAGTAGCCGGTCCGATTGACCGTGCCGGTCAGGATGGTCGTCTCACTCGTACCCCACGTGACGCGCGGCCCGGTCACGTTCGTCTGCCCTTGCGCGGCGATGCCGATGAACGTCACATCACCCACCACCAGTTGTCGCTGCTAGCGATCAGCGTGAGCGAATCGCCGCTCTGTAGCACCAGCGCGCCCGAGCCGTACGTGCTCTGCGCGAAGACCACGCCGTTGGCACCCGTGGTGTACACGGTCATCGTGCCGCCCCACGCCTTGAGGTACTTGATCCGCCACAGGTTGGCCGCGCTGTTGGCCTGGCCCAGATCCACGCTCGCTCCACCGAACTGCGCCGCGTTGATGTGGTGCGTCGAGTTGTAGTCGAGGGTCTTGTTGGTGAGCGTCTGGGTCTGGTTGTCAGTGATGATCAGGTAGCGCACCGCGCCCATGCTCCAGCCGCCGAGCGCGAACTGGTTGTCGGTGTCCAGGCCCAGGTACGCGGCGAACGAGCCGGTGCGATGGAAGGCGATCTTCGACGCGCCAGTGCCGGCGTTCTGAAGCTCTAGCTGACCCTCGCTTACCCCCGAGGTGCCGATGCCGCCCGTGGCCTGCGAGATCATCGTGTGGTTGTAGATGTTCGTGGCCGCGTTCAGGGTGGTCACCCCGGTGACGGTCAACGTGCTGCTCATGGTGGCCGCGCCCGACACGGTGAGCGTACCCGGGATGGTCACCGCACCGCTGGTGGCGATGCGCATGCGCTCCGCGCCGCCGACGACGAAGATCAGCGGCAGTGCCGTGCCCGTACCGAGCGCGTCGGAGATGATCTGCGCCACCGAAGCGCCAGTGATGTTGAGTACCAGGCGCGCGGTGTTGGTCGCGTCCGAGGCGCTGTGCAGCACAAGCTGGGATGCGACGCCCGTGCCGCTGGGCAACACGCCGAGCGTGGTGGTCGTGTTGGCCACGCTGGTCTGGAACGCCAGTCGATTGTTCTGATTGGCGTCCGACATGTCGGCTATGATCCGTCGCCCCAGGCCACTGAAGACCAGGCTGCCGTTCAGCCCAAGCTGCGTGGCCGCGTTGCGGAACAGGCCCAGCGCGGGCTCGCTGGCGAACGCGTAGCTGGGCGCGGCGGCCGTGCCGTTGGGTGCCAGCAGCGGCCAGTTGACGCCGCCCAGCGCCTTCTCCGCGCCGCTCGAATCGAGCGAGTAGAACAGCCCGTCGCTCTTGGCGTAGAACGACAGCGAGCCGACTGGCGGCAGGGCGGGCGTGGAGATCGTCGCCATCTGGGTATAGCCCGACTGGAACACGTTGCGGATGCGGTTGGTCGAGACGGCCCCGATGTCCTGCACCGCGTCGGTCAGCGGGACGAATCCGCCCGCCGTGTCGAACCGCCAGCGCGGTGTGCCGTCGACGACAAGTTGGACAGGCGACGCCACACCTGACCCGGTGTGGTTCGAGCCGACCTGCACCACGCCCGTATTCAGCGCGCTCATATACACGTACGACGCATTGGCCGGGTTGGGCTGCGCGTACGCGACCAGGGTTGCGGTCTGCGCGCTTGCGCCAGGCAGCACGCCGAGCGTGCTGGGGTTGCCTGGGTCGCTGTTCTGGAACAGTAGGCGCGTGCTCTCGGGGGTCGTCGACAGTGGGCCCAGGATGCGCGGGTTCGCGCCCGTAAAGGTCAGGTTGCCCTGCAGGCCAGTCGCGCCGGCCAGGCTCAGCCCAGGTGCCAGGTCAGCCGAGATGATCGTCCCGTCGGCAATCTTGGCCGAGGTGACCTGGCTGTCACCGAGCATGACCCGCATGACCTGCTGGCGAGACATCAGGCCAGGCCGATGATCCTCGAAATGAAGGTCATGTCCACGCCGTCGAGCGCGGTATCGAGGTCAGCGATGGCGCTCTTGATGGTTGCCTCCTGATCGGCGTCGAAGTAGTACGGTGCCGCCTTCAGGTCGGTCACGTTCAGCCACTCGTGGTCCTGATTGATCGTGCCCTTACTTTGCGCAAAGGCGCGTAAATGTGCACCGATGATCTGGTTGACTGCGAAGGCATTCTCCGGCGCGGTGCCGATGGTCGCGGGCGGGGGCGGTGGCTCAGGCGTGGTCATACGCTCTCCTTACGTGGTCGACGAGTCGGTGATCAAGCCGTACGAGGCGAGTGCTGTCAGCAGCGAACCGAGCGCGGCATTACTGCTCTTCGCACCCGAGACGGTCAGCTTGGTCGGAGCGTTCGATGCGCCAAAGAAGTTCAACCGTCCGGCTGCTGGGGCGATCTGTACCCAGCCGTCGTTGCGCACGAGGAACAGATCTGCCGGCGTCGAACTCTGCACCTGAAAAGCCATGTTGGAACTGGTCGCATCCACACCCCTGATGAGCGTGCGCACGTTGGTTTGTGGGCCGACGGCGATGCCCACGTTGCCCGTTAGCTGAGTCGTGCCCTCGTTGCGCAGACCGATGTTGGTCGTCACCGCGCCGGTCGGAGCGTTGATGTAGATGCCGTACGCGTTGGTCACACCCGCCGAGCCCATGTTGTGCAGGTACAGCCCGGCGGTGTTGGTCGCCACGCTGGAGCCCTGGATAGTCGGTGAGTTGACGCGCAGCCCGATCAGCCAGGAGATCGTGAACGCGGCGTTCTGAGTCTGCATCTTTGTCTCGATGACCGTCGCCCAGGTGCTGGCCGTCGAGGGAGCTTCCATGTGTGCCAGGATGACCGACTGCGCCGCGCCGCCGGAGGTTCTGCCGGCGGCGATGAACATATTCTCGGAGACGTTGCTGTAACCGACAAAGTTGTCGATCACGCAGATGCCGCCGTAGTGCGCGCCGCCGTTCATGTACAGGTTCCACTGCGCCTGCGGTGAAGCAGCGATGCCGACGTTCCCGGTGAACGTGCTTTGACCAGCTACGTACAGGTTGCGTGGGCGGTTCGCACCACTCTGGCCAATGTCATATGTATTGTCCGCGAACGCCTGGAAGTGGCCAGTCGTGGTGAACTGCCAGCGGTTGGTGCTGCCCGTCTGGACTCGAATCTCACGCGCCACGCCCGTGCCCGCGTTCTGCGTTCCGATGTACAGCGCGTTGGCCGACCAGCCGAACACGCCGACCTCGTAGTTCGAGGCGTTGGTATACGTGTTGAAGATCTGCACCATCTGGCCGGTGGTGCCGTTGCGCACGTTCAGGAAGCCGCTCGTGCCGGTAATATCGCTGCCGAACAGAATTAGCCCGCTGCTGCGCGTGATCGTGATCGGTGCGCCGATGTTGCCGCCCGTATCGTCGTAGCGGCTGAGCGTCAGGTTGCCGCCCGCGTTGCTGCCCGGCTCCGCGCCGTCCATGTACCACGCCCAGCGCGCGCTGAAGTTGGTCGACATACCCAACTGGGACATCTCCGCGCCACTGGCGCGCTCGATGTTCAGGCTGGAGGTTTGCCCGGAGTAGCCCCCGATCTTGACCGTCTTGCCGACGTTGACTTCACTCGGCCTGCCCGCGCCCCAGAAGTGACCGATGGTGTAGTCCGCCGACGCGACCAGCGAGCCGTCGGCCTCGATCTGCCAGCGTTGCTGGCCGTTGGTAGCGAAGCCGATGGAATCCGAGCCGGCGCGGAACAGGCCCGTCGTCTGTGAATTGTTGAAGGCGTACTGCGGGGCAGACGCCGAGCCGTCCGGTGCGTAGAGCGGGAAACTCACACCCCCAGCGGGTGTGATCCACGCCACGGCGTAGTCAGACGCGCTGGTCTTAGCGAGCACCTGGCCCGACGCGCCGCCCGTCGGCAGCGCGCCCGGACCGATGAACGAGGTTGCCGCGTAGACCGTGCGCGGGTACGCGCCCGCCACGCCGATGTCGTACAGGTTCGTGTCGGCCGGCTGGAGGTGGTTGCTGGAGTTGACCATCCAGCTTGTCACCGCGTTGCGCCCGAAACGCACCGTACCGCTGGCGGCGTAGATGTTCACGCCGGCCGAGCCGATCAGGTTGATCAGGTTCGCGCCAGGCGACCACATGCCTGCAGCCGGCGACGCGGAGAACGAGTAGCTGGGCGCGGTCTGCAGTCCATTCGGCGCGAGCAGCGGGAAGGACGCCCCGCCAACGGCGACCTCCACACCGTTGGTGCCCATGTAGTACAGCTTGTCGTCGCTCTTGACGTACAGATTCAGGTCGCCGCCGATGCCGCCCGTGGGTGCGCTGGGCGGCGTGGTCTGTTTGATGAATGTCTGGTAGCCCGAGACGTACAGGTAGGGCGTGTAGACCGTGCCGCCGACGTACACCGCCGTCGGGCGCTGGTCGCCCCACGTGCCGATGCTCCAGTAATTATCGGGCTGGAACAGCAGATCCTGGCTGAGCGGGTTGGTCAGCACACCCGTCGCCGCCGGGCCGTCAGCAAAGGTGACGACCACGCGCTCCGTGCCGTCGAACGGGTCGCTGAAGGTGAGCGTCGCGCCGAGCACCGAGTAGTTGCCGTCGGTCTGCGACTGAACCACACCACCGCGTGAGACGGCCAGGATGAGTGACGGCGCGGCGGCCATGTTGATCGTGTTCGTACCGTTGGCCGGCAGAAACTCGGCGTGCCCGCCGCCCAGGCCGCCACCGCCGCCCGTGCCACCCGTGCCGAGCGGCATCTCGACGCCCGCCGAGTCGAGCTTGTAGTAGTTGCCGTCGCTCTTGGGGTACAGCCGCAGGCTGCCCACGGGCGGGTTCGAGGCGGGGGTGGAAATCGCGGGTTGCTCGATGAAGTTCCTGACCCCAAGCGTGTTGTTGATGACCACGGGCTGGTCGCTCATCGAGCCTGTTAGCAGCAGCACGAACTGCCTGATGTCCTCGTGGATGAGCGGCCCGTTGGCCACCATGCGCGAAGCGTCAAGCGGCATCAGTCACCAATCGCAATCCAGCTAGCGAAGATGGTCTGGGTGCTGCCCGTCTGGTTGTTGAAGGTCATCTGGAAGCCGGTTGTAGTGATCGCGGAACGACCGACTTCCACCTGAGCCAGGTTTCCCCCGCCGCCGGACACGTCCGCGATACTCACGAACACGTTCGGCGCGGTTGCGAACGACACGCCTGAACTGTAGGCAACGTTGACGCCAATTGCGCCGGGTCCGAACGAGCCACTCGACACTAGCCCGTGGTCGAGCTTCTTGCTCTGACCGGGATGCGCCCCGCGCAAGGCGAACAGACCGTTGATGATCAGGTCCGAGGTGGGCAGCACGTACTGCGTGCCGTCGAAGCCGATGTAGTGGGTCGCGTTAGCCAGCCACACGTAGCCCGTGCCGTTGTTGCGGTTCGCACTCAGGTCGCCCGCGTTGCCGCTGACCGCTGGCCCAGACGAGATCGGCCCCGCCGATGCGTTGATCCCGCCGGCCGACACGACCAGGCCCAGACCGGTGTCCATGACCACGTACTGATTGCCGCCCGCGTTGCGCACGTACAGGTTGCCGGTAGTCGCCTGGACGATGCCATTCGCGCCGTCGGTCGTGAACAGGTATTGCGCGGTCAGGTTGGAGGTGACGCGCGCGCTGCCGATGACCTGAAGATTTGCGCCTGTCGGGTCAATAGGGCCACCGATGCTCACGCGCTGGTTGGCCATCTGGATCTGGCCGCCCGCCGTTTGCGAGTTGTCCACGTCGTAGCTGAGCACCGCTGCGACTCTGTCCCACGCCCCGGCAGAGATGCGCGTGAAGCGCGTGTTCAACTGCAGCCAGTTGCCCGCGAAGGCGGTCACGTTGGTTCCCGTGACCGACGCACCGGCTGTCCCGGACAGGTCGTCGGTGCGCACCTGCAGGTAGGTGTTGGCGAACGTCAGGCCCGTCGCCTGGGCGTCCATGCCGTGGATGAGCACCTTCGGTCCCATCGCCAGACCGTGCGCGGCGGTTGCCTCGCGGATGGTGTGCACCTTGTCCGTGCCGACGAAGATGGTCCGCTCGACGACCAGATCGAGCGAGATGCGCAGCGTGTTGGCCGTGCTCGGTTCGGGCAGGATCTGCGCGCCGTTCTCGTACACCAGCGGACCCAGGATCTGAACCGTGCCGTGCACCTCCAGGCGTGGGTCGACGAGCAGCCCGGCGGTGTCGCTGGTGTGTCCGTTCTGGCGCGCGATGCGGCTCAGGAAGGTGTCCTGCAGGCCCGCCCCACCTGGCCCCCAGGCGAATCCGCCCAGCGCGGCGAAGCCGAACGTCGGGTTGAGCGAGGTGGGATCCGGGTACAGGTCGACCAGATTGCTGGTCTGCCCGGTCGCGCCGAAGATCTTGAGCGGGGTGGTCGTCGCGCCCTGCGAGCCGCCCACGGTGAGCGTGTTCTTGAACGTGACCGGCTGGTCGGTCATGATGCCCGTGAACAGGTCGATGAACTGCCGCAGGTCGGCCGAGCGGATCGGGCCGAGCGGGACGAAGTCGGTCGCGTTCAGGCTCACTGGGTCACCGTGTCGTACTGCGAAAGCGGCTGATCATAGCCGTACAGCGCGTCATCGAGCGGACCGTCGGGTTCGACCGTATCGTACAGGAAGTCGAGCGGCGAGCGACCCTTGGTCACCTCCAGCAGGGTGAAGTCGAGCGTCGTCTCCGGGACCAGATCCGGCTGGCGCAGCATCTGCGTCTGCTGCATCTTCAGGATGCGCACCGAGAACTTGTCGTTCCACGGGTCGGCGTAGGTCACCGGGAAGCCGTCGCGGCGCGCCTGCCACAGCCCCTGGATGAGCGTGTACGGGTTGTACAGGTTGTCCGCCAGGGTGCCGAAGCTGGCCGTCGGGACGGTGCACTGGAGCACGAACAGGCGGTACAGCTTGGGGTTGAGTGAGACGCGCACCGAGATCCCAAAAAGCTCTGGACTTTCGTCGCCATCGACGCTGTGGAACCACACGCGCACGGCCAGTTTGCGGCACGTGGTGCCCGTCGGGAACATCAACTCGGCCGTCGGCAGGACCGTGTTGACGATGCCGAGCGACTTGAACGGCCCGTCGTCGAGCGCGTACTCGACCTCGAACCAGCGTTGGTTGGGGGCCAGGTTGCCGCCGACCACACGCACCGAGAGCGGGATCTTCTGCTCGTCCGGGAAGCCAAGCTCGGTGTCCGGCAGGTCGAGGTAGCCAACCAGACTGTGCCGGCACGAGGTGTCGTCCTGCTCCGAGTCGCCGTCGCGCGGCAGGACCACGGTGATGAACGTCGTGCCGAAGCCGATGACCAGCGCCGGGTTGCCCGGGCTGGCGGGCGTGAGCGTGGTGATCGACATGGTCAGACACGGCCCCACGCCCAGGTCGAGCCAGGTGTGAGACGCGCCCGTTGCCGCGTCGCGCCGATAGATCCACGTGCGCCCGTCGCTGACGCGCGTGACGGCGAAGTACAGCCAGCGCGAAGAGCCCTGAATCGCAGTCACTGCACCGCGAGCATTCGGTGGTCGTAACCAGGGCTGCGACCAGGGCGATATGTTGTAACTGTCCCCGGAGGTGATCGTCGAGGGCGCGTACAGCCACAGCCCGTGGCCGCGTGGGAAGACGAGGACAGTCGGGCCGCGCTGCGCGTCGGCCCCCGACGACAGATACCACTTGAGCGGCGAGCAGTTGCCTTTGAACACGCCGTCGAACGGGACCAGCGTGCGGTAGATGCCCTGCTGGTCAATCTCGCCCAGTTCGGTTTCCTTGCCCACGTAGACCAGCGCCACACCGCCGCCCGGGGCCAGGCTGACAATCGTGCCCGTGCCGGTCTGGGTCGGCGTGGTGTACAGCGTGGTCGGCTGCAGGGAAGCGAGCACGATGGTCGGGTCGCCCGTGGTGCTGCCCGCGACGTACGAGGTGGCGTGGTCGCTCGTCGCGGCGTACACGTAGACCGGCCCGGTGTCGGGCCCGGCCGTGCCGCTGGAGTTGCCCGTCACGTCGACCAGCGTGGTCAGGTTGTTCGTTGCCTGGGCGGTGCGCACGTTCCCGTAGCCGATGATGATCGTGTTGTGAAAGACGTTCACCGCGTTCTGGCGCGGCGCGGCGGGCAGCGCCAGCTTGAGTGTCCACGCGCCGCCCGTGGCGCGCTCCCAGATGCCGTTCGGGCCGACCGCGAGCATGTGTCGGATGCCGTCGGTGGTGGTCATCTCGCCCGACCAGACCGCCGCTGAGAGGGCTCCGGGCAGCGGCTGCTGGAGCATCTCCGGGCTGAGCACGGCGGGCATCTCGACGCACGACACGTTCGAGGTTTCCTTGTAGTAGGTCGTCACCGTCGATGGGTCGAGCACGTCGGTGTAGCGCCGCAGGCCGGAGCCCGAGACGAGCGTCGAGGAACTCTGGGCGCTCTCGAAGGGGTTGAAGTCGGCGTACTTCAGGTCGCCCTGCGTGACCTTCTCCCCGAATCGGTCAGCCTCCTGCACCACGTACTTGCCGGGCACAAGCTGCATCGGCAGGCCACTGATGATGACCTCCTCGATCTGACCTGGCTGGACGTTCGGCCAGGCGTAGGTCGAGGTGTGGCTGCCGTTCATCACGGCGGTCAGCCGCCCCGAATGAAGCTAGAACTCTTGAACGCCCCGAGATAGCGCCAGTCCTCGGGGCTGGGGAACGCCATCGCGTCGCCGTGGCCGGGGGTCACGATGCGCCCGGGGCGGTGCGCGGGCGCGTTCTGCAGGATCTCGTTCTTCTGCTGCTCCAGGCGGTCCATCGCCTGCTGGCGCATCTTGTCCGCCTCGGCCGTCGGCTGCTTGTTGGTCGACCACCACTGCAGCCGGAACTCGGAATAGTCGTACACCCAGTCCAGCGCGGCGCGCTCCCACTTGCCGCCGATGGGCAGCAGGTCGGTGTCGGTAGTGATGTCCGGGAAGTACTGCTCACCGAAGATGCGCAGCTTGCGGTTGGGCGGCGGGAGCAGCCCGAACTCGATGGCCCACGTCTCCACGCCGTCCTGATTCGTCCACTTGCGCGGTCGCCAGTTCAGATACTCGGCGTCCGCGTACGGATAGCCGACCTGCGTCTCGCTCAGGTTGATCTGGATCTCCAGGCGGTGGATGTTGGCCCAGTACTGGTCGGCCGGAGGGTAGTAGATCCACGTGTTCGCTTCGGTCACAATCGAGTCGTCCTGCCACTCGCGGTACCAGTTCAGGCCAAGCTGGCCGATGGCCGTGTTGAGCGCCTCGATCAGCCGCGCGCGCGGGTAGCGCATGTGGATCTCGTATTCGCCGCCGGTGATCGGCGCGGGGAAGCCGGGCGGGTACAGGCCGAGCGTGCCGTCAATCGTCCACTGCTGGCCGCGCCGCTCAAACCCCTGGTTTTGGGCATCCTGCGCGCCGGCACAGTACACCCAGCCGTTGAACTGCTGGATCGGCTGTGGGAAGTACATCAGCAGGTCGCGGCAGAAGAGCGCCGTCTGCCCGCCCGACTCGGGCATGCACACGACCAGTTCGCCCAGTCGGCTGCCCAGTTCGCGGATCAGTTGGAGGGCGGTTTTGGCCACGGCTTCTTGCGTCCCTTGAGCGCATCGTCGAGCACGTCGGCGGGCGGCACGTCGACCATCTCGACCTCGGTCCCCGGCGGCACAATCAGGAAGTCGTCCTGATGGCGGTGGGTGACCAGCCAGTCGGTCGGCCAGTGCACGTCCGCCTTGATCTGGGGCGTCTTCTCCAGCACCTCGCCCATCCACGACATGGCGTACTCGGTGACCATCACCCGGCAGTCGGGCCGCGCGAACAGGTAAGGCAGGTCGTTGGTGTCGTTGATCGTGGCGATGCCCTGCACGAAACGCACGCTGCGGCCCGCCGTGGTCGGGACGGTCACCTGGCGCGTGGGCACCATCATCGCGCTAGCCAGAGGCTTTGGGCTGATCACGTCTCCACTCCTGTGGCCGCAGCGTACGGAAGTCGTGCGGGTTGCGCCAGGCCCGCACCGCGTCCTCGCAGCGCACGTCTCTGCGGTGCGGCACGCACGGCCAGCGCGTGTGGTCGACGTGCTCGTCGAGCGTCACCGTCTGCCCCTCGCCCGTGTTCTTATGCATGCCCGAATATTCGCTCATAGGCGTCCGTGTACGCCTGACTGGGGAACGAGTACGAGCGTGCGGTGGCCGCATCCTGGGTCAAACCTTTCGGCTCCCGCCCCAGGCTGCGGTCACGCGCCGCTCCGGTGGGTGCGGTGCGCGTCCACACACCTCCACACCCGCCCTGTCGGCGGTCGGCCGAGAAGATTGACCACTCGTGCGCCGTCTCGCGCCCGCCGGCCGTCTCCTTGCCCAGCCCGCCGTCGCCCTCGTTGCGATGCGTTACGTCGTACTCGCCGCACGCGTCGTACGGGCACGTGTCGTAGAACTCGCCGGTCTTGTTCGGGTTATACCCGAGCGGACTATCCGCGTCTGGGATAATGATGCCGGTCACTTCACCTGCCGCCCAAAGATGAATCCGACCGCGCTGCCGACGACCAGCAGCGCGGCTTTGTTGATCTCGTCGTTCGCCGGGCTGAGCACGATCCACGTCATGGCCACGATCAGCACCAGCGCGATGAGCGAGGTGCTGATCGTCTTGACCAGTTCGAGGGTGTGCTCAGGACTGGCTGGATCCGACTTCGCCTCGGAAGAGCCAGGAGTTGCGGGTTCGGGCGTAGCCACTGATCAGATACCAGCCAAAGGTCAGGAACCGGCCCAAACGGTCAAACGGCCCCGTTACAACAGTTTCACCGTACGGGCCGGTCCAGCTTGACGCGGCCTTGGTGACCGAGTTCGGGCCGAACATCGGGCACGGGTAGACCGAGTTGTTGTTGGTCACCGCCGCGCCAATCGCGTGCGGCCAGCGGAAGCCGCCCGCGTCGCCCGGGCCGGGATCCAGCACGAAGCCCGTAACGGTCGTACCCGAGACGGCCGTGACGCGGAACAACTCGTTTGTGTCGGTCCAGATGTTGCCTGGCTCGGCCGCGTCGCGGATGGCCAGCCACTGGCCGACGGCGATGTTGGTGCCCGCCGCGACGGTGAACTGGAAGTCGCCGGGGCTGATGGCGGTCGTCGCCACGGTCGTGGCGACCGCCGATGTGGGTGCAGCGCCCTCACCCCAGAAGCCCTTGGCGTTGGCACTCACGATCAGGCGGTTGCCGCCCCAGTACGCGATCTCGCCGTTGAACAGGATCTCCGGGTGGCTGTACTGCGACATCGTGCGCAGGCCGCCGTTGGTCTGGTCCTGCATCAGGTCGTACAGCACGAACGGGTGGACCTCAGACGCGATGGCTCCGTCCTCGTACAGCGGCATCTTGATCGAGCGCGCGACCATCGCCAGTAGCTCAAGGAAGCGGATGGTCATCACGTCCGCGCTGGTCGTCTGGCCGGCGAAGCCGGAGCGCGCCGTGCGGCTGTTCTGGAACCACACCCGGCTGCCCTGCCCGAACACCGCGCGGGCGATGTAGTCGATGCTTTCGGCCAGGTTGTAGCCGTTCACGTACGCGGCCTGCTTGTACACGTCGGCGTACGCCGTGGCGACGAGGAACTTGGTCACCTCAATCGCGCCGCCGAAC
>Ga0126377_10002003_pt1 | contig 13759 bp, 10 predicted proteins | sample PanSoiMetPlot_22_FD_92647 | JGI IMG/M metagenome (GOLD analysis project Ga0126377, IMG submission 92647) | Tropical forest soil microbial communities from Panama - MetaG Plot_22 | ecosystem: Environmental > Terrestrial > Soil > Tropical forest > Bulk soil | place: Panama | collected 2016-02-17
GCCGCGCTCGCCGACCATCACGTCGAGGCGGTCTGGGTGCCGTTCCAGGACAAGGTGATCCCGGCCTGGTTCCACCTGCCGCCAGGCTACCAGGGCGGCCGCCTCCCGGTGGTGATCTCGATCCCCGGCATGGACAGTTTCAAGGAGATCCAGGTCGCGCTCTACGGCGACCGCTACCTCAACCGCGGCATGGCGGTGCTTACGATCGACGGGCCGGGCCAATACGAGGCGCCCATGCTCGGCGTCTATTTCTCGGTGGAGAACTGGAAGGCGGCCGGTAAGCCGCTGGTGGACTGGCTCGCCGCGCGGCCCGAGATCGACCCCGAGCGTATCGGCGCCGCCGGCACCAGCTTCGGCACCTTCTTCGGCACCATCCTCACCGCCTACGAGCCGCGCATTCGCGCCTTCGCTGCCATGTCGGTGTGCCACGAGCCCGGCTGCCACACCATTTTCCAGGAAGCCTCGCCCACCTTCAAGAAGCGGTTCATGTACATGTCGGGCATCACCGACGAGGACGAGTTCGACAAGTTCCGCAAGACCATCACCTGGGAAGGCCACGCCGACCGGATCCGCGTGCCCTACCTTGTGGTCGCCGGGGAATGCGAGGAGCTGAGCCCGATCGAGCACTCCGAGCGCCTGGTGAAGACGGTGAACGGGCCCAAGCAGATGGTGGTCTACCAGGAGTCCCGCCACTCCGTCGGGAACGTCCCGGCGGCCAATCTCGGGCCGTTTCCCCCGATCCTGGTGGCCGACTGGCTCATGGACCGGCTCGCCGGCAAGCCGTTCCCGAGCGAATACTGGTTCGTGCGGTCCAACGGCCAGGTCGACAAGACGGCGTATTAGGCCAGTTTCCGACCGTCCGAGTAGATCGCGTTCAACGTGCGCCGGATGCGCCGCTCACGGACACATGCACTTCCATGACGAAATAAGGTTGTTCCAATTGTCGCTGACATACGAGACGTTTCCTGGCCATACCGAGTTTGGGCCCTTGAAGCCCACGTTCTCGTAGGCGATGACCCTACAGCCCTGAACGATTTTGAACGACGAGATCTTGTCATTTAAATCGCTTCTGGTGCTACTGCCGTTGGCAGCCAAGCCCTTTGAAATGCCCGTGAAATTTGGATGCGCATCCGCCAGACAAGCCCACCCTTGGGCTTGCGCGGCCGGCGCGGCAAGACCGAGTCCTGAACTGGCCAAGACATGCAATCTTAAGTAGATGAAATTATAATATACCTCTTTTACGAGAATAAATGCCCATAAGTCAGGCCGCGGATTCCGACCGCAATTTCGCGCCAGCGCCATGCCATCCTTCCAAGCGACGAGTCGGGGGAATGGACTAAGATGCTTGTCATGCTGCATCCGCGACGGCGTGCTGGCGGGCGAACGGACACCTCAACGGTGTCGTCGCGATCGGCCAGGCCGCCGATCGGATCACGACGTTTCTGTCGCGCTGAGGACGCTGCCGACATGAGATATCCGCGATGCATCGGAGCGATTGCCTTCATCGCCTTGTCGATGCTGCTGTCGCACGCCGCCTTGAACTCCGCGCTGGGCGAGGCTTCGAGCGCGGCCGCGGCCAAGCCGAAAAAGCCCGAGTGTAACCCCGCAACGTTTCAAATCGTCGTCGATGTCGGTCACACCGAGGAGAAGGTCGGCGCCAGGAGCGCGCGCGGCGCCGGCGAATACGAGTTCAACCTCCGCCTCGCGAAGCGCATCGAGCAGGATCTCCTCGCCGCCGGCTTCGCCAAGACCAAGCTCATGATCACCACTGACTGGAAGCGGACCGGCCTGGTCGCGCGGGCCGAGCGCGCCAACCGCCTGCCGGCCGATCTCTTCCTCTCGATCCATCACGACTCGGTGCCGGACCGGTTTCTGGAGAAGTGGGAATACGAAGGTGAGGAACACGGCTACAGCGACCGGTTCAAGGGCCACTCGCTCTTCGTGTCCATCGACAATGGCGACTACAAAGGAAGTGTTCAGTTCGGCAAGTTGCTCGGCAATCAGCTCAAGGAGCGCGGGCTGGCATACACGCCTCATTACACCGAAAAGTTCATGGGCAGCCGGCGCCGCGTGCTGGTGGACCCGCAAGCCGGCGTCTACCGCTACGACCAGCTGATCGTGCTCAAGTCTACGAAGATGCCGGCGGTGCTGCTCGAGGCTGGCTCGATCATCAATCGCGACGAGGAGCTGGTGATGGCCTCTGAGGAGCGCCAGGCGCTGATCGGTGCGGCCGTGGTGGACGCAGCGAAGGCTTTCTGCACGGCGCGGGCGGAGCGCAGCCCCACCGCCGCGCCCAAACAGCCACCGACCGCCGCAGCAAAACAGCAGCCAGCCGCCGCTGCGAAACAGCAGCCAGCCGCCGCTGCGAAACAGCAGCCGGCCGCCGCTGCGAAACAGCAGCCGACGGCCGCCACCAAGCGCTGAGGCGCCGAGAGCGACGCGCGACTACGAGGCAACAGCGTCGGGCTTGCGCGCCGCCAGGTATTTTTCCGCCGTCATCGGCTCGCCTTCGACCGGCGGCCGCCTGACTTCGACGCCGGCGAAGTTCGTCGCTTCCTCGACCCAGCTGCGCGGCGCCGGCAGTCCCCACAGGTTGGAATTGGCGTTCGGCTGGACCAGGCAACGCACCGGCTCGTCATCGATGTCGATCACCTGGATGCCGGGCAGCAGCAGCTCAGTGCGGTGCCCGTCCGGATCACGCACGTAGAGATAGTAGGAGTGCTGGTGGCCGTGTCGGCCGGGGCCATGCTCGATGCGGTCGGAGAAACCCAGATTGCCGGCGACGTCGCAGGCGCGAATGATGTCCTCGACCTGCTCGACGACATAGCCGCCGTGGTGGAAGCGCGGACCTGAGCGCGTCAGCAGCACGATGTCCCAGGGATTGTCCTTGCGATGCAGGAAGGTCCCCACCACGCGTTGCGCGGCCTCCACATAGAGGTAGTCGGAGATCCGGAAGCCCAGGTCCATGTAGAACTTCGCGGCGGACACCACGTCCGGCACCAGCACCTGGTAGTGATCCATCCGCAGCGCGCCGGCGCCGCGATGGGCATGGATCTTGGTGTGCATGCGCGGCTCGGTCTTCATGCGCGCGACCAGCTCGACCGGCGTGCCGGCGGGGTCGTTGAAGTGCAGCGTGCGGCCCTGGAACGGCACGTCGACGAAGCTCGCGGCGATACCGATGCGGTCAAAATGCGCCTTGGCGCACTCGAGGTCCTCGTCGGTGAAGACGCGAAAGCCGATCCGCTCGCACAAGGGCTGGCCGGTCGTGCGCTTGAGGGTGAGGCTGTGGTGGCAGCGCTCCTCCACCCCGCGCAGCCAGATCGTGCCGGCGTCCTCATCGCTGACGATCAGGCCCATCACCTCGACATAGAAGTCGCGGCTCGCCGCAAGATCGCGCGCCGTGAACACGAGATGGCTCGCGCGCGTGATGTTGAACGGCGGATTGAAGTTGGTCTGCGGGATGGTCACGTTGGTGTCTTCCTGGTTCACGCCTTAACGCGCACGCCGGTTTCCTGCACGACGTCGCCCCAGAGCTTGAGCTCACGGTCGATCATCGCGCCGTATTCCTCAGGCGCGAGCGTGCCCGGCTCGTAGGATGCCTGGATGAGGCGTTCGCGGATGGCCCCGCTCGCGTTCATGCGCACCATCTCGCGGTTGAGCGCCTTGATCATCGCGGGCGGCGCGCCCGTCGGCGCCAGCAGCCCGTTAGCGACGAACAGGTCGTCGAAGCCGTCATAGCCGAGCTCCTTGAACGTGGGCACGTCCGGCGCCGACGTGGCGCGGCGCGCGCCGGTGACCGCAAGCGGCACGACCTTGCCGGCGTCGACCATGCCGCGGGCATTGCCGACGGTGTCGAAGGTGAACTGCAGGGTGCCGGCGGCGGCGGCCAGCATCTGCTGCGTCGTCGCCTGGTAGGGCACGTGCACGGCATTGATCCCGGTGCGCTTCACCAGGAGTTCGGTCACCAGGTGTCCGCCGGTGCCCACGCCGGGCGAGCCGTAGTTGAGCTCGCCCGGCCGCGCCTTGGCGTAATCGACGAGCTCCTTCAGCGTCTTCACCGGCAATCCGGAATTGACCAGCAGCAGGAACGGGAATGTGAACATCAACGCGATCGGGACGAAGTCCTTCTTGACGTTGACCGGCGAGTTGGTCAGCACCAGCGGCGCCAGCACGATGTGGCTGTTGGAGGCGAGCAGCAGCGTGTGCCCGTCCGGCGCCGCGCGCGCCACCGCCATGCAGCCGACCGAGCCCGAGCCGCCCGGCATATTCTCGAGCACGAAGCTCTGACCAAAATTTTCCTTCAACTGATCGGCGTAGTAGCGGAAGTTCTGGCCCGGTCCGCCGGTTCCGGTCGGCGAGATCACGCGCACGCTGCGCGACGGCCAGCCGTCCACCGTTCCCTGCGCCAGCGCACGAACCGAATCGAGGAGGCCGGCCGCGCCGGCGATGGCGCCGATGAATTCCCGTCGCGTGGGCATGAGGGACCTCCCGAAAATTTCTTGGCTCGTCGCGCTTTGCGCTCGGCCTGGAAAGCATGCTTGATGGCGTGCGAGGGGTCAAAGCCTTATTGTCGCGTCCATCAGTCAGGAGGAGTTCGCATGACCGACCATCTGCTGCCGACCACGGTCGTGGGCAGCTACCCACAACCGGACTGGCTGGTGGACCGCGCCATGCTGAAGGACACGGTTCCGCGGGTGCGGCTGCGCGAGCTGTGGCGGGTGGCCGAGCCCTATCTGGCGCAGGCGCAGGACGATGCGACCCTGCTCGCGATCCGCGACATGGAGCGCGCCGGCATCGACATCATCACCGACGGCGAAATGCGCCGCGAGAGCTATTCCAACCGCTTCGCCACTGCGCTCGATGGCATCGACAACGATCACCCCGCCCGCATCACCAATCGAGCCGGCCGCTCGGTGGAGGTGCCGCGCGTCGTCGGGAAGATCCGGCGCACGCAGCCGGTCGAGGTCTCCGACATGGCATTCCTGCGGCGCAACACCGACCGCAAGGCCAAAATCACCCTGCCCGGCCCCTTCACCATGGCGCAGCAGGCGAAGAACGAGTTCTACAGGGACGCCGACGAGATGGTGATGGATTTCGCCGCGGCGGTGAACGCCGAGGTGCTCGATCTCGAAGCCGCCGGCGCCGACGTGATCCAGCTCGACGATCCATGGCTGCGCAACGACCCCGACGCCGCCAAGCGCATCGCGGTGCAGGCGCTCGACCGCGCGCTCGCGGGACTCAAGGTGCCGACCGTCGTGCATCTCTGTTTCGGCTACGCCGCGGTAGTGCACGGGCAGAAGCCGACCGGCTACTCATTCCTGCCGCAACTCGCCGACAGCAAGGCGCAGCAGATCTCGATCGAAGCCGCGCAGCCCAAGCTCGATCTCGGCATCCTGGCGGACCTTGCCGGCAAGACGATCATGCTCGGGGTGATCGACCTCGCCGATCCGGCGGTCGAGACGCCGGAGCAGGTCGCCGCGCGCATTCGCGTTGCCTTGCAGCACGTCGCTGCCGAGCGGCTGGTCCCGGCGCCCGACTGCGGGATGAAATATCTCCCGCGCGAGACCGCATACGGCAAGCTCGCGGCGCTGAGCGCCGGCGCCGCGATCGTGCGGCGGGAGTTGTCCTGACCTGATTGTGCGAACGCACTCCGTAGAAGCACCAAACGCACGACCGAACTCGTAGGCTTCGGCGGCACGACACAGCTCGTCGACATCGTCGACGTCGATCGTCTTGGCAAGCTCGAGCACAGGTGCAATTGCACCATCTACGTTGGCTTGCGGGCGCGGGCCCCGGACGCGGGCTGATGCGCTACGAAACCACGTTGGCGTTGCGAAGAAAGCCCCACACGTCGACCACCGGCTTGCCGGCAAAGTCGAGGTCGCGATAGGTCGAATGCGGCGCGCAGAGAATGAGCAGATCGCTGCGCGCGATCACGTCGTCGAGCGCCAGCAATTCCGGATCGGTGGTGACGAACGGATCGGTGGTCAGCACTGCACCGGCGAGGCTCGCGAGCGCTTTCTTGAACTTGTAGCTCAACGACGCGCGGGTATCGTCGATCTCCGCCTTGAACGACATGCCGAGCAGCCCGACCGTCATGCGCGAAAGATCGTAGCAGCGGCCAAGATCGTTGCAGATGTGCAGCACCAGGCCCTCGTTGACCAGCATCGCGGCGTTGCCGAGGCTGAACTGGTTCTGCGCGAAGGCCGCGAGCTGCATCGTGTCCTTCATCAGGCAGGGACCGGCGGCGAGGCCGGGCGAGGGAATGCCGCGCGCGCGCGGATAGTTGCGCTTCATCGCGTCGAGGACGCGCCGGTAATCGAGGCCAGCCGATTTTGCGATTAGGTAGAACTGGTTCGCGGTCGCGAACTCGATGTAGCGATAGGCGTTGTTGAACAGCTTGGCGAACTCCGCTTCGCGCGGCTTGACGGTCACGAGCTCGGGGGCGATGGCGGAGAACAGCTTCCCGGCCTCCTCCTCGCCCGCCGGCGTTGTGCCGCTGATGATCTGCGGCGTTTCCCTGAGCTCCTTGATGCCGTGCCCTTGCACCATGCGCTCGGGACAGAAGGCCACCTTGAGATCGCGCCCCTGCCGCTGGAGATAGTCGTGGAGCCAATCGGTCGTGCCGGGAAACACCGTCGAGCGCAGCACCAGAAGCTGGCCGTCGGTCAGATGCGGCAACAACGAGTCGATGCAATCCTGCACGACTTTGCGCACCGGATTGAGGAACTCGTCGATTGGCGTGCCGATCGTGATGATGAGGGGTCCGGTGCGCGAGATGTCCGCGGGTGACGACGTGAAGACCAGCTGTTTGCGTTCGAGCGCCCGCGCCAGCAGTTCCTCGCCGCCATATTCGATGAACGGCAGCCGGCCGGACCGCAACGTCTCCAGCACGCGGCGATTGAGGTCGTTGACATTGACGCGAAAGCCCGCCTCGGCGAATGCCAGAACCAACGGGATGCCGACATGACCGCCGCCGCCGACGATCGTCAGGTCCGCCGTCTCGACCGATGCAGGCGCCGCCGCGCTGGATTGGGGACCGGCGAAATTCAACTGACAACTCCTGAAGTTAGCACAGGAGAGCGAACCGTCCCGCGCCGCGTGAACTCAACTGATATCGCACCATTGCACATATTCAAAGGGCTCAGCAGGATGGCTCGGATCGCTTGCGGGCAGGCCGCCAACCGCCTCTTTGGATTGCCGGAACGGTGTTTTGCTTCGCGCCTCGCAGCTGGCTCATCGGACTACTTTGGGGACGGATCAGACTCTCCCCTGATGGATGCAGCGGCCTCCGACAGAAATGGCCGCCAGCGGTCGGAGATGATCCTGATCTGCGACAGGATTTTTCGTTTCTTCTCCGGCGAAATGTCCGTTCCGGGATCGGCGAATTTGTCCAACTCCCCTTCGAGCTTCGTCCAAAACTGGCGTCCGCCGATGGCGCGGATCGTGGCGTCAAGTTGTTGCATTCGCCGGTTGGCAAAATCATCCAGGAGATCGAGGATGATCCATCCGGATACGACAATCGCAACAGAAACGATGGCTGTCTTGAAGGCAAATTGGCCCAGCGGTCCAATTTTCACTTCGACGTCTCGTGAAATTGGCTCCTTGGTCGGTTCCATGTTAATTCCCCATCATTACCTAATTGGCTGTTATCTGCGCCAATCGTACCATAGCTTTGACCGCTTGCCCGCGAAGGACGATCAATGGGCGTCCCATGGCAGCTCCCGCCTCCTAGCCGGGACCAACGGGCCGGCAAATGAGAGCCGCAATGCGCGTCGCACCATACGTCGTGTCTTGGGGCGTATTGGCTGTCTTGATGATCGTCGGCATGCGGTGGACGCCGATGGCGCTCTATACGCCAATCGACGGAGAATGGGCGAAATGGAACGTCGAGGCGACGCTTCAGTTCGGAAAATTCCTCGACCTCGGCCCCTACAGCATGCTCGCCGGCATGGGTTCGATGTATTTCCCCAATCTTCCCTGGCTCAATCCGGGAGCGCTGGCCCTCGCCCTGCCCTTCAGCGACCAAGCGCGCAGCATTATTTCCTATGCTGTCTATGGCTTTGAACTTGCACTGAGCATTGTCCTGCTGGCGCGCACCATCGGGTTCTCCTGGTTGACGGCCACAGCCGCCGCGCAGCTTTACCTGTATCTGCTGTTTCCTCCATTCTCGGAGGTCTTCCATATCTACAACTGGTATTCGGTCGCTCCGTATTTCGCGCACCTGGTGGCAGTGCTGAATTGCGCGATGATACTGCTGCTCGCGTGCGGCAGGGGCCGCGATCGGCTGCAAAATGCTTCGCTTGCAGCGGGCTTCCTGGCCTTGTTCGTCATTGGGCTGGTCTCGGCACCTTTCACATTCATTTTTGCCACACCTGCCTATGTCGTGATCTGCGCCGTGCTGATCGTGGCGCGTCGTCCGACACGAGTCGAATGGGGTTGGAAAATAACGGCGCTTGCAGCCTGCCTGATGTTCTTTTTTGCATCGGGACTTTTGAACTACTATCTCGGAACAATCGCTACTGTCGGTCGCACGCCTCATGACAAGATCGCATGGGATCAGTTGCTCTCTCTCGACGCCTGGCTGCGATTGGTCAGAGAACTTCCGGCATGCGAGGATCCGCGCCTGCTTCTGTGCATCAAGGATCGGGGCGCATGGCTGCACATCGCCGCACTTTTCGGAGCGGCGCTAGCCATTGTCACGCGACGCGGTGACGTTCGAACTGTCGCCGGAACTCTGGTTGTCTATATCAGCGTCGTGCACGTCTATGCCTACGCGCACAAGGCAGAATGGCTCGGACCGGCCAGCGTTCTCGCTCACCACTTTCTTGTTTTGTCATGCTGGCCGTTCATCTGCATGTTTGCGGCGTTCGCAATATTCGAATCATTCCGGATGTTGCAGCTCAATGCGCCCCCAGGTGCGCGGCTCTCCGAATACAAACGCGCGCAACACCTCGTCTGGATGATCGCCGTCGCCGTCATTCTCGTCGTGATCGTCGTCAGCCTGCTTCGCAATCCATACGAAATCCACCGCTATCGATTGGCTCAACTACTTGTCGGCGCCGCGGCCTTCGGCACCCTGCTCCTGGCATTTACGGCGCTCCGAGCGTTGCGTACCGGGACTGCGTCCACGATCCAAGGAAAAGACTGGCAATATATTGTCACTCTCGCAGCATTTCCGATCTTGGCTCTTGTTCATTTATCCATCGGCTTTCGCAGCAGTGTTCCGATTGTACGCGACCCGTCGTTACGCAACTACTTGCATGAGAATGCATCGATCGATGTTGGAAAACCCTTTCGGGGCTACACCGCCACAGTCTTGACCGACAAGCTCGGAAAGCTCGGTGACGGCCCTCGCCGCTACATTTCCGGACGCGACCATCTTATCGATCGTTATGGCGAATCCTTTACCGAGACCGATTTGTGGCGGCTGAATGTTCCCACGTTCGAGGAGTATGGCGAGTGGACGTCAGTACAGGCCCACGCATTCGCTGCACGCCTCTTCGCGCCGGCAGGAATGAAAATTTATCCCAACTATTTGCGGGCGTACACGATGGATACCGACATCTTTCGTGCTCTCGGCATTCGTTACGTTCTCACCGACGCCGAAACGCTCGACAAGCCGGCAGTCCTTCGCGGCGTCGTCAGCGCTCCAAATACTTCGAGCGTTCACCTGTTCGAGTTGAGCAATGTCAATTTGGGGACTTACAGCCCTACGCATTTTGTGAACGCGGCCAACGTGGATGAAATCGTGCAAAGGATTCAGGAGAACAAGGATCGACTGGACCATGTCGCCGTGGTGACCGACAGCGTTCCGACCACGAACGCCCGTGCACGTAACGCCTCGATCACCATGGAGCGTGGCGGCATTCGGATTCGTGCCGAAAGCGATGGGCCGGCCCACATCGTGTTGCCGGTTCAGTTTTCGAATTGCCTCGTCGTGATCAATGGGGCTGCCGTCCGCCTGCGTCGGGCGAATCTGTTTCAAACACTCATGTCCTTCGACGGCAGTGTCGACGCGAAGATCGAGTTTCACTTCGGGCTTTTCGCCGACAACAAATGCCGGCTTCATGATGGCCTGAACAACAAGGCGCTCGGCTTATGATCGGTCGCGAGGCGCCGATCGCCCTCCGGGTCACAGCTCGCGCGGCACCGGCAAAGGCGTCACTAGCTTGCCGCGATAGCCCTTGGCACGCAGCTTCGGCGCCAGCTCGTCGGCGATGTGCCAGGAAAAGATGATGGCACAGTCCGGCTGGTCGGCAAACAGCCGGCTCTCCTCGACCACCGGGATCGAGGTCCCCGGCATGCACTTGCCGATCTTGAGCGAGCCTGCGATCTCGCAGACGTAGTCGATGATCGCTTCGTCGAGGCCGAGATAGTTGACCAACGTGGAGGCGCGCGAGGGGGCACTGATGCCGGCGATGCGCGCGCCCTTCTCCTTGAGGTCACGGACCATGGCGAGCAGCCGCAGCTTCGACAGCATCACGTCATCGCGGAAGGTTTTCAGCCGCGTCACCATCGCTTCGCCGCGCGGCTCGGCTGCGAGCATCTGCGCGACGCTGTCGTTGACCTTGCGGGTGCCGCGCGGCGCGGCGTAGACGCGGATCGAGCCGCCGTGGCTCGGGATCGGCCGGGCGTGAAACACCTCGAGGCCGTGCATCTGCAACAGATTGGCCAGGCTGCTCAGCGAATAGTAGCGCAAGTGCTCATGATAGACGGTATCGTACTGCAACGTGTTCAAGAGGCCGATGAGATAGTGCGACTCGGATATGAACACGCCGTCGAACGCCAACAGATCGCAGATGCCTTCGACGATCGAATGCACGTCCTCGATATGCGCGAAGCAATTCGCTGCCGTCACCACCCGCGCCGGTCCGTGCTCGCCCTTGACCTCGGCCGCGACCGCCGGCGTGAAATAGCGCGTGAGCGTCGGGATGCCGCGGCTGGCGGCGATCTTGCCTACGTCAGTCGGCTCGATGCCGAGCACGCGGTGGCTGCCGGTCTGGAAATTCGACAGCAACGTTCCGTCGTTCGAGCCGATATCGACCACGAGGTCGAGCGGTCCGAGCTTCAGCATGGCCGAGGCTTCGGCATAGAGCTCGGCGAAATTGTCCCGCAGCAACTTGGTGGTGCCGCTGGTGTAGGGATATTCCGGCGGGAAGATGATAACGGGATCGACCGCCAGGCCGAGTTGCACCAGGTCACACTTGGCGCAGTGGAGCAGGTTGGTGGGAAACCAGGGTTGCTGCCGCGGCACCTCGCCGATCGGCACCATCTGGTTGACCGGCGGCATGTAGCCGAGCGAGAGCACGTTCTCGAGCGGCGCGTGGCCGCACACCTGACAGCACTCCACCGGAACGCTTCCCCCGGTCCCGGCGGCGCGCGCGATCTTTGTTGGGAACAACGGCATCTCCTTCCAAGGTTCTCTGCGACCGGCCTATGCCACCGGGGCCATGTTCTCGTGGTCCCAGTACCATTGCAACGTCGGCGGCAATCCGTCGGCGAGCGGAACGTGCGGTCTATAGCCGAGCGCAGACAGTTTCGAAATATCGGGACAGCGACGCGGGGTGCTGCCGGCGAGCACCGCCGAGGGCTCAAGCGCGATCTCGCGGCCGGCAGCTCTCGCCATGACGCGGGCAAGCTCGGCGATGCTGACCTCCTCCGCGGTGCCGATGTGATAGATGCCGAGATGCTCGCCCTTGTCGCACATGACCAGCACCCCACGCACCAGGTCGTCGACGTGGCAAAAGCTGCGCGTCTCAGCCCCGCTGCCCTGGATCGGGAACGGCACCGGCCCGGCCGGCTGCTTGCCGATAGCGCGCTTGAGGCGCACGGCAAACTGCGGAATGACGTGATCGAAGCCCATATCGGGACCGTAGACATTGTGCGGCCGGAAGATCAGCACCCGCTCGAAATGCTTGCGCCCGAAATTAATGGCCATCATCTCGCTGATGATCTTGCCGGCGCCGTACGATAGCCGCGGATTGAGCGGGTCGGGCACCGCGAGCGGGACGCTCTCGTCGGTCGGCACGCGCGGCGGCGACTGATAGACCTCCGAGCTCGAGGCCAGCACCAGGCGTCCGACGCCGTGGCGCCGGCAGGCGTCGATCACGTTGACGATGCCTTTGACGCCGACGTCGAGCACGAGGTCGGGCGCGCTGTAGAACGTCGCGGTGCCGTTGACGAAGGCGAGGTGATGCACCTCGTCGATGCCGCGCGTGGCGGCGTCGACAGCATCGGCATCGCGGATGTCGCCGCCGACGAACTCGATGTCGCGTTCGACCTCGGCGAGCCGCCGCAGCGCGCCGCGCGAATTGTCGTCGAGCACGCGCACGGTCTCGCCGCGGCCGACGAGCGCCTTGACCAGCGCCGAGCCGATGAAGCCCGAGCCACCCGTCACCAGGATGCGGCGTGCGCTCATGCCCGCCCCTCCCCGGCCGCGATGTCGACCCAGCGTCCGGAGGCGTGGGCGCGCCGCGCGGCGTCGATCAGGCACTGCACGCGATAGCCCTCGGCAAAGCCGGGCGCGGCCGGCGCGCCGGTCTCGCAGGCATCGATGAAGCGGCGCACGAGCCGCGACACCGGCGCTATCCGCGAATCCAAGCGTTGATCGTCGTCGGTGTCATCGATCGCCACCGCCCGCAATGCGCTGTCGCCGCGCCGCGCGTGCATCAACCCGAAGCCGCGGAAATAATCGGCGGTGGGATTGGCCAGAACGAGCGCGCCGTCATCGCCGTAGAGCTCGATGCGGTGTCCGGAGCCGAGCAAGGAGGCGCAGCTCATCTGCAGGCTGCCGCCGGCGCCGGACGCAAAGGCCAACGCCAGCGCAATGCTGCTCTCGGCGTCGCGGTCCGGCAACGCAAACACCCGTCCACCGAGGCCGGCGATCGGACCGCACAGCCATTCCAGATAATAGAAGCAATGGCAGACGAAGTTTCCGAGCAGGCCGCCGCCGCCGTTGCTGCGCGTCTTCCAGCTGTCGAGGCGCAGCTGGATCGCCTTGTTCTCGACGTTCCAGGTCACGACCGCGTGACGCAGCCGGCCGACGGCGCTCTCCTCCAGCATCGACTTCGCCCGCCGCCACGACGGCAATTCGGCGAAGTTGAAATCGATGATCGTCGGCTTCCCGCTCCGGCGCGCGGCATCGAGCATGGTCTGCGCGCCGGCCAGATCGGCGGCGAGCGGCTTTTCCGCGAATACCGGCTTGCCGAGAGCAAGCGCATGGCGGGCGACCTCGGGCTGCTGATCGGGCGGCACCGCAATCGCGACCGCCTCGACGGCGCGGTCCTCGACCAGGACGCGCCAGTCGCCGAGCCCGCGCGCTACTTGGGCCGCGCGCGCCAGCTCGGCCGTTCGCGCCGCGTCGGTGCCGGCGAGCGCCACCACCTCGCAGCGCGGCTCGGTCCGGAACGCCGGCAGCAGGACCGTCCTGCCATAATTGGAGCCAACGATGCCCACGCGGATCACAGCTCATCCCCTCTCATGGCCCGCAGATATCACACAGGGAGCGGTGAAGGGAAACCGATCGCAAGCCCCATACAAAGGCGCTCAAAATGCGCTAGGCTCGGCCGCAGGCCGCCACCCGAACCCACGCGGCCTCGACAAGTAAGGGAGGTTTCAATCATGTCCGTGCTGTTGTATCGGCTGGCCGGAGTAGGCTTGGCCTGCGTGCTGGCGTCATCGGCGAGCGCAGAACTGCTCGCCCGCAAGGATTTGTCCGCGAACACGGCTATCACGATTGCGCAAACCGCGATCGCGA
>Ga0126377_10002004_pt1 | contig 13758 bp, 21 predicted proteins | sample PanSoiMetPlot_22_FD_92647 | JGI IMG/M metagenome (GOLD analysis project Ga0126377, IMG submission 92647) | Tropical forest soil microbial communities from Panama - MetaG Plot_22 | ecosystem: Environmental > Terrestrial > Soil > Tropical forest > Bulk soil | place: Panama | collected 2016-02-17
CATAGCTGTAATGGATCACGGCCGAAAGGGCGACCAGCAAGAGCATAACGAACAGTACAATTCTTAGAGATAGCATTGCATACCTTAAACGATAGATTCTTGTGATTGGCAATCTTTGTGCTTTCGTCCATGACGAGGGCTTCGACGCCATCGAGGAACCTCGGTAGCTTGCTTGGGTCTAGGACTAGCTCGTTCTTCGCTTTCTTTTTAGCTGGCTGTAGCGTGGATACCATGTAGGCCATGCCTACATAGGTGCCAATTACAAGACCATGATCGATGTTATATCGATCCCATTTCTCTTCTGTGGAGCCTAGGAGTGTCGTGAACGGGAGGTCTATATGCCACTTGGCAATTTCGTTCTCCCAGTTCTGGACTACCTCATCCGTGGGTGCAAAGATTAGTGTCTTACCCTGGATAAATTTTTTTTGGTAGAAGAAACGTAGTAGCTCTAGGGAGATAGCAGATTTGCCAACTCCCATACTGAGCCAGAGACAAAGGGTTGGGTAGATGATGCCGGCCAGGAAAGCCGCCTTCTGATGTTTCATCAGAGGGATCACCGGCTCATAGTCTAGGTCGGCAATTTCCTTGTCGAGTTGCTTTTCTGTTAGCTTTTTAACCCACAGGAAATTGTCACGCGGCTGATCGAGATAATCCCTGATCGCTCGCTGATTGATCATAACCGTTCATGTGTGATTGCGCTTCAAGCAGATCATGATACTTGGAGCGCATCAATGCACTGTCAACTACAAACTGCGCAGTTGCATAATTTTGCGATACTAGGACAGTGAAGCGATCTTCGTCGTTCCTCGCGTTCGACACAAACAATCTCGCCAGTCCCATCTTTTGTTCTTGGGGCGTCTGACTATAGGTTATGACAAGATCAGCTGTGGCTACGAGATCGATTGCGCCGGCAATCTGGAAGCTCTCTGTACGGGCAGCACTCTCGCTCTCGCGATTTCCTTGTGCTGCTGTGACGACAGCCATGTTACGCCGGACAGCCAGACCACGTAATTCAACAGCTAATTGGTTGAGCGATTGTGTATAGATGTCAGCCCTTAGTTGCATAAGTGCTATATAATCTAATACCAATATATCAGGAACAAACTTGTAGGCAATCTCAAGTGAGTCCAGATAGGACTCTAGCTTGCGGACTGTTAGACTACCTGATGGAAATTGCTTTATGACAACATTATTAAGTCTGGTCCCCCACTCCGTCATCCTGGATGAAAGTTTTTTCCTGACGTTAGGGTCATCAAGGTGGAGCTTGGCTCTTGCCTTCTGAATATCGAAACCGGAGAGACGGTCTAGCTCATCAAGTTCAAAGAATGTTCTCACGGACATTTCGTCGCGCCGGGAGACGGAAAACATCGATTGAAAGTAGCGCTGGACGACCAATTCCTCAGACATTTCCAGCGTGATATGGGCCACACGCCAGCGTTGCAGTAGCCCCATCTTGCCACAATGAACGAGGAACGTGGACTTGCCACGCTTTCTCGGTGCGATAAAGAGGAACAATTCTTTCCGTGTTGGGCCGAGGCGTCTGCGATCCAACTCTGGAATTGCCAGTTTTGTGTACTCGTTTCGTTCTGTATCTAGGAATCGCAGTGCTCTGTCCGCGTCTCCTAAGAAAACACCGGGATCATCAACCTCAATCTTTTTCTGTACTGTGTTGAGAAGGATGCTCTCAACATCATCGGAATAGTCACCAGCTTCCTGGATACGCTGAGCAGCTTCCAGGACACCAGCTTTAAGTGTCTGCTGCCGCACAAAGTCATGAACTCGTGACGAAACATACTCAACGTTGAGGTTTGTATTGGCCTGCTCTAACAAGCCCTGGAGTATTTTCGTATAGATCGAATACAGTCTATGCTTGGGATCGTTAAGAACAGAGTCGAATATGTCGTCAATGTGAGCCGTGCCAGGAGCCTGTTTGAAGGCTTGGCGGTAATCTAATACTTTCTCACAGATATCCTTATAGTATGTCTCAAACAGATCAGGATGAATGATGTTGGCTATGAGGTTAGCCTTGTCGGCATTGCTAAAACAAAGGACCGTCAGAATAGACTCACTCAGAGATGTAGTTAGTCTATCTGCCACCTATTCTGCTCCTACGAGAGTGTGTAGTTGACAACTAAGACGGTATCCATTCTTTTGGCATAGCTCTGCTGCATAAGTATAGTTACGCTGCGTCTCCTCCACATCGATCAAGCCTGGAGTCCAGATAGAGGCTATCTCACCTACATCAACTGGACGCTTGTATGCCGTAACAGGGGACACATAGACTCTACTAGACTTGCGGAAGCGCATATTCCATTCAAACACATAAGGAGGAATTGTATGATAAGGACTGTCTGGATTGGCCTCGACAACGAACTTGAGATAGTCAGCACGATTGAAGACCTCTTGCTTTAGTCTAGGATAACGCTTGCTGGATGGATTAACTTTTGGGCTGACGACAAGCATCGCGTCGCTACATAATGAGCTTTCAGAAAATCCCTCAGCTAATCGATCACCATTAGACTCTATTTGAACTGTCCAGCCTACCTTTAATAGGAACTCAACAAATCCAGTAATGTGCTGGAGCATCGGCTCACCGCCTGTCATAACAACGAGAGGCAGTTTATTGCCGTACATTGAAGCAGAAAATAACTCGTTTAACTTAAGAATTACGTCAGTAGTGTTCATCATCGTACCATTGGCGTACCGGAAATCCGTGTCACACCAGGGGCAGCTAACCTTATCACCCTTGTTGCAGCCAGCCAGTCTGATAAAAATAGCTGGCGTTCCTGCGAGGGGACCTTCCCCCTGAATTGTTACACCAAATATCTTCGTGACGAGGAGCATTCCTAGAAGCTTACCCCCGTCATGATAGTCGGCTGGGCCTGTGTTTACATCGGCATATTGCGTGATCAATGTAACGTCCCCGACTTAACGATGAAAGGAAGCATACCACTGGATAGATAGCCAGGGAATGCACGCTCTAACGCCTGAGGTAGATGGTCGATAAAGCGCATGACGTTTTGTAGAGAAACGTCTGTGAAGCCTTTCAGATATTCGATCATGCATTCAGTACAGATGATCGCGATCTGACGCTTCTCTATCTTTGATGATATACCCTGCTCCTCGATCAGAGATCGAAGGCTTTCTGACTTCTCACTAAAGGCTGAGTAATCGTGTAGATTCTTAATCTTCTCAAACGACGGAACGATAATACCATGCAATCTCAACTGATATACAATACCATCCAACAACCAATCATCAAGATTCGCCTCTTTCCGAAGCAACAACCTGCATCGGTTAAGTAAATCTTTGATCTCCGTTTGTGACAGGAGAGGGATGGCCTTTTTCAGTTCATCGTAATCTTTCAAATGTTCCTCCAGATTAGTGTCAATTATAGACAAAACAAATGCGCCACCAGGAATTGGTCTATTCCCGGTCGCGCCGTCTATTCTTAATATACCGCGCTAGTTCTTAGAACTTAGGCGGCGTTGACCTTACGGCTCTCGTATTCTGCCTGTAATCCCCGCATTGCCAATTCATTACGACGGGAGATGGGGGTCTGCCCATTCACCCAGCGATTGACGGTGCTGACATAGACATCGAGTTCCGCAGCCAACCTCGTCTTCCAGTTCTTACCGAACATGCGCTGCGCCAGAGCAGTTAAATCCTCTGGCGTCATATCAGACTCTTTCACTCCTACATGCTCCTTTGATGTTATTATACTATCTTCTTTAGGGATCGCCGTGTTCGTAAGGCGAACCCTTTCCCTCTTTACGGGGATATTCTGTTCAATCTGTTCAACCGGGACATCAGAAACGAGACGCAAACGCTGTACCATGTGATCCTCACAAGTTAGGTAACAGGGCGCTGGGGCAGCGGCGCAATCGGAACCCCAATTTGCCAACGCTCAACACCCCTAGCTAGGGAATTAGGGTTGGAGCTGATGGATTGGCCCAACGAGTTCCACACTGGCAAGTATATGGTCATCGTCAGGTAGCGCCCAATTTTAAGCTCAATGATTCTCCCGCTCAATCCTACCGTCAGGATAAATGATCGTAATCGGCTTCTTATACCCTCGCGTGTAGCGAACAGTAGACCATGTGCCTGAGCGCAATACTTCGTGCATCTCTTTTGGCATGGCGATCAAACGATCACACTCTCTGGCGATTATGCGATTACGAACGAGCGGTAGGTGTAAGTCATGGATCGTTGTTATGTCATCGAGTATCTTCCTCTTCCAATATTCATACCGCTTTGGATCACATGGATATATGTCTACGGAAAGCAAATTGTAAAGCCGCGCAACGGCGTCCATAATCTCGTCAGCCCCGCGTGCACCACCATGAATTAAACTAAATTGTCCTGCGCCTCTAAACTCATGGGTCACTTCTCTGACCTGAGTCTTTAGTACACCAGTAATCGTTCCGGTTGCACCTATAAGCATGGCAAACAGGGTTCCTGATCGTTCTCATCGAAAACGTGCTCAAGAACAGCATAGGGTGGGCCGTTAAACCATCCAGCCGCCTCAGCAGCTTCTCGCTTTAGCATACGAGTGAACACACTATTTTCAACTATCGTAATCTCATCAACGCGAATTGCCACGATGGTACGGCTGCCGATATCCGTGCAGCGCCATACCTTATATCCACAAGTAAATTCTTGACCAATCTTAAAGTCTTCGTGACGCATGTATCACCTGGAAAAGCAATGATCCCAGGGGGAGTATCCATCCCCCTGGGACCGGGTTGCTACTACAACCTTTCAATGGTTGCAGGAAGCCAGATTATAAGTCTGGACCTTGCGTAGCGCCGTGACTTCACCCGTTCCTCGGCGTTTAATACATGGTTTTAGATTAAAGCGGCAGCTTTTCCGTTAAGCTACACCCCCACAGAGAAATTGGAGGGGGTGACCGGGATCGAACCGGCAATCATCCGCTAATTGACCATGCACCTTGATAGGATCGGCACGGCAATGCTCAAGCTGATGTGAATAGTCTGAGTTTGATGGGTGTGACTAGAATGTTCCATCTAGCCCCTTTTACCAATTTCGGCACCCCGCCATAGAGGAAGTTTGGTGGCGGGGGAAGGACTCGAACCTTCAACACCCTTGGCTCAATCTAAGGCATCAGACCTGAGATTCTCGGTTGACTACCTCCCTAGCACGTAGTCGAAAAGGGCTTTTGCGACCGGGGCCGCAGCAACTTCGTTCGCACCGTTGGCTGCCTCACGAGCCTGCTTGACGGCGTTGCTCAGTGCCTCGACCCGGCGCTCCAACTTATCACGCTCAGGCTTCGGAATGGCACCAGAGAACTTCGTCGTGGACCAGAAACCAACGATCACGTCCGTCGTAGCGATATGGGTCTGAGCCGGATGCTCCGGGGTAGCCGGATAAAGGACGACCGGAGTCTCCACCTTTTGCGTGCGCTGCCGCTTAACCGGCTCCGACCGAAACAGGTTTGAGTTCTCATCCTTGAGCCACACCTCAGCTTCGTCCAGCGTCGGCAACTTGGCGATGACATCCTTGAGGTCGCTCAGCTGCTTCTCAAGAAAGAGAAGGTGAGTGGCCGGGACATCCTTCATCAGTACGACGCCATCAATTTCAACATCGGCCTTGGCGACGGTGTTTGTCCAGTCCTTACGGGCAACGATCGTAATCAGGTCCGTCATGAAAGACTCAACCTGAGAGAGGACGTTCGGCACATTGAACTGAACAGCCTTGCGCTCGGACGGCAGATCATCACCGGCATCGTCGCGCTTCTCATATTCCCGTGCCAGACCATCGAACAACTCTGCCTTTTGAACGGCCTTGTGCAGAGTTGTCACTTTAGCATAAGCGTTTGACTTGATACCTTTCTCGATGGCCAAAATCTGATTAAGGCGCGCCATTGTTATATCCAGTTTGAGATTGAGTGCCTGCGCACGCGATAGTGGCTGAGGCCCCTCGGCGCGCTTGCAGATGGGAATATAGCGCGTTTTGCATTTACTGTCAAGCAGAAAATTAACGCATGTTAGTGGATTAAATTAGCATAATTGCCTAGTAAAATGCGCAATGTTTGCGTATTTTACGTTGGTTTCACGTCATTTACGCTATCCAGATAAACACTAATATTGTCTTGAATTGTCCTAGCGGACCTAGCAATGTAAAGCTCAGACCATCTCATCCAAGCCCACGGCTTCTCTGTTTCTGGGTCTATACCAGCCCTACCAGATTGGACTATCTCACGTAGCTGGTGATATATCTCACCAAGCTTCACCCTGTGATTCTTCTCTAAGAGAATGGCTTGCGCTAGAAGTTTTTTGCATTCTTCCGTAGGCTCCGGCAGTCCAATTATCCTGTCCTGATCCTGATCCGGCCCCCATACACCATCTGCTGGTGGTTCGTCCTCATCATCCTCATACGAGGCTTCCAATAACTTAATATCCTGTGCAATATGGTCATCTACCTCGGAGATGTCCATTGCTGCCATAACTCGCTTTGCTCTATCGTCACGATACTTTTCCCAATTCACAGATTTCTTTAGTCTGCCCCGGATACGCTTACGATCTTCTGGCGGTAAAACAATTGCCTGAGCATACCATTCATCCAGTCCTACCCGAGTATTAGTCAATAACCATTTGGATAGTTCTCTAAAGCCCACCCGCTCTGATATGCGTTCAATCGTGATATAGACACTAAGGAAATCATCGATAGCCTTCGTGCGTATGGTGGCTAATTCCTTGCCTATATCTGATGGATAGTTATCAATGAAATCATCTATACCAGCAAAGATATCCTCACCAGCATCACTCATTTTAGTGCTCCTTTGTGGATTTCACGAGAGTGCTTGTAAAATCGGGCGTGGACATAGTTGTCCCCTCGGCTGCCTATAGCAGCTTAACGCATTTTGCATCCACTGTCAATAGGCTACTTGGCCTGTTACAGTGGATTAGCCCTCTTGCATTTAGTTAATCCGGTTAGCGCATTCTACGCATGCACTGCGTGAATTTGATACTCTGGCGCATCCCTATAGAATTTGATATAGCCTTGGATCGTCCGAGTTGCCTTCTCAGGAATATAAAGCTCCGTCCACTTACCCCACTTCCAGGCATATCCAGTCTGTGGATTCTTCCTGACCTGGACCTCCACTTGAAGATCATGGTAGAACCTGCCGACCTCTACCTTTGATTTTCTTATTGCTTCCAGATAGTCTCTTTCCCGTTTATCATGCTGCTCCTCCCGTTTTACACCTTCCTTAAGGCGTTCAGCCAAATCAGCATCTATTGGTGGAGGATCAAATAACTCAGCTACCTTTTCAGCCTGTTCTTCCCGGTTCTTTTGTTCCTGCTCTGCTGCCTTAGCTTCACGAGCCGCCCTTGTCTTCTCTTGAGTTGCAGCAGCAGCGACGCGGCGTTCCTCCTGCTTCTGTGCGTTAATGGCACACAGCTTAGACTTCTCCTCAGCTGCTACAATTCTCCTATGAATTTTAGTCACAACGCTAAGTATCCTGATAATATCGCCCTCAAGCCATCCTTCCATCTTGCTGAAAATCCACATGTCATTAGACCATTCCTTTCCATACATTCCACTATCAAGTTTCTCCTTTAGCTCAAAGAACTTGGGCGTGAACGAACTGATATAGTTCATAGCTTTCTTAAGCTTAACTAACTGCTCATGAGCGTCCTGATCTAACTCTTTAATATCGCGGATCATCGTTCTTCCTTTCTGGATAGAAGTAGGGGAGGGGAAGACCCCTCCCCCTTTGACTTAAGGATTACTTATCGTTGTCGTCATCCTTCTTCTTATTAGTGACAAGCTTCCTCAAACTCCATCCAATGGCAGGACTGTAGAGAAAACCTCCATTCTTCTTCTTGATCTGGGAGGCAACCCACGACTGATCACCAGCCTTAAGACCAAGAAGTCTCGTAATCTGCTGGATATGCACGCTGGTAATGAACTCAACTTCATTACCAAGCTTTTCGAGAATATCGTCAAGCAAGTCCAGCGAGTTCCAGCGTTCTTCATCCGTTGAACGAGGCTTCACCTCACGAGGCAGAGCCTCCGGAGGCTGCGTGATGCCAAAGAGATCACCCAGAAAAGCATAGTACTCCAAAGGGTCATCACTAGAGGGGAAAATAAACCTAACCCCCCTCTCCTTCAAAAAATTCACCATTCCCATAAACCGGGCATGTCTATCCGGACTGTTCATTACAACAATCTCCTGGATATTTGGCACACACCATTAGCATTAGCGTTTTCTCTTTGCTGAGAGGATTTCGCATTAGCAACAGGTGGTGCCAAATATCCGATTGGAATGTCTTCACAGTGAAGACATTTCGCGTCTCAGCACAGTTGGAAAGCATTTTGCGCAACCTGCTGAAACGCGGAATTATAGCGCATTACGCTTTAACTGTCAAGTAAAAAGCGCATAATCGAAAGACTATAGCCTCGTGCAATTTGCTCTTTACTATCTATTTCCTGATCTTATATGGTGGATCAAATGGTATGACATTGCTGTCAGGAGGTACAGGAATCTTTGAGTAAGTCACAAACCTTCCTGACGAGTTTGGTCTAGTCGCCAGTTTCTCGGCCTGCTCCTCTGTAGCTATTTCACAGAAGTAATAATCATCCCATCGTGAAACTATCTTCCCTATTACTCTTTCATGAACAGTACCATCCTTCTTTCTGACTTCCACTTTCATCCCAGCAGAGCAATTCCCACTGACTCGCAACCCCCATCTACCTGTTTTCAGTTTCGCAAACGTGGCCGTTGTCTTCACACCGAGGCTCCTTTCATTTCTTATGCACGACGAGCATCATTTTTTACTTGGCTGCCTGTCAAGCATTTCGCTATCTTCGAGCTAGGCCAGTTGTCGCCGCCGTTGGGTGGGACCGGAGCTACATAGCAGACCCAGTTGGGGAGGCCATCGCCTGCTGTAGTAATATAGCGGGAGCACAAAAGGAAGGGCCGTTGATCCATCTGCCTTCACAATAGGGGCAAGAGGCTTAGCCCTATTGTGTCGTACCTAAAGCATTCCTCACCGAACTCTTATTAATCGTGGATGGGTTAATAAGGGATGCATACGGCTATGACGGACGGCGCGTAATCAGGGAGTACGGCAACCGGCCCCTGTACTAGAAATAGTGTCGCTACATCCAGTGTCTGCTTGGCTCGCTCAACCATGACAAGACATACCTAAGCGTCCCCCAAGTGGGGGCGCTCTGTGTCAACCCAGCAACGCTAACCATATACGATGGTGTTAGATGACAGCTAGAAAGAAAACAGGGACAGAGAGTATTCCAGCCCGTTTACGGGAATTGGGATACAGTTCTTATAAGGAATACCTAAACAGCCAACATTGGAAAGAGGTCAAAGCCCGGTATTTCCGTAGCAAGCTAGTTCCTAAGAATGTTTTGGGGGACTTTAAGTGCGCTTATTGTGAGGAAACAACTGGCTTATCAGTACATCATCTAACCTACAAATCTCTAGGTAACGAGAAGTTACACCATCTGATTCTTCTGTGTAGGAAACACCATGAGATAGCTCACGATATAAACCGGGAAGTCGGGAAAGACTTATGGAAATCTACCAAAGCATCACGTACACCTAAGCTAAGCAATAGATACAAACGAAATATGGCTCTAGCCAAAGCCAAAAGAGCATGGAAGATTCAGAAAAAGGCTCAGTACGAGGCGAAACATGCTGGAAGTACCAATAAGGCTCAACCCTAAACTGTATAAGGCTGTTGAGCTAATCTGTAAGAATGGACTGCATTACTCAGATAACCATAAGGAGGTTAGGTCTGCTATCTCTGCACTGGTTGTACTATTACAGCAGGAGTTATCAGACCATAGCGTTGAACTAGTAGGTCTACGTAGTCTATTAAAACGGACTGATCCTCGCTATGAGTTTGAACGTCCTCAGCTACGATTAGACCCAATACAGGAATTGTCTACTGGACCTGAACCAGCAATAGACTATGGACAACAGGACGCTGCTCTTACAATCAAGAAAATCTGGTCCAGCTTCGGACGGTATCTGAACGTAGCTGCTCGTGACTATAACGGAGCAGGTAATCGTGGCCAAGCCAAAGACCCAATATCCGTCATGAGTGATGAAATCGCTATCTTGTGGCGTGAGCAGTATATTCCCTGGTATGCTAAGGCAAAGCGGACCTGGATCGATAGGAGTGGTATAAACGAAGCAGAGGTCACTTTAAGTGTTGTCGTAGAAGGGGCGTTTCCATCAGAATTGGATAGGAGATATCGGCTTAAAGAAGGACGTAGTCTAATAGCCCTCCAGCGTCAACTGGCTAATTTCGGGAGATGACATGACGGAAACAACGTTCCTACCATCAGACCTAACTCAGCTTGGCAATAAGTCAGAAATCCCCGAAAATCCCCACCTAGCTCACCTTGAGACTATTGAACTATCTGCTCTACGCGGGCCGATGCTGGTTAGGTTATCAACCATTGAACTAACAACGCTATGTCCTGTGACCGGTCAGCCTGACTTTGGTCGATTAGTCATTGACTATATACCTCGTGCTAAACTAATTGAGAGCAAATCACTTAAACTGTTCTTAGGTTCATTTCGGAACTTTAACACCTTTCACGAGCAATGCACGTCCTACATCACGGATAGACTATTTGATGCCCTCGATCCGATCTGGATACGGGTAGCTGGACTATTCCATCCACGAGGCGGAATATCTATTACACCTATCTGTGAGCTTGGTAAGCTACCTGACAACATCCGGGTTCCAGGAGTTATCCATGAGTAAGGTTGATAGAGCTAAGTTTTTCACAAAGGTCAGGTACAATCCGTTTTCTCGGCATCTGAACCAGTCTCAGGTTGATGGTATGAATGCCATCCTAGACTGTTGGGATGCGTCAGAGTTCACAGACCTGCGCTGGCTGGCCTACATGCTTGGCACGGCTTACCATGAAACAGCGCAAACAATGCAGCCGATCCATGAGTACGGCGGCAATGACTATTTCGAGCGGATGTATGGACCTAACGGGAAGCGTCCCGATACAGCTCGGAAGATGGGCAATACCCGTTATGGTGATGGTGCGAAGTACGCTGGCCGTGGCTATGTCCAATTAACCTGGAAGAATAACTACAAAAAGGCAGGTGATCTACTTAAAGTCGATCTGGTTGCCAACCCTGACTTAGCCATGAAGCCTGACATTGCCGCAAAGATCATGTTCTGCGGCATGACGGATGCTGAGGTGGTCTTCGAGGATACCCACGACGACCAGAACTTCTCCTTCACCGGAAAGACGTTGGAGGACTATTTCAACGATACAACAGAAGACTGGGTAAACGCTCGTCGGATCATCAATGGTACAGACCATGCAGCGATGATCGCTGAGACGGCTAAAGACTTCTACGAGGCATTAGAATACGAACCGGAGCAAACAGCCGCGTGAAGATTGACCTATTAAACCACGGCTTCGTTCGCTTACACAAGTGGATGAACGATGACCTGGAGATAGTACGAGCCGCCCGTCAATCCTATGATGCGGCGTGGCGGGCTGGCTTGAATGAGAACAACGACGATAAGTTAATTAATTACTTAATGAAGAACCGGCATACGACGCCGTTTGAAGTTGTTGAGTTTCAGTTTGAAGTTGTGGCTCCGATCTTTGTCCTGCGTCAGTGGATGAGACATAGATCGTGGAGCTACAATGAAATATCAGCACGTTATACTATATTACCTGAGAAGTTCTATGTGCCCCGTCCCGAAACGTATGGGGTGCAGAGTCGGTCATCGAAACAGGCTCGCGATCTGATAGCCGCTGACGGCTATTCTAAGGACGACTGGGAGCGGTTTCTCCGTTGGGAGGGGGAACAGCGGGCCTTTATGGAAACGGCCTTCACGCTCTACCGGAAGCACCTGGAAGAGGGTATGCCTCGGGAGCTTGCCCGCATCATTCTGCCGTTCGCTACGTATAGCGGTATGTCGGCAAAAGTTGATCTCCACAATCTATTTCATTTCCTGGAGTTGCGCCTGCATCCCCATGCTCAATACGAGATTAGGGTGTATGCTGAGGCAATCCTAAAGCTGATCGAGCCGATAGTCCCTGTCAGTCTGAAAGCATGGTCAACCCATGTGATGGTTGATTCACGCTGAGCTTTTTGCTTGCTTCACTGAAGGGCGCGTGCTATATTGCTATGCTCGGCAGAGGCCAAGCCACTGCATATCTAGGCAGACCATGCCCAGAAGAAGATATAAAGACATTACAGGCAAAAGATATGGGAAACTTGTAGCCATAGAATTTGCTGGATTAACCAAAACCAAACAAGCTTTATGGCTATGCAAGTGTGATTGCGGAAATCATTCAACAGTAATGATCGGCAATTTAACCAGTGGAATGAGTAAATCTTGTGGTTGCGGAATAGTTGATCGACTTAGGATAACTATAAAAAATAACACAAAACATGGAAATAGTAAGACTAAATTATACAGAGTATGGACCAATATGAAATCCAGATGCCTCAATTCAAAATCACCTGATTTCAAAAATTATGGGGGAAGAGGAATAACAATCTGCTCCGAATGGACAGAGTACATTCCCTTCCGGGATTGGGCTTTAGCCAACGGCTACTCCGAGGGATTAGAAATAGACCGTGAAGATAACGACGGGAATTATGAACCTAGTAATTGCAGGTTTGTGACTCGTATAGTCAATCAAAATAATAGGGTTCATTGGAGACATAAATGAAAGCTACAACAGCTTGGATATTGCTTGTCATCTGGTCAGACATGGGACTGACAAAAAACAGCGGCGAGTATGAAACCTTAGAAGCTTGTAAAGCCGCCTGGGCTGATAACATAGCCTGTTGGCAGGATGAACTTAAAACAACAAAGAAAGATAAACTAAAGAAATGGGGAGCGCCGACCGGGTTCTGTGTTCAGGCTGAGCGTTTATCTGCTCCCCGTATCATATACCCACCAGAACCCGATGATGGCAAACCGGGTAATTGCCCATGATCGAAAACGTATTATACCCAATCGTGTTTGTGACGATAGTTCAATCTGAGCTATGGTCTTTGCATCTGTTTATAGTACTTAAATTGTCATTTTTCTATATGGCCGGAGTTTTAGTTAGACAACTAATCGATAGGATGTGGAAATGATCCTGACACAGAAATGGCTAAACGAAGCCAAGTGTGGCGAGCCAAACTGCGAGCATACAGAGGAAGAACACAATATACTATTCCTCAACTCGGCCTGTCATACGAGAGGAGGCGTTGAGGCATATTATAACAAGAAAGATGGGTGTATCCATGTAACCTGTCTCGTATGCAAAAGACCTGTCGCAACGATAGCCGTAGCAAAGGAACTTGACTCATGATTAGTGCAACAGACCCAGAGACGGGCGAACCTGTTGATCGCTCAGTGATGGAGGAGGCTGGCGTTGCCTTCGTGCCGGAAGCTCAGCACATGGACCTAAGTAAAGAGGAGAAGCGTCGGACGACCGCGTTGATGATGGCAATTCAGGCTTACAAAAACCTGATTATACCAGACGCCGCTTACTTAGACAAAGCAGCTGATCTGGCACGACGCGGCGAGGGACCAAAGATCAGCCCTGCTACGATCGATGCGATGGTCGATGCTGCCATCAAGTTTGACTACATGATCGCAACAGGGAAGATGCTCTCGTTTGTTAAACGAGAAACCCCAGAGGTCGAAGAGTTCATAGCCGAACCGGGACGGCCCGCAGCAACGGAAGAAGAGACTATCGGCGATCCAGAAGCCTAAAAGGTGATAG
>Ga0126377_10002005_pt1 | contig 13757 bp, 15 predicted proteins | sample PanSoiMetPlot_22_FD_92647 | JGI IMG/M metagenome (GOLD analysis project Ga0126377, IMG submission 92647) | Tropical forest soil microbial communities from Panama - MetaG Plot_22 | ecosystem: Environmental > Terrestrial > Soil > Tropical forest > Bulk soil | place: Panama | collected 2016-02-17
CAGCGGCTAGCCCGCGTCAGTTGGTTCCTACGGCGCCGCCTCAACTGGCGCAGAACTTTCCGGTGTCGTGTCATCTCCGATCGAAGTAGGCAGGTCGACGACGCGGTGAAGGAGCCTTGTTCCAGGAACACCTCTTGACGGCCCGGGAACCGGACACCGGCCGGGTGCACGTAGTGATCGACACGCCCGCAGGCAGTCGCAACAAGTACAAGTACGACCTGCAGCGGCGCATCTTTCGCGTGAGCCGCACGCTGCCGGACGGCTTGGTGTTCCCGCACGACTTCGGTTGGATCCCGCAGACCCGCGCCGCGGACGGGGATCCGCTCGACATCCTGGTGCTGAGCGCGGCGCCGACGTTCCCGGGGTGCCTGGTCACTGCGCGCCTTCTCGGCGTGCTGCATGCCTACCAGCTGGAGGGCAAGCAGCGCGTGAGAAACGACCGTCTCATCGGCGTGGCGGAGACACCGGTCAACGTGTCGGAACTCAAGGGTCTGCGCTCTCTCGAGCCGCTGCAGCTGCGCTCAATCGAGCGCTTCTTCGAGTCGTACAACGAGCTCATGGGCCGGAAGTTTCGCGTCACCGGCCGCGGCAACCAGCGCGCGGCCGAAGCGCAGCTCGAGCAGGCGATGACCGCGTTCGCAGAGATGCCGCGCTGAACGGCGGTACGCCTCTTGCTTGTTTCCTTTCCTCACCATTTGCATATCGAATTCCGAGAGGCGCAACGCACGCATTGGCTTACAACGATCCCTGCGAAGCGGATCAGGAAGGCCGGGCGCGCGTGCATTCCGTTCAACAGGCGCTGTGGATTGTGCAAGGGCGGGCGTCGTTGAGCGCGGACGTAACCAGCACATCAGGAGGAGGGCGGAAATGGGCAGGCAGGCAGGAACCGACGGCGAGCCGGATCACCGCGAGCCGTATGAAGACAGCTACGGGATAGCGGGGCCGGGTGACGAGGGCGAGGAAGAGGAAGAGGGCGAAGAGGACGAATACATCGAAATCGAAATCGTCGACGACTACATCGAGGATCCCGAAGAATCGTAGACACGGCGGCCAGGACGCCGTCGCGCTCCTGAAGGCCGATGCGGCGCTTTGCGCCCGCGCGTCCGAGCACTCAAGCGCGCTTGGCGTGTGAAGCGCGCCCCTGGCGGCGCGTGCGCGCACGTTGCGGGCCGCGCCGTTTCTGCTCGAGGCTCTTCTGCAGCAGCGCCATGAGGTCTACGACCTTGCCGGCTCCTTCCTCGGGCTCCGCACCCTTCTCCGGGGCGGTCAGCGTCTTCGATTCGCCGGCCTTGACCTTCTGCTTGATGCGCTTCATCAGGTCGTCGTGATAGGTGTCGCGATATCTTGCCGGCTGCCATGGAGCTGACATTTCGTCGATCAGCCTGAGGGCCGCCTGCAATTCCCTGCCGTTCGCGGCACGCGCCGGCGATTTGGGCACACCTTCCAGCCTGGGCTCCGGCAGGATCTCCTGCTCGAAACGCATCGTGTTCAGGACCAGGACACCGTTCTCCGGCGAGAGCGTCGCGAGGTGCTCGCGGCTGCGGAGCACGAAGGACGCCACGGCGAGCTTGCCCGACTTCGCCAGCGCGTCGCGGAACAGGGTGTACACCTTCTCGCCGTGGCCTTCAGGCGTCAGGTAGTACGGCGTATCGAAGTAGACGGGCGCGATGGCGGTGCGCTCGACGAACGCATGGATGTCGATGGTGCGCGAGGCCTTGACGTTCGCACGCCGGAAGTCCTCCTCCGTCAGGACTACGTAGTCCCCTTTGCGGTACTCGTAGCCCTTGACGACATCGCGCCACTCGACGGTCTTGCCGGTCTTCTTGCTGCAGCGCTTGTAGCCGACCGGTGAGAAGTCGCGCTTGTCGAGCATGTCGAGCTCGAGCTCGTGGGCGCGCGCGGCGCTGTGCAGGCTCACCGGGATGTAGACGAGGCTGAAGCTGATCGCGCCTTTCCAGATTGCGCGCGGCATCGAGTGCTCCTTGAGGTCTTCAGGAATCGAGTGGGTACACGAGCGGTGCAAGGAGCAGGCCAGCGCGCCTGAACATGAGTGCGGCGGCGAATGCTGCGCGCATCGACAAGTGTAGGAGTGCACCGACGATTCCACGCGGCCAACCACCATTGTTCGCACAGCGCGCCGCGCGCACGCTGTAATCGCAGCGGTTGCACTACTGTCCTTACGGATAGATCAGAGTGACCAACGCTGGGGGTCGCGAAAGCGGCCCCTATTTTTTTGTGCGCGCCCTTCAGGGTTTGCGCGGCAGGGCGCGCGGCGCTATCGCGATGCAGTTGAGGGTGTAGCGCAGATTGACCGTGACGGCGCCAGTGTAATGACCGGCCGCAAGCCGCGGATCGACGTCGACCCTGCCATAAAGTGAATACACACGTGTCGTCGTGCGCTGATCGGGCGCGAGCTGCAGCGTGTCGCTGATGGCTTGCGTGTTGTCCGAGCCATCGCCCCAGGACTGGGTCTGTGCCGGGTCGAGATACAGCGTGTAGTGCGCCTGGCCGGTCGCGCCCAACATGAAGCGTTCGGTTCGTGCCGGCAGCCCCTCCAGCTGCAGCAGAATCTCGATTGGTCTTTGCAGAGTGACCGAACGCGGCCGGATCTCGGTGGTCCGGCTGCACGTCACGGTGAGCGTGAACACGCTGAGCTGAGCAGCGACGGCCTCGCTCGGCGTGACGCTGCCGAAAGAAACGGCAGGCACGATGATGTCGCACGTCGCGGGCGTCGGCGGGCAGGCGAACTGCTGCTGCCCCTGCGCCAACGCGGGCAGCATCAGCGCCACGATGCTCAGCGTCACTCGCACGTCAGTGGTCCCAGGGTGCTCGCCGAGGTGAAGTCCTCGGGCACATGAATCGCGACCTTGCAGGAGTAGGGTCCCGCGGACACGTGCAGCGTCTGCGTGGCGCCGCGTGCCAGGCCGGAGACGAAGGCGCGCCCGTCGCTTCCGATGTAGAACGTCTGGGTGTTCCCCTCGAGCAAGCCTTGCGCACCCGCCGGCACGGGCGTGCCGTCGTGCTGGACCAGCACGAGGGTGGCCGACAACTCGCGGCGGATGTCCATGCGGTAGAAGGAGCCCATGCCGTATGGCAGCTTCAGGAGCGCTCGATTGTCCTCGAATACGCCTTCGGCGGGGATATCGTCGGGCTCGAAGGACACTGAATTCGACAGGAACGGTGTGAGGTGCGGCACTACCGCCTCGCCATTGCGGTCCGTGCGCGCGACGAGCTGGTTGTTGGAGTAGACGTCGACATCGGGGAAGTCGGCGACCTTGAGGATCGCAAAGCTCGAGTCCAGGTAGCGTGACAACTTGAGCGCGCCGCCCGCCACGGCCACGCCGCCGCGTGCGTACACGCTCTGCGACTCGAAATCCTGTGTCTCCTGCGCTTCCACGCCGAACAGCCCCGCCGAGTTCTGGTACTCCGCGCGCAGCAGCCAGCGTTGCTCGCCGTCGGTGCCACCGAACAGGGCATCGTATCCCGCGCTGTCGCTTTCGAGCAGGTTGCGGCCGTACTGCGCCGACCAGGTATCGCTGCCGGTCTGACGGATGTGCTCCGCGGTCATCGAGAGATAGTCGCGTGACCCCAAGGGCATCGAGACGAAAGCGGACGCGGCCGTCTGCCGGTCGGCATCGACGTCGATGCGCGAGACGCCGAAGGTCAGCGAAACGTTCCGGAACAACGAGAGGTTCGCGACAATCGAGGCGATGATCACTTCGCCTTGCGTGTCGATCGTGCGCGTGGCCTGCGCACCCAGCGACCAGCGGGCGGTGGATGACCAGGAAATGAACGCCCGATCCCGGTCGTGAAGGCGCGCAATGCCGGGTTCCACGCTGACATCGATGAAATTGTCCGAACGCCGCTCGACGCTCGCGCCCATCTGCAGCCGGCGGCCGTGGCGGGAAAAACCGATCACGGTGATGTGCCCCGTGCCCTCGTCGGGTGAGGAGCTGGCGCCGCCGCCGAGCGTGACAACGCCGAAGAGCGGCACGGCGAACTGGATCGCTCCACCGAGCGCTTCCGCAGCATCGAGCAGCTCCGCGTGTGCGCTCAGGGTGACACGGTCCGTCACACCGTACCGATGCGTTCCCAGCGCGACGAAGTCATCGTACTCATTGCTCTTCACGCCATACTCGTCGCGCAGCCATCCCGCCTCGTACGAGAAATCGGAGAGGCCCTTACGCAGCAACTCTTCCTCGCCGATGAACGGCACCACTTGCACCGTCTCGCGACCCAGCAGGTCGCGCGTCACGATGCGAACGTCGGCAACGCCGGAGGGCACGGGCAGATCGGTGATCGAATAAGGTCCCGGTGCGACTGCGGCGCTATAGGTGCGCGCGTTGTTGACGAGGATGTCGATGGTGGAGGGCACCACAGCCGTTCCCTGCACCAGCGGCGTCGGGTAGGTGATCATCAGCGGGCGGTTGGCGAAATTGCGCGCGAACTGTACGCCAGCCATCCTGACCGATGGGGTGACGGTGCTCGAGCGCGAGAGCGTGTCGCCGATCACCCAGGAGGTGACGCTGTTTTCGTCGTCGTAGCGCCAGGCCGTGTCGAGCCGGGTGGTCGTGTGACCGCGCTCTTCGGTCAGTGCGCTGCTGGTGAGCAACCCGTAGCGCCCGAAGAGGCCGCCCTCCCAGGTCGACTCCACCGACGTGTCGCCATCGGTGCGATCGGCGCGGATGTCGTAGTTGAGAAACCCACCGCTTGAACGCGTGACGGCGAGCGTGTCCTCGCGCACTGCTTCGAGGTCTTGCGGGCGAAACGCGCGGGGGTCGAACTCGATCTCGGCGGCGAGCCGCGCCATGTCGATCGTGACCTCGGCGCCGAGCGCTTCCAGGCACAGCCACGTCGCGTCCTTGATCTTGTAGACCGTGGCCTCGAGCGGCGAGATGCCCCAGGCGATCACGTCTTCCGTGCGAGCGAAGTGGGGTCCTGACGGCGGCGCCACGAGAATGGACGTGGGTTCGTAGGCGCGACTGTTGACCACGACCTCGAGCGGCAGGACCTCGGCGTCCTGTGCCGCGCGGGCCCCGCGTTCACACGCGACGCCCATCGCCTCGGCATGCGCGGACGGGCGCTCCACCGACTCTTGCGCCGCGCTGGGGCGCGCCAACAGCAACAGTTGGCAAGCCGCCAGTGCAACGTGCGCGGGTCGTCGGCTCAGCGGGCGTTGGCCTTGAAGGTGCCCCGATCAGTGCGCACCGACACATCGAGCGGGCCCGCGGAAGCGTTGCGCAACTGGAAGTCCCAGGTGCGACTGGTTCCGGCCAGCAGGTAGTCGCCGGGCGTGACTTTCAGGAGCGGCGTGTCTCCCTGCGCCACGGTCAGTTCCTCGGCCTTCAGGTTGGCGACGCCGGCGTTGTGCGCCTCGATGCGAATGCCCGTCGCCGTCCGTTGCGGCGTGAGCTCGAGCTTGCCCTCCGGCGCGCGACCGCTCTCCGGCAACACGAACGCCGGAACCCCGACCGAAAGGGCCGTCGTCACGACGGACCCGGCAGCGAGCTGCGGGGCGGGCACGACCTCGTTGATGAACACGCGATACGAGTGTTCCTTCGCATCCGGTGTGCGGTTGAGGGACACGCGGATGACCTGCGCGGCGTTCTGCTCCAGGTGGAACGTGCTGGGGACCACTAGCAGTTCATCGGTCGGCTTATAGGTGTCGATCCCATTGTCCTGGCTCCACGACACGGCACGCACTTCGAACGTGCGCGCGACGGTGTCGTTGGTGATGGTGAGCGAGGCGGTCTTGCTCTTGCCGAGCTCGACGCGCACCGGAACGATGGAAAAGGCATCGGCCAGCAGCAGTCCCGGCGCGGCGGCGAGCAGCAACGTGGCGATCATGCGTTTCATGAGAGTTCCCTCCTCAGAACAGCACGTTCACGGTGATGGTGTCGATGTACGTGCCCGGTGAAACCAGCTGCCCCGCGGGAACACTGCCGTAGACCGGGTAGGACTGTTGCGTACCCGTGCCATTTCCCTGCAGGGTGTTCGAGCCCACCGTATCGCCCCACACTTCGTTCGAATTGCGCGAGGAGGTGCGATACAACTGGTAGTTGAGGGTACTGGAGCCGAACGTCATCTTGCGGGTGTCGATCGACGCACCGGCACTGGTGCCGGCGTTCAGCGCGATGTTGTACTGAACGTTCGGCGAGCAGGTGACCTTCAGCTCGCTCTGGGCGTCGTTGCGGGTTGCCGCATTGGGCGAGTAGTTGCCGAAGTTGAGGTCGTTTGCGCTCACCTGGCAGGACGCCTGAACATTGGTGGTGACCTTGAACGTGGTGGTCGGGGATTGGGCAACGGTTGCGAGGGGAACGATGAGTGCCGCGGTGAGGGCGGCCCGGAGCAGACCGAAGGACGTATCCATGTGCGTACCTCCAACGCGCCAGAGGACGTAGGGCCGCCCGGATGTTAGACCCCTGTAGACGCGCGGGCAGTTGTACCTTGGTGCATGCGGCCGCGATCACCGCACTGGTGGCCGGCATCGCGGTGCCCCGGAGTTTCGCGGCCGAGACGCACACCACCCAGCGGGTCATGACGGTCAGCGTCGATGTGCGCAAGACCTGCTCGATCAGCGCCAACGACATCAATTTCGGCAACTACAACCCCAACGCCGGGGGCGCGCAGCTGGCCGAAGCCCTGGTCCATATTCACTGCAGCAATGGAGTCAGTTACGAGGTCTCGATGGACGCAGGGCGGGGGCCCGGTGCGACCACGGCCGCACGCAAGATGACCTCAGGTGCAAACACGCTGGGTTACGGCCTGTACCATGACCCCGGCCGTCAGCAGGTCTGGGGGGATACGCTCGGTGTCGACACGCTCCGCGGCCTGGGTCTGGGTCCGCCGTTCGACGTCACGGTTTACGGCAAGATCGAGCCGCGCCAGAGTGTCCCGGCCGGTACTTATGCCGACGTGATTACGGTCAGGATCCTCTTCTAAGATGCGACCGGGCACGCCCGCGAGCGTCACTCAGATACCGGCATACCACTCGTAACCGCGGTCTTCCCAGTAGCCGCCGTTGCCGCCGCGGATTGTAGCGAAGCTCTCCACGGCCTCGATGCGCATGAGGTACTTCGCCATCTTGTAACCAAGCTGGCGTTCGATGCGCACGCGCAGCGGGGCGCCATTCTTGATCGGCAGGATCTCGTCGTTCAGCTCGTATGCCAGGATCGTCTGCGGGTGCAGGGCGTCTTCCAGGTCGATGCTCTCGTAGTACTTTTCCGGCTCTCCCCACATCGGGTCCGCGCAATGAAAGACCACGTAGCGCGCTTCGGGCTGCAACCGGACGAGCTCCAGGACGTGACTGAGCTGCACCCCGGTCCATTTGCCGATCGCGCTCCATCCCTCGACGCAATCGTGGCGCGTGATCTGCGTGCGACTCGGCATGGCGCGCAGCTCAGCGAGAGTGAACTCGGCGGGAGCTTGCACCAGCCCATCGACCCGGAGCTTCCAGTCCTGAAAGCCGCGCGCCGCCAGGGCCTGGTATTCGCTGTCCTCCGGGTTCGCGGTTCCATTACTGCGGAAGTGCGGCGACAAGTCGGCCTCCGTGAACTCCTGGGCCATCGAGCGTCGCGACGTCACGAGATGCTGCGCGACGCGGCTCAGGTGCTCGCCGATGCCGAGGACCTTCGGAAACCAGGAACTGTTCGAAAGCGCATCGCAGCCCGCGAGCAGCGCGGCGCCCGCACCGGTGAGCGCGTGTCGCAGGAAGTATCGACGCGAGCGCTTGCTGGGCTTCATGACGGCTCTCCGGAGCTGATCTTGTAGCGCCCCGTGATCATCGAGCGCAGGTTGTTCCAGAATCCCGTGACGAAGACCTGGAACACGTGGATCAGGACGAACAGCACCACGGTCCAGGCAGCGATGAAATGCAGGGTGCGCGCCGACTGGCGCCCACCGAGGACATCCACCCACCCCGGCCAAACCGAATTGAGCCACGGCGACATGGCCCAGCCGGTCAGCAGGATCAGCGGGAAGAGTCCGAAGATCAGGAGCAGGTAGGCAAGCTTCTGCAGCACGTTGTAGCGCCTCGCCTCTTCGCCGTGCGGGTGACGCAGGCGCAGGTGATCCTTGAACGAATGCCAGAGGCCGCGCCAATCCTCGCGCGTCGGCTTCAGATCCCGTTGGACGTGACGGCTCGCGAGGCTGTGCGCGAGATACACGATGCCATTGATCACGAACAGCCACGCGAAGAAGAGGTGCCAACGTCGCCCCATCGCGAGCCACGTCCCGCTGGGAACGATCATCCAGGACGGGAACTTGTCCGGCACTTCGATCAGGGGGCGCGCGCCCGTTTCGGACTGCCTGCCCCACGGGAACCCTCCCTTGACCTCAAGGAGGGCGGGCTTGCCCGAGTAGGAGGTGTCGCCCCAGTAGAGCGCGGGGTGTTCGTTGAAGATCTGCAGCCCGCTCATCAGCAACGCCGTCAGGGCGATGACGTTGATCCAGTGCGTGATGCGCACCAGCAGGCTGTGACGGCGGTAGAGGTAGGTCTGTGCCATAGGATCGAGCGTGGCGTTCGGCATGGATTATCGTCATTGACCGGCGGTCGACCAACTTTGTTACGCCTGCCTGGCGTTGATTTCTACTGGAGGGCCTTTCCGGACACCGTTGCTGGTACATTCTCGAACCAGCGCCCCCGTAGCTCAGTGGATAGAGCGACCGCCTCCTAAGCGGTAGGTCGTCGGTTCAACTCCGGCCGGGGGCGCCATGGGGTCAATGAAGAACAAACACATTCAACTTGATCCGCTCAAGCTTCGGAAGCAGGCAAGTCCGAAGCCGATTTCGACTGACGATCACGAACGCCTCACCGAGTTGTTTGCGAAGGTCAGCAGGAGCCAGGAGCGCTCGATGAGCGGCGAGGCGCTGCGCGAGTACATCGGCGAGATCGAGAAAGTCGCGCGGGGCATCTTCGCTGCGCAGGGGGAAGATCCCGATCCGGTCGTGCAGCGGTGTGCCGAGATCGTCAGGGAACACGAAGGCCCGAAGCTGGAGGACGTTTCCGAAGACGCGCTCAGCAGGTACATGCAAGCGCTGGGAACCGGCATTTCACGGCCCCCGCGCACCGGGACAGCCGCCGAATCCCTCTATGGCGCGGCGCGTGTGCTCCTCAGGATCAACGTTCTCAAGTTCACCATGAGCAACCCGACCCCCAATCCCTGGCTGCTCGCCGAGGAATGCATGAGCGTGGAAGCGGCCTTCCAGCAATTGATCGCGGCGGGCGCATTCAACAGCGAAGTGCGTACCCGGACGCCGCGCGCGACCAAGGAGCTGAAGGCTCGCGAACGCCAGGACAAGATGCGCCAATGGATCGATGCAAACGGCACGTTCCCCACCAATGACAAGGCGACGCGAACCGTGCTCGGCTATGAGCATCCGCAGACGGAGGCCGCACGCAGGCTCTTCAGTCGTGACCTTACTGCGGTACACGCAACTCACAAGGCGCGCGAATAGCGCCACCAACGAGCGCGCACCAGAGCGCCGGGAACGCCAGTTTGAACTACAAGGCCTGTTTCGCCGCTCTGCTCAGTGCGGTCCTCGTCCTCTCCACCGCCTGCTCGACGATCAGCAAGTCGATGCCGGCCGCACAGAAATCCCAGCAGCAGGCCGACCAGCTGCAGCAGACGCAGCTCAGGGTGATGCGTTTCGCCGACGAATACGCGGGACGAGTGCGCGAGGCGGCGAGCAAATACCAGGCGACCCGGACCACGCCTGAGGAACGACTGACTGCACAGGCCTGGAAGGTGCAGCAGGCCGAGTCCGCTTACACGATCGCGAGCGGACCCAACTCCGTCGCCAACGCGCTCGACATGGTCGTGCTCGCGACCTTGAGCCGCATGGTGATGGAGGACGTGTGGCTCAACGCGTCCGACGGCGAACGCGCGCGCCCGGTGGTCGAAGTGCATCGCGGCCTGGAAGAGCAGGCCTGGAAACTCGTCAACGGCCTGCTCACGGAGTCGCAGAGCGCGCAGCTCAAGGAAGTCATCGATGAGTGGCGCAAGCAGAACCCGGACGTGCACTTCGTCGCCTACATTCACTTCAATGACTTTGCGAAGTCCGTGGGCGGGGCTCATGCGGGCGAGGATCGATCCTCGGGCAATCTCTTCTCGATGCTCGGGCTCGACCCCTTCACCAGTCTCGACCCGGCGGTGCGTGAGATCGCCCAGACTCGCGAGCTCGCCGAGCGGGCGATCTACTACATGCAGCGCACCCCGGGGCTGCTCGACATGCAGGTCGAAAAGCTGACCTACGCGCTCGCCGTGATGCCGGAGACCAAGTCGCTCATTGCCAGTGCCGATCGCGCCTCACTGGTCGGCAGCGCCGCGGACCGTCTCTCGAGCGAACTCCCCGATATTCTCGCGAACGAGCGCCAGGCGCTCATCGCGCAATTGATGCAGGAGCTCGATAAGCACCGCGAAAGCGTGAGCTCGATGAGCCAGGAACTGCGCTCGACGCTCGAGGCCGGCACGCAGACGGCCAACGCGCTGCACCAGACCCTCGAGACGCTCGAGCGCATCACCGCCCGCTACCCGCCCCGCGAACCGAAGGCCGGGGAGGCGAGCGCGGCCCGCCCGTTCGACATCCGCGACTACACCGAGATGGTCCGCGAGTTGAGTGTGACGACACGAGACCTCAACACGCTCGCCGCGAGCCTCGACAGCACACTGCCCGCGGTGCACGCGGCAACGCAGGATGCCGCCGGTGCGCTCCAGCAAGTGATGAATCGCTTCTTCTGGCAATTGCTGGCGCTGATCGCGGCGGCGGCCGTGATCATCACGCTCGCGGCGCTCGGCTATCGCGCGGTCGTCACGCGAATGCAGCGCCGGACGCAGTAGGCACAGGTAGGGTTGCGGCGATCGCAGGGCTCGGGGGGGGCCGTCTGCGCCGGATATTCCAGGTGGCTCGTCGATCTTAGGGCCCGGCGGCGGCTCGCAGTTCGTCACGGGCCATGTGCGCGCCTGACGCCAGCCACACGGTCAGCAACCGGACCTGGGTGTCGTCGAGACGCTTGCCGAATGCCGGCATGGTGCCGTTCCGGCCATTGGAAATGGACGCGATGATGTCTCGGCGCGTGCCGCCGTAAGTCCAGATCTGATCGTCGAGCGCCGGCGCGCCGACCGCCGGATTGCCGCTGCCATCCGCCTGGTGACAGGCCACACAGTACTGCTGAAACAGCGTCGCGCCTGAAGTATTCGCGGTTGCCTTGCCGTCGGCGAGCGCCTCGACATAGTCCGCCAGTTGCCGCACCCCGTGCTCATTGACGACACCGAGCCAGGCCGGCATGGCGGCTTCGCGGCCGAGACGGATGGTCTGGGCGATCTGTTCTTCGCTCCCGCCCCATTGCCACGACTTGTCCGTGAGATCCGGGAAGTGATCGGCCTGCCCCGCGGCATTGTGTCCGTGGCACGACGTGCAGTTGTTGTTGAAGACGCGTTGCGCAGAGCGCATCGCGTTGGCGTCGGCCGCGAGCGTCGCACTCGGCTCCTCGAGGATATGGCGGCGCTCGCCGCCGAATTTCGCGTCGTAGTTCGCGAAACGGTCGGCGATCTGGCTCTCCTGCGACCAGCGCAGGGCTCCCCGGTAAGTGCCGAGCGCCGGATACAGGATCACGTAGATCACGGAAAGGGACATGAGGCCGAGGATGAACCAGAACCACCAGATGGGCGCCGGCTTCGTGCCCTCGCGCAGCGTCTCGTCCCACACTTCGTGTTCGTTGCCGTCGCCGCCGGGCCGATAGAGATCGATCACGAGCCAGACGAGCGCGAAGAAGGACGTGACCGTGAGAACCACGATCCAGCCGCCCCAGAAGCTCGACGGCAGGTCAGCCATGCGGCGCCTCGTCCTCGAGCGGAATACGCGCAGCCGCGTCCATGTGTCGACGGTTCGAGCGCAGTGAGACCCAGACCACCACGACGATCATGAAGAGCGAAACGATCATGTCGCCGATGAAGATGACCCAGGTCATGGCATTGCTGCTCCGGCGCTGGCGCGTCCCAGGGATTGCAGATAGGCGATCAGTGCGTCGAGCTCGGTGCGGCCCGCGAGTGCCGCCGGCGCCTCGTCGATTTCCTTGGCGGAGTAGGGGTGACCGAGCGTTGCAAGCGCGCGCATGCGCGCCTGGATGCTGCCGCTGCTGTCCGCGGGTTCATCCGCAAGCCTGGCGTAGGCCGGCATGATCGAGCGCGGCTCGACCGAGCGCGGATCGATGAGGTGCAGCTTCTGCCAGGTGTCGCTGTACTTGCCGCCGATGCGCGCCAGGTCCGGACCGGTGCGCTTGGAGCCCCAGAGAAATGGCCGGTCGTACGCAAACTCTTCCGCGCGCGAGTACGGTCCGTAGCGCTTCACTTCGGCGAGCAGCGGGCGGATCTGCTGCGTATGACAAGTGCTGCAAGATTCGCGGATATAGATGTCTCGCCCCTCGAGCTCGAGCGCCGAATACGGCTTCAGGCCTGGCGCCGCGTGCGCGTGCTGGGTGGCGATGGGCAGGAGCTGCACCATGCCGCCGATCGAGGACACGACGAGAATGCCAAAGATCAGCAGTCCCGTGTTGCGTTCGAGGCGTCGATGGAGTTCCAGCCACCTCATGCGGTGACTCCCGCGGGCACCGTGGCGGTGACGGTGTGGCGCTTGGCGAAGGTCTGCGTGAGGTTCCAGAACATCAGGATCGCGCCGTAGAGGAAGATCAGGCCGGCGAAGAAGCGCAGCAGGTAGTACGGATGCATCGCCGCCATCACGTCGTTGAAGCTGAAACGCACCTCGCCGAGGTTGTCGAGCGACAGCCACAGCACGCCCTGCGAGATGCCGGCGCCCCACATCGAGAGCACGTAGAGCAACACGCCGGCGAGCGCCAGCCAGAAATGGCGGTTGGCGAGCTGCGCGCTGTAGAGCGGCGCACCGGCGAGGCGCGGTACCAGGTAGTAGAACGTGCCGAACGTGATCAGCGCATTCCAGCCCAGCGCGCCGGAGTGCACGTGCCCGATGGTCCACTCGGTGAAGTGGCTGAAGACGTTGACGCTGCGGATCGCGAGCATCGGGCCTTCAAATGTCGCCAGCCCGTAGAACGCGAGCGCCAGCACGATGAACTTGAGCGCGGGGTCGGTCTTGAGCTTTTGCGCCGCGCCGCTCACCGTCATGATGCCGTTCACCATCGTCGCCCATGATGGGGCCAGCAGGATCAGGCTCATCGCCATGCCGAGCGATTGCACCCACCCCGGGATCGCGTGGTAGTGCAGATGGTGTGGCCCGGCCCAGATGTAGGTGTAGACGAAGGCCCAGAACGCGACGATCGACAGCCGGTAGCTCCAGATCGGCTGCTCGGCCTGCTTCGGCAGGAAGTAATAGAGCATGCCGAGGAAGCCGCCGGTCAGCAGGAACCCGACCGCATTGTGGCCGTACCACCACTGCACGACCGCATCCTGCGCGCCCGCGAAGAGCGAATAGGACTTGCCGAGGGTCACGGGCAACTCGAGGCTGTTCACGATGTGCAGCATCGCCACCACGATGATCAGCGCGCCGTAAAACCAGTTCGAGATGTAGATCGCCTCGACGCGCCGGCGCGCGATCGTGCCGAAGAACACCACGCCGAAGGACACCCACGCCACGGCGATCGCGATGTCGAACGGCCATTCGAGCTCGGCGTATTCCTTGCCCGCGTTCCAGCCCGCGAGGATCGAGATGCCACCCAGCAGGATGGTGGCCTGCCACGCCCAGAAGATCGCCCACGCCAGCTTCGGGGCGAACAGGCGCACGTGAGA
>Ga0126377_10002006_pt1 | contig 13757 bp, 19 predicted proteins | sample PanSoiMetPlot_22_FD_92647 | JGI IMG/M metagenome (GOLD analysis project Ga0126377, IMG submission 92647) | Tropical forest soil microbial communities from Panama - MetaG Plot_22 | ecosystem: Environmental > Terrestrial > Soil > Tropical forest > Bulk soil | place: Panama | collected 2016-02-17
CGGCCGTGCTCGGCCGCCACCTCGCGCAACTGCTTGACCGTCAGGTTTTGCAGGTGCCCGGTCAGCTCGGCGGCGTGCTTCTGGGTCAGCTCGCCTCTTATGGCCTTGCCGACGGCGCCCTTGGCGGCGCTCACGGCCTCGGCCGACCCCTTGACCACGAACCGCCCGCCCTTGCCGCGCGGGTGCAGCGCCTCGAAGGCCTCGTCGAACTGCTCCTGGCGGAGCAGGTCCAGGGCGGCCTCGCCGAACAGGCCGTAGAGCACCTCGGCAATGAGGTCGGCCTGCTCCCGGGTATCCTCTTCGGCGAAGTCTTGCGGCGGGCGCGGCGGCGTGGGGCCCCTCGGGAGGTTGCCCAGGCCCCCGTCACGGCCGCCACCGCCACCGCCCTTGCCGCCGCCCGACGGCCCCTTGCCGAACGGCGGGGCCGCACCCCCTGCCAGCGGCGGCACCTCCTTCTTCCCTTTCAGGCTGTCCTCCGGCTCGGTCGCCTCCGGCGGCCGGCGGCCGTAGCGCTCGTACAGGTCTTCGCGGCTGAGGTCCAACCCCATGGCGTTCAAGCCGGTGTCGATCTCTAAATCGATCTTGCGCTCGTTGACGTCGATGGCGGCCAGCCGCACCTTGGGGTAGGCGGCGACCACGAAGTTGAGGTCGGTGATGTCCTTGACCAGGCCGTTGTGCGGGGCGTTGAACACCTGTTCCACGGTGCGGGCGACGAACCAGTTGATCTTGTCGGCGGTGGACTTGTGGACGAGGGAGTTGCCCCGGCCCTCGACGATGGTCCCCTCCAGGCTCTGCAGGACGGCACCCTGGATCCCGAGGAAGATGTCGTGCTTGAGGTCGCGGACGGCGTCGGCGAACTGGGCGTCGGCCATGCCGGCGACGTTCAGGGCCTCGACCTTGACCCCTTCCGGCACGGTCAGCCAGTTCTGGCTCTTGACCAGCTTCAAGGCCTCGGCCAGGGAGGGCTGCTGCTGCTCGGTTTGGAAGGTGCCTAAAAGCACCGGCAGGGAGCGCTTCTCGAGCCCCACCGCCCGGAACTTGAGCGCCGTGTCGAGCATCCACCAGCGGCTGTAGACGGCGCGGAAGTCCGAGGTGCCGGTCGGCACGTCCCAGAAGGGCAAGTGGCGGTAGATGACGAAGGCGGCCGGCGGGAAGACCTCGCCGGGGTTGTAGCGCAGGCCCAGGACGCCGGTCACATTTCTATGGTCGTCGGTCTGCAACACCAGGTCGTGGCCCGTGTCCTTGGGCTTGAGCGCCCTGAGGTAGTAGCGCCCGGCGTGCTCGCCGGTCGGCTGCCGCTCCCAGACCTTCTCCGAGACCGAGTAGCCGTCGACGCAGGCGCCCGAGAGGATGGACCAGATCGCCCCCGTCACGCCACCGGCGAGGCCCTCCTCCAGGTTCCAGCGGACGAAGTCGGCGACGGCCTGGGATCTCGCGCATTTCTTGTCGTGGGGGATCACTTCGATTTCCAGCGCGCAGACCGCCAGGAGCTTGCCGAGGACGGCCGCCTTGACGTTGGGGTCGGCGAGCATGCGGCGGTAGGCCAGGCGCATCTGCGGCGTCTCGGCCTGCGTCTGCAGCTCGTCGAAGAACGGTAAAAACCAGGGCAGGGTGGCGCCGGCGGGGCCGCTCCTGACCCGCTCCTCCTTCAGGGCCAGCTCCGCCGTGGTGCCCTGGCTGCGCCGGCCGAACCAGCCGGGGGCGTGCTCGCGCAGCCAGGCGACCACGCCGCGCGACGGGCCGGGCTGGGCAGCCCGGGTCTTCGACAGGGCGCTTTGCGTGTCGCGCCGCCAGGCGGTCAGGAAGTCCATCACCACGGCCCGCCTCCGATCTCGAACACGCCGGGCGGCGCGCCTTCCACCCCCACCGGCGCTTCCTCGTCCCTGGCGATCGCGAAGGCGCCGGTCTGGGGGGCCTTCAGCCAGGCGATGGCGTAGCGTTCGGCGTCCATCAGGTGGTAGGTCTCCTTGGCGTCGATCCGCTCGGTCGGCTCGCCAAAATCGTCGAGCTCGCGGGAGTAGGTCCGCTTCTCGTCCAGGTAGCTGTCGAGGTCGTCGAAGGCGACGATCTCGTCCTTGCGGTGCGCCGCGTAGACGCGCTCGATGCCGACCTCGACCTCGGAGACGGCGGGTTCCCTGACCGGCAGGCCGTTCCGGGCGAACTCGAGCCGCCACTGGTCCTCGCTAGAGGCGCCGCCGGCCGCGTCGGGCAGCCGGGGCTCGCCCTGGAGGAGTTCGCGGACGTGCTCGGCGGCGCTGCGGCCCCCGGCCAGGTAGGTGCGGTAGAGGAAGAGCCGGCCGGTCGGCGCGTTATAGCGGTCGCGCTCGGCGGCGAAAAAGACGGCCGCAGTGTTGACCCCGCCGAAGTCGAGGCCGACGGTGCGTGACCAGTGCTCGGGCAGGGCGAAGCGCGGGCAAGTGTGGCGGCTGCTGTCGAAGCAGTCGTAGATCATGCCGGCGGGCCGGGCGAAGACGGCGCGGTAGAACAGGTCGAACTTCCAGCGCGGCAGCTCGCGCTGGGCGCGCAGGTACTCCTCCCTCGGGAAGGCCGGGTTGGCGATGCTCTCGAAGCGGACCAGGTCGATGTCGGGGTGGGCAAAGCCGGCCTTCTCCCAGGGGTCGGCCAGCTTCTGCTTGAGCCAGCCGAGGTCGTAGGGGGTGGTGGTCAGGAGGATCCGCCCCTGGTGGATGGCCACCCGCCGGTTGACCGCCTCCCAGCTGGGCAGGCGGAACTTCTTCTGCCCGGCCTCGTCGAGCCAGGCCGCTTTCGCGGTGGCCGCCTCCAGGGATTCGGGGTCTTGCGCGTGGCCGAAGAAAACCTTGGTCTTGCCGTCCTTACTGCGAAAGACGCGGCTTTGTGCGTGGTACTTGCCCCAGCGGAGCCGCTCCTCGAAGAGGGCTAAGAAGGCCGGCAGCATCTTCTTTTCGAGCAGGGGGTAGGTCGGGCTGACGCAGAGGTAATCGCCCGGCCCTTTGGCCTGCATCTCCCGGTGCAGCCAGAAGGGGCCGAACTCGGTCTTGCCGCCCTGCGTGCCGGCCAGCACGACCACGAAGCGCTTTTGGCTGTCCCAGGCGCGCAGCTGCCCCTCGTGGAAGTTGAGCCGCAGGGCGCCGTCAGGTTTGACTTCCACGAGCGGTGGCATCGGGTTTGACCTCGGGCGCTGCCTCGACAGGACTCGTAGGTCGTATGGGTCCTATAGGTCCTATAGGTCCTATTTTTTCCGGCCTCGCGACCTCGATGTAGGGCACGACCAGCGGCGCGCCGTCGGGGCCGGTCAGCTCGGTGCGCTCGACGTAGCCCCGGTCCTTGGCCTGGCACTTCAGGTAGAAGCAGACGGCCCAGGACTCGCCCTCCCTGACCTTCCGGTGCAGGGAGCTTTCGGCCGTGTCCTTCATGGCCTCCCTGCACTCGGCGAAGATCGCCTTGAGCGTCTCGCGCGAGGCGCAAAACTGCGAGACGGCCTGGCGGGTGACGCCGTAGTGCCGCGCCACGGCGGCCATGTTGCCGTCGTGCTCCCTGAGCAGGGCGCCCACGCCTTCCACGGTCAAGCCGCCGTTTTTCATGGGTCAAGTCGTCTAGAGCCGCCGGTACGGGTAGGAAAGCCGTAAGGCCCGGTGGTGGTACTTGCCTTTACTGGGGGCGTCGAGGAGCGCCTGGTACACCGACAGCGGCACGCCGCGGTACTCGTAGACGCTACCGCTATGGAACCGCACCTGGAGCAGGCCGACCGGGTCGGCGCTACGCCGCTCGGCCGGCAAGGCGCCCCAGCGGACGGCGTCGAGGTTACTCGACGAAACGCCTAGCCACGGCCGCGTGGCCACGGGGGCGGCGGCCTTGCCGAGGCCCAGCAGTTTTTGCAAGAGGCCCATGCCGCCATCGTGGCAGGGGGAGAGGCCTAGCGGCGAGGAAGTGGCGGCAGGCCGACGAGTTTGCGGCCGTAGGACAGCCCGGCGGCACAGAGGGCGCCCATCGCGGCAGGGCGGTTCGCGTAGCCCTTCCACTGACCCGTCGTGCGTCCGGGAAGGAGGCGAAAGAGGCGGCCCGGCAACGGCACGGCATAGCCAGGCGTGCGGGTCGAGAGACCGTCTGCGTTACGCCAAAGCCCTGGTCCTCTTGCCAGTCGGCCCAGACCGAGCGCAGGTCGTCGCGACCGGGCTCCTCGAGGATGGCTCGCAGGATGGCGTCACCTTCCGTCATCACGCCCTCGGTGCCAGTGCGTACCGCCCGTCGGCCAGGAGGCACAGGACGCCGTAGTCCACCAGCCGGCGGGCGCTCTGGCGGACGTGCTGGCGGCTGGCCTTCTTACCCAGGAAGGCGGCCAGCGTCCTTGGCAGCAAGGCGCCGAAGGCCAGCACCCGGCAGATGGTCGCCTGCACCCGGGTGGCGCAGCCGGGGTGCTGCGCGTCGTAGCGCAGGCGGCGGCGCGACAGGAGGAAGGCCGCGTAGTTCCGGTAGCCCATGCCGCGGGCCAGGCGGTGCCGGCGCTTGCGCTCGCGGGCGCAGGCCGCCGGGCAGGCCTCGCCGGGGCGGAGGCGGGGCGCCAGGCCCAGGCGGCGCAGGAAGCGGCTCGCGGTGCTCTGGTGGAGGCCCGTGCGCCGGGCCGCCTCGCCGGTGCTGGCGCCCGCGGCGTGAAGGGCGCGGATCCGGGCGGCGAGCTTCGCCGTCAGGCGGGCCCTCTTCCGGACCAGGCCGAGCCGGCGGGCCTGGCAGCGGCAGGCCTCGACCGTGCGGCCCAGGAGCAGCGCGACCTCGCCGGGCGGGCGGGAGCCCCAGTCGCGGCGGAGCGCCGCCTCGTCGAAGGCCAGCCAGGGACGCCGGGGCTTGGTGACCACGCGGTCACGCTACCCCGCGGTCGGCGGCGGGGCAAGGCCCGCGGAGCGAAGGGCGGAGCGAAGGGCGGAGCGAAGGGCGGAGCGAAGGGCGGAGCGAAGGGCGGAGCGAAGGGCGGAGCGAAGGGCGGAGCGAAGGCCCGCGCACGGGCACGCGGGCCGGCGACTCGAATTCCCCTCGAATTCCCCTCGGGCCGACCCGCGCTTCGTTCTTTCCCGTCATCGTGCGTTCGTTTACTCGGTTCTCACGTTCCCCCCTTTCTGCCCGAAGGGCAGCGTCGCTGACGGACGACTAGCGCGGCTCCCTGGCGATCGGGCGGGTAGACGTTACGACCGCACCAGTCGCAGGAGCCGCAAGGCTCGCAGTAGTCTTCGTCGCCCACGGCATTACCTCCGAAGCGGCGGGCGGGTGCCAACCCCAGGAAGCGACCCGCCCGGCCGAAGGCAGGCTTCGCCTGCCGGACAATCGACGACCTTATCCCAGTTATCGCGGACGGTGTTGGAAGATTGCATCACCTCCTCTCACTGGTGGGGAGGGGTTTTCTTGCGCCTGGAAGACTTCCGCACCGGCGTCGGCCCGTCCGGCTGTTCGACCGGCGCCGACGGCGTGATCACCACCGTGACGGCGGTGCCGGCGGTCACGGTCACGTCGAGGAGGCCGACGACCTCCTTGCGGCCGGCGCCCAGGTCGGCGTCGGCCTTGACGGAGACCGTGGCCTGCCCGAGCGGGCCGACGGCGCTGCAGACGCACGACAGGCCGTCGGCGGCCGGCTCGAGGGCCAGGACGTTCGGGTTACTGACCAGCCACTCCGGCGGGCCGTCGGTCTCGGCCGGGTTGCCCTTGCCGTCGAGGAAGGCCACGGAAAGGGTGGCCTCCTGGCTGTAGGTGAGCTTGAACACCAAGAGTTTCCTCCCCTCGCGTAGGCCGGCGTGCTCCGGGGTCGGCGCCGCCTTGCCGGTCTGCTCCCTCACGGAAAGGACGCCGGGCACCAGGCGAACGCGCCGCCGACAGGGGCAGTAGACGACGACCTTCACGGCTCGCCTCCGCCCGGCGGGCGTGGCCGGGTCGGGTGCGCCACGCCGGCTCGCCACACGACGCCGGCGTGCTCTCGTTCCCCGGCCCGGCCAGACCGGCCGGCAGGGTTAACCTCAGCCGCCGCCGCCACACGACCCGCCCCCGCCGGAGGAGCGTCGGCCCCCCCGGAACGGTGCAAATATAGGTCCCCGTCGGCCACCTCCCCTGACGGGGAGGTACTGGCCGATCCCAGCGTAGTCACGGCCAGCGTAAATGGTCGGCCCGGGGGGCGCGGTCGTGGTGAAAGCCGCAGGCCCTGCGCAGGAGGTGCTGTCGCCCCAAACCATCACCGGCGGGGCCTGCGGTGTACGGACCGGCGGCGCGGAGGCGGAGCCTCCTGCCGGAACGGAGTGGCCTTCGTGGCAGAGCTCCTCGCTGGCGCCATAGACGGTGGTCGTCCGCGTGGGGGCATAGCGCGCATAGTAGTCGTAGCCGTTCTCGCGCTTGAGGAAGACCCAGGTGTCGTCGGTGACGCCGGCGGCGGGCAAGACCTTGCCGTTAGAACAGCTGCACGGCCCGCCTGCGGCACAGCCGCACGGGCAGCCGTTGGGGCAGCCCTCGCGGATTTCGGGCGCCTGCGGCGGCGTGGGGGCCTGGGCGGGCAGGGGCGCCCGTATGGCGGCCGTGCTCTCGACCGGGGCGGTGAGGGCGAGCAGTAGGAATGCGTGCATGGTGTCACCTCCAGGTCCGGGCCCAGGTCGTATAGGTCCTAGAAGTCCCATAGGTCCTATACGACTGGCCCCGTACGACTAAGGGGAAGGGGGCGGGTCGAGGGCGTCGCGCAGGCAGGCGACGTGCAGCGCCGCCTCCATCAGGTGCTTGAGCGCCTGCTCGGCGCACTCGCTCAGTTCCTCGTCGCAGCTGCACTTGGCCATGGCCTGCTGCGCGGCCTGCATCATCGGCGTGGGCGTCGGGAAGAGGGCGTTCAAGATGGCCAGCACCTGCTTGATGATGGCGGCCCAGTTGGCTCCCTGTTGTGGCACGGGGGTCTCCTTTCAGGTGAGGGAAGCGCCGGTGACGCGCACCGACAGGGCGGAATCGGGAATCGCCTTCTGGCCCCGCAAGATGCCGAAGCCGTTATCGCCCCAGGATTTCGACCAGGAGTTCCTGATGTTGAGCCCGTAGGAGCCGGCCTCGACCTCGACCAGGTCACAGAGCAAGATCGAGTGGCTCCACCAGTTGAAGTCGCCCGGCCCCGGCTGGCGGGACAGCAGCGCCGTGGCCAGCTGGTCGAAGGTCAGGTTGGTGTCGTACACGTCTCTCGTCAGGTCGGTCCACTCCTCGAGGATCTTGTGCTTGGCGGCGTCGGCCCAGACCGCCGCCGTGTCGTGCTTACGGTAGTCGCGGTCGCCCTGCGGCCAGGCCTCCTGGGACGGGATGCCGCGCTCGCGGGCGAACTTGGCGCTGAGGCCGCACCAGCCGCCCTCGTCGCGGCCCTTCTTGATGGTGGCGGCCACGGCGAAGGCGCTCAGGGGGATCGTCTTCTCGTTGGCCAGCGCGCGGGCGGCCATCAGGGCGCCGGTGGTACTGTGGGCCCAACAGTTCGAAGAGATCAGTATCGAACCGTTGCGGCGGGTCAGGAGGGTGTGGTTAGGAACGGCGGCGCAATACACCAGGCCCTTGTAGCGGTCAGTCTCGACGTGCTTCTTACGATCGAGACAGAGGTTGTCCATCTCGGCCACGGTCAGGGTGTACTCGCCACTAGAACGAATCGTCTTGCCGTCGAACACCGATTGCCGCGGTGGCCTCTTGGTGATGGTGCCACGCCTGCCGATTCGCAGGTGCAACTCTTGCAAGTCGTCGATCAGCCGCTTGCTGACGCTGTAGAAGGATCGGCCGTCGCGGCTGCGGTCGTCGAACCATTGGAGGAAGAGTTTGATTTGCCGCGTCGAAGCACACTTGACCACGTCGGGGATCCGCTTGTGATGCGCCTTCCGCCCGCCGCCCGTGTAGCAGTTAGCGAAGAGCCATTGAACCAGCGCGTTGGCGCCCCAGCGGTTCCAGACACCGGGCCGGCTGGGTTGCTCGCGGAAGCCGGCGCGCGCCGCCAGTGCGACTATCGCCTCGCGGCACTCGGGGCGGAAGCTGGCGAAGCTGACGAGGTCACCCGACCGCGGGTAACTCGCCGCGAAGCCGTCGGAGACGACCAGGCCAAGCATGGCGAAGAAGTCGTCGCCGTCGTAGCGGCGGTCGCCGGGCACTTCCACCTCGACGAGTTCGGTGCCGAGCCAGCCGGACGGCGCCGCGAGCAGCCCGGCGTACCAGCCGAGGTCAGCGGCACGAACGAAGCTGTAGCGGTCGGAAAGGGTGCGCTTCGCCTCGTCCCACTTGCGGACGTACATCTGGTGGTCGGGGGTTACGCCGAAGTCGAGCCGCCGGTTGGTCGAGTAGATCATCTCGCCGTCGTACTCGTAGACGTGCTTCTCGAAGGGCTGTTGAAACTCCAGCCGGTGGGTGAGCGGATTAACCGTGGCGAGGAGGTCGGTCCAGTTGTAGTCGGGGTAAGGCACCCAACCCTTCTCGGTGAGCACTTCAGTATCAGCGGTGGCACAGTAGCCTACGCCGTCTTGGTCGAGGCAGGGGACGTCGTGGGCCACCATGATGTCGCTAATGCGACTCTTGGTGTCCGCCATGTCCTTGATGCGGTCCTTCCACTCCGAGCGCGGGATCAAGGTGATCTGGCTGGGCGGGTCGAACATCTCCTTGGGGAAGATCTTGTAGTCCCTGGGGTTCAGGCCGTGGCTCTTCACGTCGCCGTCGACGACCGGGCAGAACACCTTGTCCTTGACCATCGGGTCCTGGATCGACTCGTCGTCGATGATGAAATAATCGTGCTGGCTCGACCCCTCGGCCGAGCTGGTCAGTTTCCCGCCGTGGGTCTTCTTGGCCATCATCCCGCCTTCTTCTTCTGGACCGGCTTCTCGTACTTGGCCAACAACTCCTGGAACTCCTTCGGGTTGGCCGGCAGCACGCCCTCGTAGACCACGTCGGCGTTGGGGCCGGCGGCGAGGATGACCCAGGGCACGCCGGCGCGCGGCCGGGCCAGGAGCGTCTGCCACGGCTTGGCCTCGTTCGAGGCGTCCACGTCCTTGTCCCAGAGCCTCCAGGCGCCGTTGGGGTTGTCGGCGTCCTTGAGGGTGTGGGCCTTCAGGTAGTCTCTGGTCGCCATGCCGTAGAGGATGTTTTGTTGTTGCGCCGGCATCTTCGGCAGGTCGGCACTCTCGTAGAGGACGAGGACGCGGTCGTAACCCGTGGTGGGCTTCGGTGGCTGAGGCCCCGGTCCTGGCCCCGGTCCTGGTCCGGGCGCAGGGCCTGGCCCCGGCCCAGGGCCGGGCGGCACGCCGCCGATGGTGACGACGACGGCAGCCTCCTCGATCTCGACCTCGCCGGAGGCGGAGAGCTTCAGCGCCAGCAGTGACACGTCGTAGTCGCCGGGCGGGCCGGTGAACTCCAGCCGGCCCTTGACCGTGGTCGCCTTGTCGATCAGTTTGGTAGGGCTGACACGCCAGATGAGCCCGCTCTTGGCGTCCGCCCCTTCCGCCGTGAGCCGCACCAGCTTGTACTGCTCGACCTTGACGGCGCCGGCGATCTTCAGCTCGGCACAGGCGAAGGCCGGCAGGAGCAAGAACAGGAGCGTGGCGAGGCGGTTCACGAGGCGCCCCCTTTAACGCGCGGGCCGACGCAAGCGGCTGGTGGCCTGGGAAACTCGACCCCCGGACACCTCCACAGGTGAAGGGTCCCCGCGTGGTAGTTGACGTGGTCTTCCTCGGGGACGTGGAACTGCACCACGCACTCCGTCGGCAGCCAGAAGAGGTCCTTGACGAAGGCCATCTCCTCCCAGGTCGGCGTCTCCTTCGGCCTGCCGGCGACCGAGACCGAGGCGTGCTCCCAGGGCGGCCCGCGCAAGCCGTTACCAGCCCAGTCCGACCCCGACGAGAAGATCACGCACAGGCCCCTGCCGCACGGGCCGCTCAGCTCGAAGGCGCCCTCGGTCATCCGGGGCTTCGAGGCCAACGGCCCCTCGCGGATTCGGCCCCGCTCCACTTCGGCCCGCAACGGGTAACGCACCTCGACCCCTCCCCTAGTGGTAGTGGAGCACGCCGCGCGCCCCCGAGGTCCACGACGCAGCCAGCGCCGGCAGGCCGACCTCGACCGAGGCCGGGGCCTTCGCCTCGTCGGGGCACCGGCCCTCCGTCAGGACGGCGCGGAGGTAGAGCGCCTCCTCGCGCTCGTAGGCCCGGTGCTGCAGCGCCCCGATGACGACGTTGACGGCGTCGGTCACCTTGGCCTTCTCCGCCGAGGTCAGGTGCTTGAGGTCGATCGGCCGGAGCGCCGTGTCGATCCACTCCACGGTCCACCGCCCGGTGGCCGGCGAGTGGCGGAGCTGGAAGCGCACCGAGCCGGAGGTCAGTTTGCCGTGCTCGTAGGCCACGCCGGCGCCGTCCTTGGCCTCGGTGACCTCGAAGCCGTAGTAGTCGAGGGGGTAGCCGCGGAGCCGGCACAGGAGCGCCGAGCACAGTTCGCAATCGGGCGGCACGTCGGGCGGGGCCACCGGCACGGTTAGCATGGCCTTCGCCCGGCGGGCGCCCCGGACGGCGAGTCGCCCGGCGCTCCCCAAGACCCGCCAGGCGAAGAGAAAGACCACGCCGACGGTGACGAGCCAGCCGTGCTCGACGGCCAGCTCGCGGAGCACGCGCAGCCCGTCGGCGTAGTCGAGGTCGCGCACGAACTCGGCCGCAGACACTGCCCCGCCTTTGACGCCGCCCTCCGGCAAGAACAGGGTGCCCGCGGCGGCCGCGACGACGACCACGGCGAGCACGACGGCGGCGTTCTGCAGGCGGTGTTCCACGGCAGCCTCCTAGAAGCTAAGGACCAGCCGTATGGCCAGGACGATCACGAATGCCACGATCACGATCCAAAACGCCTGTTTCGCCCACGGCGGGATGTCCACGCCGAACTGGCGCAAGGCGACGTAGACCAGCGCGATGGCGGCGGCGATCACCACCACCGCGATCAGGATCTCGCCGAGGCTCCAGGTCCGCCAGCCGGCGATTTGGCCGAGGGGTAGGTTCACGGCTTGCCCTCCTTCCGCCGCTTGTCGATCTCGGCGACGATCGCCTTCAGGTCGGCGTGGATCTCGGCGGCGGCCTCGCGGTTTCGCTGCAGGTCCTGCTGGATCTGTAGCGCCGTCGCGCCCGCCCGCTCGACGCGCGGGCCGACCCACAGGGTAATGAGCAGCACGACGAACAGGTTGAGCACCGCCGCGCAGGCCGTGGTGACGACGACGAGCAGGCGACCGTTGCCGGGGGTGATCGGGCCGGTCTCGAGGTCGGCGGTCACGGCTCGCGCTCCTGGAGGAGGGTGTAGATGAACGCCTCGGCCTCGGTGACCTGTGGATCGGTCCAGACGTTCTTGCCCAGCCGGATCCGTTCCGCGATCCAGGCCGCGATCGCGGCGGGCACGGCGGGGTCGCGGCCCAGGAGGACGAAGATCCACTCGTCCTCGCGCGCCCGGTTCAGGCAGCTCTCGGGGTCGGCCAGCTCGTCGCGCTTGCGCATGGCTCAGGGCTTTCGTTCTTCGAGTAGGGTTTCCACCTGCTTGACCAGCCCCGCCACCGACTTGACCAGTTGCTCGATGCTCTCGCGCTGCGCCCGGCTCTCCTGGGTCAAGACCTGCATGGCCTGGCCGTGGACCTGCCGCTGCGCCTCGGTCTCCTTCCTGAACTCCGTGACCATCTCGCGGATCAGCTCGAGCATGTCGGGCAGGTGCTTGAGGAGCAGCCAGCTCAGCACCAGCCCTAAGAAGGAGGCGCCCACCCAGCCGGCGCCGCCGGAGATCGGGTCGGGTTGTTGGCTGAACATCGGCGCTCCCCGTCTCATAGGACCTATAGGTCGTATAGGTCCTATAATTCCGGGGCAGTATAGCCGCCCCTAGTCGGTTTGGCCAGCAAATTGTCAAACGGACGAAACATCCGCCTCAGCCTCGAGGAAGGCCCTCACGAACAGCGCCGCCACCTGGGGCACGATCGCGTTGCCGTAGCCCCTCAGCCTGCCGGTGCGGTTACGTCGTGCAAAGCGGATTGCAGCATCCTCTCCACGTCCTGAATCCCGAACTCGTGGGCCGCCGGCGACGGCCACCCAGAACAACCGGTTCCGGAGGTGCGGCGCGCCGACCCCCGCAGCCGGAAGGTCCGCCACCCCGACGGCATAACCTTCTTCCTCCAGGTCAGAACGTACTCCCTCGACCCAACGGTATCCGTCAGCGCTAGCAACCTGTTCGCCAAGGAGCGTGTTAGGTCGGCACTGGCGGACGAGACCGAGGAACACCGGCCAGAGGTGCCGTTCGTCCCGTTCGCCGAGTCGCTTCCCGGCCGAGGAGAAGGGCTGGCAGGGCAGGCTGGCGGTCCAGACGGGCCGGTCGTCAGGCCAGCCGGCGAGGGCGAGGGCGTGTTCCCATCCCGCAATTCCACAGGAGAAGTGGTGCCGGTCAAATCCCAGAAGGTCTTCTGGACGTACATCGCGAATGTCCCTCGGGTCCACCACGCCAGGCGGATGCGCGCCGGCGTCGATCAGGTTCCTAAGCCACCGGCAGCAGTACGGGTCGTGGTCGGTGTAGTAGACCCTCATGGCGCCTCCTCGAGCGAGGTCACGCCCCGGAGCGTGGCCAGGGCCGCCGCCAGCGAGGCGAAGGCCAATTCGAGGGTGCCGCAGTACCAGTAGCGCCTGGGGTTGGCGTCGTACAGCCAGCAGGGCAGGCAGAAGTCCGGGTGAATCTCGAAGTGGTAGCTGCACTCCTTGGGCAGCCGCCGCCAGCAGACCACCCGGCTCTTGACCGTGGTCAGGGGGTGCCGGCCGTGGGCGGCGGCCCAGCGGTAGGCGTAGGCGACCTCCGGGGCGAGGCCCTGCTCCTCGAGCCAGTCGGCGTAAGCCAGCTTGGCCAGCCGGTCGGTGGGGCGGCGGCGCACGGCGGCGAGCAGGGCCACCTGGTCAGTCATACCTCCCCCTTCAGCACGGCCTCGATCCTCGGCCAGTCGGTCGGCGTCCAGACTTCCACCGTGGCGCCGGCGGCGCGCAGGGCCTCCACCCAGCCGGCCTGCGCTTCCGTCAGGCCGTTAGGAGGAATTTTCAATTCGGCAAAGACCACGCGGTGACGACACAGTACCAGGTCCACGAAGCCGACGTGGCCGCTGACGGCCGTGACCCAGCCCCGGGCGTTCCGGGCCGGCCGCTGGTGCATGACGTGCCAGCCGAGGAGCCGGGCCAGGTCGATCACCTGCCTCGTAAAGTCGCGTTCGCTCACGGCGTATCGTCCTTCTCCAGGTCGTCGGGCTCGAAGACGAGCAGGACGCCGTCGGCGTTCTCCACGGCGTAGCGGGGCTCGCCCTGCCGGGTGCGGAAGCAGGACAGCACCACGCCCGAGAAGGCGAAGGCGCCCGTGCGCTTCTTGCGGACGCGGTCGCCCTCGAGGAAGTAAAAGGGCTCGTTCGCCGACCCGGAGTAGAGCCGAAGCTCCCGCGCCGCCGGAGCTTCGCCCCCTGCCGCGAGGCGGTACTCGCCCAGCAAGGCCAGCACGGCGCGGCGGCAGAGGGCGCGCGGCGGCTCGCGGCCCGGGACCGAGAGGGCGTCGAGGATACGCTCGGCCAGTTCCTCGCGTGGCGTCATCGGCCGCCCTCCCCCGCCCCCGCCCCCGCCCCCGCCCCGGCCTCCCAGGGGCCGCCCCGACGGAAGTGGGCGACGAACTCGGCCATCTCCCCCTCCGTCAATTCCTTCGGCCAGCCGTGCCGCTCGCCGACGACGACCAGCGCGCGGAAGAGTTCTAAATCGACCTCGGGGCCGCCGCCGAGGAGGCCCGCC
>Ga0126377_10002007_pt1 | contig 13756 bp, 10 predicted proteins | sample PanSoiMetPlot_22_FD_92647 | JGI IMG/M metagenome (GOLD analysis project Ga0126377, IMG submission 92647) | Tropical forest soil microbial communities from Panama - MetaG Plot_22 | ecosystem: Environmental > Terrestrial > Soil > Tropical forest > Bulk soil | place: Panama | collected 2016-02-17
AAGGCATTTTGTGCCGCCGTCGAAACACCTTCGGCTTCGGTTCCATCCATTGCCAGAATGGGACTTTTCCCATATCCGCCGACGACCATACGCGTCCGCCCTGACCTCCAACCTGCCAGTGCTACACAAACAATTGGCTTGTCTGACGGCGTCCGCGCCACATATTCGAAGGCCAGTTTGACATTCAACGGCAAAATAATATTCGTAATCAGTTTGCCACGCATCTGATCACGCAATGGGAGAAAGTCACCGATATTTATTGTCTCTTCTGATTTCTGATGACTCTGTACTGAAATCTTCGCATCCATGGCAAGCAGCACTGTGACAAACGTGGAACGACCATCACATGCGACGAGTGTCCCTGCGACGGTTGCCGCGTTCCGGATGTTCAACGGCGCTTCGAGTTTCAACGCGGACTTCAACGCTTCAGGGCAATGTTGTGATTCGAGTAAAGATTGCAAAGTTAGTGTGGCACCGAGTTCCAGTTGGTTCCCGGTCTTCGTGATTGTGTTCAAACTCAACAGTTGCAGATCAACCAAATGGACAGGATCAGCAAACCCGTGAGAAAGAAGCGTGCCGCCTCCGAGCGGGAGCGTGCCTGGTTGAGTCAGAAGAGTCAGGGCTTCGTCCAAAGTCTGGGGGCGATGATAGGCAGTGATCATACGGGTCTCCATGAACAAGACTATTATACGATCAATCAAAAAGAAAACCGCCATCTTTTGGATGGCGGTTATTGCGTCTGTTATCCCGGCGAAAGACCCGGCGATATTTCAGGTTTTAGAAATTCCTGTTTGAGCGCCTGGATCATGGCATCGAATTTGTCTCCGTTATCGTAATGACCCTGGAAGTGCCACACTGGTTGAAGGTACTTTGTGTCACGCAGGCTGTAAATGGGATCGCTCACTTGATAGTAAGGGTTGCTCACAAAGTAGATCAGCTCCACGCTTTCAATGGTGAGGTTAGGTTGAACGTAGTTCGAGATATCCGGTTGGTTGGTATCATCTACGACAAAGGGTTGGTTGGCTGTAATGGGTATATCGACTGGCTGACCATTCTTGGGGCTGATCGCCATTCCACTGCTGTATACTCGCAGGGCCGGATATCCGCCCAGGGTTTCATCCGGGATTGCCAGGGATTCCACGAGAACCTGATCGCCGTTTCGTCCAACAGTTGAAGTATCGGGGCTGCCATCTGGTGAAACCTGAGCATACATTTTGCCATTGACGTCGGTAAAGAGTATTACTACTTGACCGTTGATTTCCGAAACCGTCTGCGTGCCTTTCAGAATTTGGAAGTGCAAGTCAGGGAAGGGGATTTTGTAGCTATCCATGTGCAGGATGTTTGTGCCATTTTTATTTTCAATTGTGCCAGATACAAGGATAGGCATGGCCTGGTGGGCATCAAGTTCATTGAGATTCGACCCTTCCAATAGATAGGACAGGAATGCTCCATCTTTATTAATTATCAGATTGTATTCGGTGGCTTGTGTTCCATCCCCTTTTTTATGAATAACGATGTATAGGAATCCGCGCAGGTCTGTCACTTTTTGTTCGGAAGGTTGTTGTTGCAAGCCGGGGATGATCAATGTTTGACCGAGATAAATGATATTTGTATCTGGCAAGTTGTTTGCCTCAGCCAGTTGTTTAACTGATACGCCAAAGCGATAGGCGATGGATGCAAGTGTATCGTTCTCTTGAACTGTATATGTGCCTTCCCCTGCTGGGATGGCAGTTGGGCTTGCAGTGGCTGTCGGGCTTGGGAACGGCATCGGCGTTCCGCTCAGGTTGAGTTGATAGAAGCCAAGGCCTCCGCCACCGCCTCCACCTCCATGTGAACTGTTCTCAAAATATTGGATGTATATCCAATCCATTTTGCCGTCTATAATAACACCTGAGACGGCAAGTTGAGAATCGGGGGGTTTTGTGTTCAACGGCAGATCGGTGGGCGGGTCAATCAACTGGTATTCCTTTCCGCTGCCATCGTCGGAGGTGAGAATAATTTGATCACCCTCGCTGCGCAAAGTCCCCGAGACGTAAACCTCCTCGATATTTGAATTCCACGTATCGACCTTGAATTGGCGTAATCCGTTTTCGACGAGATATTGCCCGGTGGCTTCGATGAATGTATTGCGGTCTAATTTCTCCATGCCAGTGGTGTTGCCAATAGCAGGCACACCGTCGATGACTATGAAAGGCGGTTGGTTCGAATCCACTGGCGGGTTGGAGGAAACATAGCCATGGATCGTAAGCGTTTGGTCATCCGGGTAGCTGCGCCATTCCTGCGACTGTTGATTGCTTGCGGAGGCGAAGAACTCCAATTTGCCGCCGGGTTCGTTATCGTTGAGCAATTTGTCGAGCGCTTCCTGTGCGCTGATAATGCCATACGTGCCAACGGATGCTGCTTCAAAATCAATCAGGGTCGCATCGATGCTGAAGACATTTCCGGCTTGATCCAGTTTGACCAGCATGGGCGGGAAGGTGAAGGCTTCATACTGCATGGGCAATCCATCGGGCGCGAGTGGATCCACGCGATAACCGCCGAAGAAGTCAGCGAACCTGATCTTGAAGGGGAAGGTAAAACCATGTGCTTGGAGGAAGTCGCTGATGATGGTATCCGCATTGGGGAGTGGCGTGCCTGGGAAATAGCGGTTGTTTTGTGAAAGATCGGCGATGTAATTAAAGCGTCGGTCCGAATACACCTCCAACGCCTGTTTGCCGTCGGTGAAATAGTAATTGTTGACGCTGAAGACATAATCGTAGGCGATATACATTTCGCCTTGCAGGCCAAAGCGAGCCGCCAGTCCGCGAACTTCTTCGGCGGTGGCTTGTTGATCCTGCTTCATCTGGTAGATATTGGCCTGGGCCGGTGATTCGGGCAACGGCTGTTTGAGATACAGCTTTGCGCCGCGGAAGTCGTAGCCGGTGTTATCCGGGGCTGGCGTCGCAGTGTCGCTGTTGATAACGGGGCTGGTCGGTTTAACGAACAATCCAGGCAAATCCTGTTTTACCGGTGTGCCATTGGTCGCCGGTTGCGGCGCCGGGACAAGGGTGCGGATGCTCCAGATCAGTAGTAGGCCAACCGCGATCACCAAAGCTGCCCAGCCAAGTGTGGGCGTTATTTCACGCCATGCGAAGAGGCTTGCGACTTTCGGTTGATGTGCTTCCCTCAAACGACCTTCGAGTTCGTGGACAAAGTGCGGGTTCGGCTGGGTCTGTTCTGCCAGTGACTGTAATTTCTGCGCGAGGTCATCGGCTTCGGGGTTCGTTTTATTTGTAAATTTATCGTTCATGGTTCCACCTCCAATGCAAGGGAGGTACGTTCACGCAGATCCTGCAATCCGCGCGAGATGAGCATTTTGACCGCGGCCTCGCTTTTGCCCAGCACGCGGCTGACTTCGAGATTGGATAAGCCCCCGAAGAAAGACAAACTGATCGCCTCGGCGCGGTCGGGGGGGATTTGTCTCAGCGCCCGAGCGACCGATTCCAGTTTCAGGCGTTGGAGCGCGGCCTTGTCGGTGGGCAGGCTGGGGCTGGGATAATGAAGTGCTGCGTCCAATGGGACTTCATGCCTGTTCCCCCGAAAATACATCAATCGTTTCTTCGAAGCGATCCCCATAACCCATGCCGCAAAGGAATTGTCCCCACGGAATGAGCGCAATCCTTCCAATGCCGCCACGAAGGTTTGCGAAGTCAGGTCCTCGGCATCCTTCGTGTTGCCGGTATGCACCACATGATAACGATACACGCGCGTGACATGACGGCGATACAGCTCCGCAAAGGCGTCAGCATTCGAGATGGCTTCACGCACCAGATTGATTTCATCCATGGGTGGGCTCTCGGTTTGTTCGGCGAATAGGCTGGTCATATACCTCCTGGTAGATCGAAATATTATTTCGCTCTACGGGTTTGTGCGCGCAGTAATATGTTGCAGGAGGTGACGAAAAAGTAACAGGGAATTTTATTGTAGGGGCGAACGGCCGTTCGCCCCTACAATATCATTCTGGATAAACCATCCATCCCAATTCATTCAATCTTGATTTGTCGAATTGTTCATCAGGCACATTCATCAGCAGTACGTTTCCCTCTGCCAGTAATTCATCTGTCCCCGCATCATAGATTCCCGCCCATGCCTCCGCCGATCTCGATTTGGATTTGCCTGCTTTCCCAACAATCTTCAGCAATTTGCCGATCGGCACATTCTGGCGATATTTCACTTCGAGTTTGGCAGTGAACATAAAACGCGGGTCATCCGGGTTGCTGCCCATGTGTGCGCGCCCCGCGATCTCATCGATCATCGCACCGACAATGCCGCCATGCAGCACGCCCGGATACCCTTGAAAATGTTCCGGTGCAATATATTTGGTTTCGATCACACCAGGCTCCACTTCATAAATATGCAGATGCAGCCCCACCGGGTTTTCGAGTCCGCAGATAAAACACATTTTTGAATTTGGTTGTTTTATTTTCATACTCTTGATTATACTTTGGGCATGGAATCACTTCACCGGCGCGTCGCACAACTCTTTCAGGAAACCTTCAATACCGAACCCGCTTTCATCGTCCGTGCGCCGGGGCGTGTGAATCTGTTGGGGGAACATGTGGATTACAACGACGGATTCGTCCTGCCTGCCGCGATTGATCGCGCGGTCTGGATCGCGTGCTCGCCATCGAACACGCCTCATTCCACCCTCATGGCTGCGGATTTATCCGAACGCGTTTCCTTTTCATCCGAAACGATTTCTGCCAAAACCGATCTTGCCGGAAAGCCTTTACCGCACTGGGCGAAATATCCAGTTGGTTGTGCCTGGGCGTTGAATGAAGCTGGTCATGAGACGCCTTCAATCAACGCCGTTTTCACCTCCGATGTGCCGCGCGGCGCGGGCCTCAGTTCCTCCGCTGCAGTCGAAATGGCATTTATTTCATCTTTTCTTGCATTGAATGGTGGTCGAGTAGATGAAGCCGTATCGAGGCCAAACATAATGACCCGCGCCAAACTCGGTCAACGTGCAGAGAATCAATACGTCGGCGTCAACTGCGGAATTATGGATCAGTTTGCCTCGGCCTGCGGCAAACGCGATCACGCCCTCTTCCTCGATTGCCGTTCTCTGGAATGGCAGACTGTCCCCTTGCCAGAGGATGTCGCCATCGTGGTGGCAGATACAGCTGTGCCGCGATCCTTATCCGACAGTGCCTACAATGAAAGACGCTCCGCCTGCGAGGAGGCTGCGCGTCTGTTGGGCGCAAAATCCCTGCGCGATGTTACTGTCGCTGATTTTCAGCGGAACAAAAATAAAATGCCTGAGTTGGTGGCACGCCGTGCCCAACATGTGGTGGACGAGATCCAGCGTACTGAGCAATCAGTCTTTTTATTGAAACAGGGCAACGTCCGCGCCTTTGGCCGTTTGATGAATGAATGCCATGAAAGCCTGCGCGATTTGTACGAAGTCTCATGCCCTGAACTGGATGTGATGGTTAACATCGCATGTTCGCTGGATGGTTGTTATGGGGCACGGCTTACAGGCGCGGGGTTTGGCGGTTGTACGGTAAACCTTGTGGACCACAATGAGGCGCCGAAATTTGCTCAGGACCTGGCAGAGCGTTATATTCGTGAAACGAATAAAAACCCCAGTGTCTATATTTGTCGTGCTGACGATGGGGCGGGAGTAGTGTAAAATTTGCTCATGAACCGCGGCGAATATTTCGGTCGAGAGACCATCATCCTTGCGAACGAATTTTTTCAATTGGAATGTCTGGCACGGGGAGGGCCGCGCATTGTACGGCTGATCCCGGCGTGGCTCGGTGAGAACCTGTTTGCTGAATTGCCTGGTTTCATCGTTCCCACAATCCACGGCGATTTTCATTTTCTGGGTGGGCACCGCCTGTGGATATCGCCGGAGTCATTGGATCAGACGTATATCCCTGATGATCGCGGCTTGACGTTGACTAGGATCCCCAACGGCCTCAAGTTGATCGGGGAGATCCAGCCGGATATTCAGATTCGAAAGTCAATGTCGATTCAGATCAGTTCAAGGCAGCCGCATGTGATGGTAAAGCACAAGATCGAAAACTGCGGCCGCGCCGTGATTCAAATGGCGCCCTGGGCGATCACCATGTTCCGTAGCCAGGGCACGGCCATCTTGCCCCAGCAAATCGGAACTGTCGATAAGGACGGCGTCCAGCCGAATCGGAATTTTTCGCTGTGGGCCTACACCCGCTGGGATGACGAGCGCCTGAAATTGGGTGAGGAGTTCATCCGCGTAAAGTCCACGAGTGCAAAGCAGCCGTTCAAATTGGGTTATTTCAACTCGCATGGGTGGCTGGCCTATTTATTTGAAGATGTGTTATTTGTGAAGCGTTTCAGCATGCGGCGTGATGAACCTCATCCGGATCAGGGCTGCAACGCCGAAGTGTATACCAATGGTGATATGCTGGAACTGGAGAGCCTGGGACCGGTGGCGGAGTTAAAGCCCCGCGAAGATGTGGTGCATACGGAAACGTGGGAACTGTATGATCTCAATAATATTCCCGCAGACTTGCTTGACGGCAAATCATTGAAACAAGTGTTGGGCTAATCTTATTGGAAGCAGGGGGAATAAATGGTTTTATGCAAGACTAATTGTAGCCAGTTGGTTCTGGCTGCAGGGTGCCGTTGGGGTCGGGTGTGGCGCGATCCTGAGTCTGGCCGTTTGAGTCGGCGAAGATCACCATATCGGCCATATAGTAGGCATGTTGGTAGGCGGTGATGGTGCCGCCCTCACCGGGTATAGGTTCGATGGTTTCGTTGCCGTTGATATCCACGCCGTTTCTGATCTGGCCTGCCATGGCCACAGCCTGCCGCACTGTGTTTTCGAGATCGGTTCCCGCAGTTGCCTGTAAAATGGCGATCAATTGATCGCGAAGTTGGGGCGTCCAGTCACTGAGATTTTGCGCGGCGATCTTGACATGTTCGCCGTGTATCAGCATGTTCGGAGTTGCATCAGTCGAGGTGGCTGATAGGTTGGCGTGTGCGTAAGTTCCTTGGATATAACCGGAATTGCTGCCGTTCAATAACAGGCCGAAGCCATCACTGGGATCATCCACTTTACCATCGCCGTTCCAATCCTTGTGATCCGGGCTCTGGTTCCCCACGATAACATTCAACATTCTTTCAGCCTGAAGGCGGATACCCGCCTCATTGCCTGACTCGAAAGCCGTCAGCATTTCAGCCGCAGAATCATTGATCAAGATTGTTGCTGAATCCAGGCCGTCAAGGAATCCGGTCTGGTTGGGATTTCCACTGAAGGCGACCAGCAGGTGCCTTACATGGGAAAATCCACCGCTTGGCAACGTAATGGAATAGGCAACTGTGTTGGATGGGTTGGGATTGTTATCGGGATCTGGCTCAACAGTGATTTCGAGGCCGTGGTACAGGCCAATCAAATTCTGGCCCTGTGGGTCCACAAAATTCAGAAACCCTTTGCCGTCTGCATCAAAGCTGACAACACCGATCCCTAGGCGTTGCTCACCGTCATCTGAGATCAACCACGCTTCATATCGACTCCCCGCAGGCGGGAATGGCATACCAGATGTGGTTAAAGTGACTTGATCGGCCCGTCCGGTTCCATCTTGAAAGCGGAGCAGGCCAATCGTTTGGGCTTGTATTACATTGGGATTCGTCGTTTCAGCGATGGGTGGAGTGCCCGCAGTCAAGTGATCGTGCGCAGTTTCGGTCACCTGCAGAGTTGGGGTTGAAACTGGGATGGCGCCTCCACGTGCGGCAAAGATCACACCCGCTACGGCTAACAACAAGGCGATCACGCCTAACGGAATAAGCAATCGCGTGTTCGGAACTTTGGAGACAGGTATCTGCTGCATCCCAATCTGGGATGGACGGCTCGATTGGGCGACGGATGGATTCTGGAAGAGGAGCGTGGCAGCTTCCGCTGATCCGGTGAGCGCCGTCTCGAAGGCTTCTGCAAAATCCGTTGGGGTAGCGAAGCGTTCCTCTGGATTCTTAGCGAGGGCGCGGCTCATTACGTCCTGCAGCGGCTGCGAGATGCCCTCGATTGGCGGGGGAGGATCATAAATCTGACGGTGGAGCAGGCTGAGGGTGGAGTCTGAATCGAACGGTACACGTCCGGCGAGCATTTCGTATACTGTCACGCCGAGCGAGTACACGTCGGTGCGTCCATCCACGTGATCACCGCGAGCCTGTTCAGGACTCATATAGGCTGGTGTGCCTGTGATGACACCTGTGCTGGTCTGCTTGCTCGATTGGGTAAAACGGACCAGACCAAAATCTGTGATGATGGGTTCGGTGTCTGCGGGCAGGGGCTTGCCAGCTTCGACGGGAGTGTTTCGGGAGGTCAGCAGGATGTTCGCCGGTTTGATATCGCGATGGATCACATCGTTGTCGTGTGCATATTGCAGTGCGTTGGCCAGTTTTTTAAGAAGGGCATTGACCTGGGTGGTTTCGAGACGCTGGTTATTCTTGTGCAGTTCCTTCAGATAGGTGCCAAGCGATGTGCCAGGCACATATTCCATGACAAGATAAGGCTGATTTTCGAAGGTGTCGAAGTCATGAACCTGCACAATGTTTGGATGCCGCAGAATGGCGATTACGCGCGCTTCGCGCTCAAAGCGTTCACGCAGTTCGGGATCGTCCTGTAAATCGCCTTTAAGGAATTTGATCGCCACTGCGCGGTGCAACGTGGTATGTGTGCCGATGAAGACATCTGCCATCCCTCCTCGCGCCAGAAACATATCCACGCGAACTTTGCCAAGCATTTGACCGGTCAGGTTTGGCATGGCGGGATTATACAACAGGAAGGAGTGTGCCCAGACTCTGAAATGTTACCAATATTTTCAATTAAGCGATCCACTGTGGAAATAAAGAAAGGCCACAGACTGGATAGCAGCCTGCGGCCTGACACCCACGGTTCCAGCGCAAGGTTACGGGTTCGCTATGGGGAGTATGTCGAGCGAAGCGTTGCAATTCACAAAGTTGGTCACTTTGGCAATCCAGCCCGTTGGACCGTCACCTTCCGACTTGATATTAAGCCATTGACCATCCTTGCTGATGCCGATCGGCTCGACAATATCACCCCGGGAGAGATAGTTCACAGGCACATAGGAATTGCCCGGCCCGCTTCTCACGTTCATCTTCAAGGCTTCTATCGTGCAAGTGAGACTCGGTTTAAACTCCCGGATGGCAAGTGCATCGAAGTGAACGTGCAGACTCTCGGCATCGAGCGTTTGAACATAGAAGCCGACTTCGCCGGTGGCATAATCAGAATCGTCGACCTGGGTGATGAATTCATCGTTGATGTGGAAGAAGAACGAGGAACCTTTGGCGTCCACACGCAATATGTCGCCCGTGTCGAAATCATGAATGCCGGGATCAGTGCCTTCCTTCAAGATCAGTAGTTCATTTGGAGTACTTTTGAGCACAGCCCATTTCTTTGTGCGCTGCGAGAGCGTGAACGCATAATATTGATCGCCAGACCGACGCAAGGCGATGCCATAACGGAAATCGCCGGTCTCGGCTGTTTTTGAGGCAAAGGTAAAGGCAGTCACTTCAACGGTGACATCGCCATAGCTGGGCTTGTTCGGAACGAAAACGGTTGTCTTGTAATTGGCGCCCGTGATCGCTACATGATAATACTCTGGTTCGTGATAGCCAATGAAATAATTGTCGAATTTTTTCTCGGGCCAGCCTGTTGCGGGATTGGTGAAATCATCCGCATATAACGTGGCTCCTTGTGATCCAGATGAGTTTGTGATCTGCTGTGCTTCCAGTTTACGGATTGTGAGAGAATCAAAATGGACGTGCAGGCTTTCTGCGTCCAGTGTCTGTGCGTAGAAGCCGACTTCGCCGGTGGCATAGTCAGAATCGTCGACCTGTGCGATGAACTGATCATTGATACGGAAGAAGAAGGTCGAACCCTGAGCATCGACTCTTAAGGTGTCGACCACGTCCAAGTCGTTAATGCCAGGATCGGTGCCTTCTTTCAGCACCTGCAATTCATTCGGTGTGCTCTTAAGCACAGCCCATTTCTTTGTGCGCTGTGAAACCGTAAAGGCATAATATTGATCACCAGAGCGGCGGAATACGACACCATAGCGATAATCGCCTGTTTCGGCGGTCTTGGCTGCAAACGTGAAAGTGTTCACTTCGATGGTGGCATCAGTGTAGTCGGGCTTGTCGGGGACAAAGACGGTGGTCTTGTAGTTCGAACTGGCGATGGCCACGTGATAATACTCCGGTTCATGGTAGCCGATGAAGTAGTTATCGAATTTTTCCTCGGCCCAACCAGTGGCGGGATTGGTAAAGTCGTCGTGATATAAAATATTTGGGTCAGCAACCGGTGCCGCGGTTGGCGTAATTTCGGCTGTTGCCGTGATGGCCGCCTCTGTGGCAGGTGGGGGAGTGGATGTGGCTGCTGGAGGTCCACCAGCCAGATTGGCACACCCAGACAAAATAATCACAAGAAATAATGCCAATATCTTAGAAATGTACTGATAAGAGTATTGCATTCGCATTCTTACTCCTTCACTGAACCTGATCCGCCGCACAACGAAAACCAGCCAGCTCAATATAGCGGGTATCATCCATTGATACTTGTAATCGATAAGCAAGATCCTGAGGCAGTCCATATCGGCCTCCGCGCAGTACCTTGAATCCATTCTCGACGGCGGCATACGGTTCACCGACCCACTCCCATACATTGCCCACGAGATCAAACACACCAAAAGAACTTCTGTTAAAGGAAATCGAGCCCACATCGTAGGTGTCATCATCGGGAAGCTGCGACCCCTCATTGCCATTGCCCCACGGAAAGAGCGGTGGATTCGGCCCCGTGCCACGCCCGGATACTTCCCATTCGGCTTCCGTTGGCAGGCGTTTGTGCTGCCGGGTGCAGTAGGTGGTGGCTTGATCCCAGGTCACCCCACGGACGGGGCGATTGGGCCCCCCCGGCCAGACTAGGGGAGCAGGCGCTCCGGTATCATTCATGAATTGTTGATATTGCGTGTTTGTAACCTGATACTGGTCGATCCAGAAATCTGTCAGATTGATATTCTGCGGTGCGACATGAAACTCATCGCTGCTTTCGCGCCCAATCACGTAAGTGCCTGCTGACACCTCCGCCATCTTCTCTTTGCTTGGAATCACATTTGCCTCCACTGGTGAGGCAGTCACAGCAGGCGAAGCTGCTTCGGTCGCCTGCACTTCAGTTGGTTTGGCCCCAGGCGCGCCGAAGAGTGAGGGGCCGAAGGCGAACGCACCAATGGCAACAGCGATGAGACAAATAACTACAGCAACGCCCGCCCCAATCCACATTCGGTTGCTAGTGTTTGCCTTCGGCCCGGGGACAGGCTTGACTTCGGGAACCTGTATAGAAGAGGCTTGTATGGATTTCTCGGTCTTGGGAACGTTCTCGAACATGGTCTCGGCTTGAGCCGTCATACCGACGGCGAGAAAATAATCAACTGCCATATCGCGGCTCGATTGATAACGCCCATCTGGATCTTTGACCAGCGCTCGATCAATTACTGCTTGTACAGCCGGAGAGACATCAGCAACGGCGGGAGGAGGTTCGTTGATTTGCTTATATATGATGGATAGAGTGCTGTCACCTTCAAACGGCACGCGCCCGGCCAGCATTTCATATAGGACGACACCCAGCGAATAAATATCCGTCCGGTGATCGGTCTTGTCACCCCGCGCCTGCTCCGGTGACATATAAGCAGGCGTCCCACTGATTATTCCAGTGGCAGTCTGGGTGGCGGAATGCGCGATCCTCACCAGGCCGAAATCGGTCAGAACAGCATCCACATCCTTACTTAACGGTTCATCCACCGGGACCTGTCCTGCTTTGCTATGGAGCAGGATATTCCCCGGTTTGATATCGCGGTGGATCATACCCAGCTCATGGGCGTAGTCCAGTGCAGAGGTCAGACCCTTCAGTAAGCGCGCCACGTGATGCGGGGGAATACGCTGATTCTCCTCATGCAGTTTGCGGAGATACGTTGACAGTGTTGGCCCGCTCAGATACTCCATCACGATGTAGGGATGTCCATCCACTGTGTCGAAGTCATAAATTTGAACAATGTTAGGGTGCCGCAGCCCCGCTACAACCTTGGCTTCGCGTTGAAAACGGATCAAAAGCTCGGGCTCCTCTTCGATGTAACTATGCAGGACTTTTACCGCGACGGGACGTTCGAGTGTAAGATGCGTGCCTAAATAGACCTCGGCCATGCCCCCGCGCGCGAGGTATTTCTCGATGCGTACCTTGCCAATCGTTTTTCCAATCCACTCGGGCATCTGTCAATTATACTTCACCGAATCTGATGAAATTGGTCTGATATGGAACAAAAATGTTACGGAGGCTGGTTGCCATGCGTTGTGCAGTGATTATTTCGGCCAATATTGAATGGGAGAGTATCAAGCCCTTATATCCCGAGGCAGTGATGGGTCAATATGCATATGGCGAATATTTCCAGGCGCAGTTGGAAGGTCTGCCTTTGATATTCTTTCACGCGGGATGGGGCAAGACCGCCTCGGCTGGCGCATTGCAATGGATTCTGGATCACCAGCAGCCTGATCTCGTGCTCAACGTTGGTACCTGTGGTGGAATCGTGGGGCAGGTGGAGCGCGGTGACATTGTGCTCGTAGAACGGACATTTATCTATGATATCGTTGAACTCATGGACATCGCCGATGTTTCGGACTATTACGCCTCGACCCTCGACCTGAGCTGGCTTGCTGAGCCTGATCCTTTCCCCGTCCGCCGTGGACTCGTCGCCTCTGCTGATGCTGATCTGCTGCCCAATAAAGTAGCCTTCCTCAAAACCAAAGGCGCCCTCGCCGCCGATTGGGAGTCTGCTTCGCTGGCGTGGGTGGCACAAAAGAATAACGCGCGCCTGTTAATTCTGCGCGGTGTGAGTGATATGGTTGATGAAGAAGGTGGGGAAGTGTATAAGCAAATTGCCATGTTTCGTGAGCGCACACAGACGATCATGAACCGCCTGATCGATCAATTGCCAGGTTGGGTCAGAGCTGTGCGATCATAACTCCGGAGTCAGCCAGCTTGCTGACGTAGACGGGAGCAGGCTACCTGATTCCACGAATTTGAATTCTAAAGTTCCATTTCCATTGCCACTTCATCACCTCGATCGGTATAGCTGGCGATTTCGTAAAAGCCAATTCGTTGGTAAAACTCCAATGCGCGGCTTTGGGCCACGGGATCTGTTTCAAGCCGAATCCGTTTGTAGCCTTGTTCTCGCGCAAAGGAAAGTAATTCTTGTAACATGCGATAGCCGAGTCCCCTATTGTGATATTCGCTTAATAACCAGAGACGTTTCAATTCGCAAATGTCATCTTCCAATTTACGGATCGCACCGGTGCAGATCATTTTCTTATTGTCAAACATGACGAGAAAGATACCGCCATTCTCGAAATAGTTCTTTTGAATATCATCCATATCTTTGAGTTCACGGCGTGATTCATAAAAAGTTATCGACTCCTCAAGGGTATGCGGATCGTTGAAAATGGCATGGGCAACGCGATAGACCACTCGTTTTGCAGCAGTCCACTCGCCGGGTTGGATGCAGCGGATTTCGATCATAAAACCAGCTCCATGGCGATGTCGTTGGGATGCGTCGAATGATATCTTGGAATTTCATAAAATCCCAACCGTTTATACAGTGCCGTGGCGCGTTTCAGATGGACAGGTGCGGTTTCAAGGCGGATTTTTTCATATCTCATTTCACCTGCC
>Ga0126377_10002008_pt1 | contig 13754 bp, 11 predicted proteins | sample PanSoiMetPlot_22_FD_92647 | JGI IMG/M metagenome (GOLD analysis project Ga0126377, IMG submission 92647) | Tropical forest soil microbial communities from Panama - MetaG Plot_22 | ecosystem: Environmental > Terrestrial > Soil > Tropical forest > Bulk soil | place: Panama | collected 2016-02-17
CATGCACCCTGAATGGGACTCACCGTTTCTCAGAGTGAGTGATCGCCGGGACAAAACGTGAGGCATTGCGCGCCACGCCGGCACCCCGAGCAACAGGCGTACCGGAGGAATCAATTCGACCGCCTCTCGAAGGGATGAGCCGACCTGATCGACAGCCTTACTATTCGCAGCGTAGCGCCACGACCGGATCGATCGCAGTCGCGCGCCGCGCGGGCACGTAAATCGCTGCCGCCCCACTCGTCAGGAGCAGCAGGGCGACTGCGGCGAACGTCAGCGGATCTCGCGCGGGCATTCCGTACAGCAGGCTGGCGACGAGTTGCACAGCAGCAAGCGCGCCGACGAACCCAAGCGTTACGCCGATGAAGAGCAGGATGCCGCCTCCCCGGAACACCATCGAAAGGATTGCCGATCTCGACGCCCCGAGCGACATGCGGAGACCGTACTCGCGCGTTCGCGCGCCAACGTCGTATGCCACGGTTCCGTAGAGGCCGACTACGGCAAGCAGCAGCGCCATCAGCGCGAACGCCATCAGCACGCTCGTGACAAGCCTCACCAGGCTCCGCCCGCCGGCGCGGACCTCGTCGAGCGTCTGAACAGCGAAGACAGGCTGATCCGGATCGATCTCGCGAACGATCGCTCGCATGCTCGCGCCGAGCGGCGCCGGATCCCCGGCGCTTCGAACGACGAGCGTCATCCGTCCGTGAGGATCCTGCGCGAATGGCAGATAGATCTGGCCAATCCGCCCTTTGAGGAACCTGATAATGGCCGGCGCCTCGACGTTACCGGCAATCCCGACGACCTCGCGCCACGGCTGCGAGCGACCCATCTTGATTCGCTTTCCGATCGCACTTTCGCCAGGCCAGTACCGATGCGCGGTCCATTCATCCACCACGGCGACCGGTGTCGACTCCTTCACGTCGCCGCGTTCGAATGCACGGCCCGCCACAATCGGAATCTGCATCGTCCCGAAATAATTTCCGAGGACCGACGTATACAGGACGATCGGGACGTCCTCGGCCCTGGGCTCGGGCTGCGCCGGAAAAATGAGCCCCGAGCCGTGCACATCGTCGCTGGTCGGAAGCTCGCGCGCGGCGGCGGCAGCGGCAACGCCAGGCGACGACTGCGTTCTTTCGATCACGCGCTCAAAGAACGCCGACTGCTGCTGCGGCGTCTGGTAGTGGACGTCGGAGAGCGACACACGAAACGACAGCACGTTGGAGGGACTGTAGCCCGGCGAATCGGTCACGACGTGGAGAAAGCTTCGCAGCGCGACACCGCCAACTGCGAGCAGAACCGCGGTCACGGCGATTTGACCCACGACGAACGCACTCCGCACGCGATGTGGCGTCCGCCCCGCATCGACGTTGGGTCCGCTCTTCAACGTGGCGTTGATGTCACGGCGCCAGACGAGCAACGCCGGCAGCAGGCCGCAGAGAACGCCAGTCGCGAGCGCAACCACGAACGTGAACAGCAGCACGGGGCCATTCAGTTGTGACAGGTGCGCGTTCGGCAGTTCGTCCAGCTGGAAGGACGACACGAACCGCATGCCCCACATCGCCGGGAGCAGCGAGACGGCGCCGCCGGCAATCGCGAGGAGCACGTGCTCGGTCAGCAGTTGCCGCGTCAACCGCCATCGTCCGCCGCCGAGCGCGGATCGGATCGCCAGCTCGCGCCCGCGCGTCAGCCCCTTGGCGAGCAGCAGGCTCGCGATGTTGGCGCAGGCGACGGCGAGCACGCAGGCCACCGCGCCCATCAGAACACCCAGCAGCAGCTGCGCATCCTGAACGTACGCCTCCTGCATCGGCTGTAGCGAGGTCGTCAGATCGCCATTTTCCTTCGGATAGCGCCTGGCGAGATCGAGACTGACCTCCGTCATCCGCCGGCGCGCAGCTTCGAGGCTCAAGCCGTCGCGAAGCCGCCCAACCACGCTCAGGTTGCGACTCCCCCGCTCCGTGGATGCCTGGACGCTCGTTGGGAGAAGAACATACAACTCCTCCTTGCCAAGGCGTGGCGCACCCGGCGCCAGCACGCCGATGACGGTGTGCAGCGTCCCGTCTACCGTGATCGTGCGCCCGATGATGTCGCGGTCCCGCGCGAAGAGCGACTGCCAGGCATGATCGCTCAGCAGCACCTCATGATCATCGGGGTTGTCCGTCGTGCGGAAGGCGCGCCCGCGCGACGTCGACAGCCCAAGGACGTCGCAGAATCCACCGGTCGTGCGGATACCTTCGACGCGGTCGGTTCGATCGGCCAGCCGCACGTTGAAGCCGTCTTCGACAAACGCGCCGAGGCTCGCGAACACGCCGCTCGCCTGCCAGTCGCGCACGTCGGGCATCGACGCAGGGAACTGATGCCAGTTGCGCGATGGCGAGTCCGTCCACACGACGACGGTCCGCTCCGCATGTGGAATCGCAAGAGGAGCGAGCACCGATCGCGCGACGCTGAAGATGGCCGCGTTCCCGCCAATTGCGAGCGCGAGGACGATGATGACGATGGCCGTGAAGCCGGGGCGAGACGCGTAGTGGCGCGCGGCGTACCGGGCATCCTCGAAAAACTCTTCCACGAGACGTACGCGGCGCGTGTCCCGGCATTCTTCCCGGCGCTGCAGCAGGCCTGCCGTCTCGCGCCTGGCGAGGCGTTCTGCCTCTGATGGCGTGAGTCCGCTGGTTACATGCTGCTCGACCAGGCGTTCGACGTGGTATGCGAGTTCGTCGTCCAGCTCTCTGTCGACGCGTTCTCGCGCGAACAGCGATCGTGTTCGCATTCGCAGCACGTGGAGCCAGCGGTCGATCGCCACGTTCACACCTCTCGCAGCCTGACGACCTGGCTGATCGCCGCCGCCAGGCGATGCCAATTCGCGGTCTCGCGTTCAAGCTGCCGGCGCCCGGCAGCGGTCAGCATGTAGAACTTCGCCCGGCGGTTGTTCTCGCTCGGCCGCCACTCGGCTTTGATCCAGCCGTTCTGTTCGAGCTTGTGGAGCGCGGGATAGAGAGAGCCGTCGCTCACCTGCAGGACGTCGCCGGAGACCTGTTTCAGACGCAGTCCGATTGCCCAGCCGTGGAGCGGCTCGAGCGCAAGAATCTTCAGAACAAGCAGATCGAGTGTGCCCTGAACACCGTCGGCTGGTCGGCTCATCGCTCTCTCAGGTCCTTCCGGGCTCGGACCCTGATGTTTCGAGTCCTCTCGGTTACCGAGACAGTATCCAGTATCTCCTCTCGGTAATCAAGAGAAGCCCCCGGTCCGGGTGCGCTATCGTCTGTCGCGATGACCCCGTCGAGACGTCCCCGTCTGACAGCGGCCCTGGTCGCCGCGTTCCTGCTGCCCGCGATCCAGGTTGCGGCGGACGAACTCCGGGTGATGACGTCCGGCGCATTTACCGCGGCGTTTCTCGAACTGGCGCCGCAGTTCGAGCGGGCGACGGGCCATCGAATCGCGATCGAAGCGACGTCGAGCGGCACCGGCGCCGCCTCCATCGCGTCCCGGCTCGAACGCGGCGAGGCTATCGAGGTCGTCATCGTCGACAGCAATGCGCTTGACAGCTTCATCCGCAACGGCCAGGTCCGTCCGGGGACTCGCGTCGACCTGGCTCGGTCGGCGATCGGCATGGCCGTCCGCCAGGGCGCGCGGAAACCCGACATCAGCTCCGTGGATGCCCTCCGCCAGACACTGCTCGACGCCAGGTCGATTGCGTACTCCTCGAGCGTGAGTGGAACGTTCCTCTCAACGGAACTGTTTCAGCGCCTCGGCATCGCCGATCAAGTGCTTCCGAAGAGCCGCCGGATTGTCGGCGAGCGCGTCGGCGCCGTCGTCGCTCGCGGCGAGGCGGAGATTGGTTTTCAGCAGGTCAGCGAGCTGCTGCCGGAACCCGGAATCGACTTCGTCGGTCCGCTGCCCGCCGCTGCGCAACACGTCATGATCGTCGCGGCCGGCATCGGGACGGCTGCACGGAATGTCGCCGCGGCTCAACGCCTGATCGAGTTCCTCGCGTCTTCCGACGCCGTCACGACGATCGAGAAGACTGCGCTCGAGCCCTTCACCCGCCGGTAAACAACCACGAAGTTACTTACGAGTTTTTGTCGGGACGCATCCGGGCGCGTGTGCCATCATTTTGAATAAGTCTTTCCATTCCTTGATGAACGCCTTTCAGTTTCCTATTCGGAGACGTGCGCTCGCTCCAGCAGGCCTGGTGCTGGCGTCGATGGCGTTGGCGTCTGTCGCCGGAGTCGTCGGCCCGCGGAGCAGACCGGCCTCGGACTCGCTCGCGAGCCCCATTCAGCTCGGCGCGTTCAGCGTGACCGAAGCATTCGACTCGTCCACTTTTCACCTGGGAAATGCGGCCGGCGCATTCGGGTGGTCCAGCGCCATCGCTGACTTCGACGACGATGGCCGGCCGGATTTCACGGTCGCGGATCGTCAGGCGGGGTCTGCGGGCAGCTACAGCTACCGGATCCTGTTTGGAGTCGCCGGCCGCGCGGTCCAGAGCGTCTCGTTCCAATCGTTCTCGTCGGCGCTGAACGTGGCCGTCAGGGACGTCGATCACGACAACGACCTTGACGTCCTCATCACAGAGGCGCCCTCAGCCGTCGTGAACTCCGTGTGGCTGAACGACGGGCACGGGCAGTTCGTCAGGAGCACGACGACTGCCGCGAGCAGCGCGTGGATGGCCGACGCCGCTTTCGACTCCTCAACGGAGTGCCCTTCCCCGCCGGTCGTCGTTTCCGATCGCTTCGCCGCTAGGCGCGAGACGCGGTCGAACATCGGACCAGTCGAACCGGCCGCCGTCATTTTCGACTCGAGAGTTCGCGTCCACACGACATTCCTGACGGCAGCGGCTCCATGCCGCGCGCCTCCCTCGCTCGATTCCCTTTCCGCCTGATTCCTGTTTAGAAGCAGCGCCGCTGCGGCGGCCTGCGTTTTTTCGGAGTAGCGCCTGATGAGGGTACGTACGTTCGCGGTCGTCGTCGCGCTCACGGCCAGCACATCCACGAGTCTTCGCGGCCAGGAATCGTTCCGGACGCTGTCGATCGCCGACGCCGTCAGCGAATCGCTGCAGCACAACGCGGCACTGCAGGCGCAGCGGATGAACCTGACGATCGCAGATGCCGCGATTCTGACGGCCGGATTGCGGCCGAATCCGGTACTCTCCGGCGACGCGGACCATCTGGATCTGCTCGGAACCGGGTTCGACGACACCAACAATGCCGGACCGCCGGAGTACGGCGTGCGAATCGACTTCCCCATCGAGCGCGGGAAGAAGCGCGATCTGCGGCTCGGCGTTGCCCAACTGGGTCACGATCTTGCCGCCGCGCAGCTCGCCGATACGGTTCGGCGCCTGAAAATCGACGTCCTCGTCGCCAGCATCGACGTCCTCGAAGCCAAGGCCAAGCTCGCGCTCGCCCGCGAGAACCTCGACACCCTTCAGCGCCTCGTCGATCTGAATCAGCGCCGCCTGACGAGCGGCGCCATCGCACCCCTCGAGGCCATACGATCCCGCGTCGCAATGCTGCAATATCGCGGGAACGTGAGGACGGCGGAGCTCAACCTGACGCAGGCCAGGTTGCGGCTGCTGCCCCTCCTCGGCGCGAAGCCCGGCGACGCGCCGATCGACATCGACGATGATCTGGCGGCACGCCCGCCGGAAACGCCGCCGGTGCTCAGCGATCTCCAGGCAACGGCCCGCGCGAAGCGGCCGGATGTTCTTGCGGCTCGCGCCGAACAGGCGCGAAGCCAGGCCGACCTCCGGCTGCAGCTCGGGCAGGCGAAGATCGACTACACGGTTGGCACCGAGTACCGCCGCCAGCAGGGCATCGCCGGCAAGGGCAACATGCTCGGGTTCTTCGTCAGCGCCCCGCTGCCCATCTTCAACCGCAACCAGGGTGAGATCGCCCGCGCACAGGCGGACGAGGAGCGAACGCGGCAGTCGGCAGCCTCCGTCGACATCGACGTCAGCACCGACGTCGCCTCCGCGTTTCGCGAGTTCGAGTCGTCACGCCGGCTGCTGCTCGAGATCGAACAGGATCTCCTCGAACCCGCGCGCAGCGCCCGCGCAGGCACGACATATACGTATCAGGCAGGCGCTACGTCCCTGCTCGACGTTCTCGACGCCCAGCGCGCCTTCAACGACACCATGGACAGCTACTACACGGCGCAGGCGGCCTACCGTCGCGCCGAGGCGAAGCTCGCGCTCGTCGCCGGAGACGAGGTGACGCGATGATGCGGTGTTCCTCAATTCTTGTTCGTTGTTCGCTCACAGTTGTTGTTTGTTCGTCCTTTATCGGTTGCCGTGCCGCTGCGCGCCCTGCGGACACGGCGACGTCTGCGTCATCCGATGCCGACGCGCCCACGACGAAGGATTCAGCCGCGGTCAAGTCCGGCCGCGTGAAGCTGAGCCCCGAGCAGATGACCCAAGTGCCGATCGAGACGCTGGCGCTCAGGCCGCAGGCCGACGTGATCAACGCGACCGGCACGGTCGAATTCAACGGTGATCGGACGTCGCGCATCCTGCCGCCGGTCCCCGGACAGGTGCAGAACCTCCGCGCCAATGTCGGCGACAACGTCCGCCACGGTGACGTGCTCTTCGAAATCAGCAGCCGCGATGTGACGGCGGCCATCGGCGATCACCTGTCCGCCCACAAGGACCTGGATCTTTCCGAGAAGACCTACAACATGACGAAGGATCTGTTCGACCACCAGGCCGCGTCGCGGATCGCGCTCGAGCAGGCCGAAAGCGACCTCGCGAAGAACCGGCAGAAGGTGCAGCAGACCGATGAAGCCCTGAAGGTTCTCGGCATCGACGTCTCGACGGTCGACGCCGGCGACCGCGTGCCCTCGCGCATCCAGGTGCGCGCACCCATCGACGGCACCATCATCGAGCGAACGGTGACCAACGGGCAGTTCGTCGGGTCCGATACCGCGCCGCTCATCACGCTGGCCGACGTGTCCAGCGTCTGGGTGACCGCCGACATCTTCGAGCGTGATCTCCGGAAAGTCGCCGTCGGGCAGAAAGCCGACGTGACGACGAATGCCTACCCGGACGACCGCTTCAGCGCCGAAGTGAGCCGGATCGGATCGACGGTCGACTCGCAGACGCGAACGGCGAAGGTCCGTTTCCTGGTCCTGAACACCGGGCGCCGCCTGAAGCCGGGCATGTTCATCAACGCCGCGCTCCAGCTCACGTCCGCTGGCGACGCGCTCACGGTGCCGTCGACTGCGCTCTTCGTCGAAGAAGGACACAGCTACGCGTACCTCGAAGCGCAACGTGGCGTGTTCGAGCGCCGCGAGGTCACGACGGCGGCTGGTGGCGTGGAACGCGTGCGTGTCACGAACGGCCTGTCGAAGGGTGATCGCATCGCAGCAGGCAACGTGCTGCTCCTCCGTCAGCTCGAGGCGGACTCCGCGCCGCAATGATTCGAAAGATCGTCTCGACGTCGCTGCACCAGCCGGTCCTCGTCGGCTTGCTCCTCGTACTCTTCGTCGGCGCGGGCGTCGCCGCGTTCCGGTCGCTGCCGGTTGAAGCCTTCCCCGACGTGACGGACGTGCAGGTCACCGTCATCTCGCTCTTTCCAGGTCACGCGCCTGAAGAAGTGGAAAAGCAGGTCACCGTGCCGCTCGAGATCGAGCTGAGCGGCCTGCCGAACGCCGTGCGCATGTTTTCGCACACGCAGTTCGGGCTCTCCTACATCATCCTGACGTTCGACGACAACGCCAACGATTACTTCGCGCGCCAGCAGGTGCTCGAGCGACTGCAGGGCGTCGAATTGCCGAATGGCGTCCAGCCACAACTCGCCCCGCTGTCGACCGCCATCGGCGAAATCTATCGATACCGCGTCGCCGGCAAGGGCCTTTCCGCCACCGATCTTCGGACGCTGCAGGACTGGGTGGTCAGCCGCAACCTCCGTCTCATTCCCGGCGTGGCCGACATCGTCAGCTTCGGCGGCTTCATCAAGCAGTACGAGGTGACCGTCAACACCGCGCAGATGAAGTCCTACAACGTGACGCTGCAGCAGGTCTTCACCGCGCTCGGGCGGGGAAACGCCAACGCCGGCGGCAGCTTCATGGAGCACGGCGAGCAGCAGTACCTGATTCGCGGCATCGGGATGCTGCGGTCGGGCGACGACATCGGCGACATCGTCGTCGCCGAGCGCAACGGCACCCCGCTGCTCGTCCGCGACATCGCATCGGTCCGCATCGGCGCCGTGCCGCGCCAGGGCATCGTCGGCCAGGACAACGACGATGAAATCGTTTCAGGGATCGTGCTGATGCGGAAAGGCGAGAACCCGTCGGAGGTGCTCAAGGCGGTGAAGGAGCGTGTCGCCGCGCTCAACGCATCCATTCTTCCCAAACCGGCGCAGATCGTGCCCTTCTACGACCGGACGACGCTCATCGAGACGACGCTGTCGACGGTCTTCCAGAACCTGCTGGAAGGCGCGCTGCTCGTGACGGTGGTGCTGTTCATCTTCCTCGGCAACCTCCGCGCGGCCGGCATCGTGGCCATCGTGATCCCGCTCTCGCTCTTGGCGACGTTTCTCGGACTCCGTATCCGCGGCATTCCAGCGAACCTGCTCTCGCTGGGCGCCATGGACTTCGGCATCATCGTCGACGGCGCGGTCATCGTGCTCGAGAACATCTACCGGCGGCTCTCCGAGCGTCATGAACACCATCGCGTGCCGAAAGCCGAGGTGCTGGACGCCGCCGTCGAAGTCGGACGGCCGACCGTGTTCTCGATGCTCGTGATCATCATCGCGCACGTCCCGATTTTCACGCTGCAGCGACACGAGGGACGCATCTTCGCGCCGATGGCGTACACCGTCGTTTCGGCGCTGATCGGATCGCTGCTCTTCTCGCTGACGCTCGTTCCCCTCCTGAGCCTCTTCCTCCTGACGGGTACGCACGGCGAAGAAGACAATCTCGTGATCCGAACGTGCAAACGAGTCTACGAACCGATTCTCCGGGCGGCACTCGGCCGACGACGCGCGGTGCTCAGTGCAGCCGTCGTCGTCCTGCTGGCGAGTCTCGCATTGGTTCCGAAGCTCGGCACCGAGTTCCTGCCCGAGCTGAACGAGGGCTCAATCTGGATCAACATCATGCTGCCGGCCGGCATCTCGGTCTCCGAGACGTCCCGGCAGCTCGCGCACATCAGGGCGACCATTCGTCAGTTCCCCGAGGTGTCGACGGTCATCTCGAAGGCCGGGCGGCCGGAGGACGGGACCGATCCGAAGATGATCAACATGGCCGAATTCCTGGTGGCCGTGAAGCCCGCCGATCAATGGAGGCCGCACGTCAGCAAGGAACAGCTGATCGATCAGATGAACGACGCGCTCCAGGCGATTCCCGGGATTGAGCCCAGCTTCTCGCAGCCGATTCGCGACAACGTCCTCGAAAGCATCTCGCAGATTGACGGACAGATCGTCATCAAGACATTCGGCGACGACACGAACGTGCTACGCCGGATCGCGAACGACATCCTGAAGTCCGTATCGACAGTCCCCGGCGTCGCGCGAGCCTTCATCGATCGCGGCGGCCAGGTGCCCCAGCTGCGCGTGGAAATCGATCGCGCGCGAGCGGCGCGATACGGGCTGAACGTCGCCGACGTCGAGGACGTGATCGAGACGGCGCTCGGCGGAAAGACCGCGACCGAACTCTGGGAAGGCGAGCGCCGTTTCACCGTCGTCGTCCGGCTGGCCGACGAGGAGCGGCGCAGCGCCGAAGCCATCCGCAGCATTCTCGTGGACACCCCGACCGGCCTGCGCATCCCGTTGTCCGAGGTGGCGAGCGTCACCGTCGGGAGCGGCAGCATGAACATCGCTCGCGAATCCGGCACCCGGGTGGCGGCCATCGGTGTCTTCATCCAGGGTCGCGACATGGGCAGCATCGTGAAGGACATGCAGCGCGTGGTCGCCCGAAACGTCGCCGTGCCGACGGGTTACTACGTGCGCTGGGGCGGTGAGTTCGAAAACCAGGAGCGGGCAATGGCGCGCCTCAGCCTCATCGTTCCGATCAGCATCCTCCTGATCTTCGTTCTGCTGTTCAACGCCTTCGGATCGGTCAAGCACTCGGCGCTGATCCTGCTCAACGTGCCGTTCGCGCTGATCGGCGGAATTCTCGCGCTCTATGTCACGGGGATTCACTTGAGCGTGTCGGCCGCGATCGGCTTCATCGCGCTGTTCGGCCAGGCCGTCCTGAACGGCGTCGTGATGGTGAGCTACTTCAACCAGCTTCGCCGGACCGGCGTCGGCGCGCACGAAGCGGCCGTTCGCGGGTCCATCGTGCGACTCCGAACGGTGCTGATGACGGGGACCCTGGCGACGCTCGGGTTGCTCCCGATGGCGCTCTCACACGGCATCGGTTCGGAAACGCAGAAGCCACTGGCGGTCGTCATCATCGGCGGCCTCTTCTCCGCCGCGATCCTGACGCTGATTGTCCTTCCCGCGCTGTACGTGACCGTCGAGAGGCACGCACCCGTGACGGAGTGATCTAACGCGGCGCTCGAAGCCACTCGAATGCGGCGTCGCGCGCGTCGAAGATGCCGAAGTCGCGGCCCTTCTTCTCCTCGTTCACCATTTCCCCGAACCGGGAACTGAACGCCGGCCGGTTCGAGTCGATGACGATGGCGAGGCGAATCCGGTAGTTCCTGAGCTTCTGAAGCACCGTCCCGGCCTCTCCTGAACTGAGATCGAAGAAGGCGGTCGGTATGTTCGACGAATACAGGAGCACCCGGGTCGATCGGGTCGAGAAGCATGCGCCGATGACATCGTCGATCTCTGCCGCGCTCTTCATGAACGGCGAATCGGGCACTCCCTCCATGACCCCAATGCCGTCGACGTCGACGTGGATCAGATCCATCGAGCCGCGGCTGGCGTCATCGGATCCCGTTCACCACCGATGCATTGTGAATCGCGACGCCGGCCATGACGCCGTTGGCGATGAGCATGAGGGCAATCGCCTGACTGCGACGGTGCGCCCTCCACAACCGTTCCGACGCTACGATGGTGGCGGTTGTCACACCGGCTTTGATCGCCCACATCGCCGCGGGGCTTCGAGAGGCGCCGGCCATGATCGGATTGATCTCCGCGCCACCGCTGCTGACGACCCGCAGCGTCGCGGCCGCGTCGTATGCCTGGAGTCCCACCAGGCTGGTGTAGAGCGCCGGAAGCGCCGCGCCACGGGTCGGCGCCTCGAAGTCGGCGGGCATGCGCACGACCTCGACCTTCGGTGACGCGATGACCTCCGCCGACACTGCCTGAGAAGGAGCATTGTCCTCGGCAGCCGGTTTGGCTGGACCGGGCGGATCGGAGGCGAACGCAGGTGTCGCCGCGAGGCTTAGAACCAGGGGGAGCGCGGTTCCCAGAACCATCGTCGGTCCTTTCGTTGAACGCCGTGCTGCACGTCGAGCGCCAGCGTTCGGACTTGTAGTCGATCCGCGCGCGGCATTCAAGACCATTCGGCTTACAGAGTTGTCAGGTGAGGTGTTAACATCCGAAATCGATGAGTAAGTTCCTTGCGGCCGTCGTGCAGAACGCCCCGGTCGTCTTCGACGCCGCGAAAACACTGGAGAAGATCCACGAGCTTTCGGGTGAAGCCGCGTCGGCGGGCGCGCGCCTGGTTGTTTTTCCCGAGGCTTTTGTCTCCGCCTACCCCAAGGGCCTGGACTTCGGCGCACGGGTCGGACTGCGCTCGCCGGAGGGGCGCGACGTCTTCAAGCGCTACTTCGACAGCGCGATCGCGGTACCCGGCCCCGGCACGGACCAGCTTGGAAAAACGGCGAAGGCGTACGGGATTTATCTCGTCGTGGGCGTGATCGAACGCGAGATCGGAACGCTGTACTGCACGGCGCTCTTTTTCGCGCCGGACGGCACGCTGCTCGGAAAGCACCGGAAACTGATGCCGACCGCGATGGAGCGGATCATCTGGGGCTTCGGCGACGGCTCGACGCTGCCGGTCTTCGACACCGCGCTCGGCAAGCTCGGCGCCGTCATCTGCTGGGAAAACTACATGCCCCTGCTGCGGATGTCGATGTACGCCAAGGGCATCGAACTGTACTGCGCGCCGACGGCGGACGATCGCGATACGTGGCTCTCAACCATGCAGCACGTGGCGCTCGAAGGGCGATGTTTCGTGTTGTCCGCGTGTCAGCACCTGCGCCGCGCGGACTGCCCGGACGACTACGCGGCCATTCAAGGCAACGAACCGGATACCGTGCTCATGCGCGGTGGGAGCGTGATCGTCGGACCGCTGGGGCAAGTCCTCGCCGGCCCGCTGTTCAACCAGAACGGCGTGCTGACCGCGGAAATCGATCTCGGTGAAGTCGCGCGATCCAAGTACGACCTCGATGTCGTCGGGCACTACGCGCGTCCCGACATCTTCCGCCTGCACGTCAACACGAACCCGCTGCCCCCGGTCGTGGAGGACTGAGCGGCGCAGCTAGAAACGCAGCACGATCCCTATTGGCAGCGACCAGCGCGAGCCGGTGTTGTTGACTGCGGAAAGTTCGGGCGACGCCGCCGCCGGCTTCGGTGCGCCGGCGTACTTGACCCCGACCTCGAGGCCGACGCCGAAACCCGCGCCGCTGCTGAAGATGAAGCCCCCACCGAACCCGAACGCGCCCACCGCAGACCCGTCGTAGACCGCTCGAGTGGTCGTCAGCCCCGGCGCCGAGAAGATCGCCGACAGATCGCTGACACGCCTGAAGCCGCCCGTGACCACGCCGTATGCGCCGTGTCCCTGGTGCAGGCCGAAACGCACGCCGCCCTCGAGTCCCCAGAACTGGTAGGCCTCGAACGACGCGGACAGCGCACCACTCGGCACCGAGCCGACGGTCACGAGATCCGCGCCGGCGTGGCCGAACTCGAAGCCGCCGAGCACCTCGACGGCGGGGGCGACGCCGTAGCCGACGTCCGCGACGAACAGCGGCGAATTCTTCGAGTGGCTGTCCGTCCATTTCGTTTCCGTGATCGCCGCCGGGTTGCCGGCAATCACGGCGGCGCCCGAGGAGAGCACCGTTCCGCTGATCGACGGATCGAGCGCGATCTTGACGGTCAGCGACGCCCGGCGCTCGCCCTGCGCAAGAGCGGGATGAACGCTCGCGAGTACAGCGACAAGGCCAAGGAGGTACACACGGATTGCGATTCGCATGCCTCCACTGTAGCCGAGGTTTGCCCAGCTGAGGATATGGGCTCTCAGAACCAGAACTTCAGCGCGAGTTGCACGACCCTCGGATCGAGGGCGGACGTAATGGTCCCGAAGTTGGACGCGCCCTGTGTCGCCGCCGGCGCGCCGAGATTCACCGTGTTCAGGAGGTTGAACACTTCCAGGCGAAATTCGAGAGCGCGCTGACCGCCAATCGGCACGCGACGCATCGCCGCAAGATCGACGTCACGGTACGATGGCCCGCGCACGGGATTGCGCGAGGCTGATCCAATCGTGAACTGGTTGGCCGTCGAGAACGCCGCCGTGTTGAACCAGTGATCGGGCGTCCGCTGGTCAGCGGGCAGCGTGGGGTCGCCGACGAGATTCGGCCGCTGCGTCGTGAAGCCGGCGTACCCGAGCGAATTCGCCTGAGTGATGGCGACCGGCATGCCCGATTGCAGCGTCATCACGGAGGCGATGGTCCAGTCGTTCGCCAGTGCGCCCAGAACACCGGTCGGATGCTTCGCGCGGCCCTGGCCCGCCGGCAGATCCCACGCGATCGACGCACCAAAATAGTGAGGAATGTCGCCCGTGGAGTAGTCGCGGTCACGTTCCAGATTGTGACTGTC
>Ga0126377_10002010_pt1 | contig 13748 bp, 8 predicted proteins | sample PanSoiMetPlot_22_FD_92647 | JGI IMG/M metagenome (GOLD analysis project Ga0126377, IMG submission 92647) | Tropical forest soil microbial communities from Panama - MetaG Plot_22 | ecosystem: Environmental > Terrestrial > Soil > Tropical forest > Bulk soil | place: Panama | collected 2016-02-17
CATCGACGTCGGCTTCTTGAAGCAGATCGTACAGTCTCATCTCCAGAAGAAGGGCAGAGGATACGGTGACCGCCGTAGAACTGAATGTTTGTAATTGCTCGTGAGCTCGAGTAATCAAGAGGCGGTGGCGTCAGAACGCCCAGGCTTTCACTTCCATTTCATTCTTGTGGGAAATCAGCTTGCGTTGGCGAGTTTTACAATCGAGAGTGGGCGAGATGACTCCGGCTCATGACAATCTGATGAGGTTGTGATGAATTCGAGAACCAACTTTATCGAGCGCTTTGTTTCTTCCCGCCACCAGTGAAAAGGCGGTGGGTTCAAGCAAAAGCTCAATCACCTTCAATTTATCTTCGACGCCCAACCCTTCGTAAGCGGACCGCAGGCGATCGGTCGACAACGTTTCGAAAGGGTTGAACGCAAATGGCTCGAGCGGCGAAGAGGCGCTGACAAAATAGGAGTCCGATGGAGTGTTTACCGAATTAATTGCCACCCAATCGAGGCCGCTCGATCGAAAGAGGTCCACTCCCTCGGCAAAACGATACGTGAAAACACGGGGATGAAGGTAAACATCCACATCCTTCGAAATATGGTCCAGGTCCGAAAGATCCTGGTTATAACCATACTTCCCGTAGTATTCCTGAGAGAGCGAAAGGCCCAGATCCCGCATGATCTTAATGCCATATTCAAGGCTCTCTGCCTGAACCAAGGTTCTGTTCAGCTCTCTCAGTAAAAGACGCCTGTGTTCGCCAAGCGTGTGATATATATGCACTATCAATATTCCATCTTCAGCCAACAGTGAGACCAGGTTTCTTACCCCCCTGACCGGATCGCTAAGGTGATGAATCACCCCCATCGATGTGACGATGTCATAATTCGCCTGCTCAACCAGCTCCAGTATGTTCTGTTTGCGAAAAGTAACGTTCTTAATTCCATGCTTTTCCGCTTGCCCCCTCGCTATATTCAGACTGGCTTCTGTCATATCGATGCAGGTAAACCTCGCTCCAGGAAACTGCGAAGCTAAACCGAGTATTCGCTGCCCTGATCCGCAACCCGCATCGAAAAACGAGTACCTTGAAATCTCATCTTCGTCTATTCCTGCCTCCGCCAGCAATATATGAACCAGCACGTGCAAATCCGTCAGCAGGTCGCTCTTTACAGCGCTGTATGGATATGGAAATTTTTCATACAGTGCGTTCACCTGGCATGTAATCGTGTCCATATAGCTACACCTTCCACTCGGCCTTTGTTAAGACTCTTTTCCACGGTGATAAGTTCTCATCAAATCGTTATTTCAAGGTCTTCGCTGAAATCATTCTCCCGACAGGGCAAAAAATGATCTTGAATTGTGGTCATAGTTGATCAGGCCGTTGCCCTTTGGTCACCACCGAAGCGCAGTAGATGTGGGGCATGGAACTCTACTTGAGCGGTTGCCGCTGGAAGGATGGCGGGACTTGATTCTGGTCACGCCAGAATTTTGCAAAAGGCCACACGAGCAATATGAAAAGCGCTGGTGCGTTGAAAATTTATTCGGCGCTTTGAAATCGCGCGGCTTCAACCTCGAGGATACCAAGTTGCAAGACTCGGAACGCTTGAGCCGATTGCTTGCGTTATTGGCGCTAGCCCTCACATCGGCCTTTGTCGTCGGCATCTGGGAAGTGAGTGGCATAGAACTAAAGCTGAAGATTCATGGCTATCCGTCAAAGAGCATCTTCCGCCGTGGACTCAATATCTTGTGTCGCCAATTTCAAGCAGATCGATCTTGTTATCTGGCGGAAGGTTATCAAACTTTTGCCCTGTAATTAGGGCGCCGTCAAAATGGACCACAAGACTTTAACTTCCGGATTTCGACCGCCGAGGTAAGGGTTTCAACCGAAATACTCCCGCCACCGCCATTCAAAATGTAATTGGCGCGAATTACCTGCTGAGCTTTATCTTCCTCATAGCTCTCATGTCGGAAATCCGCACGAACACCTATACTTTTCTTGAGTTTATCCCAATCCCCTTTTATTTTAATGCGGGTGTCAATGGCGGTTCGCGCGGTTTCAGGCAAGTAAAGAGAGACGTGCCCACCAGCAGAGTATAAAGTGGATTTGCCGCTTCCCGGCGCGAGGGAGGCGGTTAGATTGCCACCGCTTGATCTCGCCGTCACAGAGCCGGATACGCACTTGAAATGCTCATTGTCGTTCCCCTTGCCTGCAGCGCCGCCGATTACTATGTCACCGCCACTATTCGAGACCTCGATTGAGCTCATCACATCGCCTACTTTTACGTTACCCCCCATTGCTGAAATTCCCAGGCTCCCGCTTACGGACTCGACTATAATATTGCCGCCAGCGGAAACAATTTTAACCTTCCCCTTAATGTTTCCGCCCCTGACGTTTCCCCCAGTCACCTTGGCCGAGAGATCGCCGTCGAAATCGCCAATCTTGATATCACCTCCAAATGTATCAAATGTCACCTTACCCCATGACTCAGTTTGCAAGGCGATGTGCCCCCCCTGGGTCTTAACCTTGACATCTATGCTTTTAGGCGCGTAGACATCAAATATAACCTCACCTGACTTTGTGGTCTTCTCAGTGTTATACTTTACGATCACTTTCTCGCCGACCTGTGTTATGTCCAGATTTCTGCTATCTACTAATACCTTGGCGTCAACTTTAACCTCACCTCGATCCCAGGAGTTCAGGCGGACATCACCTCCCGTCACCTGAACATCCAACGAACCATGTTCGCCGATCGTAAAAATCTTTGATTGCATCACGCTCGCCGAATCCGTTGAAGGTACTATCAAGAATATTGAAGATAGAAAGCTAAGTGCGACTTTGTACACGAACATTGATAACCTCCATCATTGGGTCTTGAGTGTAATTGCAGGATCGACCTTGATCGCGCGCCGCGCTGGAATATAACAGGCCGCGATCGCCGCCGTGATAAAGGCGAGAGTGATTCCCAGGAAAGTAAGTGGATCTCGCGGGCTAATCCCATATAAAAGGTTCCCGATAAGGTTGCCGAGAGCATAGGCGCAAACGATTCCTATGATCAATCCGGTAGCCGTGAGCAATAGGGTCTGCCCCATGACTAACCTCATCACTTGCCTCGCGCGGGCCCCTAAAGCCATCCGAATGCCGATCTCGCGAGTACGCTGCGCCACGGAAAAGGCCGTAATCCCGTAGATCCCGATCAGCGCCAGCAAAAGAGCGACGAAACCGAAGACGCCTAAAAATGCCCCACCGAAGCGGGCAGGCAGCAGCGAAATGCTCATATGATCCGTCAAAGGCTTGAGGTCATAGACCGGCAGGTTACTGTCCAATGCCTGCGCTTCATTCCGGACAATCGCCCCCATGCCTCCCGCATCGGCCACTGTGCGCACGTGAATCGTCATGCTGGACACGTAGTTCTGAGAAAGCGGCAGATAAATATACGGCATCGCCTCCTCTCCAAGAGACTTATATTTCCCATCTTTAACTACGCCCTTAATACTTAGAAACGGCCCCTGCGGCCCTTGGAAGCTCACCCGCCTGCCAATAGGATCCTGGCCGGGCCAGAACCTCTTTGCCATGGTTTGGTTGATAATTAGAACCGCGGGGGAATTGCCGGTGTCGTTGTTGTCGAAGTCGGCCCCTTGGAGAAGCGGGATTCCCATGGTCTCAAAATATCTCGCCCCTACTATGTTGTAATCGATATTAATAGAATCAGTGTCTTTCGGCGGAGTATAGCCTTCAATATTAATTGACGCATCCTGAGAGCCCAACCCCAAGGGGACGGACTGAGCCGAGCTCGCCGATCGCACGCCCGGTAAATTTCTCAACCGCTCTACTAACTGAGTGTAAAATTGGCCCCCTCTTTCTTGGTTATATCCGCTAAGTCCCAGATCAACGGTCATCAGCAAAACATTATGCGGGTCGAACCCTGGATCAATCTTCTGCGCTTTCTGCAGGCTCCTGACGAAGAGCCCTGCGGTGACGAGCAACAATACGGAAAGGGCGACTTGGCCTATAATCAATGCGCCTCGCAGCCGGGTCTTGCGTAAGCTCTGACCGACGCCGACGAGCTGATCTTTAATAACCGATGCGAGATCGGGCCTGGAAGTCTGTAAGGCTGGCACGAGTCCAAAGATTATTCCTGTGATGAGTGACAGGAGGATACTAAAGCTCAAGACCCGCTTGTCCAAACTCAAATCGATCTCAATGGGCAAAGAGGTAGGTAACTTGAGCGCTGATAACACACTTGTCAGCCACTCTCCTAACATCACGCCGAGAAAACCGCCGATCAGGGAAAGCAGCACTGACTCTGTAAGCAGTTGCTGGATGATACGCCCTCGCCCAGCCCCCAGCGCGATACGAATTCCGACTTCCTTCCGGCGCGCCACCGATCGCACAAGCAACAAACCCGCTAGATTGATGCACGCGAGCAGAAGTATAAGAGCCACCACGGTCATCAACACGACGGCGTAGTTCGTAACGTCCCCGGCAAATTCGGGATGCAGCCTGCCCGCTTTCGTCAGGGCGATCCCTTTACTTTTGTTCTCTTCCGGGTAGCTCTCCCCGAGTTGACGGGCAAGAACTGTCATGGCCGCCTGCCCCTGCTCAAAAGAAATCCCCTGTTTAAGCCGGCCAGTCGAGCGGAGCCAGCCGAGTCCCCGGCGTGAGAGCAGGTCCCGACCCGGTATAACCTGCGCCTGCATCATCATCGGTATCCAGATATTTGTGCCCATGGACATCTCAGTCCCTATGAATCCTTTAGGCGCAACCCCTACTACGGTAAAACCGTGGCCGTTCAGATTGATAGTCTTCCCGATGATGTTCGGGTCTGAGGCGAAGCGGCGCTCCCACAGACCATAGCTAATAACCGCCACCGGGCTGACTCCTGGAGCTTTATCGTCCTCTGGCAGAAGGGTGCGGCCTGAAAAGGCATGGACCCCGAGAACTGAAAAGTAATTGCCTGTAGCAATCGTTCCCCAGACACGCTCTCTGACGTCGCCTTTGCTCAGCGCTAGAGGTGTAATCTGATAGGCCATCACATCGGAAAAAACTTCATTCCGATTCCTAATGTCTATATAGTTCGGGTATGAAAGGCTGAAGAACTCGCCGTTCTGATCGTTAGGGTATAGTGAGACAAGTTGATTGTGATTGATCACAGGCAGCGGCCGCCAGAGCAAGGCGTTTAGAGCGCTAAAAACTGCGGTGTTTGCGCCGATACCTAGAGCTAACGAAACAACCGCAATCAGAGTAATACCCGGAGTATTGATTAACATCCTACCGGTATACCGAATATCTTGCCATATACCATGCATCTCGTCATCTCCATATTTCCTATTGACTTTTGTTTGCGAATGCAGAGGCGATCGCACAAGATGTGTAGCGGCGCCCAAAAACTGGACACTTGATCAGGGTAAAATGCCCTGTCCGGTTAAGGAGACCACTAATGAAAAAACATCGCTCATTCAAGCCCGAGCGAAAAGCCCGGGCAGTATTGCAAATCCTGACCGGCCAGAAAAGCGCCGCTCAGATTTGTCGCGAGCTTCAGATCGGCGAATCCTCGCTCTCGCGCTGGAAGAAGCAATTCCTCGATGGAGCGAGCAGCGTCTTTGAAAAAGAATCCGATCCCGCACAACCGCGGTTGGGCGCCGGTTGTCTGGAAAAGCCCCCGGCATAATTCGGCCTTGAAGGACAAAAATTGGCAGCGCGCCAAACGGGGCACAAGCACGACCTGCGGACGCTCCCGAGGACAGTAGCGCTGATATTGGACGAGATCATCATCACCAAAACTCCATCATAAGTCGAGTCAATCGCACAGACTTTGGCTTGACCGTCGTCGGGCTGAACCTCTTTGACGATCTGTTGGCCGAGCAACGCGATCTGCCGCTCGGCCTCAGGCACGAAGCCTGCGAGCCGTCGCCCAGTCAGAGTGCGGCGCGGGACGCGTTCAAATTCCTTCGCCTGGCGAAAGCGACGGTCTTTCTCCAGCGACATGCGGAGTTCGGTGTTACCAAATGCGCGCAAGGTCAGAAGCGATGGTGGCCAGCAGCAAAAAGGAGAGTTCCGAGAAGTCGCGTTTCTTGCCGCGCTTAGGCGATGGTGGCGGCGGCTCCTGGGAGTTTTCTTTGCCGCGTCGGACGAAGCTCAAAAGCGCGTCTGGATCGGTCGGAGTTCGGTTTGGCGTCCCTGCTCCGTACTTTGCAATCGCCAGGCGGTGATTGCCATCCCGGGGCTGACCAGGTCGTCTGATTGATTTCAAAGAGCTTTGGTTTGCGCGCTCTTCAGGTTAATTATGAAATATCGCAAGACTTAGTTTACGTGCCCTTAACCTTATGATCAAATAGATCCTTCATCGTCGAATCCAAAATCGGGTCGCTCGGCAGGCCGCTCTCATCTCATGTTTGCGCGGTGATCAGTCGGAGTTGGGCTAAAGTGCCTCACACCTGGAGATCATTTCTTTGAGTGACTGTAATCTTACATAGGGAGCGCGCCTTTTACAATAGTTACAATAAACATGTCGGAGCCAGGTTACCGGAGTTTTTTCGAGGCGCGCAGTTACTGGCAAGCCACGGCCCCGGGCTTTCTGGCTGAGAAAGCGGCGTGGCGTGATTTGACCAGCGTCGGGACGGTCGAAGCGACGCGCGAACTAAACTGCCGGTGAGCGACCGAGGTCCGCTATTACTTGAGCTCCCTGTCGGTCAAGGCCGAGCAGTTTGCGCGCGGTCCGGTCTCATTGGGGGATTGAGAATTTTTGTCATTGGGCGCTGGGTGTTGTCTTTCGAGAAGATCACAGCCGCATTCGGGTCGGCAATGTGGCTGAGGAATACGTCTGCGCTCAGACGCCTGGCGCTCAATCTGTTGAGACGCGAAAAGTCCGAGAAGCGAGGCGTTCACGTCAAACGCCTCAAAGCGCCTCTCGACGAGAAGTATTTGCCCAAAGCGCTTAACTCTTAAAATGCGACTGCCTTACTCGAGGTTTGACATTGTTGAGATGATTTCGCATCGGATGTTCTTCAATAGCAATGACTGCGATGAATGCAGAAAGAAGTGATCACCCGAGAGCATTCGCAGGGAGAAAGAAGCCGAGGTTTGTTCCCCCCAGGGCTCCAAATGCTCCCGCCGCACCTCATCATCATCTGTCCCGCCGAAAGCGCTGATTGGACAACTAAGAGGTGGTTGAGCTGAATAAGTGTAGGTTTGGCAAACTTCGAAATCAGCTCGCAGAGACGGAAGCACAAGACGCATCAACTCCGGATTCTCCAACAACTCCGCAGGCGTCCCCTTGAGGCAGCGCAGCTCTTCTATGAATTTAGCTTCAGCTAAATTATAGGTCGGCGGGTCTAGATTAGGCAGTTGCGGGGCGCGGCGTCCCGAGATAAAAATGTGAAAGGGGAGCCGACCGAACTCCCTTCGCAGAAGCCTGCTAAGTTCAAAGCTGATCATACCGCCCATGCTATGTCCGAAAAAGGCGAAAGGCTTATCCATATAATCAAGCAACCCTTCGGCGAGCGCTTCCACCAGTTGCGACAGCTGCTTGAAAGGAGGCTCAGACATCCTACTTCCCCGCCCCGGTAGTTGCACCGGACAAACCTCGATACTTCTAGGGAACTCTTCCTGCCAGGTTCTGAAGATCGAAGAACTCCCCCCCGCATATGGAAAGCAGAAGAGAGATATTTTCGCCTCAGGATCTAAGCTCGGGCGCGCAAGCCATGCGCAGGTCTTCTTCGTCATTATCATAGGAAACATCGCTCCCCGCATAATCTTGATTTGCGCTCTTATTCACCGCCAGGTCTCCGCGTCCAGGGGAGGGGGAAGAACGACTCGATTACCGCGCCCCGGTTTTGGCTCTGGGCCATGTCATAGACCAGCCGGCTCACCGCAATATCAAGTACGCCAAGACCGAAAGGCGAGAATACTGTTACGGCTCTGACTTCTCTCGCTGTAACCGGATTGCCGCTGATAACCTCCGCCATTGTGCGGTTGATAAATTCTCGATTACCCGCCAACCGCTCAGCCAAATGTATAGAAGTCTCCTCTCGACAAACGTGATCGATATCGTCTACCACATTATCCACGTTGAGGATAATCTCGGGGGCTAGATCTCGTAATGAAATATGCAGGATGACGGCGCCGGGTCTGCACCGGGAAATATTATTAATGTGTGGGGCGCCGGCCGTAGTCGCAATCGAGACGAGCGTTGAACTCGACAAAACCTCATCTATTCCGCCGACGATGACCACATTAAGCCCGCCAGAAAGCTCCTTGCACTTCTCCGCAAATTGTTGTGCGCGAGCTTGATGTTTATCATAGACAATTAGCTTCTTTAACCAGGGATAAATGATCAAAAGAAAGCGCGCCACTTCAAAGTTAATCAACCCGCACCCGATGAGTCCGACGCTGTCGAAATCTACATTCCGATATAAATACCTCGCGGCCAACGCCGCGCTAGCCGCGGTCCGTTTCGCGCTGATTACCGCCCCTTCGAGGAGCGCGATTGGTAACCCGGTATCTACCGAATTCAGTACGATGACAGCGGTCGCACGATCTATCCGTCGCCGGTCATTGCCCGGGAAAGATGATATCCATTTCACGCCGGCGGTGTTGAACTCCCCGCCGAGAAAAGCAGGTAGCGCGATAATTCTGTTACGCTGGTCTTTGGGAAAGCGCAGGAACGTAGAATGCGGTAATGAGGAGTCTCCGCATGAGTTAACCATGTACGCCCGAGATACTGTGTCGATAATCTCCAACTCACTATTTGCGAGCAATGAGATTACATCGTCCCCTCCCAGTATCAAGATAGAATGATTTTTCATCAGTCTGAGGCCCCCCGGCAATGTCAATCCTCCCACAGATGCGAGACTTTGCCGAAATGTTCTCTTACCCAACTGTCTGAATATATTGTGTCGAGGTAACGCTCACCCCGGTCGGGAAAAATGGCCACACAGGTCGCTCCCGGCTTGATGTACCGCGCCGCAGATTCAATCGCCATTACGACTCCGCCCGACGACCCTCCGGCTAAAATGGCTTCTTTTCGGACTAACCGCCTGCAGCCGATGATACAATCGAGATCTCTCACGTGTATGCATCGGTCGACTAATTCCGCTTTATGAAGGCCCGGCTTGACGGCCGCTCCGTGACCCGGGATCAATCTCCGCCCAGGTTTATCATCGAAAATGACACTGCCCGCCGCGTCAACAGCCACGCATTTCGTGCTTAATCGCATCTTCTTCAGGTATTCTGCGCAGCCGCTAATCGTGCCGCAGGTGCTAGTCGGGCAAAAAAGATAATCGACCTTGCCCTCCAACCTCGACATGATCTCGGAAATGGTTTGGTAATGCGCTCTCGCGTTGTCAATGTTTGAATACTGGTCCGGCCAAAAACTGTTCCTATGCTGACTCACGAGAGCCTTAACTCGGTTGATCCGGGCCTGCAGGAATTCTTCGGTGCCAGGATCGGGATCGAGGATTGTGTCAATCTCGGCGCCATAGGCCCTGATGATCTCAATATTTTGCTTGGTCGCTTTAGGATCCACGACACATATAAATCTCAATCCAAAGTAAGCGCATGCTTGCGCCAGTCCAACCCCCATATTACCGGAACTAGACTCGATAATGACCGTATCGGGTTGGATGCGTTTCTCGACTATCGCTTGATAAAGTATGTTGAAAGCGGGCCTGTCTTTTATGCTGCCGCCGGGATTGAACGCTTCTAGCTTTGCGATGACTTGGAAGGGGCGATCTTCAAACATGCGGCCTAGCTTAACCATCGGCGTACCGCCTATCGCAGATAGTATTCCTTCTTTTATCAACGTTCCCCCTTTTCTATTGATGAGCTGCTGTTAGTCGCCGAGAAGTTTTTCAAACAGCATCGCTCGATTAGTTCTTTTATCCGCTTAGATGAAAAGTGATCAGAGCCTTCAGACATTTATCCGGCCTGAGAAAACGGATAAATGTCTTGGAGTATAAAGAACGCGGGCGGCCACCGGCTCTCACGGTCGCATCAATTCATACGCCCGCAAAATGTTTGCTTACTTGCTTATCGTATTCGATCACCCCGTTCTCAAGTTTGACTATACGGTCCGCCATATGACAGTAGCGATCATCATGAGTAATCACGATGATGGTTTTGCCGTTCGCCTTCAGCTCAGGCAATAATTTCAGGTAGAAAATATCTTTAAACGCCGGGTCTTGATCCGCGGCCCACTCGTCAAAAACATAGATCGGGCGGTCCTCTAAATAGGCGGTTAGCAAAGCCAGGCGCTTGCGTTGTCCTTGCGATAATTTGACGGTCGAGAGTTCACCGGCCTTCACTTCCACCTTATGATCGAGCGACAGTTTGGCCAAGTAATCCCTGGCCCTCTCGTTCAAGTGATCGCCATTGAGCCCTAATAGCTCGAAGAGGTGAAATTCCGAAAACACGGCGGAGAAATGCTGGCGATAATCTTCTCTGTTCTTGTCAGTCACCGATCTGCCGCCGAACCAAACTTCCCCCTCCTCAGGCGCATACAACCCGGTGATGAGCTTCGCCAGCGTAGTCTTTCCGCTCCCATTGCCTCCCATTAAAAAAATCATCTGTCTGGGGGACACTTTAAGATTGATAGGCCCGAGCGCGAAGTTATGCTCTTCTCCCTCTCTCCGATAGGTATGTTTGACGCCAACCAGCTCCAAACAATCCCAAGAAGCCTTTGACTCCGAATTGTCCTTAATGTCAGGCTCCTCGGAGACTGAAGATAATGACACGCCCAATTTCTCGATCGTCTTAAACGCGATGCCGGCTCGCGCGAATACGGGAGAGGATTCCACCATGGACGCTATCGGCGCCCTGATGTATAGAAATGTTATGATATACGCCGTCAGGTCAGCCGGCGTGAGACTCTGAAATTTTGGAAAGAGAAACAACAAGAGCCCGATGAAAATGAAATAGAGAACTGACCCCCAACTATTCGAAACGGCTTCTGTGGTACCGGCCACCACGAGATAGCGGCGCAGCTTGTCCGCAGTGGACTGCAGTCGCTCTAGGAGGAATGCCTCTCGTCGAGGCCGGTGAAGCTTGAGCTCCTTCATACCGTCAGTCAGCGCCTGAAAATGAGCTATTAAATCATCGGCCTCCTTGCGCGCCAGGTTCAAGACCTTGCCGGCTCTCTTCAGCGGCAGGGTGAAACTATATATTCCGAATACTAAGAATAAGATGAGCCCCACAAGCAATACCCACGAAATAATGCCCAGGTATATAAAGCAGCCGATGAGGATTGCGACGTTAATGAACATTATCGGTAGAGTAAGAACTGCGCGCGTAATGCTCGGCACATCTTCGGTCAGAGTCGTGAAGATTCGGTTGCCCCCAATCTCTTCGATCTGTCGCAGTGGAACAGCCAGTACTTGGCGAGACAGGCGCATCCGCATGTCGAAAGCAGCCTGCTCCGATATATCGATTAATAGATACCGCGAAAGGAAATTGGTAATCAACACGAGTAAGGTTATACCCGCGAATCCGGCCACATCTCTCGAAGTAGTTAACCCGGAATGACTTAGAACGTGATTGATTTGCGCCATCAGTACGCCGTTGCTAACACCGCTCACAACGCCGACCAGGGCGGCCAAAAAGGCGTTCTTCTTTGAGTGTCGCAACAGAAAAGAGATGAGTGCCATATGATGTTACCCCTCAACAGTAATTCATTTTTTCTTTATCCGTCAGGGTTCGCGGTGTGAGTCCCCCGCATTGTCGCGCATTCCAACTGAGATTTGCCGGATACGGCGCCTAAGTGAACAGTCAAAAGAATTTTGAAAACTGAGTTGCAAAATATTCCGTAAAATCAGGCATTCTGCGATTATTTCTCAAAAGACTTTTGCCTGTTCACTTAGTAAATTCTGCGCTCCGTCTTCATCGATTCTCTCAAGTAAATCCAGCAGTTCGTCGATTTTCTCGGAATTTACTTTTGCAATCAGAGAATCTTCGATCAGCTTCGCGATGCCGGCTACTGTCGGCGCCGCGAACAAATCCCGGAGAGTGATGTCTGCGCCGAATCTGCTGTGCGCTCTAGAAATCACTTGCGTGGCGATCAATGAGTGCCCCCCGAGCTCAAAGAAATTGTCGTGGATGCCGACCTGGTCCAGCCCCAACACCTCTCGCCAGATCCCCACCATCAGTTCCTCCACTTCATTCCTCGCTCCTTCCTTCCCCACTCTCACCTGTTTGCGCACCTCCTCCACACCTGGCAACCCCTCGTAGTTCAACTTCCCGTTGATCGTCAACGGCATCCGACTCAGATGCGCGTAGTAGTTCGGCATCGTCTCCTCTGGCACTCGCGCTCGTAGGTGCTCTCGCAGTTCTTCCACGCCTATCTCTACTCGCGACACGTAGTACCCGATCAGCGCCTCCTCCCCTCTCCCGTCCTTTCTCAACACAACCACGCTGTCCCTCACTTGTTCGTGCTCCTTCAGCGCGCTCTCCAACTCGCTCAGCTCTACCCTCATCCCGTGATACTTCACTTGCCCATCACGCCGCCCCAGGTACTCCACCTCTCCTCCTGACGTCATTCGCCCTCGATCCCCGCTCACGTACACCACCTCCCCCCTCACGTACGGGTCCGCCAGGAACTTCTTCGCTGTCTGCTCCGCCTCTCTCCAGTACCCCGCCGCCAATCCCTCACCTCCGATGTAGATCTCTCCCTCCTCCATCTCCCCGCACATCCTCATCCCCTCGCCCATTATGTAGATCCTCACGTTCGCCCCAGCTCGTCCTATCGGCACCCACTCACGCCCCTCTTCTCCTCCACTGTACCGCCGGCTCATGCACCCCACCGTCGCTTCCGTCGGCCCGTACTCGTTGTATATCTCCACATCTCCGCCGAAGCTCTGACTCACTTCTTCGGCCAGTTTCGCCGCCAACGCTTCCCCACCTACGATCATACCCCTCACACCGCTCCCTCTGTTGTCTCGCCCACTGAGCAGCTTCAAGTGGCTCGGCGTCAGCTTCAGCACGCTCACTCGCCCTCCACTTATTATCTCCTCCAGCGCCTCCTCCGGCCGTTCCGTCCTATACGCTATCACTACCCCTCCGCTCACTAGCGGCAGATACAGACTCGTCACCGTCAGGTCAAATCCCAGCGAACTGTAGAGCGCAAATCTTTCCTCCTCTTGCCTGACATACTCCCCCTTCGCCCACCACAGGTAGTTCTTCAACGCCCGGTGTTGGATCGCCACTCCCTTCGGCCTGCCCGTCGACCCGGAGGTATAGATCACATAGGCCAGATCCTCCTCGCTCACACCCTGATCAAGCCTTCCATCGCTTTGCTCCGCCACCTCTCCCCAGTCCCGGTCCAGACACAATCGTTCGACCTCCGCCGGCAAGCGTTCTGACAATTCCTCCTCCGTCAGCGCTATCCGGACTCCCGCATCCTCCATCTGGTACCGGGTCCTCGCCCACGGGTACCCGGGCTCCAAGGGGACATACGCGGCCCCGCTTTTGAGTGTCCCGAGAATCCCGACGACCATCGCGCCGCCTCGCCTCAGATAGATCCCCACATTCGCTCCCCTCCCGACACCCTTGGCGCGCAGCCATCCGGCCAACTGATTGGCTCGACGCTCCAGTTCCCCGTAACTCACCGCCTCCCCGGACCCCTCGACCGCCACTCTGTCCGGGCGCCCGTCCGCCTGCGCCTCGATCAGTTGATGCGCCCCTCCATATCTCGGATACTCGACAGGCGCGCCATTCCACTCGTAGGCCAGCCTCTTCTCCTCCTCCTGACTAATTATCCGCAGCTCCGAGATC
>Ga0126377_10002012_pt1 | contig 13745 bp, 16 predicted proteins | sample PanSoiMetPlot_22_FD_92647 | JGI IMG/M metagenome (GOLD analysis project Ga0126377, IMG submission 92647) | Tropical forest soil microbial communities from Panama - MetaG Plot_22 | ecosystem: Environmental > Terrestrial > Soil > Tropical forest > Bulk soil | place: Panama | collected 2016-02-17
CGGGCGGCGTCGATCAGCGGGCGCGCTTGGACTGGATGAGCGCACGGACCTCGGCAAGCGGCCGTGTATTGAGGACGTGGCGCGGCTCGACCCAACCGCGCCGGGCGGTGACGATCCCGAGGTGCATCTGGCGCCGGAGCAGATCGGCACGGTGGCAATCGCTGTCCACCGCCAGCGTGGCGCCGGCGGCAACCGCGCGGCGCGCGAGCGCGCCGTCGAGATCGAGATGGGACGGCGAACCATCCACTTCGACGACGGTTCGTGTCTCCGCGGCCGCCTCGAAGAGGCGATCGTAATCGAGCTCGTACCCGGGTCGATTCGGCAGCAGCCGGTTCGTCGGGTGGGTGATCATCGTCACCATCGGGTGACTCATCGCCGCGAGATACCGCTTCATCAACTGCTCGGGCGAGTGGCCGGCGCGCTCGTGAAGCGACGCGAGCACGATGTCGAAGTGCTCGAGAACCTGATCCGGAAAATCGAGGCGACCGTTCTCGAGGATATCGACTTCGCAGCCGTGGAGGATCTGGATCGACGGAAACCGTTCCCGCAGCGACGCGATTTCTTCGGCCTGCTTCTTCACGCCGTCTGCGGTCAGGTTTCGCACGGCGGCCGACCCCTGCGAGTGATCGGTCATCGCCATGTACTCGTAGCCGAGCGCGACACAGGCCCGGACCATGACCTCGATCGGATCGCGGCCGTCGCTCCAGACCGAGTGCATGTGCAGGTCGCCGCGGATGTTCGAGCGCGCCACCAGATCGGGCAACGCCCCAGCCCGCGCGGCCGCCAGTTCGTCGTCGCCGTTTCGGATCTCGGGCGGAATGCAGGGAAGGCCCAGCGCGCCGTAGATGTCGTCCTCGGAGCCCGATGGCAGCAGATTGCCGGCCGCTGTCAGCAGGCCGGCCCGCGTCAGGCGGAGATTCTTCTCAGCGGCCAGCTCGCCGATGGCCTGCACGTGGCGGAACGATCCGGTCAGGAAGAGCAGTTCGGCGGCGGCCGCCGCAGGATCCGGCAGCCGGATTCCGACCTGCACGCGATCCGTCCGGACGTACAGCCGTCGCTTGCTTCGATGAAGGCACCGGCCGATGTCCGAATCGTCGAGGGCGCTTGAAATGGCGGTTTCGGGATCTGACGCGGCGGCGACCAGTTCGATGTCGCCGACCGTGTCCTGCCCGCGCCGCAACGAACCCGCCGGAGCCGCCCAGGCGACGCCGGGTGTCGAGCGAAGGCGATCGAGCAGCGGCTCGGCAATCGCCACGGCGCGGCCCAGCGGAATCCGCGGGATGGACGACCGCAGGCCCGGCAGCGCCGTCGCAATGCGCTCCTCGATCGAGGGATCGAAGCCCGGCACGGTCCTGAGTGTCCGCGCCTGAATAGCTGCGGCGAGATCCGTGGCTGACGTGAGTTCGAGCGCCGCGTGCGCAGCGGCAAGCTGGTCGAGCGTCACGGCCCCCGATTCGTAGAGCCAGCGAAGGTCGGCGGGGAGATCGGCAAGGCCCGATTCGACCAGTACCCAGCCGCCCGCCTCGGCGATCTGGCGAAGTCGTTTGAGCGTCGACGGATCGATTCCGGCCGGCGGCGCGTCCGCCAGGCGATCGAGATCGGCGTCGGAGTCGAAACCGGAATCGCGCGCGATTGCGCGGGCTCGGGATAGGAGCTCGATTTCCGCCGCGTCCCCACGGATCGTCGCCAGCAGCGACAGCTGCTCGAGCGTCCGCTGTAACGAGGACGTGATCAGCCTTTCAGCGCGCCAGCGGCGGGCGGCGCCTGTTTCGGAGCTTCCTTGGCCTCAGTGGGAAGGTTGGCGGCGAGCCACTCGACGATGCCGCCCTTCAGCGCGGCGGCTTTGTAGCCCTGGCGAATGAGCCCGGCCGCGACGTGCGAGCTCGCAAGCTCGTTCGGATCGGAATCGTAGACGACGACGTCGCGATCCTTCGGCAGCGCAGGCACTGCGTCCTCGGGCGCGATGCGAACGGCGCCGGGCAACTTCACGGTGCTGTGCTCGTACGGATACTTCAGGCGTGCGTCGACGAGCACGGGCTGGGCGCGGCTGTCGAGACGCTGCTTGAGATCTTCCTTGGAGATGCGGGGAACGGGCACGACTCCGTATTGTGTTCGTGCCGCGAGGGCGTGTCAAACGACGCGCCCGGACGTCAGGCGTTCAGCGCGCGGCGGACGCGATCGAACGGAAGCACGCGGGATGTCGTCCTGACTGCCTCGACGAGCGACGCTGCGGCCCTGGGCGCATGTGAATGCACGTGCGGCTCGTGCGCGTTCGCCCTCGAATCGACGATCCATCCGCTCGACCGCTTGCCGCAGTGAATGCATCGAAGGAAGATCGCGCCGGGCTCGCACCACATCCCGAAATCATGACGGCCGGACAGATAGCAGTTGAACCACTTCCACATAATCGCCTCTCGGTCGAGTGGCCGACCCTACGGCAAGACCAATGCCGAGCCGAGACATTGAAGGAAGCAGAACGTCGCGCTGCGGAGAAATCGTGAACTTTTCGCGGCCAAAAGCCCGAAACTTGAGACGCGGCTTTCGTGATCGACTGACGAGGACCGGTAGTTGACAGGCGAGTCGGACCACGAAATTGTAATGGGACTCGTGAGGTTCGTAACTGATGTCGCGACAACTCGAGCTGAAGGGTCGGGAGTTCTGGATCCTGTCGGAACCGTTCGAGGACGGGTGGAAGGCGCGCATTGACGAGGCCCAGGCCGACGGGTCGAGCGAGCCTGTAGGCATCGAGGCGACCGGCGAAACGCGCGGCGAGGCCGACGATGCGGCAGAACGGAAACTGCGCCGCATGCTCCAGGCGTACTAGTCGCTACCTGCGGGTATCTTCTGCGTCCAGGCGAAAGCAGTGGTGGCCAGCCGGGTGGGACCAGAAGCGGCCGACGTAGGAATTGCTCTCCTCACGCGAATCCATCTGAAAGTCGGCGCACAGCTCGTACGTCTTCCCGCCAATGACGGTATAGGCATACGGCTGCGATGTCAGCGGATCCCGGCGGTCGGAATCTGTTGCCGGGCTTTGCAGGAGTTCGCCGAGGACGGCCGGTAACCTGCCGTTTCTGGTCCAGTACGCATTCACTGCGCGGGTAACGCTCTCCAGATCTCGAACGCGGCGCTCGTCGAGGCGCCGCTCGCGTGCCTGGCCCGGCGATCCCACGATGACCAGGCCTGCGCCGATTGCGCCGATTGCGACCGTGACCGCGAGTCCCAGAATGACGACTCGGCCCGGGACTGCCATCAGGTTTCGGGCTCCGCTTCGTCGTGTCGCAGCTCCATCAGGTAGTAGCCGAACGCCGTGCCGGCTATGAGTGCGACGGTCAGAACCTTGAGGACGAATCGTATGGTCAGTTCGCCGCTCAGGAAGTTGTAGACGACGCTGATGAAGTCCCCAATCAACACGCACGAGGCAATGAAAAGCGTGATGTACGTCAGTTGTCGTCGTACCTTCGACGTCCGCTTGGTCGGTTCCCGTCGAATATCCCGACCGACGAGCCACGCCACATACAGGAAGACCGGAGACGCAACGATGAGAGACGACAGGTACCACCGCGTGGCTTCGATCGTCGATTGCGAGAAGTCCCGCGCGCCTGGGTCGGGAAAGGCACGGTTGATCAATTCGAAGAGCAAGGCGCCAAGGTTGTAGCCGCTCAGGATCAACGTCGTGAACATCACGACGTACATGAAGGCATCGCGAGCCGAGACGGACGGCACCGGCCTCGGCACGGGGATCGCAAACTCGACGTCGGCGAAACTGTTCAGCGCCCGCCTCACTTGTTCCGCCGGCCAGCCGGCGCGCAACAGGGCCTGCTCGACGTCGGTTCGCGGAAGTCCGCGACGGAGGCTCTCCTTGACGAATCCGATCAGCTCTGTGCTGAGCGCCATACTGTCAGCTATCGGTCGATCTGGCGGAACGCCTCAGCTGTGCAGGTTCTTCATCGTGCCAGGAGAACCGCGAACGCTCCTTTGCGCCAGAGGACGTCGACCCGGAAGCCCGCGTCGTCCAGCATGGCGGTCTCGTCGTCCAGCGGGACGTACGTGTCCTCGCCCGACCACGTTCGCAACAGCTGTCGCGATTCGCGCGCGCTGTACCGCTGCTCCAGATGCCTGAGCCACGCGGCCATCTGCGATGCGGCGATGACAGCATTTCGCGACGGCTGACAGTCCACGCTGATCAGGCGTCCCCCTCGCCGCAGGGCGCGGCGGAGCCGCTTGTAGAGTCCAGTCTTCGCCGCTCTCGTTCGGATGTGATGCAGGGCGAACGAGCTGACGATCGCATCGCAGCGCGGGATCGCGGCGCGCAGAAACGATCCTTCGATGAACGAGGCGCGCGCTCCGAGCCGGCGTGCGGCGACCTTCAGGATATCCGGGTCCGCGTCGATGCCGATGACGCGTGATCGCGTCGCGGTGTGCAGGCATCGCGCTGCCAGCGCCCCGGTTCCCGTACCGAGATCGACGATCGTGCGCGTCCCCGGCGGCACCGCACCCGCGCCAACCTCGAGCATCTCCTCGTAGTCGGGGATGAAGGTTCGGATGCGGGCTTCGTATTCGTCGAGACGGATGCCGAGGTGTGACGCGACGCTCATGCCGGGATTATGTCGTGGATGTGTAACCGGGACACGAACGAACCGGCAGAACAGGGTACTTGCGGAATGCCGGGTCGACATCCGCAAGGTGGCACAGATAGAACGTCGAGCCTTTCGACGAAGGAACGATCTCGACGTGGGAACAGGATGCGCACAGACCGACGTCGACGTTCGCCTTCGGCGGGCGTGGATCAGTCATGGTTGCCAAAGGCTTCGAGCAGGACTGGCAGCAGCGCGTGCATTTTCGCAACCGCGGGCATCTCGGGATGCAGCCCTCCCCGAAAGCCGTGGGCTGTGAGTCGACTGAGAAGCTCCGCGTGGCTCGCGACGACATGCACCGGGACGTTCCACGTCGCGCCCTCGCCGCTGACCGCGGCCGGCGGCTGATGATCGCCAATCAGAATCATCACGAGGTCGCGATCAGCGTGTTTCTTGAGGTAGCCGCCGAGCACGGCGAAGTCGTACGACATCGCTTCGACGTAGCCGGTGGTGAAGTTGGTCCAGTCGGGTTGGCGGGCGTACGCGCGAACGATCGCCGGCCCGTCGTAAGGGTGCGCGTCCATCATTCGCGACCAGTCCGGCTGGTACGGAGGCGTGGGGCTGAACGGGAAGTGCGTGCTGATCGTGGGGAAGAACACGAATCGCCGAAGCCCCGCTGCGGCGTTCGCTTCGAGGACGTCGAGCTTGGCCAGCGAAAACTGATCCGGCAGTGCGAACCAGCCGAATTCGGGCCCGATATACGCGAGACGATCGGCGCCGTAGATCTCGTTGAAGCCGTAAAACGCGCCTTCCGGCCACTGCTGGCGCAGGCCGGGCATCAGCGCGACGGTCCGGAAGCCCTGTTTCGCGAACGCCTTCACCAGCGTCTCGCGGCGCTGCGTCATCAGCATCGCGTTCGTGTCGGGGTCCCGGACTTCGATGCCACTCAGAAGACTGATGTGCGCCAGCCACGACGATCCGCCGAAGGTCGGCGATTCGACGTAGGCCGAGACGGCCTCTCGACCGGTGCCGCGGATGTCGGCTTCGAGCCCCCGCCGCGCGTCAACGAGGCGGCTCGCCACGTCCGGGCGATCGCTGACCGCTCCGTACGATTCGATGAAGACGAAAAAGACATCCGCTCCGGCGATGGTGGCGAACGTCGACTCCATCGGCGGGCTGGGGGGCAGCGATGTGACGCCGCGCCAGCCGGCGAGCACGAGCCCTGCCTGTCGAATGCAGGTTGCGAGCACCGGTGTCGGCAGGATTCCAGGGACTGCGCCGCCAAGGCGCTGCACGACGAACAGCAGCACGACGGCGATGGCGCCGCCGCCGATGCGCCTGCGCGTCGACGCGCCACCGAGCGCCGAGATGACGCGGCCGAACGCCCAGCGGAACACGCGGTGAAGGAGCCACAGCACGATCACCACCACGGCAACCGCCAGCGCCACGAGCCAGACGGGGGCAGCCCGCGTGATCATCGCGGCGACGTCCGGCATCAGCCGGAGATCCCAGTAGAGGTTGACGTCGCGGCCGTACAGGGCGGGCGCGGTCACCTCCGCGTAGCGCGCGATGGCCAGCAGCATCCATCCCACGCTCAACGAAGTTGCCAGGGCCGGCGCGATCGAGCCGCGCCACGCGTGCGTGACGATCAGGGCGAGCAGGCAGGCGGCGAGCTCGACCGACAGCAGGCCTCTCCACCAGATGGCCGGCGTCGGCCAGAGGTTCTCGAACGTCAACGCGGCGTCGAGGACGACCAGCGCGATCACGAGCGAGGCGGGACGAGGCCAGTCTGGCCGCTGCGGGGACGATGGCATGCTATGGTTTGACACTCGACGTGCGGCGCCCGTACGATCGATGCGTCCTATGGAACGCGTCGCGACCGCACCGCTGCCCACAGAGTACGGCGAGTTCGCAATTCACGTCTACGAGCGCGAAGACGACGGGGAGACCCACGTCGCGCTGGTGCACGGTGATCTCGGCGACGGCCGCGACGTCCTGGTCCGCCTGCATTCGAGCTGCCTCACCGGCGATATCTTCCACTCGGTGAAGTGCGACTGCGGCGAGCAGCTGCAGGCGGCGCTGCAGCGGATTGCCGCGGAAGGGCGCGGCATTCTCGTATACCTCAACCAGGAAGGCCGGGGCATAGGCCTCGCGAACAAGATTCGGGCGTACGCGCTCCAGGCGCAGGGCTACGACACGGTCGAGGCCAACGAACGTCTCGGGTTCGGCGCAGACGAACGCGAGTACGGCAGCGGCGTCGAGATTCTGCGGGACCTCGGCGTGCACTCGGTGCGGCTGCTGAGCAACAACCCGAAGAAGCTTTTGGGCGTCGAAAGCCACGGACTGTGCGTCAGCGAGCTGCTGCCGCTGGAAGTTCCCGCATCCGATCTGTCGCGCGAGTACCTCCGCACGAAGAAAAAGAAGCTCGGCCACCGGCTCTCATCGGTCTGACCGGCGCCAGAGCCACACGACGTCCACGAAAAATGAGTACGCCAGCGCGGCAAGCGATGCCCCTGCGACGGCTGCGCTCGCAGGCCAGGAAACCAGCGGCGAGACTGCCAGCGCCAGGCCAGCAATCTGCAGGACGCAGATGACTTTTCCGCGCGACGAAGACGGCAGGGGGGCCCGCAGCCAGGCCCAGATCCATCCTGCCGCAACGAAGGCGTACCGGAGCAGGCCCGACGCGAGCACCCATGCGCCGGCCTTGCCGTGCTGCCACGTGAGGATCGACAGGGCCAGGATCAGGAGCGCGTCGACTTCCATATCGAAGCGCGCGCCGAAGTCGCTGGCCATGGCCGTCCGGCGGGCGAGCCAGCCGTCCACACCATCGAGGACTGTGACGAGCAGCGCGGCGAGGGCCGCGGACATGGCCAGTCCGGTCGACGACCGCTCGCCGATGAGCGCCAGCGTGAGGGACACCAGAAGGGCGCGGACCGTCGTCGCCTGGTTTGCCGGCCCGAATCGGGCGAACGGATGATGGCGTGTTCGGCCCGCGGCGGCGACGAGGGCGATGATTCCGAATGCCGCGCCGGCTTTCACAAGGTAGAACGCGCTGAACGACACGGCCCGCAGGATTGTATCCCGCGGCCGAACGCACCAGAATGGCAGCGGTGACGCGCGCGCGCGCTTTCTGGATCGTCGCAGCGGGACGCGGAGAGATCCGCGACGAGCCGATCGATGCGACCGACGAGGACGTAATCATCCGGACTGAGTACAGCGGGGTCAGCCGCGGAACAGAATCCTTGGTCTTCAATGGCCGTGTGCCCGCGTCCGAGCGCCAGCGCATGCGCGCGCCGTTTCAGGCAGGCGAGTTCCCGTTTCCGGTCAAGTACGGCTACGCGAGCGTCGGCGTTGTCGAGAGCGGTCCCCGCGATCTGGCGGGCCGCCGGGTGTTCGTGCTCCATCCGCACCAGGACCGATACGCCGTGCCGGCGGGCGCGGTTCATCCAGTGCCCGGCAATGTGCCGGCCGGCCGCGCCGTGCTGGCCGCGAACCTCGAGACGGCCATCAACGGCGTCTGGGACGGACATCCACGCGTCGGCGATCGCATTGCCGTCATCGGCGCCGGAACGGTTGGATGCCTCGTCGCCTGGATTGCGCAGCGAATCATCGGTTGTGACGTGGCGCTCTCCGACATCAACCCCCATCGGCGGACGGTGGCCGAGAGACTGGGCGTCCGCTTTCAGGACCCTGGAGCCCTGCGCGGTGATGCGGACCTCGTGTTTCACGCCAGCGGGTCGCCCGGCGGCCTGCTGACGGCGATGTCGATCGCGGGGAACGAAACGGCGGTCGTCGATCTCAGCTGGTACGGGGATCAGATCGTGCCGCTCGCTCTCGGCGAGGCGTTTCACTCGCGGCGCTTGATGCTCCGATCGTCGCAGGTGGGGCAGATCGCGCCGGGCCAGGCGCCGCGGTGGAACCATCGGCGCAGGATGGCGCTTGCGCTGTCGCTTCTCGGGGATGCATCGCTCGACGCGCTGATCACGGGCGAAAGCGCCTTCGATCAGTTGCCGGACGCGCTCGCGCGCCTCGCGGGGTCGCCCGGCGACGAGTTATGCCATCGCATCCGCTACCAATGAGCATTTCGAGGACTCTCTGATGTACAGCGTGACTGTTCGAGGGCACATGATGATCGCGCACAGCCTGCGCGGCGAGGTCTTCGGGCCGGCGCAGCGGCTCCACGGCGCGACCTACATCGTCGACGTCGAATTTCGCCGTGCCGATGTCGACAGCGACGGCATCGTCCTGGACATCGGGCGCGCGACGACATGCCTGGAGACCGTTCTCCTTGCGATGACCTGTCGCAATCTCGACGACGAGCCTGTGTTCGCCGGGCAGAACACGACGACCGAGTTTCTGGCGCGGACGATTTTCGATCGATTTGCCGAGGCGGTTGCGCGCGGGGAGCTGGGCGACAGTGCGCGGGCGGTCGGGTCCATCCGAGTGACGCTGCACGAGTCCCACGTCGCGTCCGCGTCCTACGAGGGCCGACTCGCCTAGCCACGGCTCGATGCGATCGGTAGCATTTGTCGTCCCCGGATCGCTGAGCTCGCTGACGGGCGGATCGATTTACGACCGGCGGATGGTCGAGGGCCTGCGGACCCTGGGCTGGCGAGTCGACGTTCACGAGCTCGACTCGTCGTTCCCCGAGCCGAGCGGTGCTGCGTTGGCGGGAGCAGCCGCCGCGCTGGCGGGTATCGCCGACCAGGAGATCACCGTCATCGACGGGCTGGTGTTCGGAGCGATACCGGACCTCCTGGAGGCACACCGCACGCGACTCGACCTCGTCGCGCTCGTGCACATGCCCCTCTCTCTGGAGTTCGGGCTCGACGCTGCGTCTGCCGCCCGACGTCGGGAAAACGAGCTCCGCGCCCTTGGCCTGGCTCGTGTCGTCGTCGTAACGGGTCACGTCACAACAGAGTCGTTGACATCACTGGGGCATCGAGCGCCGACGCCCGTCCTCGCGGAGCCTGGATGTGACGCGGCGCCGCTCGCGCGGGGATCAGGAGGCGGCGGCGTCCACCTGCTGTGCGTGGCCGCCGTGACGGCAGGCAAAGGCCACGAGGCGTTGCTTCGCGCCCTCGCAGACGCGGGCGGCAACTGGACGCTGACGTGCGTCGGAAGCTTCACTCGCGATCCGGCCACCGGGGATCGACTGACCAGCCTCGTGACGTCTCTCTCGCTCGGCGGTCGCGTCGCATTCGTCGGCGAGCTGACGGCGGATCAGCTCGCCAGCGAATACGACGGCGCGGACGTCTTCGTCCTCAACACACGAAGCGAGACATACGGCATGGCTGTCTCGGAAGCCATCGCACGCGGGTTGCCGGTGGTGAGTACTCGCACCGGGGCGATTCCCGATCTCGTGGGTGAGGACGCAGGCCTGCTCGTTGGCGTCGAAGACGACGTCGCCCTTCGGGACGCGCTCAGGACGATGGTGACCGACGATCGCGTGCGCACGCGCTGCCGGGCCGGTGCGATCATCGCCCGCGAACGGTTGCGGCCATGGACCGACACGGCGCAGCGGTTTGCGGGTATCCTCGCCGCCATTCCGGGTCATGCCTGAACCGAAGCTTGCGGACTGGCTCGCGCTTCGTGAGGCCGTCGACCACACGGCGCGGTCGGAAACGCTGACTCGCGCGCTCGCGAATGCGCTTCCGGCGACGCGGCCGCTGCGAATCCTCGATCTCGCCACCGGCACCGGCTCCAACATCAGGTTCTTGGCCCCGCGCCTGCCGGCTCCGCAGGCGTGGACCGCGGTCGACCGTGATCGGTCACTGCTTGCGCGGGTGCCGCCTGGCGTCGAGACCAGGTGCATGGAACTGGGCTCGCTCGACGATCAGGCGCTCTTCGACGAATTCCATCTGGTCACGGCGTCCGCGTTGCTCGATCTCGTCTCGCCGGACTGGATCGCGCGGCTGGCCGAACGATGCCGGCGGGCCGGTGCAGTTGTCCTGTTTGCGCTCAACTACAACGGCTGGTCGTCCTGTACTCCCGCCGATGCTGACGATGCATTCGTGCTCGAGCAGTTCAACCGGCATCAGCGCGCGAACGACAAGGGTTTCGGACGCGCCGCCGGCCCGGCGGCCGGCGCTGTGGCGACGAGCGCCTTTGCCGAGTGCGGCTATGAAGTGCGAACCGAGCGCAGCGATTGGGACCTGATGCCGGAGATGGACGCACTACAGACGTCGCTGATCGAAGGTTGGGCGCATGCGACGTCGGAAATCGCGCCCACGGCGTCGAAACGGATCGACGCGTGGCTCGGTCGCCGGCTCTCGCACGTTCGGCAGAGACGCTCGCGCATCACGGTTGGCCACGTCGATGTGGCGGCGTGGCCAATCGAATCACGGTCGTGATTCGTTCACGCGCGCCGCGGTGCGCAAGTGGTAGCAGCGCGCGCACCGGCAAGTGGCTATTTCAAAACGCCAGGAGCCGTCGCATGTTACTGGGCGGACGATATGCCCGACATCCGGACGAGTTTCCTGGTGTGCAGCCTGCTCGCGATTCTGCAGCCCGGCGTACAGCAGAATCCAGCCGCGCCGAAGGCTCAACCTCCCGCCGCGCAGCAGCACGATGGCCAGCACGATTTTGATTTCGAAATTGGCACCTGGAAGATTCACCTGAAGCGGCTGCAGAGTCGCTTGACGGGATCCACGACCTGGGTCGAATTCGATGGCACGTCCGTCACGCGGAAAGTCTGGGACGGCCGCGCGAACCTCGAGGAATTCGAAGTCGACAGCCCGACGGGCCACATCGAAGGCCTGACGCTGCGCCTGTACGATCCTCAGACGCATCAATGGAGCCTTTACTGGGCCACCAGTAAGAGCGGCGCCATGGGCCCGCCGACGATCGGCGAGTTCAAGAACGGCCGCGGCGAGTTTTACGACACGGAACCATCCGGTCCTGACGGCAGGTCCATCCTCGTTCGATTCATCTGGTCCGAGATCACTCCGAATTCGGCCCACTTCGAGCAGTCGTTCTCGGACGATGGGGGCAAGACCTGGGAAGTGAACTGGATCACGGACCAGACGCGGGTAAAGGACGAAGTGGTCAAGGCACGCTGACCGCCGCGCCAGACCGGTCAGATCACTCGCGTGATGTCAGCGGTTGATTCGTTGGACTCCTGCGGCTCGGCCCGCGACCGCAGGTTGCAGTCGAACAACACATCGCCGCCCATCCGGAAAACCCGATAGTCCGGCCGATGGCAGTCGCCGAGCAGCGCCGGCGCGGGCAGGCGAATCGCTGCGCGGCCGTCGCCAATCAAAAGGGGAGCGATGGCAAGGTGCAACCGGTCCAGCAGGTCCTCCTGCAGGAAGGTCGAGATAGTCACGCCACCGCCCTCCACGAATACGCGCGCGCATCCACGAGAGCGCAGCGCGCGCATCAACTCGGCCAGATCCAGGCCGTCTTCTGTTCCGGTGATCGGCAGGACTTCGGCGTTGCCGAACCGCGTCTCGCCGCGCGCCACCAGATCGCTGGCGCAAACGAACAGGGTCGGCGCACCGCTGTCGGTGAACACGCGGTGATCGGCGGGCAGCCTGCGCCCGGGATCGAGGACGACTCGAAGCGGGCTGGGGCCATCCACCAGCCGGGTGGTCAGGCGGGGATCGTCCGCCGCGACGGTCCCGGCGCCGACGATGACGGCGTCGCAGAGCGCGCGAAGCCTGTGCATGTGGACGACGTTCGCGCGCCCGGTGACCCAGCGTGAATCGCCGGCGTGCGTCGCGATGAAGCCGTCGAGGCTCTGGCCGAGATGCCCGACCGCAATGGGCGTGTCGATCGTGGCGCTGCAAATCGGCAGGTAGAGATCCACGAGCGCGTCGTAGTGCGGCGGATCCGGCTGGATCCAGCCATGTTCGGGCTCCCAGATCAGGGGCGTCTGACCGGCCGCGCCGTCCTGGACGAGCTCTCCCGCAGAATCGAGGCCGTAGACGGCTCGGTGGCCCGCCCGCCGTGCGCCGTCCGCCGCCCGCGCCGCCGCGAGGACCAGCCGCCACGCCGCTTCCTGTCCTGATGGAAGCGGGTCGTCCGTCGAGAGCTCTTCAATCCGCTGTGTCATTGGCCGGCGCGATTATAGGCGACCAGCGATGCAAGCCGCCCGCCGCGGGCGGATCACCCACTTCGCAGCGTCGATGCCGAAATTGCACAGGCGGCACGCGGCTTTGGGTAGTATCAAGGTCGTTCAGATGGCGAAACATCAACGACAGAGGCGTGTAAAGGGCGCGGTCGCGAAAGAGGACCCGAAAAGGCCGCCTCTGTTGGCGGCTGTCGCTGCCATCCTCGTCGCCGTCGCCGTTGGCGGGATCATGCTCGTGCGGCAGAGGAGCGCTCAGCCCACGGCCGCGACGGCTTCCCAATCGGCGACAGATCACGAGCACGCATCAGGCTCGATGAGCTCGAGTGCGTTCGCGGCAACCGTTCCCAACACCGCGCCGGCACCAGGCTCTCCGCCGGAAGGCATGGTCTGGATTGCAGGCGGGGAATTCTCGATGGGGGCCGGCGACCCGCCCGACATGGACGACGTCGGGATGAAAGCGACGACGGACTCGCGGCCAATCCACCGTGTGTACGTCGATGGCTTCTGGATGGACACGACGGTCGTCACGAACAAACAGTTCGAGAAGTTCGTGAAGGCGACAAGATATGTGACCGTCGCCGAGCGGACGCCACGCACGGAGGATTTTCCCGGTGCGCCGCCCGAGAACCTGGTCGCGGGTTCGGTCGTGTTTTCACCGCCGGATCATGCCGTTCCCCTCGACAACCATCTTCGATGGTGGAACTACGTGAAGGGCGCCAACTGGCGGCATCCCGAAGGGCCGTCCACGTCGATCGCGGGCAAGGATCAGTATCCGGTCGTCCACATCGCGTATGAGGACGCCGAAGCGTACGGGAAGTGGGCGGGGAAGCGCCTGCCGACCGAAGCGGAATGGGAATTCGCGGCGAGAGGCGGGCTGACCGGCAAACCGTTCGTCTGGGGCGACTCGTTCAGGCCGGACGGCAAGTGGATGGCGAACACCTTTCAGGGTCACTTCCCCAACACCGACAGCGGGGAAGACGGCACCGCCGGGCTGATGCCGGTCGCACAGTTTCCGCCGAACGGGTACGGACTGTTCGACATGGCGGGAAACGTCTGGCAGTGGACGAGCGACTGGTACCGGCCGGACTACTACGCCC
>Ga0126377_10002013_pt1 | contig 13744 bp, 9 predicted proteins | sample PanSoiMetPlot_22_FD_92647 | JGI IMG/M metagenome (GOLD analysis project Ga0126377, IMG submission 92647) | Tropical forest soil microbial communities from Panama - MetaG Plot_22 | ecosystem: Environmental > Terrestrial > Soil > Tropical forest > Bulk soil | place: Panama | collected 2016-02-17
CGTCCATCATGCTGATGCTGCGATCGCCGAGCGCGAGCAGCCGGTCGTTCGGGATCACGATGAGCGTGTCGCACTCGTTGCGCAATTCCTCGATGCCGACCTCGGCCTGCACCTGGCGCCGCTTGCCCTCGAACCCGAATGGCCGGGTGACCACGCCGATCGTCAGCGCGCCGATCTTGCGCGCGATGCTGCCGACCACCGGAGCGCCGCCGGTGCCCGTACCGCCACCTTCGCCGCAGGTCACGAACACCATGTCGGCGCCCTTGAGCACCTCTTCGATCTCGTCGCGGTGATCCTCCGCGGCGTTGTGCCCGACCTCGGGGTTCGCTCCCGCGCCGAGACCACGCGTCAACTCCCGCCCGACGTCGAGCTTGACGTCGGCGTCGCTCATGAGCAGCGCTTGGGCGTCGGTGTTGATGGCGATGAACTCCACGCCCTTCAGACCGACTTCGATCATCCGGTTCACCGCGTTAACGCCGCCGCCGCCGATGCCGACGACCTTGATGACCGCCAAATAGTTGTGCGGTGGTGTCATGGCCGTCCTTCCAGTTGAGAGGCGTCAGCGGCCGCCCCGTGCGGCGTCGACCTGCCGAGCCGAGGGTCGGACAAACCCTCACCCTCTACTAGAGACTTAGGCAGATGTCAACAACTGCGCCTTTGGGCAAGGTATGCGGCGCAGAGGCGGTAACCAAGGACCTCGTACGGCGTGTCGCCGGCCGACCAATGTCGCGGACCGCATTCACCTGCTCAGCGCACCGTCACCAGATTCGGCGCGCTTACGTCGATGACCGTTCCGGGATGGGCCAGCAGTGACACGGCGACGCGGGCCTTCGTCGCATTGTCGGTCGCATCGCCCCAGACGATCTCCCGGCCGTCGGTCAACAGCAGGTCGATCTCACTGGGCGTACGCGCCGTGATGTGGTCGAGTTGGTCGCGCAGATCGGACGGCAGCGCGGCCAGCACGCGGAGCGCGCCGACCGTGCTCGGGTCGCCCGGACCAGGCCTCGCGACCTCGACGACGGGCAGCCCGTCGGGTGCCGCCGACACGGTACGAAACGCCACCCCGGTGGCGTCCAGCAGCACGTACGTGTGCTTGTCGATCGGTACGGTGGCCACCGCGACCCGCAGTCGTACGTCGATGATCACCGTCGACGGCAGACGGCGCGACACGTCAGCGTGTGCGACCGGGGCGAGCCGCTCGACGCGTCGCGCCACGGCACCCGTGTCGAGGCCGAGCAGCGGTGCGTCGGCAGGGATCGCGGCGGCGGTCCGGATCGCGTCGGCACCGACGTAGCCCGCGCCTCGGATGTCCACGCGTTGCACGCCGAGGACGGACGTACCCAGCGCGACGTACGCGCCGGCGCCGGCGAGAAGGACAACGCCCGCGAGAATCAGCCACGGTCGGGCCGAGCGGAGCCGCCTGGCCCGGACGCGCGAGTTGAAGCGGCGCAATGACGGCGGGATCGCGGTCGCGGTGGCCCGTACGAGACGCCAGCGCCGCGTACCCGGTCCGGTCATCGCCGTTACTCGTCCGCGGAATGGCGGGGCGCGTACGGTGCCGCCGGCTCCTCGGCCACCCCATCACGGTCGCGGGACCCGCCGCCCGATCCGCCGAGGGACCCGCCGCCCGATCCGCCGCCCGGCTCACCGGACCGCTCGGCCAGCGCGTCCACCAGCTGATCGCCCATCAAGGAGATCGGCGGCGCGCCCATCGTCACCACCACGTCGCCACGGCGGGCTCGCCGCAGCACCTCGCCCGGTACGTCCTCCCAGGACGGAACGAATGCCTTGTGCCGCGTCGCGAGATCGACGGCCGCGGTCAGCGCGACACCGCCCTCGCCCGGGCCACGGTGCTCGCCCGGCCCGAATACCTCGAGAATCACGGCCTGGTCGGCGATCGCGAGCGCGGCGGCGATCTCGGCCTGGAAGTCCCGCGTGCGATACATCCGGTAGGGCTGGAACACGACGATGAGCTGCCCATCGCCAGCCACATCGCGGAGCGTCTCGAGTGCCGCCTTCATCGACGTCGGGTGGTAGGCGTACTCGTCGAAGACTCGTACCCCAGCGGCCGTGCCCTTGAGCTCGAAGCGCCTGCGTACGCCCGGAAACGACGCGAGCGCCTCGACGATCGTGTCGATGTCCACGCCGAGCTTCGCGGTGGTCAGTACGGCCGCCGCCGAGTTCAGTGCGAGGTAGCGGCCGGGCACCGGGAGGGTGACCTCGCCGAGTGCCTGGCCGTCGAGCGTCGCGAGGTAGCGCGTACCGGTGCCGGCCGCGACCAGTTCGGTCAGGCGCAGATCGGCGTCGTCCGCCTCGCCGTACGTGTAGACCGCCCGGCCCGCGGCCCGGACGGTGGCCGCGAGCTCACGCGTACCGGGGTTGTCGGCGCACGTGACCACGAAACCGTCCGGAGCGGTGAGCGCGGCGAACTCGCCGAACGCGGCCGCGAGCCCGGCCAGGTCGCCGTACGTGTTCAGGTGGTCGGCGTCGATGTTGGTGACGATCGCGACGTAGGGGCGGTAGCGCAGGAAGGAACGATCGCTCTCGTCCGCCTCGACCACGAACAGCTCGCCGGTGCCGTGATGGCCGTTCGAGCCGGCCTCGGAGATCTCGCCGCCGATCACGAACGACGGATCCAGCCCGGCGTGCTGCAGCACCCACGTGGTCATCGATGTCGTGGTCGTCTTGCCATGGGTACCCGCGACCGCGATGGTCCGGCGGCCGGCCATCGCGGCGGCCAGCGCCTGCGAGCGGTGGAGCACGCGAAGACCGCGCGCCCGTGCCTCGACGAGCTCGAGATGGTCGGTCGGGATCGCGGTCGAATACACCACCGTGTCGACGCCGTCCAGGTTCGACGGTTGGTGCGTCATGTGGATCGTGCCACCCAACGCGCGCAACCCGGCAAGCGTCGGCCACTCGCGCAACTCGCTGCCGGTGACCGGGATGCCGCGGGTGAGCATCAGGCGCGCGAGACCGCACATGCCGACGCCGCCGACGCCGATCAGGTGAACGGTGCCGAGATCCTCCGCAGTGAGCTCGTCCGCCGCCGTCATTCCCCCACCCATGTCATCTCGCCGTCTTCCCCACGTCAATCAACGCTCTGACCGCGCCCCAATCGCTCTGACCGCGCCCGGTAGGCCGCGCATCAACGCGAACGCGTTGCGCTAGCCACAACTTCGTACATGTACTCGCGGAGCGCCTCGTCGCCGTCGCGCCGGCCGTAGGACGCCGCGCCCGAACTCATCTTCGCCAACGCCACCCGATCGTGCGCCAATGGAATGACGTTCGTCTCGATCCACGCCGATGTGAGGTCGCTGTTGTCGACGATGATTCCACCACCGCGTTCCACCAACGGCAGCGCATTTCGGCGCTGTTCCCCATTGCCGTAGGGCAACGGCACGTAGATCGCCGGCATGCCAACGGCGGCGGTCTCCGCGCACGTCATCGCACCGCCCCGACACAACGTCAGGTCGGCAGCGGCGTAGCCGAGCTCCATCTGCTCGATGAACTTCACGGTGACGTACGGCACCGGCAGGTCGCCGGGGATGTCCACCCACTCATTGCGGGCACCGATCACGTGTAGCACCTGGATGCCGGCCGAGGTGATCGCCTTCGCCGCGCCGGCCATCGCGAGATTGATCGCCCGGGCACCCTGCGACGCGCCGAACACGAACAGCGTCGGCAGGTGGGGCTGGAGGCCGAAGTGCGCGCGCGCCTCGTGCTGGCGGGCCTGCCGGTGCAGCGTCGAGATCGCGGTGCGCAGCGGCACACCGGTCACGCGCGCAGTACGCAGCGACGGCACCTGCTCGACCTGGTACGGGAATCCGACCGCGACGTTGTGCGTGAACCGCATCCCCATCCGGTTGGCCACGCCGGGCGGGACGTTCACCTCGTGGATCACCATCGGCGTGTGTCGCCGCCACGCCGCGAGGTAGCCGGGCACCGACACATACCCGCCGAAGCCGACCAGGACGTCGGCGGACACGTCGTCGAGAACCTTGCGCGCCGCGCGCGACGACCGAATCATCCGGTCTGGCGTGCGCACCAGGTCCATGTTCAGCGATCGCGGCAGCTGGAACGCGGGCACCAGCCGCAGGTCGTATCCGCGCGGCGGGATGATCTCGTTTTCCAGGCCGCGCGGCGTGCCGAGGCACGTGATGCGCAGGTCGGGATCGTGGCGGCGAAGGCAGTCCGCGAACGCCAGCAGCGGGTAGATGTGTCCGCCCGTGCCCCCGCCGGCGAGGACCACCGAACGCACCGCATCCATCCGCGTCTCCCTTCGCACCGATCCGGCTTCGACCCGATCCGGCCTAGCACCAATCCGGTCTCGCATCAATCCGGCGTCGCTCGATCCAGCCGGCACTGGGCTCGCCAAACCTACCCAGGCATCATGCCTGGCCGGCCGGCTCGGCCGTTAGGTGCTCCCCCGTCGGGGCCGTGGTTCGCGGGCGTCCGGCGTCGGCAGCGCGGGCAGCGGCGCCCACAGGATGCGTACCCACTTGTCCGGTGGTCGAGCGTGCAGCGCGCGGGCCGCATCCGGCTCGGCGCGCGCGAACGACGCGAGCACGCCGACCGCGCCCAGCACCACGACCAGCGCGCTGCCGCCGTCCGAGATGAATGGCAACGGCAACCCGGTGATTGGCAGCAGGCCGACCACGCCGCCGATGTTGATCACCGATTGCACGACGAGCCACGCCGTGATGCCAGTCGCCACGATCCGCCGGAACGGGTCGGCCGACCGGCGCGCGATGCGGAAGCCGCTATACGCGAGCACGCCGAGCAGCGCGAGCACCACGAAGCACCCGACCACCCCGAGTTCCTCGGCGATCACCGCGAAGATGAAGTCGTTGTGCGCGTTGGGCAGCCGGCCCCACTTGAGGTGTCCCTGCCCGAGTCCGACGCCGAACCAGCCGCCGTTGGCGATCGCGTAGCGGCCTTCCAGCGCCTGGTAGCACGGGTCGTTCACATCCTGGACGTGACATGTCGCCGGCGAATGGATGAAGCCGGTGAGCCGCTGGATGCGGTAGGTCTGCACGAGGACAAGGCCGAGGACCCCGGCGAGGCCGGCGGCACCGAGCCAGGCGAACACCCGCAGCCGGACGCCGGCGGCGTACATCAGCCCGAACAGCAGGATCGCCATGCAGATCATCGTGCCGAGGTCGCCGTAGCCGACGAGCAGCAGCATGAACACGGCGCCGGGCAGCAGGCTTCCGGCGATGTCCCGGAACCGCCGCCCGGTGCCGTCCGCGGCGGCGAGCACCTGGCCGCCCCACAGGCACAGCGCGAGCTTGCCGAGTTCGGACGGCTGCATCTGCACCGGGCCGAGGTAGACCCACAGTTCGTCGGCGCGGAACGGCCCGATGCGTGCGGCGCCGATGGCGTGTACGCCGACCAGCGCGACCGCGAGATCCTGTACGCCGATCAGCAGCAACGCGAATCCCATGAGTGGCCGGGCAACGGCGCGGTACGTGCCGACCGGCAGCCGTTGCGCGATCCAGAACGCGGCCAGACCGATCAGCGCGTACACCAACTGCCGGGTCACCGGCGCGTACGCGTTTCCGCTCGCCACGTAGGCCTGCACGCTGGTGGCCGAGAAGACCATCACGAGCCCGATCACGAGCAGCAGGCCGGAGCTCGCGAGCAGTAGGTAGTAGGAGGACAGCGGCCGGGCGAGCAAGCCGCGCAGCGCGGCGAGCGGATCGCCCCGTGCCGCACGACTGCCAGGGTCGCCGTTCCGCGCCGGACGAGATCCGCGTGCCTCGGCGCCGTGGTCGGCCACCCGAATGTCGGTGTCCACCCGCGCCTCCTCGCTCGCTGGCCGGTCGGCTGCCGCGCCGCTAGGCCGTCGACACCCCGGTCATGTCAGTCCCGCCGGCGCTGCGATCCAACGCCCGCACCGCCGCCACGAACGCGTCGCCGCGCGCCCCGAAGCTCGCGTACATGTCTTTGCTCGCCGCTGCCGGGGCGAGCAGCACCGTGTCGCCCGGGTGGGCGAGGCCGGCCGCGGCCACGACCGCCTCGCCCATCGCCTTATCATCCGTGCTCGGCACGTCGACGACAGGCACATCCGGCGCGTGTCGCGCGAGTGCCGCGGCAACATCGGCTCGATCAACCCCGAGCAGCACCGCGCCGCGCAACCGGCCGGCCACCGAGGCGACGAGTTCGTTGACATCGACACCCTTGAGCTGGCCTCCGGCCACCCACACGATCGACGGGTACGCGGCCAGTGACGCGGCCGCCGCGTGCGGGTTGGTCGCCTTGCTGTCGTCGACGTACGTCACGCCGTCGATGGTCGCCACGGTCGCATTGCGGTGCGGCTCCGGCTGGTAGCCCGCTAGGCCGTCGCGCACCGCTTCCGGCGGCACGCCGTACGCCCGTGCCATTGCCGCCGCGGCCAGCGCGTTCGCGACATTGTGCTGCCCCGGCGGCCGGATCAGCGCCGCGTCCACGAGCGCAACGCCGGCGTACGGCTCGCCGGTGGCGGTGCCGAGCGCGCCGGCCGGCCAGTCCACGCGGTCGACCAGCACACCGTCCACCACGCCGAGCTGACCGGCGGCCGGCTCGCCGAGCGTGAAGCCGACGCGACGGCCGCGCACGCCTGCCAGGCCGGCCGCGACCAACTGATCGTCGAGGTTACCGATCGCGATGCCACCCGCCTCGGGCGTCGCGGCCCGCCAGATGTCGAACTTCGCGGCCACGTACGCGCCGAAGCTCCGGTGCCACTCGAGGTGATCGTCGGCGGCGTTGAGAAACGCGCCGACCTGCGGGGCGAGCGATGACGACCAGTAGAGCTGGAAGCTCGACAACTCCACGGCGAGCACGTCGAGGCCGTCGCTCGCGCGGGCCGAGCCGAGCAGCGGCACGCCGATATTGCCGAGCGCTGCGGTCCGGCGGCCGGCGGCCGCGAGGATCGCGGCAAGCATCGTCACGACCGTGGACTTGCCGTTCGTACCGGTGACCGCGAGCCATGGCGGCGCGCCGGGGCCGCGGTCTCGCCACGCCAGCTCCGGTTCGGAGTAGACGTCCAGACCGGCCGACACGGCCGCGGCGGCAAGAGCGTCATGCGGGGGTACGCCCGGCGACACCAGGACGTCGTCGACGTCGGTCAATAGGTCAACCGGCGGCGGGTCGGCGACCAAGACCGTCGCGCCGGCCGACGCCAGGCGATCCAACGCCTCGCTGGGGCGGCGATCGGTGACGATGACGCTATCGCCCGCGGCCAGAAACCACTCCGCGCCGGCCACCGCGGCGACGGCGGCGCCGACCACGAGGTGGCGCCGTGTGGCGTGCACCGCCGGATCGCTCAACTGATCGCTCTCAGGAAGTCGCCGTAGAACAGGCCGAGCGCGACCGCCACGCCGATGCCGGCGATGATCCAGAAACGGATCACGATGTTGACTTCGCTCCATCCGGCCAGCTCGAAGTGGTGATGCAGCGGCGACATGCGGAACACACGTTTGCCGGTGGTCTTGAATGAGATCACCTGGATGATGACGGACATCGTGGTGATCACGAACAGCAGGCCCATGATGGGCAGCAGCAGTTCGGTCCGGGTGGCGACCGCGAGCGCGGCGAGCAGACCGCCGATCGCCATCGAGCCGGTATCGCCCATGAACACCCGGGCCGGCGACGCGTTCCACCACAGGAAGCCCAGCATCGCGCCGGCCGCGGCGCCGGCGACGAGCGCGACATCGAGCGGGTCACGCACCGAATAGCAGTAGAGGTGTGTGAAACTCGGCGCCGACGGATCGCCGCACCAGTGCCGGAATTGCCAGAACGCGATCATCATGTAGCCGGCGAACACCATCGTCGCCGCGCCGGTGGCCAGGCCGTCCAGGCCGTCGGTGATGTTGACGCCGTTCGTCGCGCCGATGACGATGGCGACCATCACCGCGATCGCGGCAATCTTGCCGACATCCAGCCAGGACAGGTCGCGTACGAACGACACGAACGTACTCGCCACGGTCTGGCCGTTGGACGGGAAGTAGAGCGCGATCGCGCCGAAGACGCCGCCGACGAGCAACTGCAACGCGAGCTTCCAGCGGGCGCTGATTCCGAGGCTGTTGCGCTTGCGCACCTTCAGGAGGTCGTCGACGAACCCGATCGCACCGCAGCAGATGAACAGACCCAGCAGGAACAGGCCGGTCAGGGTCGGGCCGGAGGGCACCGAGAACTTCTTCGACAACGTCTTGAGCATCAGGTGACCGGCGATGTAGGCGACCAGTGTCCCGGACATGAAGACCAGGCCGCCCATGGTCGGCGTACCACGCTTGACGGCGTGCCCGGACGGGTTGATGTCGCGGATCGGCTGGCCGGCCTTCAGCCGCGTGAGCGCCTTGATGGCCAGCGGCGTGAGCAACAGCGAGAAGACGAAGGCGACGCAGACGGCGACGATGACCGAGCCGATTGCGCTCATGCGCCCTGTCCCAAAGCTGGGCTGTCGGCACCCGTCGATGTCACGTGCCGAGCCGGCGCGCCGACCGCAGGTCCAGGCGCTTCGACCAGCTTCTGCCTGAGCGAATCCGCGACCTTCCAGGTGCGGTATCGCGATGCCTTCACCAACACCACGTCGCCGACGCGCAGATCGGCGTGCAACTCCCCGATCGCGGCGTCCTGGTCTGCTACCGCCACCGATGTTCCCTTCCATCCGGTCACCGATAAGGCCCCGTGGTGGATCGGCTCGGCGCCGTCGCCGACCACGATCAGGCGGTCGACGCCGAGCTCCGCGGCGAGCTGCCCGACGCCCTCGTGGCCGGCACGCTCGTAGTCACCGAGTTCGGCCATGTAGCCGAGCACGGCGATGCGGCGCCGGTCCCGGCCGACGGCGGCGAGCGCGTGCAGCGCCGCCGACATCGACGCCGGATTGGCGTTGTACGAGTCGTCAATGACGGTGACACCGTCGGCGCGCTCGAAGACATCCATCCTTCGTGCAGAAACCACCCGCAGCTCCGCCAGCCCGTCGGCCACGTCCGGGAACGGCAGGCCGGCGGCCAGCGCGACGGCGGCCGCGACGAGCGTGTTGCCGACCTGGTGCCGGCCGGGCACTGGCAGGGATACCCGAGCGGTGCCGTCCGGCGTGACGAGCGTGTACGACGCCCGACCCGCATCGTCGACCACGACCTCGTCGGCTCGAACTTCGGCATCCGGCGCCTCGCCGGCGTACACGACGCGCGCCGCCGTACGGCTGGCCATCGCCCGTACCAGTGGGTCGTCCGCGTTGAGCACCGCCACTCCGTCGGCCGGCAGTGACTCGACCAGCTCGCCCTTGGCCGCCGCGATCGCCTCAACGGAGCCGAACTCCCCGATGTGCGACGTGCCGACATTCAGGACGGCGCCGATCCGCGGCGGCGCGACCTCGCACAAATAGCGCACGTGCCCGCCGCCCCGAGCGCCGATCTCGAGCACGAGAAAGCGCGTGGCATCGGTGGCCCGCAACACGGTGTACGGGTGACCCAGCTCGTTGTTCAGCGAACCGGCGGGGGCGACGGTCGGGCCGGCCCTCGACACAAGCTGAGCGATGAAGTCCTTGGTCGTGGTCTTGCCGGAGGATCCGGTCAGGCCGATCACGGTGGTCTGCGGCAGACGGTCGACGACGTGGCGAGCGAGGCGCGCGAGAGCGGCCCGCGGGTCGTCGACGACGACGCACGGCACCCCGGCGACGGCTCGCTGGCCGAGCACGCCGACCGCACCGGCGGCGACCGCCGCGTGCGCGAAGTCGTGTCCGTCCACGTGTTCGCCGGCGAACGCCACGAACAGGCCGCCGGGCGTCACCTTGCGCGAGTCGTACTCGACCGTGCCGGTGACCCGGATCTGCGGGTTCGCGTCGACCAACACGCCACCGACCGTCGACGAGATCTCGGCGAGCGACATCGCGATCACGGCGTGCCTCCACGGCCGCCGACGGGTATCGACGACGCGCTGTCGCCGAAGCGCGCTCGCAACGCGGCCGCTAGCTCGACCCGGTCGTCGAAGGGGTGCAGCGCGCCGGTGATCTCTTGGCCGCGCTCGTGTCCCTTGCCGAGCACCGCGATCACATCGCCGGGCGCGGCGCGGCGTACGGCTTCGTCGATCGCCGCTCGCCTGCCGGCCACCTCGAGGATCTCGGCACCGGCCCCCGAGGCCGTCGCCCCGCGCAACACCTCGGCGCGGATCACCGACGGGTCCTCCGAACGCGGGTTGTCGTCGGTAACGATCAGCAGATCACTCCCGCGGGCCGCGGCGGCACCCATCACCGGCCGCTTGCCGCGGTCGCGGTCACCGCCCGCGCCGATCAGGCAGATGACGCGGCCGGCACCGAGGCGGCGTACCGCGTCGAGCGCCGCCACGATCGCGTCCGGCTTGTGGGCATAGTCGACCACGCCGGTGACTGGGCCGGGCGCGGCCACGCGCTCCAGCCGACCGGGTACCCCGGCGCATGCCGCGACACCCTCGGCGGCAACGTCCGGTGCCACGCCGACCGCGACGAGGCACGCGATCGCCAGCAGCGCGTTGGCGATGTTGTGGCGGCCCGGCATACGTACGCCAGCGGACAGCCCGACACCACCGGGACCGTACGCGGTGAACCGCTGCCCGAACCCGTCCGTCGCGACGTCCAGCGCGTACCACGTCGCGGACGTGTCGCCAGCGGCCGAGTACGTCACGGTGGCCGGCTTCGTCATGGTGTCCGGCTTGTAGAGCGGCCGGAGCGCCGGGTCGTCGGCGTTGAGGATCTCCGTGTCGCACCGCCCGTCGAACAGCTTCGCCTTCGCCGCGAAGTAGTCCTCCGCGTCCCGATGGAAGTCGAGGTGATCGAGCCCGAAGTTGGTGAAGCCGCCGACCGCGAAGCGGGTGCCGCCGACCCGGTCGAGGGCGAGCGCGTGGCTGGAGACCTCCATGACCATCGCGGTGACGCCGCGCTCGATCGCCGCCGCGAACAGGCCGTGCAGGTCGCTCGCTTCGGGGGTGGTGCGCACGCTGTCCACGACGAGGTCGCCGAGCCGGGTCTCGACCGTACCGATCAGACCGGTCACGTGGCCGGCCGCTCGCAGTCCGGACTCCACGAGGTAGGCAGTCGACGTCTTCCCGGCGGTACCCGTGAGGCCGATCAGCACAAGACGGCCGGCCGGATCGCGGTACACATCGGCTGCGGCGGGACCGAGCGCGGCGCGCGCGTCCGGCACGACAATCGCCGGCAGTCCGACCGCCTGGGCGGCCGAGACACCGTCGGCGTCGGTCAGCACGGCGACCGCACCGGCGGCGGCCGCCGCGGCGACGTACGCCGACCCATGCGTACGGGCGCCGGGCAGCGCGGCGAACAGATCACCCGGCCGGACCTCGTCGCTGGCGTGCGTGATGCCGGTGACCGTGACATCGGCGGCGCCCCCGGGCGGCCCGTCGACGAGTCGCACATCGCCGAGCCGCGCGGCGATCGCGGCGATCGAACGCGGCGCCGTCACGCTGGGACGCGGGTAGCCGGGCACGGCGTCAGACCCTACCCGCCCGGACGGGACGAACGGTACTTGACGCCGGATTCGGCCGCACCCGACATCGCCTGCCGCGGTCAGCCGTCGGATGCGGCATCTCTTAACGGCATCACTTAACGGTGGTCTGGAACTTCGGCGCTGTCTCGCCATCCGGCGGCACGCCGAAGTGCTGCAACGTGAAGGTCATCATGTCGTGGAACGTCGGCGCCGGTACGGTCGTGCTGGACCCGTCGTGGACGTGCGCGAACACGCCGATCACGTAACGCGGATTGTCCGCCGGCGCCATGCCGACGAAGGACACCACGTTGCCCGCCTCGTATTTGCCGTCGGACACCTGCAGGCCGGTGCCGGTCTTGCCGGCGACCTGGTAACCGGTGATCGCCGCGGTGGTGCCGGTGGCACCCTTCACGGTGGTCACCGCTTGAAGGAGAGTACGCATCTCGGCGGCGGTCTGTGGCGTGACGACCTCGTGGCGCGCCGGGGCCGCGCCGGGCGTGACCGTCCCGTTTGGCGCGATCGTCGCCTTCACCACGTGCGGCTGAACCCAGACGCCGCCGTTGGCGATCGCCGCGTACGCCGCCGTCATCTGCAGCGGTGTCACGGAGATGCCGAGGCCGATCGGGATCGAACCGAAGCTCGACCCGCTCCATCGATCCGGCGGCTGGACGAGTCCCGGCGACTCGGCCGGCAGTCCTTCGCCGGTCGCCTGCCCGAAGCCGAACTTCCGCTGGTACGCATAGAGATTGTCGGCACCGAGCTGGCCCGCGACGGTGATGGTGCCGACGTTCGACGAGAACGCCAGCAGGCCGGGGATGGTGAGCTTGGTGCCGGTCGGGAACGGATGGGTGTCGTGGTACGTGACGCCACCGCGTCTGATCGTCGGACCGACGGTGAGCACCGTGTCCGGCGTGATCACACCCTCGTTCAACGCGCCGGCGATGGTAATGAGCTTCGCCACCGAGCCGGGATCCACTGCCTTCTGGGTCGCCGCGTCCACGCGGTCGGCGGCCGGGTAGTTCTGCCAAGCCGCGGCGTCGTACGTCGGGTAGCTCGCCTGCGCCAGCACCTCGCCGGTCTTCGCGTCCATCACCACGGCGGCCGCGAAGTCGGCATGCGCTTTTGACATGTGGTCGAAGAGCATCTGCTGGATCTCGTACTGGAGATCCCGGTCGATGGTCAGCTCGATGGTCGAACCGGGTCGGGCCGGCGTCGACTCGTCGTAGCCACCCGGCAGCTCGGTGGACAGGCTGCCGTCGCCGACTTCGTACGTGTGCGAGCCGTTGACGCCCTGCAGTTGCTGGTTGAAGGCCTCCTCGAGCCCGCCGAGGCCGACCGAGTCGCTGCCGGTGAACCCGATCAGGTTCGCGGCCAGGTCGTGGCCGGGATCCTCACGACGCTGGTCGTACGCGATCCCGATGCCCGGCAGGTCCAGCGCCTGTACGGACGCCGCGGTCGTCGGGTCGAGCCCGCGCGCGAGGTATTCGAACTCGTCCGGCGTGCCGTCCGGGCGCGTCTTGTGCGACAGCTTCGGCAACAGCTCGGAAACCGGTACGCCGAGCAGATCGCGCAGCTTCGAGGCGGCGTAGGCCGGATTCACGACACGGGTCGGGTCGGCGAACACATAGCGTGCGTCGACACTCTGGGCGAGTACGTTGCCGTAGCGGTCGAGGATGGCGCCGCGCTTCGCTTCCAACACGGTCGTGGTGAGCCGATCCTTCAGACCGGCCGCCGCGTAGGCGCGCCCGTCGGTGAGCTGGAGCAACACGAGCCGACCGCCCAGCACGGTGAAGATGACCAACGCGAGCACAGTCGCGAGGCGCAGCCGCTTGCCGGGCCGGAACGTTCGAAGCGGCGGCTTCCGCCGTGCTCGGTCGCCGGCTCGCTTCGGTCGGTTCGACTCGCGCCTCGTCGGCGCCGATTCGCGCTTCGTCGGCGCCGATTCGCGTCGCGGCCGTTCCAGGGCACGGTCCGGCCGCTGCGATCCGCGGGCCTTTCGGTCCGGGGCAGACGTCGGCGCGGTCGCGGAGCGGCCCCGCGTCGTCTTTGGTGACGCGGTCCGCGACCTCGCATCGGTCGCTGATCGGCTGGTTGTGCCCGACCCGGTCCGAGACGAATCGGAGCGAGCGTGGCCCGACAGATCCGCCGGCCCGGACTCGACGAGTCGAAGAGCGGGCCGGTGCGGATCCGTCAGGCGGTCGGGACCGGTCTCCCGTACGGTCCGACCACGTGGTGTGTAGGCGCGCGCGTCCGAGATTCCGCCACGACCGGTGCCAGCGGCTCCC
>Ga0126377_10002014_pt1 | contig 13742 bp, 8 predicted proteins | sample PanSoiMetPlot_22_FD_92647 | JGI IMG/M metagenome (GOLD analysis project Ga0126377, IMG submission 92647) | Tropical forest soil microbial communities from Panama - MetaG Plot_22 | ecosystem: Environmental > Terrestrial > Soil > Tropical forest > Bulk soil | place: Panama | collected 2016-02-17
CCGGCTCGCGGTTGACGTGCTTTATACTCGCATCGAGACGGGGTTCGAGGGGCAGTCACTCTCGCTCAGCAAGACGCAAGGCTTGCGTCCGAGCGGCACCTACACGGCCAAGGACCAGGGCATTCTCTCCGTCGTGTTCCGCGCTCAGCGCTCCTTCGCGACAGGCGAATAAGGCGCAGCGCACCAGACGTTTCACCATCGAACCCCGGCGGAACCCTTCCGCCGGGGCTTTCTCATGTGTTCTGGTCACGCCGCGGTTTTGGAGCGCTCACAGAAGCGCACGAATGCGCTAATGCGCGAGATTGTCTGGTCGTCGGTCAAGAGTGGCGCATGGCCCTGGTCCGGCACGACCAGCGTCTCGCATTGCCGTCGCCGTGCCCGCATGGCCTCCAACGTCGCGGGTGACAGCAGGTCCGAGTTTGCGCCCCGGATGACCAGCATGGGCACGTCGGCGAGCGAATCGAACTGCTGCCATAGGGCGGGCGGCGGACGCTCGATATCGACATCGCGCAGTGCCTGCGCGAGCTTGGGATCGTAGTCGGCGACGATCCTGCCGCCCTGATCGCGAAACCCGCACTGTGCAAGCTCCATCCAATCGTCTGCCGAGAGCGCAGGAAACTGCGGACGCAAGAGCTGGCGCACAACCTCGGCTGCTTCCTCAAAGCTCTTGGGTTGCGGCAGCTGCCCGACATAGCCCTTGATCCGCGCCAGCCCCTGCGGCTCGATCACTGGCCCGATGTCGTTGAGAACCACGCCGGCGAGCGCGGCCGGTCGGGCCGAGCCGAGCAGCATGGCGAGCAATCCGCCCCGTGAGGTTCCAATGATGACGGCCTTGCCGATCTCGAGTGCGCTGAGGACCGACAAGACGTCCGCAAGCTCGATCGGCAGACTGTAGTTGTCAGGATTGCTGTCGTAGCCGGACAGTCCGCGTCCACGATAGTCGAGTGCCAGCACATAACGCGGGTGCTCGACGTCGTCCGCAAGCGCGCTTGCGAGACGATGGAAATCCGCGCCCGTGCGCGTCAGGCCCGGCAGGCAAACAACCGGCAACGCTGAGGTGGTGCTCGCCCCATAGGCACGCACATGCAGCTTGAGTCCATCCTGGGCGGTGACGAAATGGCTGACTGGGTTCGACATTGTTGGAGTGGGTCACCGTTTTGGTAGCAGCTGGTTTGGGACCGGCTGGCTGGTGCGCCAGACTGCAGGCCGGGTGGCTGCTAGACTATGATCCGGTCAAGTTTGAATCGTGGTCATGGTCTAGCTTTGTGTTTGAGCATGATCTTTCTCCGAAAACCGGTTTCCCACCCCGGATCAAGTCCGGGGCAGGCTTTTCGGGATCATGCTCTAGAAGTAGACGCAAGTATCGCAGGGCGCTGCGGCCGCCTTACGTGAAAAGGTGAACTGCCGCATCTTGCGATATCCCGGGCTGTTGTAGATCTCCAGCACCGACTGCGTTTTCACGTCTCCGATGACGTGCTTGCCCTCACCGTCCATGCAACAGAGGGCAACCTTGCCACTCGCCATGATCGAAAGCTCATACCAGCGAAAACAGCCGGTGCCGGGCACGCGCCGCTCGCTGCGGGTCTGCACCTGACCGCTCCAGTTGCCCTCGCCGATCATGAAGGGGCGGAAGGCAGGGTAACGTTCCTGCACAAAGGTGCGGAATCCCTGGTCGCGATCGCTGCCGTCGGTCACGCGCGAGATCGTCACATGGTGCGGGTAGCGGCCCTGGGCGACGAGCTCATGCAACCGATCGAGCTTCGTGAGCGTGCGCTCGAGCGGCAGCTTCATCAGCGCCTGATAGGGCTCGGCTTCGTATTCATTGAGAGAAATCCAGAGATGGGTGACGTTCTTGATCGCGGCGCTCTTCTCGATGATCGCCTCGGTCAGTGGCGACCCGTTGGTGAACAGCCGTAGTTGCGCATTCGGCAGCCGCTCGTTGAGCTTGGCGCAGACAGCAAAGATCCGTTTGTCCAGGAACGGGTCGTTCACCTTGAAAGGGGCGATGTTGAACGGGAGCTGACGGGGGATGTGCGTAAGATCATCGATGATCTTATCGATCAACTCTTCGGACATCCGGTCGCCCTGCCGCTCCATCGTCGGATAGGGACAGAACGTGCAGGCAGCGTTGCAGATCGCGAGCGTCTCGATGTGCACCTCTTGCGGATAGTCAAGATAGGGGCTGCGCCGCAGCCGCGCGAGCTCGATCTGCGAAGGGAAATCCGAGATCGGAACCGTGCCTGGCGGGTGCGCGGAAAATTCCTGCAGGATGCCAAGCCAGAGTCCGGCCTCGGCATTTCCCAGGAGCGACGCGTGCAAGAGCTTGTCGGGCCCGCCCTTGAGCTGCATCAGCTCGCTGATCCCCCACAGGCACCAGGCTTCGCTGTCCTGCGGCTGTTGCTGGGCCCTGCGCTCCGCAGCCAGTGCCAGCCGCGCCCAGTCCTGCTGGACGTAGAGGCGGCGCAGGGTGGCGTTGTCGTCGGCTGCTACTGCCATGTCCATGTCAGTTATATCCGGCCCCCGCCGCCGGCGAACGCTGAACCGCCGCCGTCCCTCTTATATCCGGTCCGGCGCATCAAAGTGGACCGAATGCGTGGTGCGGGCGCGCATTTCCCCAATGCGGGGCGCGTTCTCGAAACCATCTTGAAGCCCCCAATTTTGAAGCCCCTGTGGAACTCGGGCTTCCAATTCAGCCCCCATAAATTTATCATTATTTCGAACTCAGTTTGCGTAAACTTATCATTTCCTAGGGGGGAGACACGGCCGATGGCAGCCCTTCCACAGACCGCTGAGCTTGAGGCTAAGCTGCAAACGGCCGTCGGCCACCACCGGGCCGGACGGTTGTCCGAGGCGCAGCAGCTCTATTGCGACATTCTGCAATTCCTGCCCGACCATCCCGTCGTCAACAACAGCTTGGGCATTGCGCTGAAGGGGCAGGGCAAGTCGTCCGAGGCCGAGGCCGTGTTCCGCCGCCTCGCGTCGGTTGCCCCCGACTATGCGCCGGCGCATAGCAACCTCGGCAACATCCTGTTCGAGCAGGGCAAGCTCGCCGAGGCCGAAGCATCCTATCGCAAGGCGCTTGCGGTGAACCCCGACATGGCCGACGCGCTCAAAAACCTAGGCCTGGTCATTGTCGATAGCGGTCGCTTTGCAGAAAGCTTCCCATGGTTCAGGCGTCACGCCGAGTTGGCTTACGGCAGACCGGGCGCGGCCTCGCAGGCGCTTCCACACAAGGCCAAGCATGATCAGGAGCAGCGCGACTACCTGAAGCAGGTCGCGGGTGCTGCAGCGCCGATGTTTCGTCTGGAAGAAGGCGCCCGCGTTGCGGGCAGAGCTGTCAATCCCGATGCGTCTGAAGGCGAAATCGCGCAGCGCTGGCGCACGAGTTCGCCGCAGATCGCCGTCATCGACAATCTTCTGACTGATGAAGGGCTGCAGCAACTCCGGAATTACTGCTGGCGCTCGACCATGTGGCACAGGGCCTATCCCAATGGCTATCTCGGGGCGATGCCGGAGCATGGCTTTGCCTGCCCGCTGGTGGAGCAGATTGCCGAGGAGCTGCGCAGCACCTATCCGGCCATCGTGGGCAACCACCCTCTGCTGCAATGGTGGGGCTTCAAATATGACAGCAGCCTGAAAGGCATCAACATTCACGCCGACTTTGCGGCGGTCAACGTCAATTTCTGGATCACGGCCGACGAGGCCAATCTCGATCCCGACAGTGGAGGGCTGGTCATTTGGGATAAACCCGCGCCCCTCGACTGGAGCTTTGCTCAATACAACAATCCGAACGCTGGCCAGAACATCCGTGACTTCCTGGCGCGCTCTGGAGCGCGCTCCGTCACCGTTCCGCATCGCGCCAACCGGGCCGTGATCTTCGACTCCGATCTGTTTCACGAAACCGACCGGATTGCGTTCAAGGAAGGTTATCTCAACCGCCGCATCAACATCACCATGCTCTACGGATTGCGCGAGGCCGCGGCCAAGCGGACCTGACGCGGGGACATGCCACAGGCCATGATGTGCGATCGACAGGATGTGCACGCTCACCTGTGCGTCGGGTCCGGGCGGGCGCACGCGGCTTGACCCTCTGGCGGCCGTTTGCGATGAGCAAGGGTCACGAGCAAACGCAACCGAGGAGAAGCAGGCGTGCCGCGCGCACTTGAGCAAGCCGTTCAATATCATCGGCAGGGGCGTCTGTTTGATGCGGAGCGCTTCTATCGCGATGCGTTGCGCGAAAGCCCGCACGATTTCGATACGCTGCATTACTTCGGCGTCTTGAAGCTGCAGCAGGGTGGGGCGGGTGATGCTCTGCCGCTCCTGCAGAAGGCCATCGAAGTGCGACCTAACGCCTTGGATGTCCTATCGAATTTGAGCGTTGCCCTGCTTGCGCTCAACCGCCCCGCCGAGGCGCTTGCCAATTTCGACAAGATCCTCAGCGTCGCGCCCAAGGACGTCTCGGCGCTGTACGGCCGGGGCACTGTGCTGGCGCAACTCGGCCGGGGCGAGGAGGCGCTGGTCAGTATTGACCGGGCGCTTGCGATCCAGCCAAACCATGGGCAAGCGCTGTTCAACCGCGGAACCATTCTGGCCGGCCTTGGCCGGTATCCCGGCGCTCTTGCCGCCTACGATCAGCTGATTGGGCTCGCCCCTGCGCATGTCGAGGCCCTCAACAACCGGGGCAATGTGCTGGCCCAGCTCGAGCGCTATGCGGAAGCGGTAGCGAGCTTCGACCGGGTGCTTGCGATAAATCCGAATCACATCAGCGCATTGACCAATCGTGGCGCCGCACTCCGTCAGCTTCACCGTTACGACGAGGCGCTGGCCAGTTGTGACCGGGCGCTCGCCATCGATCCCAACCACATCGACGGGCTCAACAATCGCGGCAATGTTCTGCTGCAGCTCAACCGCGTAACGGACGCGATTGCCTGCTACGAGCGCATCCTTTCGGTCAAGGATGACAATGCCGAAGCGATGGTCAACAGTGCCTTTGCATTCTATGCCCTCGGACAATTCGCCGAGGCATTGCAATATTCGGATAACGCGATTGCAATCGATCCGAATTACGCCAACGCGTTCTTTATTAGAGGCGATGCTCTGGCCAAGCTCGATCGGCAGGACGAAGCAGCGCGGAGCTATGAGCAGGGGTTGGCGCTCGACCCGGATCATCGTTACGCATTCGGAGCATCGATTTGGGCCTATCTCACCGCCTGCAACTGGGAACGCATCGAGACGCTGTTGCCGATCATCGAGGAGAGAATTGCAGCCGCGAAGGGCATCATTCCGCCGTTTGCTCTCCTCATGCTGCCGATCAGTCCACCAAAGCATCTTGAGTGCGCTCGCCACTTTGTCCGACGGCAGATGCCTCAAGTGGCGCCGATCGGCCCGTTGACGCGAGCGCGCGCGGACAAGATCAAGGTTGCCTATTTGTCTGCCGACTTCCGCCGCCATCCTGTTGGTGAGGGCATCGTGGATGTTCTGGAGCAGCACGATCGCGCTCGCTTCGAGGTGCACGGCGTGTCCTATGGCGCGGATGACGGCAGCGAAACGCGCACGCGGGTCGCAACGGCTGTTGATCACTTTCATGACGTACGGGAGCGCTCAGATCGGGAGGTCGCAGCGCTGCTCCACGAACTGGCCGTCGACATCGTGGTCGATCTGGCCGGGCACACGGCAAGCTCCAGGACCGCCATCCTGGCCTACCGGCCAGCCCCCATCCAGGTAAGCTACTTCGGCTTTCCCGGGACCAGTGGTGCGGAGTTCATCGACTATGTGATTGCCGACCAGGTTGTGCTGCCGTTGGATCAGCAGCCGTTCTTCTCGGAGAGGATCGTCCATCTGCCCGACAGTTATCTGCCGAGCGACTCCAAGCGAAGAGCCGCGATCGCGCCAACGCGCGCCGACATAGCGCTGCCCGACGACGCCTTCATGTTCGCCTGCTTCAACAATTCTTACAAGCTCAGCCGGCCTATGATCGAGATCTGGATTCGGCTTCTCAAGGTCTGTCCAAATAGCCTGCTGTGGCTGTACTACATCAACGAAAGCGCGCAGGCTAATCTCCAGCAGGAGCTGATATCGCACGGCGTCGATCCTTCGCGCGTGATTCTGGCTCCCTTTGTGGAGCAACCCGAGGACTATTTGGCGCGGCTCAAGCTTGCCGATCTGTTCCTGGACACGCTTCCGTACAACGCGCACACGACCGCAAGCGATGTGCTCTGGGCGGGCGTGCCGGTGCTGACCTGCCTCGGGCCGACCTTTGCGGGTCGCGTGGCGGGAAGCCTGCTCCACGCGGTTGGCCTGCCGGAGCTGATCACCAACAGCCTAGAGGAATACGAGACGCTTGCTCAGAAGCTTGCGAGCGATCCAGTGCTGCTTGGCTCGTTGCGCGAGCGGCTGGCGCAGAACCGACTGAGCCACCCGCTGTTCGACACCCCACGCCTGACCCGCCACGTCGAGGCGGCCTATACGACAATGATTGACACATGGCAGCGCGGCGAGCCGCCCAAAAGTTTCAGCGTCGAGGCGATTGTGCCAAAGAGCCAATGATACGCTCCTTGCGCCATGACGAATGTTGATGAGGAGCATTGAGACGGCCATGGAGCATGCGATGGCCGCAGCGGATGTCATTCGCGACGCCGTCTTTGTCTACAACACGCCCTTGCCTGACCTCGTTGCCAGCGTCCGCATGGTTGCGCTGATCCCAGGACGATTCATGGGTCTGCGCGTGCTGCATTTCGGGCCCGGAATGAAGGCCGACGTGTTTCTCGACCGGCATCGCCCAGGCGCGCTCATTCTGACCAAGGCGTTCGATCACAGCGTGGTGGAGCTTGCCGAGGCGGCCGTTGCACGCGGCATTCCGCTGATCACCACCCTGTGCGATCTGCATTTCTCTGGCGAGAGCGGGCACAGGAACCGGCGGCTTTGTGACCTCAGCCAGGCTGTGGTCGTGCAAACGGCGTCAATGGCGGAGGAGGTGACGCGACAGTTCGGCAAGCGCTGTGCGATCATCGAGGAAGCGATCGAGTATCCGCGCGAGCAGCCTTCGTTCGCGCCGGGCCGACCTTTGAAATTCTTGTGGTACGGCCACTCGACCAATCACGATACGCTCGCGGCCGGGATTGCGGCGCTGGCTGGAGCGGGGCTCGGGCCGATCACGGTCATGATCGTGAGCAACGCGATGCCGGAGTTCATGGATGGGGGATTTCCGACTCAGCCAAAGGACATGGGCTTCGAGGTCGTGCCGTGGTCAATCATGGCGCAATATTCGGCGCTCGCGTGGTGCGACATGGTGTTTATCCCGAGTGCGGACACGCCGGATAAACGCGTGAAAGGGCACAATCGCGTGGTCGAAGCGATCAACGCTGGCCGGATAGCGATCACCTACCCGTTGCCGCAGTATCGCGAGCTATCCGCCTATTCGTTTTGTGATGCAGATTATGGTGCGTCGGTTCGAGCGGCGCTGGCCGATCCAGGCCGTGTGGTCAAGAAAATAGAGGATGGCCAACGCTATATCGATGGCCGCTTTGCGATCGATGCCATTTCAGAAAAGTGGCGTCAACTGTTCGAGAATTTGTCGCCTGCAACCTTCAAGGACGGTTTGGAAACTCGACGACCACCTGCTCGATAATCATGTCGCGTTCCGTTTCCGGCAGCTCGATCGTCCAGCGCTTGACCTGCGTGAAGCGTGTGCAATTGAGCCCGTCCCTTCGCCAGTGATCATTGCCTGGCGCAGCCCAGCGGCTCGAAATAAGATTCCAATTCGTTTCGTTGGCAGCACTGCGAACCCGCTGTCCGGTATTGTCCAGCGCATAGCGTTCACTCGTGTGCTCGAGCGACATGAAAGTGCCTTTTCGATATTCGGGTTTCAGACCGACTGATTCAAAGCGGAGTTTCAAGTCGCGATCTTCGTGACCCCAGCCCCAATAGTCGTTGGAAAATCCGTTCACGGCTGCGAAGTGCTCATTGCGAATGAGCGTGACCGCTGCGAAATAGTCGTCAGGTTTTTGGCGGAAGCGACTGAACAATTCCATTTCGAGGCCATGCCAGACGAGCATCGAAGGCGCGTTCGGATAGCTGTAGTCTGCCCAGATCGGAAGGTAGTCGACGTCGTGAAAGCAGATGTAGTCAATCTCGTCGCGAAGAATTTGAAAGCCAATGTTACGCATCAGGCCGCGATTGAAAGCCGCCCCAGGGGGCTGCTCGACGACCAGAATGCGAACCGGAATACTCCTGTCCGACCTGTCGCGAGCAAAATAGGCATGCACGTGCGGGACGAAGGCCGCAAGGTGCTCGGCTCGGTCACGATAGGGAACGACAATGCCAAGTCTCTTCACGAAATGCTGCTCACGCCCGAGATGGCTATTACAGACCCTTGATCAGTCCGGCGTCGATCAGAAGGCGATTGAATCGGCGCGCCTCAAGGCCGCCGTTGCAACTATAGAACAGTCCGCCGCACCGGGTAAGGATCGCCTTCTGCTCGCTGAAAGAGGCATCAAGAGGGACACCAGCAGCCTCCATGACAACGATCGGAAGGTAGGGTGCATCGAGTCGATCGAGCGCAGATGATAGATCTGCCGCAGTAAAGTTGATAGTGTCGATTGCGTAGTAGGTCGTGAGATAGCGTGGATCGTAGTCCCGGACGCGTTGAGCGAGCGTGCGCTTGTCGATGTTGGGCTCAACAAAATGCCGAGCGAACAGCGGCTGGTGATCGCCGAACCGGACGACGAGGAACGGTTCGCCCGAAAATTCCTGGCGCAGGCGATGCAGGAGCCATTGATATTGCGAGGCGCTCATGATTTGGCGGCGGAGGAATTCATCGACGTCCGTGGGATTTTGCGTAGGGGGCCAATTGGGAAGGACTTCTTCCGCGAAGCGAAAATCCCAGGGCGCGTGGTTGGCAGTGGTGTAAAGAAGGAAGAAAGTCGGCGCGCTGCCCAGTTCTTGTTTCAGCCTTCGCAGTGCGAAGTCGTAGTAGAACGCATCAAGCTGATGGGTCAGTGTATTGCTGTCCTTTGTGCCGAGATCCCTCGAATCGTAGAAGTGCTCAAATCCGGCGGTCGACTGATAGCCGCGGGCACCCAAAAATTCGCCCATGAACGGATAGACGCTGAAGGTTCGATATCCGCATCGACGTAAGTTGAGTGGCAGTCCGCGCCTGACGCGCCCGGCCGCAATGCGTGTCACCGCTTCAGCGAACCGGCCGTAGGAACGAACCGAAAGCCCGGACAGCACATTGTATTCAGTATACCAGGTTGGCCCGCCAACGCCCTCGACCAAAAGGCGCCGCTGACGGCCGTCGAATGACTGGAAGTGCTTCTGATAATCGCGATTGACCCGGATTCCTGGCATCAGCGTCGCATCGAAGCTCGACTCATCAAGAATCATAATGATGTTCGGCAGCTTCGCTGGTGGGGCGCAAGCCTCATCGGTCCTGACACTGAGGGGCTCGGACGCTTTGGCGTCTGCTTCAAAGATGCCCCGGACTGCAATATCCACCAGGACAATGCTCGCCGAGCGCGCGAATTTCGAGACGAAGTGACGATCGCGGTGCTCGTCCTCACGATCGAGCGGGACCGCGAATGAAAGGCCGGCTAGGAGCGCAAAACAAAGCAGTGCGCCCAGCAGGGCAGAGCGGCGTCGTATCTGGAACGGGTCGATCAGCCAAACCAGGATCGCCCCCGCGAGGCCTATGCTGCCAATTGCTGCAAGCTGCACGCCGATGTTGGGAAAGGTCTTCCAGAGAAAAGCAATTGTATCTGGATCGACTATCATGATGTCCATGAAAGTCACAGTCAGATTGAGGGCGTCGTGTTTGAATTGAGACAGCAGTACGAGAGCGACGATCATGCTCAGCGAAAGCGCGGCCGCGGGAGTCGGTCGCCGCAGGGCCACCATCCAGAGAAAATTCAGGAAGCCCCAGAAGAGTAGAGAAGCTACTCTCTCAATCGGCTCTTCCTCGCTTCCCAACAGGATCAGTAAGGCAAGAAGTTGAATCACAGCTAGGATGATGGCGCCAAGGGCGAGCCGCCAGTGCTTGGTCCAGTGCTTGGTCGCCGTCGTCGATCCCGATACGACCATCGCAACTGCCTGACAATAAATATTTTGCAGCAATATCTGTGAATAGATCGCTCGCCGGAGCGGCAGAGTAGCTTATGATGCCGAGTAGCCTATAAGTCTGCAGTCTAATACTTGGACTTCTGCTTTGGTTCAACGGTCTTTCGTTTCATCTCATCGCAGGTCTAAGCTAGGTTATAGCTGATCACCATTTATCTCACCCATTGCGCGGTGCGCCTCTCTCGCCGCAGCTTGATGGTGATTAGCTAACCCAAGGAGCTAGGAGTGAACGGTCCGCCACAAGCCGATGAGCTCCACCGGTTATCTGTTACCGCATGCCGGGCGGGGCGGCTTGGGGAGGGCATCGCATACGCACGGCAGGCGCTGGCCATCGATGCCGGGAGGGCGCGGACGCATCTCCTCCTCGGCATGGCGCTGGCGCAGTCGGGCCTACTCGGTGAGGCGCTGACGAGCCTTGATCGCGCAATTGCGCTTGCGCCAGATCTGGCTGATGCCCATGGCAGTCGCGCCGACGTGCTGGTCGAGCTGCGCCGGCCGCTGGAGGCGGTCGAGAGTTACGATCGCGCCTTGACGCTTGCGCCGCAGTCATTTCCGAACTGGTGCAATCGGGCGGCGCTGCTGCTCGATCTGGGCCGCCACGCGGAGGCGCTCACCTCCTATGACCGGGCGCTCGCGATCGAGCCCCGGCACGCCGACGTGCTCGCCGCCCGCGGGCTCGCGCTCAACAATCTCGATCGCTGCGAGGAGGCGGTCGAGACGCTCGACCGCGCGCTGACGCTCGCACCGGATCATCATCTGGCTCGCCGGACGCGCGGCGTCGCGCTGTTGAAGCTTGAGCGTCCCGCGCAAGCTCTGCCCGACTTCCAGCGCGTGCTCGCTCAGCGTCCTGACGACGAGGACGCGCTCTACAATGTTGCCTTTACGCTGGTGGCGAGCGAGCGGGATGCCGAGGCGCTTGCGGTGTACGACAAGTTGCTCGCAGCCGGTCCGCATCACATCGAGGCGCTGCTGGGGAAGGGCGCCGCGCTGCAGAACCTGACACGGTTTGCGGAGGCGGTCGCGACCTATGATGAGGTACTCGCTGTTGATCCTCAGCGGGTCGACGCGCACTACAGCGCTGCGACCGCGCTTCTGAGCATGGGTGATTTTCGGCGCGGCCTTGCCGAATACGAGTGGCGTCGCAGCATTGCGCCTGGCAGCGCGAGCGTGGTGCAGCCGTTCCGCGCGCCGATCTGGCTCGGCGAGAGCCCGTTGCGGGATAAGACGCTGCTGATCCATGCCGAGCAGGGCCTTGGCGATGTCCTCCACGCGGTGCGCTTTGTTCCACGGCTGGCGCAGCAGGGCGGACGTATCGTGTTGCAGGTGCAGGCGGCGCTCAAGCCGCTCCTCGCGGGTCTGGAGGGCGCAGCGCTGGTCGTGGCAAGAGGCGAGCCGCTGCCGCCGTTCGATTGCCACTGCCCGGTGATGAGCCTGCCATATGCGATGAAGACCGAGTTTGCGACTATTCCGGCGGAGGTGCCTTACATTCACGCGCCTCTTGATCGCGCATCGCATTGGCGCGCGCGCCTGCCGCACACGAGAGGGCTGCGTGTCGGGGTCGTGTGGTGTGGCAATCCAGCGTTCAAGGAGGATCGTCGCCGCTCGCTCAAGCTTGCGCAGATCGAGCCGATCCTGACCACGGCGAATGTTTCCTTCATCAGCCTCAACCCCGGGATCGGCGAGCATGAGCGAACCGCGCTCGCCGGACGTTCCAATGTGCTCGATCTTGGCTCGCAGTTTCGTGACTTCGCCGATACGGCGGCCGTGGTTGCGCAGCTTGATCTGGTGATCACCTCCGATACGTCAGTGGCGCATCTTGCTGGCGCCATGGGGCGACCGGTCTGGATCATGCTTGGTTTTGCGCCCGACTGGCGCTTTGCGCACGATCGCGAGCACAGCGCCTGGTATCCGAGCGCGCGGCTGTTCCGGCAGAACGCGCCGGGTGACTGGGCGGGCGTGATCGAGCGCGTGCGGCTCGAATTGAGTGCGATCGCGCAACGACGCTAATTCGTCGCTCCGCCCCGACGCAGGTCAGCCTCGATCAGAAGCTTGGTGCCACCGCCGAAGCGGACGCGATAGACCTGCAGATTCTCGAGCACGCGCTGCACATAGTTGCGCGTTTCCGAGAACGGGATGCGCTCGACCCAGTCGATCGGATCGACATTGGGATCGCGCGGATCACCGAAGCGCTCGACCCAGTCGCGCACGCGGCCACGGCCCGCATTGTAGCCGGCAAACGACATGATAAAGGAGCCGCGGTAGTCCACGATCAGGTCGCCGAGCTCAGCGGCGCCGATCTGAACGTTGTAAACCGGATCGGACATCAGCTTCTTGGCGTCGAAGCCGATATTGAACTTCTTGGCGACGTAGCGGCCGGCCTCGGGCGTCACCTGCATCAGGCCCATCGCCTTGGCGGTCGACAGCGTGCGCTGGTTGAACGTGCTCTCCTGTCGGGCGATGGCGTAGACGGTCGGAAGGTCGACCGCTGGTCCTACTGTCTTGTACTCGGGAATGCCGATCACCGGAAAAGCGTAGTGATCGAGCGGCAAGCCGCGCCCCAGCGCACCCTTGCCGAGCAGCAGCGTTGCGCGGGCATCCTTGTTGCGGGTCGCAACGTCGCCCACCGCCGCGAGCACGGAGGCCTCTTGTTGGGCGCGCTCTCCGAGATCGGCGAGCATGCCAGCGACGAGGTCGCGTTCACCGACCGCATAGAGCAGGTCGATGGCGCGCACCACTTCGTGTAGCAACGTGCCGTGGCGTTCGGGCGGCGAGCGCAGCACCAGGTCCTTCATCCCGAGCTTGGCGCGGGCGATCTGGCCGTAATAGGCGGTCGGGTAGTGCGCGGCGGCCTGATAGTGGGCGCGGGCCTCCTGCTGGCGTCCCATGGCTTCCGCGGTGCGGCCCAACCAATAGCTGGCGCGCGCGAGCGAGATCGGATTGCTGATGCCCTGCGCAATCTTGGAAAAGTGCGTTTGCGCCGTCGCGGGATCGTTGAGGAACCGCAGGGCGATCCAGCCTGCAGTGAACTGGTGCTCAACCCGGTAGTTCTCGCGGCTCGGCACCACCGCATTGCGCGCGACCTGGTAGGCGGTCTTGGCGTCATTGTCGTCGAGCAGCTTGCGCGCAATCAGGCGGCGCTCGATCCACCACTGGTCGGTGTCGATCGCAGCCGAGGCATCGTGCGGGACGGAAAGGACGAGCGCCGCGGCCTCGCCGGCGCGTTCGGCGCGCCGCAGCCATTGCGCGCTGCTGAAGATGTAACCGACGTCCTTCCTGGCCTCGGCCGGAACCGCATCGAGCAGCGCCTTGGCGTTGCTGGCCTTCTTGATGACCGCGGCCCGCGCCTTGGCGATCGTTGCGGCCTGACCGCCGGCGCGGCTGGCCGAACGCATGGCGGCCTCGACGTCCTCGGCATAGAGGCGCATGTCCATCCGCGCCTTGTGATCGGCATTCGTGATCAGATTGCCGAACGCCTCCATCGCGTCATCTTCGAGGTCGGAGCCGAACGAATCATTGCGCCAGGCTTCGCGCACATATCCCTGAGCCCCCGCGCGGTCCCCTTGCGCGATCAGAGCGCGGGCAAGCGCAAAGCGGCCGCGCGCGGTCAGCGGCGGATCCTTGGTGAAGAA
>Ga0126377_10002015_pt1 | contig 13741 bp, 16 predicted proteins | sample PanSoiMetPlot_22_FD_92647 | JGI IMG/M metagenome (GOLD analysis project Ga0126377, IMG submission 92647) | Tropical forest soil microbial communities from Panama - MetaG Plot_22 | ecosystem: Environmental > Terrestrial > Soil > Tropical forest > Bulk soil | place: Panama | collected 2016-02-17
CGGCCAGCCCGGCCAGCGCCAGCGTGCCGAACCCGAGGGTCCCCAGCGCCTGGACCCTGAACCCGCCGGGCCGGCGCAGCTGCCCGTCGACCGCGCCCCAGACCAGCACCAGCAACGCCACGGCGGAGAAGACCGCGGCCGGGGCGATCACGTCCAGCAGCCGCAGGGCGAGTAGGGCCGTGATCCCGACCACCAGCCCCGGCCACGATGCCTGGCGTCGCTGCAACTTGGCGACCACCAGGTACAGCAGCGGCAGGAGCAGGAGCACCTCCGCGAGGGACGCCACCCCCTCCTGCGGCTCACCACCGCCAAAGGTCAGCGCCCACAGCCCCAGGGCCAGCGCGGTCGGCCAGCGATCCTTGAGCCGGTCGGTCCAGGGCCGGACGGGTGTGGTGCTAGCCATGGGCGGCGCCTCCGTAGTCGGCGCGGCGGCGGCGCATGACCAGGTACATCAGCAGGAGCATCGCCAGGTGCTCGAGGGCGAGCAGGGAGTCGCCCGCAATCACGCCCAGCCACAGCAGCGGGACCAGGGCGACGGCAGGAGCGAACATGGCGCCCGCCATCTCCAGGGTGCTCGCCCAGCCGTGACCGCGGTGGCGCATCCAGGCCACCATCCCGACCGACATGTCGAAGGCCATCTCCCCCACCGCCAGCTCCGAGTGCTGGGCTGGGAACTCCAGTCCCGCAAGCGCCAGGACGCCGCGCACCGCCGCGCCCACGACCACCATCCCGACCAGCATCGCGGCGACCATCTCCAGGTAGTGACGCAGGAACCGGCGCCTGCCGTGCCCTGCGGCCGGGTGAATGGGATGCCCGCTGGCGGTCTGCGCCAGCGGCGTGCGGACTTCGTCTGCCGTCTTCATGCGCGCTCCTTCGGCACTGGGGTGGGGTATCTACCGGCGCCCAGCCTGGAGGACGCGGGCCGCAGCGCAGTAGTGCCGGAACCGCATGTGTGCGCCTGGGTCTGTCACGCGAGTGTGTGACATCGGTCATTCCGGGCGCGGCGCGGCGGCAGGCGGTTGTGGCGGCCGTGTCGGGGCCGCCTGCTGCGACAATGGCCACGTGGGCGACCGTTCGAGTGACCGCGAGACGGGGCTGGCGGGCTTCCGTCGCTACACCTGGTGGAGCCTGGCCGGCACCACCGGCTTCGTCCTGGTGGTGCTCCTCGGACGCCGGGTCCTGACCGCGGCCCTACCGCCCTGGGCCACCGTCGCCTGCGTGGTTGCCCTGGCCGGTACCACGGTCGCCGGCGTGGTGCTGCTCAGCCGCCGGCTGACCGGCGCGCCACCCCACGGCCGGCCAGGGGGTGCGCCGCTGGGGTGGGTGCTGGCCGGTGGCGGCAGCGCGGCCGTCCTGGGCGGGCTCCTGCTGCTGCTCGGCGACGACAGCGCCTGGCCGGTGGCGCCCGCGACGATGGTGGCGGTGGTCGCGACCTTCCTGCCGCCGCGGCGCCGGGGAGTGCTGCTGGCCGTGGCGGCGGCCGCCGCGGCCGTGCTGGGCGGGTTGGCCGCGCCGCCGTCGGGGCCGAGCGGTCGGGGCGGGTGGCTCGGGGCGGTGCTGCTGCCGCCGGCGCTGCTGGCCATCACCGCCGTCACTCTGCTGGGCACGCTGTGGGGCTGGGAAGTGGCGGCGCGGCTGGAGGGGGCGCGGCGGCTGTCGGCGGAGCTGGCGGTCGCCGACGAGCGCCTGCGGTTCGCCGCCGACCTGCACGACATCCAGGGCCACCATCTGCAAGTGATCGCGCTCAAGAGCGAGCTGGCAGCGCGGCTTGCCGCCACCGACCCGGCACGGGCCGCCGAGCAGATGCAGCAGGTGCAGCGGCTGTCCACCGATGCGCTGCGGGACACCCGTGCGGTGGTGCAGGGCTACCGTCGCACGTCCCTGGACGAGGAGCTCGCTAACGCGACCAGGGTCCTGGCCGCGGCCGGGATCGACGCCCGGCTGCAGGTCGACCCCGCCGCCAACACCCACCGGCTCTCGGAGACCGGCCGGCACCTGCTGGGGCTGATGATGCGGGAGGCCACCACCAACGTGCTGCGCCACAGCCAGGCGCGACGCACCGACGTCGACTATCGCGTCGAGGCCGGCGTGGCGCGGCTGCGGGTCTGCAACGACGGTGCCCCCTCGCAGCCGGGCGCTTCGAGCGGCAGCGGGCTGGACATGCTCGCCGAGCGGATGGCGGCGGCCGGCGGCACGCTCACCCGCGAGCACCGGGGCGACCGCTTCGTGCTCGCCGCGTCGCTGCCGCTGGACGCGGCCGCCGGCCCGGAGGCGGGATGATCCGGTTGCTGCTGGCCGACGACGAGGATCTGGTCAGGGGCGCCCTGGCAGCCCTGCTTGAGCTGGAGGCCGACCTCACCGTGGTGGCCGAGGCAGCCACCACGACCGATGCGGTGCGGCTGGCCCGCCAGCTGCGACCCGACATCGCGGTGCTGGACCTGGAGATGCCGCCCGCCGACGGCCTGGTCGCCGCCGAACAGATCCAGGCGGAGCTGCCGACCCGGATCGTCTTGGTGACCCGGCACGCCCGGCCGGGGGTGCTGCGCCGTGCCCTGTCGGCCGGCGTCAGCGGTTTCGTGCCCAAGACCACGCCGGCGGCCAGGTTGGCCGAGATCCTCCGCGACATCGCCGCTGGCCGACGCTACGTCGACCAAGACATCGCCGCGTCGGCGTTGACCGAGGACGACTGCCCACTCACCGACCGGGAGCTGGAGGTGCTGCGGGCGGCTCGCACCGGCGCCTCGATTGGGGAGATCGCGGTGCAGGTCCACCTGGCGCCAGGGACGGTGCGCAACTACCTGTCGGCGGCCATGTCCAAGCTGGGGGTCAGCTCACGGCACGCGGCCGCCCACCGCGCCTGGGAGCAGGGCTGGATCTGACCTCACCCATCTGCCGACACGACCCCAAACAGTCAGCCAAAGGAAGTGACCAGGGCGAAGCCGGCGCTGGTCTCCACCCCATCGAGCAGGGTGTCCAGCGACACCCCCTCCCAGGTGGTCGCCAGCTTGGACCAGTGGGTGACACAGTGGAGGTCGACGGTGACCTGCTCGCTTGGCAACGCACGGAACTCCTGCCAGGTCCAGCGCCGCTGCTGGTCGGTTTCGCTGGTGATAACCAGCTCCCAGTCCTCCAGGTCGATGCTGGGGGTCGGGCCGGCCGACAGGACCGGGAAGTCCTCGACCAGGTACTGGCCCGGCGGCAGCTCGACGCTGGGACGTTCCCGCCGCCCGCGGAACCCACGTGACACCGTGCCCATCGTTCACTCCTTCCGTTCCTGCGTTCGAAGACCCTGCCAGTTCCAGGATCGCGCTGGCGAAGGCGTGGGGCTTCCTGAGGAGGTCGTGGCCAGCATCGGGACCTGGCGGTGGGTGCGCGGTCCGTGAACCGGCCCGCCTGGGCACCGCCGTCGGTGGCCGGGAAATTGCCGTCGGCGGGGTCGGCATGGAAGTCGGCAACCTCCAGGATCCCCACGCGCACGGTCTGGAGGGTTGCAACCGAGGGAACCGGTCAGCCAGCCGTCCACTTGCTCACTCGACCACCGTGAGGAGCGGCTTGCCTCTCTCGACGACATAGGTCGCCAGCTCGGCCGCGTTGCCGCTGCCGACGTTGCGCACCGCGTGGACCACTCCGGCCGGGACGGTCAAGGCCTCCCCGGCGTTGTACATCCTGGTCGGCTGGCCTTCGACCTGATACTCCAGCGACCCTTCGAGGACGTAGATGATCTCTTCGCCCGGGTGGGTGTGCTTGACGAGCGGCGCTTCCGGGCCGATGTCGACGCGCGCCTGGATGACCTCGTGTCCGGGGACGCTGAGGTCGTGCTGCTGGAGATCGGTGCGCCAGAGTCCCGGCGCCTGCTGGATCCTCCCGGCCGCGCCGCTGCTGCCGTCCTCGGTTGTACTCATCCCGGCCTCCCTGGGGTTGCCTGTCAATTGGTCAATGTCCAACGTGCCGCCGAGGGCCAGGCCACCGGTCGGCGCCCAAGGACGCGCTGGTCAGCGTGGGCCCGCCGGATCGATGGCTGCGGCCTCCTGTCCGGCGTGGCGGACGGTGAAGGCCAGGAAGATCTGGGAGAAGCCCGGAACAACGCCAGGAACCCCACCCAGAACAGGATCAGATACGTCCGCTGGGCCAGGGCGTACACCCGGTCGGACCCCGACACCCAGAACGCCAACAGCACCAGCAAGATCCCCGTGATCAGGTTGAGCCACCAGTAGCGGGCCCCCTCCCGCGCGATCATCCGCTCACCGGTCAGCATGGGGACCTCCTTTGTCCAGTTCCACCCAAGCGGCGGCGACGCCGCTATGCCCGGATCGACAGCGAATCAAGGGCATGGTGTGGTCCTGCTCGCCGGCGACGATCAGCAGCGGCGTTGGCGAAGCCGTCGCGGGACTGCTCGGAGGGCAAGGGCACGGCCCGGTTGCCGTTGGCCGGGTCGTGCAGCACCGGTACCCTGCCCGCCCAGCGGGTCCACGACTAGCCCCGAGACCTCGGCCCCTGCCGGCTACGCGGCCCTGGCCAGCAGCCGGGGCACCAGGGGTTGCCATCAGGGAGCCGCAGAGCGGGCCCGCGAGCTGCTGCCGCCGCGAACTTGAACCAGCGGCGGACGGCGCGCGCCGCTTGTCTCCGGTCAGCGCAGGGACCGGAACGCCGCCCGCAGCTCCTCCGAGAACAGCTGCGGCTCTTCCCAGGCGGCGAAGTGCCCGCCCCTGGCGGGCTTGTTGTAGGACATGAGGGTCGGGTAGCCGAGCTGGACCCAGCTGCGCGGGGCCTGGAAGATCTCGCCCGGGAAGGCGCTGAACGCGACCAGGACGGTCACCGGCGGAGGGACCTGCCCTCCGCCGCGGAGGCGAGCCTGGAAGCTCTCCCAGTACGAGCGGGCGGCCGAGACGCCGGTGCCGGTCAGCCAGTAGAGCGTGACGTTGTCGAGGATGTGGGTGCGGGTGAGGTTGCCCGACGGGGGTCCGCCGAGGAAGGCGCGGGAGATCTTGTAGTAGCTGTCGGTGTCGTGGTCCAGCATCCAGGCCGCCAGCGCGACGGGTGAGTCCAGCAGCGCATAGCCGATCGTCTGCGGCCGCGTGGACTGCTCGACCACGTAGCCGTTCCCGGTCAGGTTGAACGCGGCGAGCGCGGCGGCTGCGGCGCGCTCCTCGTCGGTGTTGGTCGGCATGGGGGCGCCACCCAGCGCCGTGACGAGCAGGTTCATGTGGATGCCGAGCAGGCCCGCCGGTGCCTGGCGGCCCATGTTGTCGGCGATGACCGCGCCGACGTCGCCGCCCTGGGCGACGTAGCGGGTGTAGCCGAGGCGGCGCATCAGCTCCGCCCAGGCGCGCGCGGTGCGGCTTGTCTCCCAGCCGAGCTCGGTCGGCTGGCCGGAGAAGCCATAGCCGGGGATGGACGGCAGCACCAGGTCGAACGCGTCTGCGGCGCGGCCGCCGTGCGCGGTCGGGTTCGTGAGCGGCTCGACGGTCTCCAGCAGCTCGACGATCGAGCCGGGCCAACCGTGGGTCATGATCAGCGGCAGCGCGCCCTGGTGCCGCGAGCGCACGTGGATGAAGTGGATGTCGACCCCGTCGATCTCGGTCTTGAACTGCGGCAATGCGTTCAGCTTGGCCTCGAACCTGCGCCAGTCGTACCCGGTCCTCCAGAACCGGGCGAGCGCCTGGGCGGTCGCCAGCTGCACGCCCTGCGACCGGTCGGCGACCAGCTCCCTGGAGGGCCAGCGGGTCGCGGCGACGCGGCGACGCAGCGCGGCGAGCTGCTTGTTGGGAACCTCGACCCGGAAGGGGTGGATCCCAGTGGGGTCGGCCGATCCGTCGCGGAGGCGTGGCGCCGTGGTGGGCTGCGCCGCGTCCGCCGGGGCGTCGGCGAGCACGCCCGCAGCGCCCGCGGCGAGGCCCGCCGCAAGCCCGCCGTGCAGCAGCTGCCGTCGCGTCAGGCCGGACGCCTCGATCAACACCTCCGGAACCTGTGGCGCCTCGAAGGCGGATCCGGAGCCCTCGGTGCGAGACGATCGAGTCGAAGCTGAGCGCATGGTCTCCCCTTTCATGACCCGTCGAGCTTCGGTGTTGCCACCAAGCGTGCTCGGCTCGTTTGGGCTGGTCGACATTCAGCGGTGCTCAGTTGGTAGGGCGGGGGCGAAGAAGTCGATGAGCAGTTGCGTGACGCGCGCAGGCTCGTCGTGATGCACCCAGTGCGACGCGGCGGGCAGGCGCTCAACGCGATCCACGCCTCGACATAGCGATCGATCTCCTCCGGCGTGTAGGCCGGGTGGGCATCGTCGACAAAGTTCCGGAAGAAATGCCAGTGGTTGGCGTGCACGACGCTCTCGGGCAGCTCCGGGAGGGCGAAGAAGAAGAAGTACCAGGACTTGCGGAGCTGGCCCGGGTGGTGCAGCCCCTGCGAGAGCTTCCGCGGATGGGCCGCGTTGAGGATGGCCAGCCGGTCCGCGACCTCGGGGTGGTGCATCGCAGTGGCCCAGGCGACGGTTCCACCCAGTCGTGACCGACCAACAGCGCCGACTCGGCACCGCGTTCCTGGACGAGGCCGCGGATGTCGGCGGCCAGCGGGCCGGTGTCGTAGGCGGCGACGCCATCGGGCTTCGAGGACAAGTTGTAGCCGCGCAGGTCGGGGGCGACGACCCGGAATCCCGCCGCCGCGAGCGGTTTGAGCTGCAGCCGCCAACCGAACCAGAACTCGGGGAAGCCGTGCAGCGGCACGATCAGCGGCCCCTCGCCGGCCTCGACGTAATGCAACCGGACGTCGCCGACCTCGGCATAGCCCTCACGAAGCTCGCCGCGCTCAAGACCTGGCACTTGCAGTTCCGCCATCCCACTGGCGCCGCTGGTGCGGTCCTCACTCGTACTCACTCCGCCTCCCTGGGGGTTGTGTCCGCGCTGGCTTGAGCCTCCCGCCTGCCTAGCCCCGCGCGCCGACCCGGGCGGCGGCCAGGATCAGCCTGGCGACCAGGTCGGGGTGGGAGGCCGGCGAGGCGTGGCTGGAGCGAACCTCCACGGTCCTCGCGCCGATCCGGGCGGCCATGAACCGCTCCAGGTCCGGGTTGATCATCCGGTCCTGGGTGGACACCAGGAACCACGACGGCAGCGTCGTCCACGCCGGCGGCCCCGCCAGGTCGGTGAAGGCCCTGGCTGCGATCGGCTTTTGCACCGCGGCCAGGACCCACGCCTCGGGCACCGGGAGGTCCTGGGCGAAGTAGGTCGGGACCGCCGCCGGCTCGAACCACAAAAAGCCCAGCGAGTCGGGCTGGGTGTGAGCCAGGCCAGGCGGCGGCGGAAAGCGGCTCCCGAGCTCGCCGAGGCTCTCGCCCTCCTCGGGCGCGAACGCCGAGGCGAACACCAGACCGGTCACGTTCTGGACGCCGCTGGCGGCGGCGGAGATCACCGCACCGCCGTAGGAGTGGCCGGCCAGGACGGTGGGACCCTGCAGCCGCTCGGCCAGCACGTGCCGGGTCCAGGCCACATCGTCGGCCAGCGAGGTCAGCGGCAGCTGCACCGCGAGGACGTTGTGGCCGTGCCGCTGCAGGATGGCAATGACCCGGCTCCAGCTGGACCCATCAACCCACGCCCCATGCACCAGCAGCACGTTGGCCTTCGGGCGCCCGCTGCTGGCACCGGCCGGCGCCGCCCGCACCGGGTCGGCCAGGCCGGAGGCCTGGACCGCGGCCAGGCCCGCGAACGCGGCGGTGCCCTGCAACGCGGCTCGTCGGGTCGGCATCCCGGTCCCCTTTCCACGACACCCTGGGACCGGCACGCTCCTGACACCAACCCAAGCAGCCTGAACCGCCCAAAGCAGGCAGTCAACCAAACTCTTCAGAAACAGGTCGATTGGATGATGCCGTCAGCCTCACTCACACGGTGCACACGATCCGCCAAGTCTGGTTCGCGCTGGCCTGGCCTCGCATCCGCCGGTGGCCAGCGCGACTGGCCAGTCGCGCCCTGGCGCCGCCGCCCCCATCTGGGGAAGTCCTCGACCAGGTACTGGCCCGGCGGCAGCTCGACGCTGAGGGCGCCGCCACCCCTTGAACCCACGCGACACCGTGCTCATCGTTCGACTCCCTGAGGTCTAGCCGAAGGTGAAGGCATAGGCCTGGACGCCGGGATCCAGGAAGGTGACCTCGAAGGTGCGCTCAGTGACCGGGCCGGGCTGGCGCAGGAGCTGGTACAGCCGTGGTTGGGTGAGAGTGCCGTTGCCCTGATCGTCGACGTCGCTGCCGTGGGCGGCGCCCGGGGGTTGCCCGTCGAGGTGCACCCGGAACCGGACGGGACTACCTGGCGGGCTCGGGACCATGACCAGGTGCAGGTCGCGAGCCTGGAAGCGGTAGAAGATCCGCCCACCGGCCTGGTTGAGCGCGATGGCCCCTCGGCCCACCGTCCAGTCACCCGACAGGGCCCACTGATTCAGCCGCAACCGGGTGGGGGCGGCATAGGCGTAACTCGTATCCAGGATGGAGCCATTGGGGGAGACGAAGTTGTCGGTGCGCTCATAGCCCAGGTAGTTCTCGGGCGACCGCAAGCTGTCCCAGTCGGCGGCCACCTCCACACCACCAGGATCGACCGACACCAGGTCCTGGTCGATGCCGCTACCGCCGGCCTCGGCCAGCAACTGCTGCAAGACCATCTCGGACATCTGGTAGTCGCCCTCGCCAAAGCGGTGGTGGCGGATCTGGCCCTGGGCGTCGACAAAGTACAGCGCCGGCCAGTAATGGTTGTCGAAGGCACTCCAGATGGCATAGTCGTTGTCGGTCGCGACCGGGTAGTCGACCCCCAGGTCCTTGACCTCCTGGCGGACGTTGTCGAGGTCGTGCTCGAACCCGAACTCAGGGGTGTGGACGCCGAGCACGACCAGCCCCTGATCCTGGTACTTATGGGCCCAAGCGCGGACATAGGGCAGGGTGCGGAGCCAGTTGATGCAGGTGTAGGTCCAGAAGTTGACCAGCACCACGCGGCCGCGCAGCTCGGCGGTCGTCAATGGCGGCGAGTTGAGCCATCCGGTCGCGCCGTCGAACCCAGGCAGGTGACCCTCAACGGGCAGCTGGGCCGCGGGGTGGGTGGCCGAGCGGACGAGCTGGTTGGCTCTGGTGAGGAGCGTCTTCCAGCCACTTGGGTCCTGGTCCATCGGTCGCTCCTTCAGCACACACGCCGACCAGTCGTCGGCTGGTCGGCGTTCATGCGGAAACTCCGGCCCGGTAGGGGGCCAGGAACGCGGTCAGCGCGGCCAGCAGCTCCTCAGGCGCCTGCTCGGCGACCCAGTGGCCGCAGCCGGGGATGACGAGCCGCTGCACGTCGTCGGCGACCAGCTGCATGGTGTCCGCGACCATGGCACCAGAGCTTTCCCCGCCGCCGATGGCCAGGACGGGCATGGTCAGCCGCCGGGTCTTGCGCTGCTCGTTCTGCGCCGTGGTGACGGGGAACGCGCGGTACAGCTGGAAGCTGCCATGCAGGGCGTCGGGGTCGGCGGCGAGGGTGTCCAGGTAGTGCCTGACGGCGTCGTCGGGCAGCTTCCTGGTCCCGGCCGAGGCGGCGAACTCCGCGCCGAAGAAGACCTCCTCCCGTCCCCGGACGAGGGCTTCGTTGACCTCGGCGGGGAGCTGGTTGAAGGCGAGGTGCCAGAGCCGGGCGTTGAGCGGCGGCGGAAGGAACAGCGGGTAGGGGGGAGTGATTCCCAGGAGTGGAGCCTCGGAGACGACCAGGCGCTCCAGCCGATCCGGATGATCCGCGGCCAGGGCGTAGCTGATCAGCATGCCGGTGTCGGTCCCGTACAGGGCGAACCGCTGGTGACCGAGCGCCTCCATCAGCGCCACCAGGTCGCCGGCCAGGGTGCCGGTGTCGTACCCCTCCTCAGGTTTGTCGGACAACCCGATCCCGCGCTGGTCGACCGCGACGACCTGGAAGTCGCGGGCCAGCGCCGGCATCAGCATCCGCCAGGCGTACCAGGTCTGGGGCCAGCCGTGCACCAGCAGCAGCGGGGGGCCGTCACCGCCGATGACCGCGTGCAGGCGCAGCGCACCGATGTCGACATAGCGGCTGGTGAACGTGTCGGTGAACCCGGCCGGGAGGTTGGGCGCCCCGGAAACGGAGCCGGGGCCCTCCGGCGTGGGAGCTGCGCTCATGAGAAGCTCCTTTCGCAAGACCTAGCGCAGGGACTGGAACGCCGCCCGCACCTCGCTCGAGAACAGCTGCGGCTCTTCCCAGGCGGCGAAGTGCCCGCCCTGGTCGGCCTCGTTGAAATAGACCAGGTTGGGGTAGGCCCGCTCGACCCAGCTGCGCGGGGCACGGAAGATCTCGCCCGGGAACACCGTGAAGCCGACCGGGAGCGACACCGGTGGGGAAGCCTGCCCGACCGCAGCGGCCTGGGCGGCGGCGCGTCCGCCCTCCCAGTACGAGCGGGCCGCCGAGGCCCCGGTGCCGGTCAGCCAGTACAGGGTGTCCGCCCACGCTTGCGCGATGTGGCCGGGGTGCCAGCCGACCGCGGTCGGCTGGGCGGAGAAGCCGTAGCCGGGCAGCGAGGGCAGCACCAGGTCGAAGGCGTCCTCGGCCCCGCCGCCGTGGGCGGTCGGGTCGGTGAGGGGGCCGACCGCCTCGAGCAGCTCGATCACCGAGCCAGGCCAGCCGTGGGTGATGATCAGCGGCAACGCGTGCTCGTGGGGGGAGCGGACGTGAATGAAGTGGATGCTGATGCCGTCGATCTCGGTCGTGAACTGGGGGACGGCGTTCAGTCTGGCCTCGACCCTGCCCAGGTCGTAGTCGCTGGCCCAGTAGCGGGCGAGCGCCTGCAGGGTGGCCAGCTGCACGCCCTGGGAGCGGTCGGTGACCAGCTCCCCTGGAGGGCCAGCGCGTCGCCTGGATGCGGCGGCGCAGCTCCGCGAGCTGGTCCTCGGGAATGCTGACCTGGAAGGGGCCGATGGTGGCGTCCTGGGTTGCGGCGCCTGGCGCGGCGGAACCCGGGCCGGCGATGGTGCGCTCCGTCATGGCCGTTTCCCCCTTTATCGGTGCAGGGACGACCGATGGCACCCGTCGGTCATCCGAACCCTTGTTGCCGTTGCGGTGCCCGGCACGGCGTGGGCGGTCCGCCAAGTCTCTGTCTGGCCAGCGTGGGTTCGCATCCGCCAGCGGCCAGCGCGACTGGCCAGTCGCGGCCTGGCGGCGCTCCACCCGGCCTTGCCGGTGGCTCGGCGCGGCAGCGAGCGGCGTCGCCACGACGGCGATGGACAAGAACACGGTCGCGACGTCCTAGGCGACGTCAGCTTGTCTACGTGCCGCCTCGATGTCCGCTTTGGTCAGCTGAGGGAAGGCCTCGAGGATCTCCTCGACGGGCAGGCCTCGCGGACGGTGAAGGCCACATCGGAGTGGCCGGGATCGATCGTGAAGGTTCCGGCGACGTAGCCGGGGATCTCCACGGCAGTGGTCGACATGACTGCTTCCCCTTCCGTTACAGGGCGAGGGCGAGGGCCCGTAGCTGGACGACGATGCGCTCGGGAAGCGTTCGCGAGACCGTCCCGTCTGCTGCGATCGCGATTGGATTCGACGGGTCGATGACGAGCTTGCCTGGCAAGAGGTCGGCGACCTCGTCGACCACGGCCTTCATCGGGCCGAGCCACAGGGCAAGGATGACCGTGTCGGCCCGTTGAATCGCATCCCGGTCGTCCAACGCCGCGGTTGCCGCAGTTCCGATCTCGGCGGCCAGCTTCTGCACGTTGTCGGAACGGGTGGCCGAAAGGAGAACGGGCTCCCCGCCTGAAGCAAGCTCGCGCGCCACTGTTCCGCCGATGTTGCCAACTCCAATGATTGCGGTCGTCATGTCTACCTCCCGAAAATCGGCCGGTCATTCCTGCAGGAGGCGTTCGGTCAACACGATCTGCACGATGTCCTGCACCGTCTCCTGGCGAGCCCAGTCGCGCTGTAGCTCGCACGCGAGCGAGACCCAACTGATCGGCCTGGCTCCGGCTTGCACGACACGCTCCAGGCCGGCGCGATGGGCTTCGACAGACGTGCCGGCGACCGCGTCGACCACGGGATAGACCTGGTAGCCCTGACGCAGTGCGTCAAGGGCCGCGAATGCCATGCAGACCTCGGTCCAGAGCGCACAGAAGATCAGCTTGCGGCGGCCGGTGGCGCGCACCGCCGCGACGAAGTCGACGTCTTCCCAGGAGTTGATGCTGGTTCGGTCGATCGGCGGGCTGTCCTCGAGCAGCCCGGCGAGCTCAGGGACGGTCGGTTTTCCCTGGCCGGAGGCGACGTTCACGGTCGAGTGGACGATCGGCAGCCCGAACGTCCTGGCCGTCTTCACCGTCGACACGATGTTCTTGAGCAGCAGCTCCGGGTCCATGGATCGGACCGTGGCGAACTGCGCGGGCTGGTAGTCGATCAGGACCAGCGCGGCGGTCTGCGGCGTGATGAGATGGTCGGCGAGCGGATCGCGGATCGTGCCGCTGGACATGAGGATCACCTCACCGAGGTCAGGGGTGCACGTAGGAGGCGTAGCCGAGGTCGAGGCGGATCGACTCCATGACCCAGAAGGTGGTGCTGGGGGTGAACACGTCGGCCGCGGCCAGCACGCCGGTGTACTTGTCGATGACCGGTGCGGCGGCGGCGACGGTGATCGCGTCGAGGTAGCCCTTCACCGCGGCCCAGGTGTTCTCGCCATACCTCTGGAAGTAGGGCGTGGGGTCGATGGTGGGAAGCGCCGTCCTGACGCTGGCGTCGATGTCGGCCATGTACTGCTGGTGCAGCCTGACGTCGTCGCGGGTGCCGAGCCTGCCCAGGTGGCCGCCGATGTAGTGCTTCCACGGGTAGGACAGGGCGGCGGCGGGGGTCTGGACATAGCCGGGGATGTCGTCGGTGAGGTTGCTGAGGTAGACCGGTGCCCACCCTGGGTTGACGATGTCGACCAGCATGAGGGTGTCGTGGTCGGGCAGGTGGATGACGATGTTGTCGGGCGAGTGGTTGGGGCCGTGCCAGGCCAGCTCGATCCGCTCGCCGCCGATCTCCAGGGTGCGGCGGTCCTGGAAGGTCTCGGTCGGCGCGGGCCTTGCCGGGTCGTCGTCGCGCAGCAGCAGCCGCCGGGTCTCCTCGTGGCCGATGCGGACCACGCCTGGGTCGAACAGCGAGGACGCGCCGGCGTTTCCGGCGTGCTCATCGAGCCCTCCTTGTCGAGGCGTCCCGGGAACCGAATCGATCCCACTGGTAGGCATCGTGGCCGCCACAGGCAGGCGATCGAATCCGGGAATTCCTTAGTCCGCGACCCCAGTTCAAGCTGCTGGGAGGAGCGATGAGCCGAGCATCGGCACGGTCGGGATGGTGAGGCGGCCGGGAGCGCAGCTGCTCGGGCGGCAGCCTGAGCGCGAGCTGCTCGGTCGGCTGCTGGAGGCCGCCCGCGGCGGGCACGGCGGGGTCCTGGTCGTGCACGGAGATCCGGGCGTCGGCAAGACCGCACTGTTGGAGGACACGGTCCAGGCGGGGCGGGAGTTCCGGGCCGCCCGCACCGTCGGCGTCGAAGGGGAGATGGAGCTCGCCTACGCGGCGTTGCAGCAGCTGTGCGCACCCATCCTGGAGCTCACCGAACGCCTTCCCGACCCGCAGCGCGACGCCCTTGCCGTCGCGTTCGGACACCGTGCCGGGCCGGCCCCGAATCCGTTCCTGGTCGGACTGGCGGTCCTCGGCCTGCTGTCGGAGGCCGCCGAGGAGCGGCCGCTCCTTTGTGTTGTCGATGACGCGCAATGGCTCGA
>Ga0126377_10002016_pt1 | contig 13738 bp, 12 predicted proteins | sample PanSoiMetPlot_22_FD_92647 | JGI IMG/M metagenome (GOLD analysis project Ga0126377, IMG submission 92647) | Tropical forest soil microbial communities from Panama - MetaG Plot_22 | ecosystem: Environmental > Terrestrial > Soil > Tropical forest > Bulk soil | place: Panama | collected 2016-02-17
CGCGAGCACGGCGAATCCGCCAGCCAGGAACGACAGCATGCGCTCGTTGGCCATCCGGGTATCGACCTGCTCGTTCAGCGTGCGCATCCCCGACACGACGAAGTTCGGGTCGATCCGTCGTACGGTCGATCGGAGAACCGGCATGATCTGCGCCGGATCATTTGCTGTTCGCACGTAGAAATTGACGCGCGCGATCCGGTCGAGCCACGAGTCGAGATTGAAGAAGGTCTGATGCGGGACCGTGCCGCGCACGTCGTCATAGCGCGCGTTGCCGAAGACGCCGACGATCTCGACTTGGGTCGGAGATCTCGTGCCCTGGCCGACCATCTGTCCGATCGGCGGCGTGCCTCCGAAGTACGCGTCGGTGAGCGCCTGGTTGACCAGCGCCTGTTGCTTACCCGCTCCCCAGTCGCGCCAGCTGAAATCGATGCCCGCTGTCACAGGGATACCGAGCGCGGCAAAGTATCCTGGCGTAACCGCATTGAAAAAGCTGAAGGGTGCCTCACCCGTCTCGGTCCGCCCGGCGATGTTGAGTGGACCATCCTGGCGGCCGCCAGTGAAGAGCGCGTTCCTGGCCGCCCCGACTGCGGTGACGCCAGGTACAGAGCCCAGCTCTTCGACGAGTGCCCGATACGCGACGAGCCTCTTCGCGCTGTCATACGGTATCGCGGGTGCCGCGGCGAACGTGACGACGTTCTCGGTCCGCATGCCGAGTTCCACGCGTTGGAGATTCGCGAGCGAGCGTACGAAGAGGCCTGCACCCAGGAGGAGAACGGCTGATAGCGCGACCTCCATCGCCACGAAGAGCTTCCGGACGCGCATATGCGCGCGTCCCCCAGCGGCCGAGCCGGACTCTTCGCGAAGCGCCGAGACCGGTGCGACCTGCGAGTTCTGCCATGCGGGCAGGAGTCCGAACAGCATCGACGTCAGCGCCGTCACGGCGATCGTGAAGACGAGCACCCTCGTGTCCGGCGTCGCAGAGAGCGAGATGTCGCTGGTGCCGGGAGGAAGGAGCGCGATGAGCGCCCTCGTGAGCCAGGTGCCGAGCACCAGCCCCGCTGCGGCGCCGGCGACGGCCACGAGCGCGCTCTCCGCAAAGAGCTGCCCGATGATGCGGCCACGTCCGGCACCGATTGCCCGCCTGATCGCGAGATCCGAGCGCCTCGCTGCACCGCGCGCGAGCAGCAATCCGGCGATGTTCGTGCACGCGATCAGCAGCACGACCGCCGCGAGCCCTTCGAGGATGAGCAACGGACGCTCGAACCGTCTGCGCAGGCCGGAATCGCCCCGATCGGCCGGTTCGAGCGAGAACACCTGTTTCAGAAGGCTCTCGCGCGCTTCCGGAAACTTGCTGAAGTAGCTCTGGTACAACTCTTCGCCGAGGTGCTGGCGGTAGAGCACTTTCATCGAGGCCTCGGCCTGCGCCAGCGTGACGTTCGGTTTCAGGCGTGCGAACGGATAGAACCAGGCTGCACGCTCATCGCTGAGTCGCGGAATCGTGGGCGCGATTGTCGTCTGCACCGCGATTGGAACGAAGGCCTTCGTCGGGATGCCGACACTTGTCCCCTCGAATCCCGGTGCTGCCACGCCCACGACGGTGAACGGCGCGCCGTTGAGTCGTATCGTCGCGCCGACGATTCGTTCATGCCCCTGATACCGCGATTGCCAGAAGTCGTACTGCAGAACGGCGACCGGATGTCCGTTTAACGTGCGGTCGTCGTCGGGTTGCAGCAGCCGTCCAAGGTGCGATCGAACGCCAAGCACTTGAAAGTAGTTGCCGGCCACGAGCGCCACCGCGATCGATGAGCCGCCGTCATCGTCCAGAAGGTTCACAGATTCCACACGTTGTCCCGTCACCCCCGAGAAAACCGCGTTCCGATCGCGGAGAGCGAGATACGTCGGATAGGGAAACGTGTGCTGACCGTCGCCCCAGTTGCCGCCCGGCCGCACGCCGTCAACGCGAAGTTGTACGAGCTCGCGCGGGTTCTCGACCGGCAGCAGCCGAAGCAGGAGCTGATCGACGAGTGTGAAGATGGCCGTGTTGGCGCCGATGCCCAGCGCCAGTGACAGGATCGCAGCCAGCGCGAAACCAGGATTGAGCCGGAGCTGACGGAGCCCGAATCGGAAATCGAGCGCGACGATGTCGAACCAGCCGACAGTGTTCATGTCGTAGACGACCTCACGGACGGCGGCGCGATTGCCGAACTTCCGCAACGCTGCAGCTCTCGCGGCGTCGTGGCTCATCCCGCGTGCCACGTTGTCGTCGGTTTCCGCGGCGACGTAGTGCGCGATTTCGTTGGCGAGATCATCGTCGCGCCGCGCCCGCTGGAAGTAGCGTCGCCAGGACATGGGGTCTCAGTCGATGGCCGGCTCGAGGAGCCGCGTCACCGCGGCGACCAACTGTTGCCAGCGGTTGCGCTCTGCGAGCAGATGACGACGCCCGGCGGGTGCGATCCGGTAGTACTTCGCTCTCCGGTTGTTCTCCGAAGTTCCCCAGAAGGATGCGATCAGCCCCTGATCCTCGAGCCGATGGAGCGCCGGGTAGAGCGATCCGTGCTCGACCTGCAGGACGGCCTCGGAACCTTTCTCGATGACATGGGCGATGGTGTGGCCGTGCGCCGGTCCAGTGATGAGCGTCCGCAGAATGAGCATGTCGAGCGTGCCCTGGAGCATGTCGCCGCGCGCGTCGGTCCGGGATTTCCTCGCCATCGAAGTCGAGCCTACCAGAAGATTATCTAGTGGTGCAATCGCCACCTGTTTGCGGGCGTATTTTGACTTGCTGGCACAGGATCAGAAGGGGATTTAGTCCACACGCAGGCTGCTTTCAGGATTCTTCAGCAGATCCGTCAGGACATCCCGACGTGCGCTCGCGATCATACGGCTGTGACAGAGGCACGTATGAATCGCAGGACGTTTCTCAAAGCGTCGAGCGCGCTTGCAGTGCTGCCAGCCGCCGGCTGCGTTACCGCAAGCGGGATGCGCATCGGATCGCCGTATGCCTCCGCTATCCCGACAGTCGAAACCGGACTCGTCGTCAACGATCTGCACTCGCAGCTCAACGAGACGCGGGTCGACGCGATCGTCAAGCCGCGGACCGTCGAGGAGTTGCGCGCAACCGTCATGCGCGTGCGTTCGGAGGGCAAATCCATTTGCGTCGCCGGCGGCCGACACGCGATGGGCGGGCAGCAGTTCGGCGACGCGGCCGTCCTCATCGACACGCGCGCGATGAATCGATTCCTGTCGCTCGACGCGGAGAACGGTGCGATCGACGTCGAGGCGGGCATCCAATGGCCCGAGCTGATTCAGCAGCTGGCGGCTGCTCAGGAAGGACAGCCCAGGCAGTGGGGGATCTATCAGAAGCAGACTGGCGCCGATCGTCTCAGCATCGGCGGTGCGCTCGCCTGCAACGCGCATGGCCGCGGCCTCACGCTGAAGCCGATCGTCCAGCAAGTGGAGTCGTTCGACCTGCTCGACGCGCGTGGAGAGATTCGCACCTGCTCGCGGTCACAGGATGCGGCTCTCTTCCGCCTCGCCATCGGCGGCTACGGTCTATTCGGCATCGTCACGCGGGTACGATTGCAGGTGCGGCCGCGCGTCAAGGTTCGACGGGTCGTCGCGATCGGCGAGACCGGCAACATCATCGAGCGCTTCAACGAGCGGATCGGCAGTGGCTTCCTGTACGGCGACTATCAGTTTGCGACTGACGGCACACGAGACAGCTTCCTGCGCCGCGGCGTTTTCTCGTGCTACGAGCCGGTCGATCCCGGTACGCCGCTGACGCAAAACCCGACACGGTTCAACCCGGAAGACTGGGCCCGGCTGACGTTCTACTCACATACCCACAAGAGGCTGGCGTTCAGTGCCTACTCGCAGCGCTATCTGAAAACCTCCGGACAGATCTACTGGGCGGATTCCCAGCTCTCCGCTGCGTACGTCGACAACTACCACGACGCGCTCGACGAGGCGACCGGCGCGAAGTTCAAGGCGACCGAGATGATCACCGAGATCTACGTCGAGCGGCCGAGGCTTTCCGCGTTCATGGAAGATGCGCGCCGGGTCCTCCGCGATCACAGGGCGAATGTCATTTATGGCACGGTGCGTCTCATCGAGCAGGACGACGAGACGTTTCTGGCCTGGGCACGCAAACCGTATGCATGCGTCATTTTCAACCTGCACGTCGTACACACGCCGGAAGGGATTGCATCGGCGGCCGAGGCGTTTCGTGCGCTCATCGATCTCGGCATTCAACACGGCGGCAGCTACTACCTGACGTACCACCGATGGGCACGGCGCGATCAAGTCGAGCGGTGTTATCCGCAGATGCCCGAGTTGCTGTCACTGAAGCGGCGCTACGATCCCGGCGAGCTGTTCCAGAGCAACTGGTACCGACACTACCGAAGCATGTTCGGAGTGACGTCTATCCCCTCAGGTCAAGATGCAGGAATTGATTGAACGGACTCTTCTCGTAGTCGCTGAATGCTCCGCCTTCCGTGAACCCGTACTTGCGATACAGCCTGAGCGCGGGCTCGAACGCCGGGCCTGAGCCCGTTTCCAACGAGAGGCGCGCGTACCCTCGTCGATGGGCCTCAGCGATGATGTGATCGAGAATCGTTGCAGCAACACCGCGTCGTAGATGCGTGTCGGCAGTGCGCATCGACTTGATTTCGCCGGCTCGGGGCCCGAGCTCTTTCAGCGCACCGAAGCCAAGAATCTCTTCGTCCTCCCACAACGCATAGAAACTGATCTCAGGCCTCTGTAGTCCCGACCAGTCAAGGGCGAATACGTGTCCCGGCGGCGAGTTGGCGTGCATGCCTTCGAGATGCCGGGCCAGCAATGCCTTGACCCGATCATCGTCAAAGTCGACAGGTTTGATCACGCGCATCCTCGATGGATCTTATCGAGCGAAGGCTCCTGGACATGACTCCGTCACGGACTTGTCACCGGCCGTCGCAAGCTTCTTACAGTGTAGACATCGCGTAGTCAACGCGCCCAGCCATCGTCAGACCTTCATCCCCTTGGAGGTCTCAATGTTCCAACTGAAATATGGATTGCCCGCGGGCGCAGTCATCGCTGCCGGTTTGCTGGCTTGGAGTGGCGTCAACACGCGTGCCCAGAATCGCTCTGAGATCGAAGGCGCCGGGCGCGTGAAGACGGTGTTCGTGATCGCGATGGAGAACCACAACTGGACGCAGCCCACGACACAGACATCGCCGCAGCAGGTGTTCCTGAACCCGTACGCCCCGTTCATCAACAGCCTGGTTACTGGCAGCTCCGGCATCAGCAGCGAGGTCGCGTACGCGACCAACTACATCAACGCGGGCGTCGGCGTGCACCCGTCGGAGCCCAACTACATCTGGGCTGAAGCCGGCACGAACTTCAACGTCTTCAACGACGACACGCCTTACCACGCGGACTGCTCGCCCGACACGGTCCAGGCGACGGACCAGCACCTCAGCGCGTTCTTGACGAAAGCCGGTCGCACGTGGCGGTCGTATCAGGAGGACACCGACGTCGATCTGACCACCAACCTTGCACTGCCTGCGAGTGCGTGGACCGTTCCGCTCTTCAACTTGAGCGGCATCTTCGCTACCGGACTGAACTCTTACAACTACTCGAATCAGTACAACTACGCGGCCAAGCACAACCCGATGGTGTTCTTCACCGATACGAGCGGCGGCTGCGATACGAGCGTCGCGAATCCGATGCGCGCGAGCTACTCCCCGCTGCAGCAGCTGACACTCGACCTGCAGAACGACGCAGTGGCCGACTACAACTGGATCACGCCGAACCAGTTCAACGACATGCACACCACGCTCGTCAACGGCTACGGCGGCCCGTCGGGTGCGGCCGCCAAGGACGATCGCGGTCGCATCGCGCAGGCCGACAACTTCCTCGCGCGTCTCGTGCCGCTGATCATGGCGTCGGACGCCTATAAGAACCACGGCATGATCGTGCTGTGGTGGGACGAAAGCGAAGGCGGCGACACGCCCGATCACACGCTCCCGTTCATCGTGATCTCGAAGGACGTGCAGCCAAACGTGAACGGCGCCCCGTTCGCGAGCACCACTCAACTCTCGCATTCGTCGACGCTGCGGACGATGCAGGAGATCTTCCACGTGGATCCGCGGACCGGCTACGCGTGGCTGGGCGACGCGGCGAACGCGGCCGACCTCTCGGAACTGTTCAGGCCCGGCGTGATCCACTAGCACGCCGGACGCAGCGGGGGCGCGCAACGCTCTCGCTGCGTCTCCCTGATCTTGATGCGCTTTCGTCGATCGGAGTAGACCGTTTTCGAACGGCCGCACCGTTCACGCTCGATCGCGCGAGCACCTGCAGGGGATTCGATACCTATCCACGCTCTTCGCACGAAGTCGTTGTACGATGCTCACATGCGGCGGACGCGGGCATCGGATCGATGGATGCGGTTCGCACTGGCTTGTGCGTTCGCGCTGGGACTGGCCGTCGTGAGCGGCGCGGCGCAGCGGTCTACAGAGCGGTCCACCATCCTGACTAACGGACGGAACCTCCAGATACCGATCAATCACGGACTCCCCGACAAGCTGCTCGGCTTCACGTACTGCCGCCTGCGGTACCAGAACATCCGCAGGGCGAGAAAGTCCGGCTGGGGCGACGACTATCCGCAAGCGGACTTCAATTTCATGGTGCGTCTGTCCGAGCTGACGAAGACGACAATCAGCCGGTGGAACAATGGCGACCCCGGCTTTGCGAACGTCACCCCGATGGATCCCGATCTCTTTCTGTGTCCGTACTTGCGCATGCAGAATGCGGCCAACTACGACTTCACACCTGATGAGACCGCGCGAATGCGCGAGTACCTGCTGAAGGGCGGTTTCCTGTGGATCGACGACAACTGGGATCCTGACTTCGAGTACATCCGTCCGAATCTCATGCGAATCCTGCCTGGTGCGACGATCGTCGACCTGCCGGTCGAGCACCCGATCTTTTCGGTTCTCTATCGGGTCAACCCGCTCCCGCAGATCCCGTCGCTCGGCTCGTGGCAGCGTTCCGGTCAGGATTCTGAAATCGGACCTTCAACCGTCCACTATTACGGTGTGTTCGACGACCACGGCAGGCTGATGGTGCTCGTCAGCATGAACTCGGACGTTTCAGACAGCTGGGAGCGGGAAGGCGACAACCGGGACTACTTTCACACCTTCGGTGGAAAGGGCTATGCGCTGGGTGTGAACGTGGCCGTCTGGGTCATGACCCACTAAGGTCGTCTACTGACGGCGCGACGCAGTCTGACCTGACTACTACGCGATGCGGGCGTGTGGCTCCGGTCTCCTTCGCAAGTTCCTCTGCATTTCGCGGCGAGTCCCCCAAGGCATCGGCAATACCGAGTTCCGCGGCCGCGTGAAGACAACGCGGAAGGCCGTGACTCATCGAGATACGTAACAGGACGTCGGCAGGATCATTCATGATGGACGGAGTATAGCGACATCCGGCTGGTCTGCTCGGAGTGAGTGTGGCGAGCGCTTGTGATTTCTTGGCCGCTGGTGCGAATCACATCCTGAGATGACGGACCGTTCAGTGCAATTCCTGGCGTTGCTGGAGTCGCATCAGAAGATCGTGTTCAAGGTCGCAAGTCTATATTGCTGGGACGCTGCGGAACGCGACGATCTGCGTCAGGAGATCACGCTGCAGCTGTGGCGAGCGTTTCCGAGCTATGACCCTCGGCGCCTGTTCTCGACCTGGATGTATCGCATTGCCCTGAACGTGGCGATCTCATTTGCACGCAAGGCTGGACGTCTAAGACGGATCATCGAGCCGTTGGAAGATGGCGGTGTCGACGTGCCGGCCGCTGCCAGCGCACCAGAACCGGATGGGCAGGTTGACGCCCTGCATCGGTGCCTGAGAGCTCTGGACCCCTTGAGCCGTGCGCTCCTGATGATGTATTTCGACGAACGCAGCTACCGTGAGATTGCAGAGGTTCTGGGGATTACCGAGACCAATGTGGCAACCAAGATCAGCCGCCTCAAGCAACGACTGCGTCGTGAGCTCGCACCGGCGGCAGAGTGACGAGGACGACATGGAATTCGACGAACTCAAATCCGCCTGGCGTGTCTTGGAGACACGGCTCGATGCGGAACATGCGCTCACCGCACAGGTCTTCACGGAGCTGAAACTCGAACGAGCGCGATCGGTCCTTCGGCCGCTCTGGTGGCTCCTGGCAGCGCAGCTCGTCATCGCGCTCGGCGCCGTCGTGCTCCTCGGCGCGTTCCTGGCTGATTACTGGGAGGTGCCGCGGTTCGCCGGGCCAGCGATCCTGCTCGACATCGTGGCCGTGATGTTGATCGTCAGCACGGTCGGACAACTGCGAGTGCTGCGCACCATCGATTACGGCCAGGCGGTGGTCAGCATTCAGAGCCGGCTCACAGAGCTCTCCGTGCGCAGAGCCCGTGAAGTGCGATGGCAGTGGCTGTTGATGCTGCCTCTGTGGATACCGCTTGCCATCGTCGTGATGCAGGGAATCTTCGGCTTCGACATCTATCGCGTGTTTGGTGCGCGTTGGATCGCCGTCAACGTGGCAATAGGGATCGTGCTCACTCCTGTGGTCGTGTGGTGGGCGCGACGCCTTGACGACCGTCACGATGGATTCGTGAAAGGGGTAGCCGACGACATCGCGGGACGCCGCCTATCGGATGCGATGAGACGACTCGATGAGATCGGCGCTTTTGAGAGCAAGCCGTAAGCTCCCGGTCGCCGGAAAAGAGTGAGACAATTGCCCGGTTGGACGCTTCGGACGCGAGGGGACAGATGACAAGAGCGACACACGCCGTACTCGCCGCCACCCTGCTCACGCTACCGGTGCTCGTCGAACGCGCCTACGCGCACCACGGCGCTGGCCTCTACGACATGAGGAAGAACGTGGAGCTCGAGGGCAAGATCACACGCGTCGATTTCGTGAACCCGCATACGTATGTCTATTTCGATGTCGTGGGTACCGACGGCAAGGTCCTCGCGATGAAATGCGAGACGCGGGGGGCCACGGTGCTTCGACGTTCGGGCTGGTCGCCGGAGATGTTCGTGAAGGGCACGACCATCAAGATTGCGGGCCACCCGCATCGCGAAGATCCGACTGCATGCACGGTGGAGACGATGACGCTTGGCCAGAAGCCGGCGCTCGAGCGCTATCAGCAGCTGAGCGATGCGAAATCCGTCAATCGCACGAAACGCACCTTTTCACGACTGGCGAACGGCAAGCCGAACCTCGCCGGCGAGTGGGCGCAGGAGCAACACGTCCTGGCAACGCCGCCTCCCGGACGCGGGCGCACCGGGCTCGTGCCGATCAGTCAGGCCGACGCGATCAGGACAGGCAAAGTGCCGATGCCGGCCGGACCCGCTGGCTGGTTCCCGCCGCCGGTGAAGTTGACCGCAGCGGGACAGGCGGCAGCAGGGGCGCTGCGCAAGCGGCCGACGTCGGAGAACCCGCGGCTCTCCTGCCAGCCTACGAGCATCCTGTTCGACTGGGTGTTCGACGGCGCGATCGGCCGAATCACTCAGAGCACGAACGTCATCAAGATGGAGTACGGCGTTGGCCTGACCCGGAACGTGCAGATGAACATAACCGCGCACCCGGCTAACATCAAGCCGAGCCGCGCCGGTCATTCGATCGGGCGCTGGGAGGGCGATACGCTCGTCGTCGACACGGTTGGCTTCCTGCCTGGCAGCCTGGCAGGCAACCTCCCTCACAGCGACAAACTGCACGTCGTCGAGCGCTTCACGCTGAATCCCACAACGCTCGAGCTCACCCGCGGCATCGTCGCCGAAGATCCCGAATACTTCGCAGACAAGTACGTGGATACCGACAGTGTCCTGCCGGCGGATGCACCGTTCAAAGTCGAGGCCTGCAAGGAGCTCGCGCCGGAGTATCAGCAAACCGGGCGGAAGTGAGCGATTAGCGCAGGAGGGCCTGCCGTCCGAAGCTCGCTCACGAATCGTCAGTGTCAGATTGGGCTCAGGAGTACTTCGAACGCGGTTACGGCCAGCGCTGGGGCCTGGCAGCACCCGGCGATCGCGTGCGACTCGAGACGAGTGGCATCTGGAAGATCCTCCGCTTGTCGCAAACCTCTCGCGTCATCGATATCGGTTGCGGCCATGGCCGGCACGCGCTTGCGCTCGCCGAACGCGGGGCCAAGGTCGTAGGCGTCGATGTCGCCGACAGTCTCCTGCGTCGAGCACGACGCCTTGCACACGAATCACGAGCTCACGCCCGTTGGATCCGCGGTGACATGCGCAGGCTGCCACTGCAAAACGAATGCGCCGACGCGGTACTCATCGCGGATTCGTTCGGGTTCTTCGAGGCAGACATCGAACATGAGGCGGTCGTGCGCGAGGCGCATCGGATCCTCAGAAACGCCGGATCCCTGATGATGAAGGTCGTCAACGGTGTGCCGATACTGGCGGCCTTTCGCGAAACCGACCGAGAGCAACGGGACGGCGTCGAGGTGTCGATTTCGAACACGCTGACGTTAGACCCGCCGCGGATGACGCAGCGACTCAGTGTGAGCGGAAGTCGCGGCCAGGGAACCTACGAGCGTCGCCAACGCCTGTACGGAGTGGAGGAGTTGCAGGCCCTTCTCGAGCGTTCGGGATTCTCCGTGACCGGGATTTTCGCGAACACGGACGGTGCGCCCTTCGATTCGAAGCAGTCGGACACGATTTGGCTCGTGGGCCGGCGAGGGGTTTGAGAAGCGACGACACCGCGGCAATGCCGACAAGACCTTCGACTGGTCGTTCACGATTGATCATCGACGGTCGGCACGTCGTCAGTCGTGAACGGCTTGCGGCCGACAACGCGACACCACGCAAACGCGAGAAACGAATCCGGCGACTTCGACCATTCTTCCCAGGCGCGCTTCGTCTCCTGCAATTCGCTCCCGGTCAGGAGCCGATGGACGAGAGACCGCGACGAGAACCACGAGGCCGCGCACTCGCGCGCCCGCGCGTCACCAAACGAGCGGATAGCCTGCGCCGTGCCATATGAGAGACACCGAGTGGTGGCGTCAATACTCGTGAAGCCGCCGCCATGAAGGAGGCCGCGCAGGTCGCGTCCGGCGCGTGACCGGGCGACTCCATCGAGCGCCCACAACTGCTCGCGCACCGCAAAGAATCTTTCCAACGTTTCCCGCCATGGACCAGCGAGAACCAGCCCACCGTAGTCGACGGACGCAGCAGCCAGCACGCCACCTGGTGTCAGCACCCGGAATGCTTCAGCGACCAATTTGTTTGGATCGTCGGCCGTCTCGAGCACGGAGTGCATGAGGACTGCATCGAAGCTCCTCGCCGCAAACGGAATCGCGGCTCCCGTGCCGACGATGAACCGAACATTGAGGACGGCTTTGGCGCCCACATGCGCCACCGCCGGCTCGAACGCCGCCGCGCTGATATCGAGACCAATAACCGACCACACAGCGCTGGCCAAGCCCACCGTAATGCTTCCGTCCCCACAGCCGCAATCGAGGAGACGAGCGCTGGTTGTCAGATGCGGCAGCAGGAAGTCTGCGTAGACAGCAGCGGACCGATCGATCAACGCGTCCTCGAACGGACAGATGCTGCCGGGAGGTTGCATATCGTGCTGCACAACTGGCCATTCTGCACCGGTGCATGCGGGGAACCGCTCTGAAAGTATCAGGCGGGCGCGGCGGGATGCTCGGCGGTGACTGCATGGATTCACCTCGCTACGATATAGACACCGCTGAGAGCCACACAGGCTGTGACGGCGACTGCCACGTGCTGCAGCTATCGCAGGTGTCGCTGCGCGAACGCAGCACCTGACCCGGATTTCAAATAGCGCTCGAAGGCGATTGCGCGCCGCTCGTCGGCGAACTCGATCACAACATCGACCGACCGCGGACGATGCTTTGACGGCTGCGCCATACCGCTACTCGTCCCGCAGCACCGCCATCGGATCCAGCCGGGCGGCCCGCAGGGCCGGCAGGATGCTGGCCAGGAGGACTGCCGCCGTAAGCAGCGCAGCCGATTCGCCCAGCGCGGCGATATCGACTCTCGCGACACCGAAGACCTCCGCCTGAATCACGAGTCCAGCCGCGATCGCCACTACGCCTCCGAGCACGGAACCGATGGTTGCGAGGACCAAGGCCTGCCGAACGACCATTGACAGGACGCGGTCGGGTCTCGCACCAAGCGCCATCCGAACGGCGATTTCCCGCCACCGCATCGCGACGCTATAGGAGGTCACTCCGTACAGGCCGACGCTGGCGAGCAGGAGCGCCACGACGCCCAGGAGTGCCGCCACTCGCGCCAGCATGCGTTGGGCCACGATGTCGGCGCGAATATTCTGGTCCAGCGTACCCAACTCGAGGATCGGCACACGCGCGTCGAGCTGCGCCACCAAATCGCGGATCGCAGGCGCCAGAGCGGCGGCCGGACCCTCCGAACGCACGTGCAGCGTCCCCGCGGTGCCAAGCTGGATCGGCGAGGGGAACGGGACAGGGAAGAAGATCGCCGCAACTTCCTCCCCCGACAGTCCGACGGGCGACGCCACGATGCCCACGATGCGGACGTCGGCCGCGACAGTCCGGAAGGGTGTCGACACACGCAGGTTCCGGTCAAGCGCGGCGCCGTCGAAGAGCCGAGACGCCAGCCGTTCGGTGACAATCGCCACCTCCGGCACCTCGCGCCGATCAGTCGCGACGAACTCGCGGCCTTGAATGAGAGCGAGCCCCACGGCCTTGAAATAGCCACGGCTGGCGGAGCCGCTCACGACAAGGCCCTTAACTGGCGCACCGCCGGGATCCAGGACGACGGCGTTGGCGGGGTCGAAGGTCCAGCTCCGCCCGAGGTTGCGGCTCGACACGCCTGCGGCCTCGACTCCGGGAAGTCGTGAAACTCCGTCTACAAGCGACGCATAGAACATGTCGCTCTCGGAGGATGAGAAGCGGAGCTGCGCCAGGTTGAACGACGCCAGCAACAGACGGCCCGGGTCCGTCCCCGGCGGCTCCGCCCGCGCCTCCAGCGCGGACGTCAACTGGAACCCGGCGGCCAGCAGGCCTAGCGAGATCGTGACCTGACCTGCGACAAGGACGCGGCGGCCGCGGGACTCGAAACGCGTGCCTCCGCTCCCCGTAGGAGATGTGCCGAACGCGGCAGACGGGTGTTGACTGGTGGCCTTGAGTGCCGGAACGAGTCCGAATCCCAGAGCCGTCACGAACGCGGTGACGAGTGCGCCCGACACGACCGTCATGTCCAGCGGCATGGGAATCGTCATGAACGTCGCGACGAACTGCAGGCCGGACCACGCGAGCGGCAGCGCGAGGACCGCAGCGCCGATCGCCACGACGAGACTCTCGATGACGAATTGCCGGACGAGCCGCAGCCGGGACGCACCCAGTGCCAGACGGACCGCCACCTCACGGCGTCGCTGTGAGGCACGCACCAGGAAGAGGTTCGCGGCGTTGACACAGGCGATGGCGAGCACCAGAAGAGGAACGGACAGGATGATGGCGACGAGCTGTCCGGGGTCGGGCAGGTCGTTGAGTCTCGACAGACCCGACACCTCGCCGATCACCGGCGTCGCGCGGCCGTCTGCGGGCGAGACGACCCGCCCGGCGATGACAGCGAATTCGGCCTCGACGCGGTCGACGCGGACTCCGTCGCGCATTCGGCCCACGTAGCGAATCACGCGTTCGCCCGGCTGCTCGTCGAGGAAGACAAACCCGCCCCGACCAAACGACAGCGGATCGCCAACACGATC
>Ga0126377_10002017_pt1 | contig 13738 bp, 13 predicted proteins | sample PanSoiMetPlot_22_FD_92647 | JGI IMG/M metagenome (GOLD analysis project Ga0126377, IMG submission 92647) | Tropical forest soil microbial communities from Panama - MetaG Plot_22 | ecosystem: Environmental > Terrestrial > Soil > Tropical forest > Bulk soil | place: Panama | collected 2016-02-17
GAAGACCTCTTCCGCCGGCCGTTCGACCTGGACCGTGAAGTCGATTCGCATCGCGGGAGGGTACCCGGTGGTATCCCGCCCAACCGGCCAAATCTGACCGGCGCTTTGCGCCGGGCCGACCGCTGCGGGTGCGGCCCGCAACCGACCGGAGGTGCGCCATGACGACCATGCTTACCCCGGAGCTGTCCGAGCAGGCGCTCGAGGCGTTCAGGGAGGCGCTCGGGCCGGACGCCGTGATCACGGACGACGACGGCCTCCGCGAGTTCCGCGACCCGTTCGCGTTCGCCACGTGGGACGACTACACGGCTTCGGCGGTGCTCATGCCGCAGTCGGTCGAGGAGATTCAAGCGGTCGTGCGGATCGCGAACGAGCACACGGTTCGCCTCTGGACACACGGCGCCGGCATGAACAACGGCTACGGCGGCCCCGCGCCGCGCCTCAACGGCTCGGTGATCCTGAGCCTGCGGCGGATGAACCGCGTGCTCGAGATCGACGAGGAGTGCGCGTACGCGGTCGTCGAGCCGGGCGTCCGCTGGTTCGACCTCTACGAGGCGATCCAGGCCGGCGGCCACCGGCTGATGATGTCCGTGCCGGACCTCGGGTGGGGCAGCGTGGTCGGCAACACCTTGGAGAACGGCGTCACCTATCTCCCGACCGGCGCGGACATGGCGGCCTCGTGCGGGCTCGAGGTCGTGCTCCCGAACGGCGAGCTGATGCGCACCGGCATGGGCGCGATGCCGGACAACAAGGCCTGGCACGTCTACAAGCGCAGCCTCGGCCCGTCGCCGGACCAGCTCTTCCAGCAGTCGAGCCTCGGGATCGTCACGAAGATGGGCTACTGGCTGATGCCCTACCCGGAGTGCTACATGCCGCTCTGGCTCCGGGTCTGGAACGAGGACGACCTCGCGCCGCTCGTCGAGACGCTGCGGGCGCTGATGCTCGACCGGACGATCGAGAACGTGCCGCAGATCTGGAACACGATCTCGTTCGCATCGGTGATGTCGTCGCGGTCGCTCTGGTACGAGGGCGAGGACCCGGTTCCCGACGAGATCATCGACAGGATGGCCCGCGAGCTCGAAGTGGGCCGCTGGATGATGCGCTTCGCGCTCTACGGCGACGAGGCGGTCGTCGACCACCGCTTCGCGAAGATCAGGGAGGCGTTCGGGCAGATCCCCGGAGCCGAGGTCTGGGGCCAGAAGTGCGCGCCCGAGGACATGGCGTCGCTCGAGAACCCGCACGAGCGCGTCCAGGCGGGCGTGCCGAACCTCGACATCAACCAGATGACCGGGTGGTACGGCGGCGAGGAGGGCGGCCACATCGGCTTCTCACCCGTCGCGCGCCTGACGGGGCCCGACGCGGTCGCGCTGCGCGACCTGATCCGCGGGCTCGTCGAGAAGGAAGCGCGGCTCGACTACGCGGCCGTGCTGATCCCGACCAACGCGCGCAGCTTCATCCACATCACGCTGGTCATCTTCGACACGAAGAACGAGGCCGAGGCGCGCCGCGCCTACGACACGGCCAAGCTGCTCGTCCGCGAGTCGGCGAAGGCGGGCTACGGGGAGTACCGCGCCCACCTGGACTTCATGGACCTCGCCCAGGAGCAGTACAGCTTCAACGACCACGTCTACCGGCGCTTCAACGAGACGCTGAAGGACGCGCTCGACCCGAACGGCATCCTCTCGCCCGGCAAGCAGGGCGTCTGGCCGAAGGCGCTGCGGAACGGCGGCAGCTAGCCGCTCGGCACCGACACGGGCGCCTCGGGCGGCGCCTGCGGCTCGGGCTCCGTCTCGAGGACGCGCCCGCGCCGCAGGCGCAGCGCGACGAGCGGGTAGACGATCGTGGAGACGATCGCCGCACCGACCAGCGCGGACGCCGTGGACGTGCGCATGTGGTGCGTGGCGACGGCGACCGCGGTGATCGCCACCACCAGGGGCAGCTCCGTCGAGCAGTAGAACGCGAGCGCGACGCGGTCGCGACCGGGCAGCGCGCGCCGGTAGAGGAGGAGAGCGGGCGTGCCGCGGACCAGCAGGAACAGCGTGAGGAACAGCGGCAGCTTGAGCAGAGCCGTCGCGCTCTCGAACAGCGAGTCGACGTCGAACTTCATCCCGCTCAGGATGAAGAAGAACGGGATCAGGAACCCGTAGCCGATCGCGGCGAGCTTGGACTCGAAGATCGTCAGCTCGCGGTCGTGGAGGGCGAGCCTCGTGATCATCCCGGCGACGAAGCCACCGAGCAGCAGGTCGAGCCCGAGCTGGTAGGCCAGGGCGATCAGCGCGGCGAGGAGCACGACCGTCATGCGGATCGCGAGCTGTGTGCTCGCCTCGAACGTCCGCTCGAGCGCGGGCCATCCGGCGGTCGCCCCCCGGATGGCGACGACCCCCGTCAGCACCGCGAGCGCGACGAACGCGAGCAGGATCAACGCGTGCGAGAACGGATGGGTGGTCGACAGGACGAGCGTGATGAGCAGGATCGGGCCGAACTCGCCGATCGCGCCCGCCGCCAGCAAGTACGTGCCGAACCGCGTGCGGAGCTCGCCGGCGTCGCGGAGGATCGGGATCAGCGTCCCGATCGCGGTGGTGGCCATCGCCGACCCCGTGTAAAGGATCGACACGATCGCACCGGCGGCAACGAGCAGCCCGCCGACGCCGTACGCGAGCACCAGCGACACTCCCCAGCCGAGCACGGCCACTCTCAGTGGCCATCCTTGGATCCGCTCGAAGTCGATCTCGTAGCCGGCGAAGAAGAAGAGCATCCCGAGCCCGAGCGCGCCGAAGAAGTTCGTGAAGTCGTTGACGTGGGCGATGTCGAGGACCTCTGGCCCGATCACGATGCCGAGCAGCAGCTCGATCACGACGACCGGGAACGGGAAGCGGGGTGCGACCGCGGTGGCGATCGACGCGGCCAGCGCGGCCGTGACCACCATGACGAGGACGGAGGTGGTGTCGAGCACTCGTGAAGAGACTAGTACCCTGCAGCCGGTGAGCCTGCCGGCCGGCACCGTTACGTTTCTCTTCACCGACATCGAGGGCTCGACCCGGCTCCTCCACAAGCTGGGCGAGGACTACGGCCGGCTCGTCTCCCAGCACCGCCGCGTCATGCGCGAGACCGCGACCGAGGCCGGCGGGAGCGAGATCGACGTCCAGGGCGACGCGTTCTTCTTCGGCTTCACGCGCGCGCGCGACGCTGCCGCGGGCGCGATCGAGACCCAGCGGCGCCTCGTCGCCGAGGAATGGCCGAACGGCGTCGAGGTCAAGGTGCGGATGGGGGTCCACACCGGCGAGCCGACGCTGGGCGAGGAGGGCTACCTCGGCCTCGATGTCGTCCGCGGCGCGCGGATCGCGGCCGCGGCGCACGGTGGCCAGATCCTCGTCTCGGAGACGACGCGCGCGCTGCTGCCGACGCCGCTGCCCGACGGCGGGGAGATCGTCGACCTCGGCCAGCACTCCCTCAAGGACCTGGAGCGGCCGGAGCGGCTGTTCCAGCTCACCGCGCCGGGCCTCGGCTCGAAGTTCCCGCCGCTGCGGCTCGCCGAGCCGAAGGGAGGGTTCGAGAACCGGCTCGAGCGGCGGATCAATGCCTTCGTCGACAACAAGCTCGCGGGACTGTTCGACAACATGGAGGTCCAGGAACTGGAGTCGGGCGGCCTGATGCTGCGCCGCCGGAAGAAGGACGACAGGGCGCGATGACCAGGAAGCCGCTGCGACGCGCACGCCACCGCCCGGAGCGCTCGGAGTCCGGCCCGGCGCCGTTCACCGCCCAGGACTTCGCCGCCCGGATGGAGCGCGGAGCGCGCTCGGCCGAGGCCGCCGGCCTCGCGGGCCTGATCGTCACCCCCGGCCCCGACCTGCTCTACCTCACGGGCTACGCCCCGGTCGCGATCACCGAGCGCCTGACGATGCTCGTGCTCTCGACCGGCCGCGACCCGGCGATGATCGTCCCGGTCCTCGAACGGCCGGACGCGGAGGAGGCGCCGAGCAGCTCGAAGCTGACCCTCTCGGACTGGTCCGACGGTTCCGACCCGTACGAGGCCGCCGCCCCGCTGCTCGACCCGAAGGGCCGCTACGCGATCTCCGACTCGGCCTGGGCCATGCACCTGATCGGGCTCCAGAGCCAGCTCCCCGACTCGAGCTACGTCTCGGTGACGCAGGAGCTGCCGATGCTGCGAGCGGTCAAGGACGAGGACGAGCTGCAGCGCCTGGCGTCTGCGGGCGAGGCGGCCGACGCCGCGTTCTACGACATCCTCGAGGTGACGTTCGCGGGCCGGAAGGAGAGCGAGATCGGCGCCGACCTCGCGGACGCCCTCAAGGCGCACGGCCACTCGGAGGTCGACTTCACGGTCGTCGGCTCGGGGCCGAACGGCGCCAACCCCCACCACGAGATCGGCCCGAGGGTGATCGAGGAAGGCGACATGGTGGTGCTCGACTTCGGCGGCCTCAAGGACGGCTACGGCTCGGACACCACGCGCACCGTCCACGTCGGGGAGCCGACGGACGAGGAGCGCAAGGTGCACGAGATCGTCGAGCAGGCGCAGCAGGCGGGCTTCGAGGCCGTCCGGCCCGGCATCGCCTGCCAGGAGATCGACCGCGCGCCTCGCAAGGTGATCACCGACGCCGGCTACGGCGAGTACTTCATCCACCGCACCGGCCACGGCATCGGCCTGACGACCCGCGAGCCGCCCTACATGGTGGAGGGCGAGGAGCACCTCCTCGAGCCGGGCATGTGCTTCTCGATCGAGCCCGGGATCTACCTGCCCGACCGCTTCGGCGTGCGCGTCGAGGACATCGTCACCGTCACCGAGGACGGCGGCCGGCGCCTCAACAACACGCCGCGCGAGATCACAATCGTCTCGTAGCGCCGATCCGCCGGGCGCCGACGATCCCCCACTCCTGGAGCTGCGTGCCGCAGAGGACGCCCAGCGCGACGGCGAAGATCGAGCCGACCGCGGCCAGGAAGTCGTCGCTGCCGGCGGCACTCGCGCTCCCGGCGAGCTCCGTGAGGCCGATAAGGCTCATCGCGCCGGGCACGAGCAGCCAGAACCCCGGCAGGAACGACGCGTAGGCCGGCATCGCGGACGGCATCCGCGCCACGACCGCGGCGACCGGCGTCATCACCAGCGCGCCGATCAGCCCGCTGACGTAGCCCCCGAACAGGTGGTTGCCGATCACCTGGCCGATCCAGGCTGCGTAGAGCACGATCAGCAGCCCGGTGATCGCTTTCGGGGGCGCGGAGTGCGCTACGAGGACCCCGACCGCGAAGACGAGGACGCCGAGCCACGGAGCCCACTCGCCGAGGAGCGGCTCGACGCTCCTGAACGCCTGCGACGACGGGATGCCGACCGCCTCGATCCCGGCCAGGATGCCGAAGGCGAGCAGCAGCAGTTGCACGCCGGCCCAGACGAGCCGGCTCGAGCCCGCGATCATGTCCCCCGCCGCGAGCTCGAGCACGGCAGTCGCCAGGGCCGCGCCGGGCAGGAACACGACGAGCGAGGCGATCATGGCGCGCAGCCCCGGGTCGGCAAGATCGTGCTTCACGGCGAGCGCGGTCAGCGCGGCGATCACGAACGCTGCGACGACCGGGAGCATCACCTGGAGCGTCGGCTGGTTGCGCGCCAGCAGGCGCAGGCAGCCGACGATGGCGCCGAAGACGGCGGCCGCGCCGACGTCCTTCGGGGCGGGATGCAGGATGAGGCAGAGTCCGACCGTGAGCACCGCGTAGCCGGCGACGCTCGTGAACGGGCCGAAGCGGGGCGGCATGTCCTGGATCTCGTCGAGTTGGCGGAGCCCCTCGGCGGGTCTGACGGCGCCGCGCTCTGCCTCGTCCACCAGGCGGTCGAGCGCCGCGATCTGGTCGAGGCGGGGAGCGCTCGTGGTCGGGGTCGTCAGCTCGAGCGTGGCGGACTCGCCGCCGCCCATCGCGACCAGGAGCGAGGTCGGAAAGGCACTGACCCGCGCACCCGTCGCGCCGTAGGCGGACGCGACGCGCGAGAGCCGGTCCTGCACCGTGTAGACGGGCTCGCCGGCGGCGTTCATCGCGGCGCCGAGCCGGACGACGAACGTCTGCAGCTCGTGCAGCTCCCGGTGCGTCCGCTCCGCTACCACGTGCTGCGCGTGGTCCGGATCGCCGCGGCGCCGACGAGCATCCCGAGCGCGATCGCGGTCAGCAGCCCGACCATCGTCGAGAGGCCCGTCACGCCCTGGATCGGGTTCCCGCCGATCCAGCTCTCGAGACCGCGCAGCCCGTGCGAGCCGGGGGTCAGGACGTAGAACGCGCCGAGGTAGAGCACGTACGGCGGCGGCAGCGACTCCCGTTGTCCGAGCCAGAGGGCGGTCACGGTCATCACGACGGCGCCGACGAAGGTTCCGACCGGGTCGCCGAAGGCCCGCGTGCCGAGCTCGGCGGCCGCCGCGGTGAGCAGCACCAGCCCGAGCGCCCAGGGGAAGTCGCGCGGCGCCATCTGGAACGTGAACATCACGCCCAGCGCGAACAGCACCCAGCCGCCCCAGACCCCGAGCGTCCCGAGGTTCCCCTGCACGGTCACGTCGAACAGGGCGCTACGTGGCACGTTGACGATGACCGTGGCGACGATCGCGCCGAACGAGAGCACCACCAGGACGATCAGGCTGTAGACGAGCCGCGACGCGCCCGCGGTGATTCGGTTCGACGCGAGCTCCAGGGCCGCGGTGCTGATCGCGTCGCCGGGGATGAAGTAGAAGAGCGCCGGCACGATCAGCTGGATCGGCCCTCCGTCGAGCCACCCGTGCTTGAAGATCTCGAGCACCACGGCGGAGACGATCACCGAGGCGAGAAAAGGCGAGACGAGCGTCAGGCGCTTGTGCCCGAAGCCGGCGATCACGAGCAGCCCGGCCAGGAAGCCGGTGATCGCCGAGACCCCGACCTCCTGCCACGTGGCCTGCACCGAGATCCCGAAGCCGACGCTGAACAGCACCAGGCCCGCGACGACCGCCGGCCTCGACCACTGCGGCGGGATCGCGCGGATCGCCGCGAGCCGCTCGGCTGCCTCATGCACGGAGAGCGCGCCGCGGTCGATCGCGGCGAGGAACGTCTTGAACGCGGAGACCTGGTTCAGCGGCGGCACGGTCGGCTCGCGCGAGAACGCCAGCGTGCGGTCGCCGAGCGTGACGACCGCCGCGTCGGCGAGGAAGGTGGCCTCCGCGGTCCGCCCGTAGCGCTCCGCGACGTCCTGGACGACCGCCTCGCAGCGCATCGTCCCCTCGTAGCTCCAGGTCAGGAGCGTCTCGACGAGCGGCCCGAGGAGGCCGAGCAGCTCTTCGTCGGTCGCCGCGGCCCGCGCCTGCGCCTCGACCGACATGCGTTCCGCGCGGCTAGGCCGGGCCGTGGTGGTCGCAGTGACCGTCGTGCGGGTGGTGCAGGTGGCCGCCGACGACGTAGTCCACGTGGTCGCCGTGCTGGACGGCCTCGTGGCCGCAGTCGGGGCCGTGCTCGTGCTCTTCGTCGTGGTGCTCGCAGTCGTGCCCGTCCGTGCACTCGTGCGGGTTTTGCTCGCTGACGGGGATCGTCTCGGGCATCAGGCGGCTCCTTTCTTCGCGGCGGGGTAGCGCTCGAGGAACAGGGCCTCGGTCACCGCCATGTTCTCGATCTCGCTCGGGTCGACGCTCTCGTTCGGCGCGTGGATCAGGCAGCGCGGCTCCTCGACCCCGATCAGCATGATCTCCGCTTCGGGGTACGTCTCCTGGAACACGTTGCAGAGCGGGATCGAGCCGCCCTGGCCCTCGGTGGTCGACTCGCGGCCGTAGGCGTCCTTCATCGCCGCGGCCATCGTGTCGTAGGCCGGGCCGCTCGTCGAGCCGGAGAACGCGTCCCCGAGCGCCTCGCGCTCGATCTCGACCTTCGCGTTCCAGGGCGTGACGGCCTCGAGGTGCGCGACCAGCGCGTCCTGCGCCTTCTTGGCGTCCTGCCCCGGCGGGATGCGGAGGTTCAGGCGCGCCCGCGCGCTCGGTTGGATCGCCGCCGAGGAGCCCACGACCGGCGGGCAGTCGATGCCGAGGATCGTCAGTGCAGGGCGCGACCAGAGCAGGTCGGAGACCGTCCCGTCGCCGACGAGGTCGACGCCGTCGAGCACGTTCGCGTCGGCGCGGAACTGCTCGGGCGGATAGACCGCCCCCGGCCAGGTCTGGTCGGCCTCCAGCCCGCGGATCGTCGTGTTGCCGTGCTCGTCGTGAAGCGTCGAGAGCATCTGGACGAGCGCGGTCAGCGCGTCCGGCGCGGGCCCGCCGAACATCCCCGAGTGCATGCTGCTCGAAAGCGTGCTGACGGACACGATCACGTTCGCGAGGCCGCGCAGCGTCGTCGTCACCGACGGAACGCCGACAGCGAAGTTGCCCGTGTCGCAGACGAGGATTGCGTCCGCGCGCAGCAGATCGACGTTGTCGGGGACGAAGGCCTCGAGCCCGCCGGTGCCCTGCTCCTCGGACCCTTCGGAGACGAGCTTGAGCGTGCATGGGACGTCGTCGCCCAGCGCGCGCAGGGCGCTCAGATGCATGGCGATGTTCCCTTTGCAGTCTGCGGCGCCGCGGCCGTACCAGCGGCCGTCCTTCTCGGTCAGCTCCCAGACAGGCGTCTCCCAGGCCGCCTCGTCGAGCGGGGGCTGCACGTCGTAGTGGCAGTAGAGAAGAACCGTCGGCGCGCCCTCGGGGCCCGGCCGGTGGCCGACGACGGCTTTCGAACCATCCGGCGTCGGGTGTGCTTCGACGTCCTGGAAGCCGACCCCGCTGAACGCGTCGATCACCCACTGGGCCGCCTTCTCGCACTCCTCGGGCGGGAATTGCTTCGGGTCGGCGACGGACTTGAACGCGACGAGCTCCGCGAGCTCGGATTTCGCCTGCGGCATCAGCCCCTGCACCGCACCGCGAATCGCGTCGACCCCCGAAGCCACGGCTCAGTTTCTGACGACGCTGTCGAAGTCGAAGTCCTTGAAGAAGTCCTCGAACTTCCCGAACTTCTGCGGGCAGTACGTCTGGACGATCAGAAACTCGCCCTTGAGCACGTCCGTGTCGGAGATCACCGGCCGCTGCCCGGGGCCGCCCGCGCCGTTCGCGAGGTTGAACTTGGTCAACGCGTCGGTGAGCGCCTTGCCGGGCGCCTCGCACACGGCGCCGCCGTCGGTTCCGAGGATACGCGCGATGTCATCCGTGTCCGCGAACGTCGGCAGCGAGTTCGCCTCGAACTTCTGGTTGAGCTCTTCCGCCTTGGCCTTCGCGCGCGCGCTTGCGTGGTGGCCGCGGTAGGCGACGACGCCCCAGATCGCGAGCCCGACGACGAGTGCGCCGATCAGGACGTAGAGCCACATCGGGTGATGGTGCTCGGGGCTCGGTGGGTGGTCGTGCGCCACGCTAGGCCTCCCCCTCCGGCGCCGCCTCCTCCGTCTTCCAGCTCGGCTTGCGGAAGAACAGGAGCGCGAGCGGCGCCAGGATCCCGACGATCAGCACTCCGGCGCCGACGATGATGAAGTACGACGCCCCACCGGAGTTGAACTGCGACGGCGGCACGAAGCCGATCGCGAACGCGAGCACCGACGACAGGCCGCCGACGACGCAGAGCAGCGTCATCATCGGCGCGCGATACCCACGCGGCTTGTCCGGGAACTTCCTCCGCAGCTGGACCCCGGTGATGAACATCAGGACGTACATGATCAGGTAGGTCTGCGTCGTGATCACCGAGAAGATCCAGTACGAGGACGAGACGTCCGGGATGAATGCGTAGAGGAGCGCGATCAGCGACGTCACGTAGCCCTGCACGACGAGGATGTGCTGCTGGATCCCCTGCGGGTTGAGCTTCTGGAAGTAGGGCGGCAGGTACCCCTCCCGCCTGCCGATCAGGAGCAGCCCCTTGGAGGGGCCGGCGAGCCACGCGAGCATCCCGCCGAGTGACGCGCAGATGATCGCGAGCGCGGTGAGCGGGGTCAGCCACTGGATCCCGAAGTGCGCGTAGACCGAGTCGAAGGCCTGCATGACACCCGCGGTCAGGCTCAGCGTCTGGCTCGGGACGACCCAGCTGATCGCGAGCGCCGGGAAGATGAAGATGGCCAGCACGGCTGCCATCGCGACGAACATCGCCTTGGGGTATTCCTTCGCTGGGTTCCGCAGGTCGGAGACGTGGACGGCGTTCATCTCCATCCCCGAGTACGAGAGGAAGTTGTTCACGATCAGCACGAGGCTCGCGATCCCCGTCCACGCCGGCAGGATGTGGGACGCGTCCATCGGCGCCGCCGATGGGTTCCCCTGGCCGAGGAAGATGATGCAGAGGACGACCAGCAGGGTGCCGGGAATCAGCGTACCGACCCAGACGCCACCGGAGGCCAGCTTCGCGATCGCCTTCATCCCGCGCGACGAGATGATCACTCCGAGCCAGTAGATCCCGATGATCATGAGCGCCGTGTACGTCCCGTTCGCGGCCAGGTCGGGGTTGATCACGTACGCGAAGGTGCTGGCGACGTAGGCCAGGAGGGTCGGGTAGTAGAAGATCGTCATCGCGAACTGGTTCCAGATCGCGAACAGGCCGGCGCGCGGGCCGATCCCATCGGTGACCCAGCGGTAGACGCCGCCCGACCAACCCGATGCGAGCTCGGCCGAGACGAGTGAGGTCGGCAACAGGAAGACGATCGCCGGGACGATGTAGAGGAAGACGCAGGCGAGGCCGTACACGGCCATCGTCGGTGCGGCGCGCAGGCTGGCGACCGAGCCGATCGTCAGGAACGCGACCGCGGTCCACGAGATGTAGGAGCGACCTGCGGCGGTCGCCGTCCTGGCCGGCTGGGCCGGGACTGCTATTCCGCCAGCGGATTCAGCCGTCGACACCGTCCCCTCCTGGCTCGATCAACCTGGCGGCGAGACTGTGCCGTCTGCGGGGATCGGCGCTCATCACCCGAACCGGATGAATCACGCCGGCCGGCAGCGCCGGAGCCGCGAGGTACGATGGCCGGTGCATCCGTTGGCTCAACCATGCGGGTTGGGGCCGGTAGCTCAGCTGGTAGAGCAGGGGACTTTTAATCCCAAGGTCGCAGGTTCGATCCCTGCCCGGCCCATAGGCCGAACGCCCCTGCAGAGCGGGGCCGTCCGCGCCTCATATTTGTTACGTTCCGGACATGCCGAAGCTGCTCGTCAGAGCAGGCAGCGGTGTGTTCGTGGGGGTCCTACTCACGGTTGGGTTGCTCGTTGCCGCCGACCCCTCAGCGGCCGGTCATCGGAGACCGACCAACAGGGGTCCCCAGCTCTGCATCGAGACGCGCGGGTCGAAGGAGACGATCGGCGATATCACCGCGGTCAGGTCGTGCAAGGACATCCCGGGCGCGATCAGGATCACGTTCAGGCTGCTGTTCCCGGGGATCCACATACCCGGGCCCCGAGGCCCTCGCGGTCCGGCGGGACACGCTGGCGCGAGGGGCGCCACGGGCCTGCAGGGCCTGCAGGGAGCGGCCGGAGCAAGAGGCGCAACCGGTGCGGCCGGCGCAAACGGAGCGCCGGGAGCGACCGGTGCTTCGGGTGCGACCGGAGCTACCGGGCCGGCCGGGCCGAGCGGTCCCGCCGGAGCAATCGGACCGACGGGCCTTACCGGCCCCACGGGAGCACCAGGAGCCACCGGAGCGACCGGTTCCGCCGGGCCAACCGGCCTTAGCGGCCCCACCGGTGCCAGGGGGCCGACCGGAACCGCCGGCACCGGTGCGACAGGCGCGACCGGCGCCAGAGGTCCGACCGGACCGGGTGGCGGTGCGACCGGGCCGACCGGCGTCGCGGGACCGACCGGCCCCGCAGGGCCGACGGGAGCCACGGGCCCGACCGGCTCGCCCGGCCCGAGCACGAGCGCTCAGGTCTTTTTCAGCAGCGGCGCAGACAACCTCGGCAGCAACAACTTCGTCGGCCTTGCGGGCGTGAGCAACAACGAAGGCACGGTGGCGCAGATCGTCGCGTTGCCGGCGACGTACACGTCGATGGCCTGCTACATCAACTCGACCGCAGCACCCGCGCTGACCTTCACGGTCAAGGTCAACCTCGCGAATACGACCCTGACCTGCACGATCCCGGCGGGCCAGAGGTCGGGCACGAGCACCGGTTCGGGGTCGGCGACCGTCGCAGCAGGCGACCTCTTCGATGTCGCGACACCGTCCGCCGGGGTCCCCTCGGTGGGCGGAAGCTTCGCCATCGCGCCCTAACGACGGCGCCGTCAGGGACCGGTGCGAGCTTGCCGGCTCCAACCTCACCACAATCGAGGGAACAGGTGGGGCCGGCTCGCGGCGAAGCGGCGGTACGGCTCGCCGAGCGCATCGAGCAGCGCCCGCTCCTCGTAGTGGATGCGGACCACGAGCCCGACCGTCGGCACCACGAGCAGGACGACGAGCGCCGCCCAGTTCCCGAGCGCCACCCCGATCCCCACGAACGCGACGATCATCCCCGTGTAGGCGGGATGCCTGACCCAGCGGTACGGGCCCCGATCGACGACGGTCTGTCCCGGATGCACCCGCACGTCGACGGTGAAGTACCGGCCGAGCGCGACGACCGCCCACTGGCGGATCGCGATGCCGGCGCCCATGAGGGCCAGCCCGAGCGCGAAGAGCGGCCAGCGCACGTCCGGGATCGCCTCCCCCGTCGCGCGCCGAGCCAGGGCGAACCCTCCTGCCACCCCGGCCACGATGAAAACGACGACCCAAACCACGCTGCCCTGGTCGACGCTGGACCCGCTCGGGTTGTGGCTACTCCGGAGACGGACGCGAAGCTCGAGCAGGACGAAGAGGCCGAGCACAACGTCGAAGGCGGCCCTGGCCTCCGGTTGCGTGAAGGGCAACGGCGCCACGGAGCATCACGTAACGGGCGCCGGCACCGGCGCGGCGTCTCCGGCGGCGTCTGAGACGCCTGCGCTCTGCTCCTGGTGGCGCAGGATCGCCTTCCGGATCTCGGTTACGAACAGAACCAAGACACCGAGGCCGATGCAGACGAGCCACTGCCTGAAGCTCAGCGGCTCGGTGTCGAGGAACCGCTGGAACACGCCCAGCTCGGTCGCCAGCACGATCGCCACCACCGAGAGGCCGCTCATCATCAGGAACCGGCGGTCGTCGAAGATCTCCAGGCTGAACACCGAGCGGCGCTCGTCGCGGCAGGCGAACGAGAAGGCGAGGTTCGAGATGGCGAAGGTCGTCAGCGCCATCGTCCGCGCGAGCACGACGCCGTGGTTGTCGTCCACGACCCAGGCGACGCCGAGGGTGGCGCCTCCCATGACGAAGCCGTAGACGCAGAGCCAGACGAGGAGCCCACTCGGGAGCAGCGCCTCGTCCGACGGCCGCGGCTTGCGCGACATCAGGCCCGGGCTCGGCTTGCCGTAGCCGAGGCCGATCGCCTGGAAGACCTGGGTCGTGAAGTTCAGCCACAGGGTCTGCAAGGGGAGGAACGGGACGCCGGCGACGACGTTGAAGATGCTGGCGCCGAGGAAGGTGATGATCAGGCCGGCGAGCGCGCCCATCTGGAAGCGGATGTACTTCGTCAGGTTGTCGTAGAGCCCGCGGCCGAGCTCGACCGCCCGCACGATCGTGGCGAAGTTGTCGTCGGTGAGGATCATCGCCGCGGCCTCCTTCGAGACCTCGGTGCCGGTGATCCCCATCGCGATCCCGATGTCCGCCTTCTTGAGCGCCGGCGCGTCGTTCACGCCGTCGCCGGTCATCGCGACGATGTGCCCCTTCCGCTTCAGCGTGTCGATCAGCCGCACCTTGTGC
>Ga0126377_10002018_pt1 | contig 13735 bp, 14 predicted proteins | sample PanSoiMetPlot_22_FD_92647 | JGI IMG/M metagenome (GOLD analysis project Ga0126377, IMG submission 92647) | Tropical forest soil microbial communities from Panama - MetaG Plot_22 | ecosystem: Environmental > Terrestrial > Soil > Tropical forest > Bulk soil | place: Panama | collected 2016-02-17
ACCTGAGTCCGCCGCCTTGGCGCCACCGCATCCGGCCTCTTGCCTCAGCCATCGTCTTGGACAATGACGTGGATGCTCGACACCACGCCGGCACGGGAGGACGCATGACCCGCTTCGAAGACCTGCCCTATCGCCCCTGCGTCGGCCTCACCGTGATCAACCGCGACGGCCTCGTCTTCATCGGCCGACGCATCGACGGCCCCGAGCACGTCGACATGACGCATGCCTGGCAGATGCCGCAAGGCGGGGTCGACCCGGGCGAGGACACGTACCGCTGCGCGCTGCGCGAACTGCGTGAGGAGACCAACATCCGCTCGGTCGAGCATCTGGCGACGATCGACGAGTGGCTCACCTACGACATCCCGCGCGAGATCGTCGGCCAGGCCTGGAACGGCAAATATCGCGGCCAGACGCAGAAATGGTTTGCCCTGCGCTTCACCGGCAAGGACAGCGAGATCGACGTCAAGCACCCGGCCGGCGGGCACAAGCCGGAGTTCGTCGAATGGCGCTGGGAGCCGATGAAAAATCTTCCCCGCCTGGTCGTGCCGTTCAAGCGCAAGACCTACGAACGCGTGGTCAAGGAATTTTCGCAGTTCGCCAACTAGCGGCTCATCCGCCGATCTGCAGCGAGCGAATCTTTCCGCCAGCCAGGACGAAGCTGAAGTTGACCGTGATGGGACTCCCCGGAAAATTGCCAGCCAGTTTCGCCTTGAGGATCGTTTGGTCGTCACGGTCAGCGAGTTCGAGCGGGGCAACCGTGTGGCCATATTTCTTTTTGGTGGCGGCCATCCAATTCTTTATCGCCGCCACGCCTTCATAGGTCTCGCCTTCGTCGCGCACGATCGCGTCAGTCGCGAAACACTCCGGCACCCGTTCGAGCGCGCCGTAATTTTCAATCTGAACGTATTGTTCAATGGCAGCCGGCAGCTGAATGGCCATGGCTACACCTTCGTAGGGACGCCCCTGTGCGCGCCCCGGGCAACCGCAAAGGGTTGCCGATACACGCCGGAATCAATGCCCGAGCACCGCCTGCACGGCCCTGAGCTGCTCGAGCTTGGTGCGCAGCTTGTCGCGCCGCGCTTCGTCGGTGGTGTCAGCGACGTCCTCTTCGGCATCGCGGATCTCGCCGGCGATCACCTCGGCGTCGACGTCTTCGACCGGCATGGCCCGGTCGGCCAGCACGGTGAGCCCTTGCGGGCTGACCTCCGCGAAGCCGCCCACTACCAGGATGCGCTGCTCATTGGGCCCGAGAATGCGCAGGATGCCGGGCCTGAGCATGGCGACGAGCGGCGCATGGCCGGCCAGCACGCCGAACTCACCTTCGGTGCCCGGCACCACCACGTGCTCCACCTCGCCCGAGAACACGACCTCCTCCGGGGAGACCAGATCGAAATGGAACGTGGCCATCAGGCTCTCCAGGGGTTTCGTCGTCACCCGCGGGCCCGACCCGCGGGTTCATCGTGTCAATCCACTTTCGCTACACGATGGATTGCCGGGTCAAGCCCGGCAATGACCGATGAGCGAATCGTCAGGCCGCTTCCGCCGCCAGCTTGCGGCCCTTCTCGACCGCCTGCTCGATCGTGCCGACCATGTAGAATGCGGGTTCCGGCAGGTGATCGTACTTGCCCTCGCACAGGCCCTTGAAGCCCTTGATCGTGTCGGCGAGATCGACGAACACGCCCGGCGAGCCAGTGAACACCTCGGCGACGTGGAACGGCTGCGACAGGAAGCGCTCAATCTTGCGGGCGCGCGCCACGGTCAGCTTGTCCTCTTCCGACAGCTCGTCCATGCCGAGAATGGCGATGATGTCCTGCAACGACTTGTAGCGCTGGAGAATCTGCTGCACCTGCCGCGCCACCGCGTAGTGCTCCTCGCCGACGATCATGGGCGAGAGCATGCGCGAGGTGGAGTCGAGCGGATCGACCGCCGGATAGATGCCCTTCTCGGCGATCGAGCGCGACAGCACCGTGGTGGCGTCGAGGTGGGCGAACGACGTGGCCGGCGCCGGGTCGGTGAGGTCGTCGGCCGGGACGTAGATCGCCTGCACCGAGGTGACCGAGCCCTTGTGCGTGGTGGTGATGCGCTCCTGCAGGGCGCCCATGTCGGTCGCCAGCGTCGGCTGATAGCCGACCGCCGAGGGGATGCGGCCGAGCAGCGCCGACACTTCCGAGCCGGCCTGCGTGAAGCGGAAGATGTTGTCGACGAAGAACAGCACGTCCTGGCCCTGGTCGCGGAAATATTCCGCGACCGTCAGGCCGGTCAGGCCGACGCGGGCGCGCGCGCCGGGCGGCTCGTTCATCTGTCCATAGACCAGCGCGCACTTGGAGCCCGCCACGGAGCCTTCCTTCGGGTCCTTGTTCACCTTGGATTCGATCATCTCATGGTAGAGGTCGTTGCCCTCGCGCGTGCGCTCGCCGACACCGGCGAACACCGAGTAGCCGCCGTGCGCCTTGGCGATGTTGTTGATCAGCTCCATGATGACGACGGTCTTGCCAACCCCGGCGCCGCCGAACAGGCCGACCTTGCCGCCCTTGGCATAGGGCGCGAGCAGATCGACCACCTTGATGCCGGTGACGAGAATCTCGGCTTCGGTCGACTGCTCGGTATAGGTGGGTGCCTCCTGGTGGATCGCCCGGGTTTCCTTGTGCGGCACCGGGCCGGCATCGTCGACCGGCTCGCCCACCACGTTGATGATGCGCCCGAGCGTGCCCTCACCCACCGGCACCGCGATCGGCCGGCCGGTGTCGGTGACTTCCTGGCCGCGCACCAGGCCTTCGCTGACATCCATGGCGACCGTGCGGACCGTCGACTCGCCGAGATGCTGCGCGACTTCCAGCACCAGGCGCTGGCCCTGGTTCTTGGTCTCCAGCGCGTTGAGGATCGCCGGCAGGCGGCCGTCGAACTGCACGTCGACGACGGCGCCGATGACCTGGGTGATGCGTCCGACTACGTTGGTGGGCGTGGCCATGAACAAGTCCTCGTCAGTCTCTCAACACATGGTGAATCGCGCCGATCCCGATCACAGGGCCTCGGCGCCAGAAATGATCTCGATCAGCTCCTTGGTGATCATTGCCTGGCGGGTGCGGTTGTAGGTCAGCGTCTGGGCGCGGATCATTTCGCCAGCGTTGCGGGTGGCATTGTCCATCGCGGTCATGCGGGCGCCCTGCTCGGAGGCGGCATTTTCCAGCAGCGCCCGGAACACCTGCACGGCGATATTGCGCGGCAGCAGCTCGGTCAGGATGTCGAGCTCGTCCGGCTCGTATTCGTAACTCAACTGCGCGCGGTCCGCCTGCTCTTCGGGCAGCGACGGCGGAATGATCTGCTGCGCCGTCGGGATCTGCGCCATCACCGACTTGAACCGCGAGAAGAACAGCATGCAGACGTCGAACCCGCTCTTGTCATAGAGGTCCATGATCCTGTCGGCGATCTTCTGCGCGTCCTCGAAACGCAGCCGGCGCACGGCGCGCAGGTCGAGGACGTCGACGATCTGCTTTTCGAACAGGCGCTTGAGTTGCTCGAAACCCTTGCGGCCGACGCACAGGAACTTGACCTGCTTGCCCTGGTTGGCGAACGCGACGGCGCGGTCGCGCGCCAGCCGCACGATCGCGGAGTTGAACGGCCCGCACAGGCCGCGCTCGGCCGTGCACACGACGAGCAGGACTACCTGGTCGCTGCCAGTGCCGGCCAGGAGCCTTGGTGCCGAGGCGGGATCGCTGATGGCGGCGGCGATGTTGCCCAGGACCTTGTCCATCTGCTCGGCATAGGGCCGCGCCGCCAGCGCCGCTGCCTGCGCCCGGCGCAGCTTCGAAGCCGCCACCATCTGCATGGCCTTGGTGATCTTCTGCGTCGCCTTGGTGGCGGCGATGCGGTTGCGCAGGTCCTTGAGGCTGGCCATGTCAGGCGAACGTCCTGGCGTAGGCCTCGACCGCGCTCTTGAGCTTGGCGCCGGTGGCGTCGTCGAGATCGCGCGAGGTGCGGATCGACTCCAGAATATCCGGGTGATTGGAGCGTACGGCGGCCAGCAGGCCCTGCTCGAACGCGCGCACCCGGTCGACCGGGAGCGGATCGAGATAGCCGTTGACGCCGGCATAGATGACGACGACCTGCTCCTCCATCTTGAGCGGCGAGAACTGCGCCTGCTTCAGGAGCTCGGTCAGGCGCGCGCCGCGATTGAGCAGGCGCTGGGTGGTGGCGTCGAGATCGGAGCCGAACTGCGCGAACGCCGCCATCTCGCGGTATTGCGCCAGCTCGCCCTTGATGCGTCCGGCCACCTTCTTCATCGCCTTGGTCTGGGCCGACGAGCCGACGCGCGACACCGACAGGCCGACGTTCACGGCCGGCCGGACGCCCTGGTAGAACAGGTCGGTCTCCAAAAAGATCTGACCGTCCGTGATCGAGATGACGTTGGTCGGGATATAGGCCGACACGTCGTTGGCCTGGGTCTCGATCACCGGCAGCGCGGTGAGCGATCCGGCACCGTTGTCGTCGTTCATCTTGGCGGCGCGCTCGAGCAGCCGCGAATGCAGGTAGAACACGTCGCCCGGATAGGCTTCGCGGCCGGGCGGGCGGCGCAGCAGCAGCGACATCTGGCGGTAGGCCACCGCCTGCTTCGACAGGTCGTCGTAGAAGATCACCGCGTGCATGCCGTTGTCGCGGAAATACTCTCCCATGGTGCAACCGGCGAACGGCGCGAGATACTGCAGCGGCGCCGGGTCGGAGGCGGTGGCGGCGACCACGATCGAGTAGTCCAACGCGCCGTTCTCCTCCAGCACCTTGACGAACTGCGCGACGCTCGAGAGTTTCTGGCCGACCGCCACATAGACGCAGTACAGCTTGACCTTCTCGTTGGTCGACTGGTTGAGCGGTTTCTGGTTGAGGATGGTGTCGAGGATGATCGCGGTCTTGCCGGTCTGGCGGTCGCCGATGACCAGCTCGCGCTGGCCGCGGCCGATCGGAATGAGCGCATCGATGGCCTTCAGCCCGGTCGCCATCGGCTCGTGCACCGACTTGCGTGGAATGATGCCGGGCGCCTTGACGTCAACGCGGCGGCGCTCCTTGGTCTTGATCGGGTCCTTGCCGTCGATCGGGTTGCCTAGCGCGTCGACGACGCGGCCGAGCAGTTCCTTGCCCACCGGCACGTCGACGATGGCGCGCGTGCGCTTGACGGTCTGGCCTTCCTTGATGTCGCGGTCGTTGCCGAAAATGACGATGCCGACGTTGTCGACTTCGAGGTTGAGCACCATACCGCGCACGCCGCTCTCGAACTCGATCATCTCGCCGGCTTCGACGTTGTCGAGGCCGTAGACGCGGGCGATGCCGTCGCCGACGGACAGCACCTGCCCGACCTCGGTTACCTCGGCCTCCCGGCCGAAATTCTTGATCTGCTCCTTGAGGATTGCCGAAATCTCGGCGGCGCGGATGTCCATCAGCGTGCCTCTTTCATTGCGATCTTGATCGAATTGAGCTTGGTGCGGAGCGAGGAGTCGACCATGCGGCTGCCGAGCTTGACGACGAGCCCGCCGATGATCGCCGGATCGACCTCCAGGTCGATGCGGACCTCCTGCTTGGTGACCGATTTGAGCGCGTCCTTGAGGGCCGCGAGATGCGCGTCCGAGAGTTTTTCGGCGACCTTGACCTGCGCCGTCACCTCGCCCTTGTGGCGCGCCACCAGCGCGCGGTAGGCCTTCACCATGTCGCGCACCGCGAACAGGCGGCGGTTGCGCGCCACCAGTTGCAGGAAGTTGGCCGCCAGGCCGGCGATCCCGGCCTTGTCGAGCACCGCCCCAAGCGCCTTGCCCTGCTCCTCGGCGGTGAACACAGGGCTGCGCACCAGGCGCCTGAGGTCCTCGCTGTCGGCCAGCATTGCGTCGAAGCGATCGAGATCGTTGCGCACCGCATCGACGGCTTTCTGCTCGAGCGCCAGCTCGAACAGGGCCGTCGCGTAGCGGCCGGCCATCCCGGACGTGATCGGATCTTCGCCTGCCATGAAGCCTTGGCCTGACCGCCGTCTGTTGAGCAAATCCGCAGGCTCGGCACCGTCCCCTAACGGCGCGCCAAGCCCTTGAACGAAGGGACTTTTCTCGCGGGACGGAGCGCCGCCGGTGTCCCACGAAAATCGCCGGTGTGCTAACACACGATCCCCGGCGGTGCAACACGGCGCACCGCGCGAAAAGGCCGCTGACTTCCGGCGTTTTCGACTCAACCCATTGGGCACGATGCAGGAGGTGCTGTGCCGCAAGCTTCACGGCCCGCGCGCGACAACACCGCCATTCTGCTGCTGGTTCTGCTGAGCCTCGCCTGGGGTTTGAGCTGGCCTGCCATCCGCATCGCCCTCGACGAGGTCGCGCCGTGGACGGTGCGCGTCGTGGGCTATGCCACCGGCACCTTGTTCATGTTCGCCATCGTGCAACTGCAAGGCCGCAAAGCCAGCCTGCCGCCCGGCGTCTATGGACACGTGATCATCTCGGCCGTGCTCAACATCCTGGGTTTCGGGCTCCTGACCACCTTCGCGCAGCTGCATGTCATGACGGCCCGCGTCGTGATCGTGTCCTATTCCATGCCGGTATGGGCGAGCCTCATGGCCTGGCTGCTCTTGGGCGAGCGTCTCAACACGGCGTCGGTGGTCGGCTTGCTGCTGTGCGTGTCGGGGCTGACGGTGCTGGTCTATCCGGTGGCCTTTACCGGCGATCCGATCGGCCTGCTGCTGGCGCTGGGGGCCGCGCTGAGCTGGGCCGCCGGCACAATTTATGTGAAATGGGCGCGCGTGCCGGGCGACCGGGTCGTCATGACGGCCTGGCAGCTCGCCGTCAGCTTCGTGGTGACGGCGATCGGCGTGGTGGCGTTCGAAGGCGTGCCGCACCTGTGGCCGCTGAGCTGGCCGGTCCTTCTGGCGCTCGCCTTCCATGGGCCGGTCGGGACCGGCATCGCCTATTTTCTCTGGTTCAGCATCATCGGCCGAATGCCGGCGGCAACCGCGTCGCTCGGCTCGCTGTGCGTGCCGGTGGTCGGGATTCTCAGCTCGGTCATTCTGTTAGGCGAGCGGCCAAGCGTCGCCGACGCGATCGGCTTCACCCTGATCTTCGCCGCCGCCACCACCGTGCTGCTGCCATCGGCCACAAAATCTTGACAGGGCGCCCATGCGGGACGCCCCCGGCAATCACCCGCGCTGCCCTGCGGCGAAATCACCGCACCGCGATCGGCGAGACGGTGGAGCCGGTGCCGCCCTGGATCTTCAGCGGCTGCATGATGAAGGCGAACTCGTAGGCCTGCTTGGCCGCGAGCTCATCGAGCTTGAGATTCTCCAGGAGATGCACGCCGTTCACCACGAGCGCGATCTGGTGCACCGGAAGCGAGATCTGAGTGTCGGGATTGGGCGCCACCTCGACTGGCCAGTTGTCGGCGCCGAGCAGGATCGGATCCTTGGCCACCAGCCAGGTAGCGGCTTTCACGCCGATGCCCGGACATGACTTCACGAAGCGCGCGTTGTCCTTGCCGTAGAGCCGGCCCCATCCGGTGTTGATGATGATGGCGTCGCCCGGCTGCAGGCTGGTGTTCTGCTTCTTGAGCGCGCCCTCGATGTCCTCGACCGTGATCTCGTAATTGTCGCCCAGCATCTCCACGCCCTTGAAGCCGGCGACGTCGACCAGGACGCCGCGCGTGATGAAGGCGCCGGTATTCTGGATGCCGAGCTTGGTGAAGCCGCCGCGCCCGGTAATCTCCTCCGTCTTGAAGCAGTTGTAGTGGCTGTTGCGGTGGCTCTGGTGGGCGAAGCCGTCGAACTGCGTGCCCACCTGGCCGATCTCGGAGAGCACCATTTCCTCGTTGCTGCCGCGCTCATTCGCGCCGGTGTTCATGAAGGTGCGCTTCAGGTGCATGTCGAAGCGCCGCGTCCCGAAGAACGGCATGCCGGGGCCGAGCACATGCGCCAGCTCGATCACCTCACCGGTCTTGATCAGCTTGACGGCGTTGAGCACGGTCTGCGGCTTCATGTGGTTGCCGGCGCCGCGCTCGTCGCCGGCGCCCCATTTCGACGGGCAGCGCTCGTTCTCGGCCGGCGGCACCCATGAGGGCGCCTGCGCCTTGGCCACAATCGTCCCGGCGAGCAGCGCCGAAACCGCAAGCGTGATCGCGATCGATTTCATTGTTTCCTCCCCCATGATCCGATGGATCACATTCGTCGCGGGACCGAGTGTGCGCCCGCGCGACCATGGCTTTCAAGATGCCTGCCGTGGGAGAGAGAGCTTTGCGCTTCAAAGGAAGCTCTGCGGATCGACGTCGACGTCGAGCCGCACGCTGGCCTCGCGCCGGGGCGCTGCCTTGAGCCAGTCACGGAGGTAGGCGGAGAGGTCGAGGCCGCGCGGCGACTTCGCCAGCAGCCGGAAGCGGTGGCGGCCGCGCACCATGGCGAGCGGTGCCTCGGCCGGCCCGAGCAGGCGCACGTCGCGGTTGGGCGGTGCCGCCGCCGCGAGCTTGCGCGCAAACCCTTCCGCCGCCGCCCTGTCCGGCGCCGACACGATCAGGCTGGCCAGCCGCCCGAACGGCGGATAGCCGAAGCGCTCGCGTGCCTCGATCTCGGCGGCATAGAACGCCTCGCGGTCGGCCGCGATCAGCGCGCGCATGACCGGGTGCTCGGGCTGGTGCGTCTGCATGAGCCCGCGGCCGCGCCCGGCCTCGCGTCCGGCCCGCCCGGCCACCTGGTGCAGGAGCTGGAACGTGCGTTCGGCGGCGCGCGGATCACCATTGCTCAAGCCCAGGTCGGCATCGACCACGCCCACCAGATTGAGCTTGGGGAAATGATGGCCCTTGGCGACGAGCTGCGTGCCGATGACGATATCGACGCGGCCCTGGGTGACGTCGTCCAGCTCCTGGCGCAGCCGTTCCACCGATTCCACCACGTCGCTCGACAGAACCAGGACGCGGCTGCCCGGAAACAGCGCCGCCACCTCCTCCTCGAGGCGCTCGACCCCGGGACCGCAGGCGACGAACGAGGCCGGCTTCTGGCATTTCGGGCAAGCCAGCGGCGGCGGGATGGCGAAACCGCAATGGTGGCAGACGAGACGGCGGCGGAAGCGGTGCTCGACCAGCCAGGCGGCGCAGTTCGGACACGACAGGCGAAAGCCGCAGGCGCGGCACAGGGTGAGCGGCGCGTAGCCGCGACGGTTGAGGAACAGCAGCGCCTGTTCCCCGTGCTCCAGCGCCAGACGGACCGCCTCGGCCAGTTTGGGTGCGATGAAGCGCCCGCGCGCCGGTCCCTCGCGGCGCAGATCGATGGCCTCGATCGCCGGCAGGTGCTGCCCGCCGAAACGTTCGGGCAGATGCAGGTGGCGATAGCGGCCGCGCTGCGCGTTGACCTCGGTCTCGACTGACGGCGTGGCGGAGGCGAGCACGACCGGGATCTGCGCCTCGCGCGCGCGCACCACCGCCATGTCGCGCGCATGGTAGTGCACGCCGTCCTCCTGCTTGTAGACCGGGTCGTGCTCCTCATCGACGACGATGAGGCCGAGTTCGGCATAGGGCAGGAACAGCGCCGAGCGCGCGCCGGCCACGACCGACACCTCGCCTTGCGCCACGGCTGCCCAAGTGCGCGCGCGCCGGCGCGGGCTCAGCTGCGAATGCCACTCGGCGGGACGTACGCCGAATCGCTGGGCGAAGCGGTCGAGGAACTGCGCCGTCAGCGCGATCTCGGGCATCAGAATGAGGGTCTGCCGGCCGGCACGGATCGCCTGCGCCACCGCTTCGAAATAGACCTCGGTCTTGCCCGAGCCGGTGACGCCGTCGATCAGCGTGACCGAGTAGCCGCCTTGCACCACGCTGTCGCGCAACGCCTCGGCGGCCGCCCGCTGCGCCGGCGTGAATTCGGGCTGAGAAAAATCCGGATCGGGCGCCCGCGCCACCGGCTCCGGCGGCCGCACCAGGGTCTCCAGCGTCCCTTCGTCGATCAGGCCGTCGACCACGCCGGGCGAGACGCCAGCTTCCTCCGCAACATCGGCCTTGTGGCGCGCCAGGCCGTCGGCGAGCACGGCCAGCACGCGCTGGCGCGCCGCCGTCATGCGCGCCGGCGGCGGGCCGGCGAGCCGCACGCCGACGCGCAGGCGCTCAGCCCCGAGATGCTCGCCCATGCGCAGGCACATGCGCAACACCATGCCGCGCGGGCTCAGCGTATAGTCGGAGACCCAGTCGACGAAGCGGCGCAGTTCGCCCTTGAGCGGCACGATGTCGAGCTTGTTGCTGATGTTCTTGAGGCGGTTATCGAGCTTCGGCTGCGCCGTGCCCTCGCCCCAGACCACGCCGGTGCATTCGCGCGGCCCGAGCGGGACGGTGACGAAATCGCCCGGGGCGAGCGCCAGTTCGGCCGGCACGCGGTACGAATAGGCCTGATCCAACGCCACCGGCACCAGCACGTCGACCACGCCGGCGGCGACCGGCTGTTCCGCGGATGATGTTTTTGCTCGCACGTCGTGTCCCGCTCGAAGCGAATCCCGCAATAGCCTAGGATCAAGCGCCGGTCACCGGCCAGGGCCGGCCGGCGCAGCCCGGAGGAACCTTATGGACCGCCCATTCACGCGCGCCGCAATCGTCATTTCGCTCCTTTTTTTCGCCGCACCGGCGCCGGCGCAGGACCGCATGCCGCCCATCCCGGCCGACAAGCTCACGGACGCGCAGAAGCGGGCGGCCGAAGCCTTTGCCGAAGGCCGCGGCTATGCGATCCGCGGGCCGTTCGTGCCGCTCATCCGCAGCCCGGAAGTGATGCTGCGCGCCAAGGCCATGGGCGACTACCTGCGCTTCAAGAGCGTGCTCGGGCCACACCTCAACGAGATGGTGATCCTGATCACGGCGCGCGAGTGGAGCCAGCAATACGAGTGGCAGGCGCATCACACCATCGCGCTCAAGGAAGGGCTGCGGCGCGAGATCGCCGACGCCATCGCTGACGGCCGACGGCCGACCGGCATGGCCGACGACGAGGAAGCCGCCTATGACATGGCGACGGAGATCCTGCGCCTGAAGCGTGTGAGCGACCCGACGTATCAGCGCGCCGTCGCCAAATTCGGCGAGCAGGGGGTGATCGATCTCCTCGGCGTAACCGGCTACTACACGTTCCTGGCGATCGTGATGAATGCGACCCGCACGGGGCTGCCGGAGAACGTGGCGGAGGCGCTGCGGCGCTTTCCGGAGTAGGTTACGGAGCGGTAACGAAGCGGTGCCATAACGGGACGATGCCCGAGACCCAGGATCACGAGCCGCCGGCCTGCGCCGCCTCCGACACCGCGGCCGAGGTGGTGCGCTGGCTGACCTATCTCGGTGCCGAGCGGCGGATGTCGCCCAAGACGGTCGAGGCCTATCGCCGCGACGTGTTCCAGTTCCTTGCCTTCATGGCCGAGCATCTGGGCGGCCGGCCGTCCCTGCCGGCGCTGGCGCAACTGCGGCCTGCCGACGTGCGCGCCTTCATGGCGGCGCGGCGCGCGGACGGCATCGGCGGACGCTCGCTGATGCGGACGCTGGCCGGCGTACGCTCTTTCGCGCGGTTCCTCGAACGCAATGGCAAGGGCAAGGTGGCGGCGCTTGCCGCCGTGCGCGCGCCGAAACTTCCCAAGACGCTGCCGAAGCCGCTGGCCGTGGCCGAGGCCAAGCGCGTGGTGGACACCGATCCGCGCGCCGGCGAGGAACGCCCGCCGTGGATTCTCGCGCGCGACGCCGCCGTGCTGGCGCTGCTCTATGGCTCGGGCCTGCGCATCTCGGAAGCCCTCTCGCTGAGGCGCCGGGACGTTCCGCTGCCGGGCGCCGGCGACGCCATCACGGTCATCGGCAAGGGCAACAAGCATCGCATGGTGCCGGTGCTGCAGCCGGTGTTGCGGCTGGTCGCCGACTACGTCGCGCTCTGTCCCTACGATCTGCCCGGGCCCGGCCCCCTGTTCGTCGGCGCCAGGGGCGGGCCGCTGAGCCCGCGCATCGTGCAGCTGACCATGGCGCGGTTGCGCGGCGCGCTCGGGCTCGCCGAGACCGCCACGCCGCATGCGCTGCGCCATTCGTTTGCCACCCACCTGCTGGCGCGCGGCGGCGATCTCCGCGCCATCCAGGAGCTTCTGGGGCACGCCTCGCTGTCTACCACGCAGATCTACACGGCCGTCGACGCCGAGCGCCTGCTCCAGGTCTACCGAAGCGCTCATCCGCGGGCTTAGGCTGGCCGCCGCAGGCGTAGATTGCCCAGCGGAGACGCGCTACGCTGCTGCAAGCCCAATGCTTGCCAGCACGTTCATGAAACCCTTCGCACTCGTCGCATGCGCGGTCGCGCTCAGCGGTGCCGCCTTGCTTGGCACCCTCCGGGCCGATGCGCAAAGCACCACGACGCCCGGAGCGCCCCAAAACGATCGCGACTCGGCGGCACGGCTCGAAGCCGGCAAGGAACTGGCCGAAGTCATGTCCAAAGACACCTTCGTTCCAGCCGTGGCACAGATAACGTCGCGCGCGTGGCCGAAGGTCGAGCAGGAGCTGCGCGCCAAGAACCCCGGTATCGATGCGGCGAGCATTGCCGACCTGCGCAAGGAATTCGAGCGCATTCAGGTCGAATTCCTGCTCGATCTCATGAAGGATGCCCCCGCCATATACGCCCGCCATTTCACCGCGCAGGAACTGCGCGATCTCGTCGCCTTCTACCGCACGCCGCTCGGCACCAAGACCCAGCAGGTGATGCCGTATCTCTCCGGCGAAATCATGGGACTGATCATTCCACGCTTGCCGGACGTCATATCGCGGACGAACGACGCCTTCACCAAGATCCTGAGCCAGCGCGGCTACAAGCTCTGAAGGGCGGCGCCGGCATCGCGGCGGCAGCGGCTCGGTACCGGCCGACAGCTCCCGCGCGTGACGTCGAGCGCGTCTCAAATAGCGCCCGTGAATAGGGCCGCGCCCGCGACCCGCGGCGGCGTTGCGCGGCGCCGGCAAGCCTTGCGCAGACGCGCGAGTCGCATATCTTCCCGCGACGTGAACCACGGGAGGGCCACATGAGCCATGGCGTGCACGCGGTGCAACACGAGGCCGAGCACCAGATTGAACACGAGGAGCATGGGCACCACGAGAAGCCGGTCGTCGAAGGCCGCAACAAGAAAATCGCCCTGCTGATCGCCGTGATCGCGCTGTTCCTCGCCTTTTCCGAGACCCTGGGCAAGAGCGCGCAGACGGCGGCGCTGAGCTACAACGTCGAGGCGTCGAATCTGTGGGCCTTCTTCCAGGCCAAGACGATCCGTCGCACGCTGGTGGAAACCGCCGCCCAGGAGTTGTCCATCGTCGCGGCTGCGCCGGCGAGCCAGCCGATCAAGGAAGCGGCCGCCAAGCAGATCGATGCCTGGCAGAAGACCGGCGCACGCTATCGTTCCGAGCCGGATACGCGCGAAGGCAGCGTCGAGCTCGCCGAGCGCGCCAAGGAGGCCGAGCACAATCGCGATACCGCCATGGCCAAGTACCACCACTTCGAGGTGGCGTCGGCCGCGTTCCAGATCGGCATCGTGCTCGCTTCGGCGGCGGTGATCACCGGTATGATCGTTCTGACCTGGCTCGCCGGGGCGCTGGCTGTTGTCGGCCTCGGCTTCATGGCGATCGCGCTGCTCGCGCCGCACGCCGTGCATCTGTTCTGACGGGAGCCTTTGCCGTTACGCCGCGTGTGCGCGTTGCTGGGCGCGGCGACGCAGCCACAGGGCGCGGCGCATGAAGCGGCCGGCACGGTTCGGCCGCAGCAGCCACA